>WNFI01091982.1_pt1 | contig 17671 bp, 28 predicted proteins | sample 5400471 | NCBI WGS metagenome assembly WNFI01 (sample SAMN13153348, study PRJNA577476) | soil metagenome | isolation source: 100 cm saprolite on Douglas fir-dominated hillslope | place: USA:California | collected 2013-09-17 | reverse complement strand
TCATTGGTCTCTGGCAAGCGCGTAATCGTCGGACGCGGGTTTTGATGCTCTCTCGCGTTCGTGAGGCTCTCTGTGCAGTCTGACTCTAACGAATTTCTCCGCGGTTACATCTGCGGACTCCTGACCCTCGGTCTTCTTGTAGCATTGGTCACACTTCTAGTTCCCGGCTGTGGCTCTGTTTCCCTTGCTGCGCCTGACGCGGCTACAATTTCTGTCAATGCGCCTGATGGGGTGGCTGAAACCTGGAGTCTAGCTGACGGAGGTACCTCAGACGCGCTTCAGCAGGCTGACATCGTCTTGTCGGCCGAGCACTCTGGCAGTCCCGACGTCGGCCGTATTGACGCTTTACCTATCTGTGACCCACAGATCCAACACTACGATTGCCCTCAACCCCGTTGCGACTGTCAAGACCGATAGAACCCTAGTCAGGAGTGTCTCCCATGTCCAAAGACCAACCGAACGTTCAGAACATCTCTGTCAACCTGATTGACCCGCCCGAATTCAACTCGCGCACAGATCGCCAGGGTCCAGCCAAGACTCAAGCCGAGCAGAAGTTCCAGCAACTTCTCAGCTCAATGGAAGCTGACGGCCAGCTCCAAGCTATCGAAGTCGAAGGACCAAACGATGCAGGTCGTTATCTCCTCAACCTTGGCTCACGTCGCTTGCGAGCTGCAATCGACCTGGACTGGCCAACCATTCGTGCTGAGGTCCGTCCCTACTCCGACGCTCGTACGCGTATACTCCGCAACTTCAAAGAGAACCTGATTCGCGACGACTTGACGCAATTCGAGATGTCCCGCGCGCTTCTGAAGCTTCGCGACGGAGGTCTCACTTCCGTCGAAGCTGCGAAGGAGCTGGGGTTCTCCAAACAGAAGGCATCGACGCTCGCGGTTGCGTCCCAAAATCCTTCCGAGCTGATCTACCAATGGGAGGCAGGGAACGAAGCGGCGACAACGGACTTCATGGCAGAGCTTGGTCGGATGGGGAACCCTCAAAAACAGCTCGCCGCTTTCAAGGAGCGTGAAGAGGAAATCAAGAGTGCCAAGGCTGCAGGGAAGCCCAAGCCGGGACGTTCCAGCAAAGCGAAGAAAAGCGCGGCCAAGGGGTACCCGCTCAATCAACACGCAATGGACGTCTGCGTAACGTTCCTCAAGTCGTCGAAGTGTCCTGATAAGATCGGAGGCACGAAGAAGTGGGCAGTGACGCTCTTGGACTATCTCTTGGGAGGGCGCACGAGTCCCCCCGATGGCATCGACGAGCCGACGACAAAAACCGGGAAGAAGTAAGCATGCTCTTTCCGATGAAGCTTGGCCGATGTCGCAACTGTGGAGTCTTCTGTCCACGATGGCAGTCCTACTGCTATCGCTGTCGGAGCGCCCTTGACTAGCCGTCACAGATCCTACACGCGCAAGGGTCGCGCGACTCACTCGCGCTGGCCTGACCGCATTCTTTACATCTCGCAAAACGGTCAGAGCTATTCGTCAATCGATCCATGGCGCGCAGCGAGCAAGCTTCTCATTCGAGCGCGCAATCAGATCAACTACCTGAAATTCGGACACGCCTAGATGGGTATTCCGTTTGCAGTCCTGGCCATCGTGATCGAGCTGGCGCTCATGTGGCTATATCCCTAACCCAGTAAGCAGGAGAGTGACACCATGGCAGCTAAGAAGACCGCGAAGCGTAAGAGTAGCCTTCCCGAAGGCTTCGTTCCCGTAACAGGGGCCGTCGACGGCTGGTACAGCGTCGAGGAGGGTAACAGCATTCAGGGAACGCTCATGGACTCATTCGTCGTGGACGGGAAATTCGGTCCCAAGCGCGTCTATAAGGTGGAGATCACGTCGGGCACGACAAAGTGCATGGACTCCGACAAAAACGAGAAGGAGCTGGGAGAGGGCGCTATCGTCGGCATCGACGAGAAAGGATGGCTCAAGGGACTCGCGTCTCTTGTCAAGGGACAGGAGATCTTCGTGATCTGCACTGGCCAAGAAGAGAAGGCGAAGAAGGGTCAATCGCCCGCGTGGATGTTTGAAGTCGGCGCGATTCCCAAGCGCAAGGGTCGCGCTGAAGAAGGAGACGACGACGTTCCTTTCTAGGACTTCCAGAAACTAAGGTACCGTCTCAGTACAGTGCCCGCGGGAAGCCTCCAGCCTCCCGCGGGCGTATCGGAGGGAATCGAGCCTGTGTCAACCAAGGTCAACCATGCTCCGACAGGAGCAATATGCGCACGATGTGGCCTGTCGTCAAGGGCTCATCGCGCGTCACGCGACCGGTCGGCCTATCATAAGAGGTACAATCGCGATGAGCGAGAATTGCAAACCGCTTCAGATCGAATCATTGGAATTGATGGTGAAGGCACGGGAAGGAGACCGCATAGCTATAACCCGGGAGTGTCTTGACTTTACGCTTCAGCTCCCCGAACGATCCCTTATATTCGGCTTTGCGTTCCTTTACGATCTCACTAAGTGGCTTTCTGACCTACCTGATCGGTCTATTTACCTTCTCTTCCACGAGCAACTCCGCGCCAAAATCGTCGACGGACAAGTCCACTACCGACCGGTAAAGTGGAATCCGGATGATCGCGCGCCCTGCCGCGGCCGAGGATGTCCGTGCTGCTATCGCATCAACTACATGAATCGGCGTTTCTCTGTCTCCAAGGGACGGGAGCGCGCGACCATTTGGGACATCTTCGCGTTCTTTCAATCGAAGTACACGAAGGCTTTGACCGATTGGTTCTCGCTCAAGGGCGAAGGAAAAATTTGGGCTCTGCCTGGTATGGGAGCCGCGGTCGAGCGCATGGAGAAGATGAAGACCCAGCGCGCTACATTCGACAAGTTGAGTAAGGAGGAGATTCGTGTCTACTGTAAAGAAGAATGTAAGTATCTCGCGCAACTCGGGCGCGCGCTCATCACAGCGCACGAAGAGGCGGGTCTCAAGCTCAAGACGTACTTTGGGGCCGGATCTACTGCGTCTGCACTCCTTGGCCGTTTTGGCGTCAAGGAGAGACGAGGAGAAGTTCCCGAACGCATGCGGGAACCTGTGGCATCGGCTTTTTTCGGGGGACGTTTCGAAAATGCTGTCGTCGGACCAATACGTGGACGTGTTTACAACTATGATATTAGCTCTGCTTACCCCTACCAAGCCACGTTTCTGCCTTGCCTGTCTTGCGGTCGCTGGCGTCATCACGCACGAGCAGGGCAAGAGATGGCTCTTGATGGTGCAACATGTGCCCTCGTCCGATGGACCATACCTATCGTAGAAGAGGGACCCTGGGGAGTCTTACCCGTCCGAAAGATTGACGGGACGATCGCTTTTCCACTGTCGGCTGAAGGCGGTTGGGTCTGGCGCGAAGAATTCCTAGCCGCTCGAAAGGTCAACCCACATGTCGAAGTCAAAGAAGTCTGGAGTTACGACACCGATTGTGATCATAGGAGACCTTTTGGAGGTCTCCCGGACATATACCGCGAGCGTGTCCGTATTGGGAAAGACGCTAGAGGAATCGTTCTCAAGCTCGGACCCAATTCCGTATATGGAAAACTTGCTCAATCTAAAGGTCTCAATCCCCCATTCCAAGAATGGATTTGGGCCGGATCTATCACGAGTGGATGTCGAAGTCAGCTACTCGGCGGATTGGTCAGTGCAGCAGATCGAAACGCTACGCTCATGTTTGCGACTGATGGGGATTGGACTAAACGAGTCGTATCCCTTGAGTCGCCTCGCGACACTGGGACTTCAGACTTGGCTAAGCCTCTCGGAGGATGGGAGGAGAAGATTTTTGAGAGAGGGGTCTTTGCTGTTAGACCCGGAATCTACTTCCCGCTAGCGCCAACCGAAGAGGAGCTGGAGAAAGTTCGCGCGCGCGGGCTCGGGCGCAAAGCACTCTATGAGCAGTGGGCGAAGGTAGTTGACGCTTGGGAAGCGGGTGAGACAGGCGTTTCGCTCAAGTGCGCCGATCGCTTCGTTGGCGCCAAGAGTGGCGTGCGCTGGGATCAGAAGAGAGGCGCGCGCCGCTCTGACGATTATGGCGAGTGGATTCCGCACGTAGTTGACGTCGGTTTCTCGCCCAAGCCCAAGCGTGCCAGCGTCAACCCTGACGGGACGCTCGAATGCTGGCGCGGCGACGGGAAGTACGGTCAAAACGTCAAGTTCGATGTTCCGAGCGTGCCGTATGACGCGGCGACGGTTTCAAACGAAGCGGCACTTTTGATGTTAGCGCAACTCATAGCAGAGGAGCAACCCGATGGTGACTTCAGCGAGCTTGAGTGAGATTACGAAAGAGGCCCTTCTGAAGGAGCTTCAGAAGCGAGACGGACGTTACTCCAATCAATGTGAAACAGAGCGGCTCTATCAGCTCTCTGCTCATGTCGCCCAATTCATTAGTCAGGCTCAAACCTTTTTGAAGCGTCACGAGCAAGCGACGCGGGATGGGGATTGGGCGCTCATTCGAGCTGACTTGGGAGGTCCCGTACAGACCTTCATTCAAGCTTCGCAACGCATTTTGGAACTTGTTTGATGGCGAAGCGAAAGAAACGCAACTACCGCGCCGAGTATGCCAAGCGGGTCAAGCGTGGCGCTGCACGCGGGCTTCCGCGCAGCGTATCACGCGGCCACGCGGGCAAGGATCGGGCCGGTATCCTTGCAGCGCACTTTCTTGGTGTCAAACCAGGTACCAACCTTCGCGGCAGTCTGAAGCACGCGGTTGTCAAGGACGCGCTGACGGTCTTTCATCGCCGCCTGCCTAAGCTCTCCAAAGCAGACGTACCACAACGTCAACCTGGCGAAGAGTGGTCTCCTCTCTTGCGAGCTGAGATGGCAGAGAACTATCGCAAGCGCTTAGAGAAGATGGCCAAGAAGCAAGGTCGCTTTGATTGGACGCACGAAGAGGAATTCATCCGACAGATGACGGCATTTGGGATGACGGCAAACGAAGCTTACACGTTCTGGTTCTCACCATGAGTACGGAAAACGATTGGCTGACTCTCTATGACCCGATGATAACGAGTACCATGTATTCTTGTTTTTTCTGTGGTCGTTGGGCAACAAAAGACAAGTGGATTCCTCATTGCGTTTGTCCGTGGTGCAAAAAGAAAGCACCATCAGGTGAAGAATTTCAAGCCTTGACAAAAACCGTTCTTCGTGCCTAAGGTATCGACTCAGTACTTATCATGTATTCCAACATCCTTCTTGGTCTTCTTGCCGCCATCGGACTTGGCATCTGGTTAGTCGAGCGCGATGGCAAAGGAGACTTAGGAGATCAGATCGGAGATGCGCTGGTGACCTTGACAACGTCCGAAGAACACCGTCTCTCTCAACTTGAATCTGAGACGCAAGCTCAGGTGCGCGCGCTTGTTCAGTCGTTGAAGAACGACGGACTCGACATCTTTGTTGGTTCGACGTTGCGAACCCAGGCAGCGGAGAAGGCAGCAATCGCGAGCGGTCATTCGGCCGTTAAGACTCACTCCTGGCATGAGCTTGGACGCGCGGCAGATCTGTATCCCGTGAATCCGGACACCGCCGCGCCCGACTTGGAGGGCATCCGAGATGATTTGTTCGTCCAGATGCAACAGCGGGCTGTCGAGCTGGGATTCCACCAAATTGCCTACAATGACGATTGGTCCCGACGCTACATCACGACATCGAAGGGAAAGACGTGGGACGGTGGTCATGTAGAATGGCACGGTCCCTACGATACGATTGCTCTGGCCGTTGAAGCTGAAGGAGCGTACTACGGCATCGCGTGAACCCTAACTGACAGGAGTGTGACCCATGGGAGAGACATTCGAAATCGGTAGAGCAGTGATGGAGATGCGACAAGGTAATCGCATCGCCCGTGCTGGGTGGAACGGAAAAAACATGCATCTTGCTTTGCAGATGCCAGACGCGGGAAGCAAGAATACGCTTCCCTATGTCTACATGATCACAGTAACGGGCGATCGTGTGCCATGGCTTTGCTCGCAAACGGATCTCCTTGCCGACGATTGGCAGGTGGTCTGATGGACATCCAAGCGCTGAAATCCGATGTGCAAATTGCTTTGCGCCGCTTGCCGCGGCAATTCATCCTCGATGTTGCGGGAGCCGTCGCGGAGAACAAGGACATTCTCTTTCGCGAGTTTCCCAAGATTCTGGATGAGCTGAAACCTCATCTCAAGGCGGGCATCATGGAGGGTGCGTTGGGCACGCTCGACGTTGCCGAGCTGGAGACGGCTTTCAAGGAGCTGTTAGCGGACTTCGTCAACGTCGACTTGAACACGACGGGTCCTGTCGAGTCTGAGGCTTAGGAGCAGATCGTGCGACAACCCGATCGGCCGGGCTCCTTTCGTGTCACTCCCAAAGCGGGACAATGGCGCATGTCGGGCGTCACACTGTCTGGCGATCGGGTCAAAGCGAGCTATGGGACTGAAGCGGAAGCGCGGCGCGCGGGCGATGCTCTGGTGGGCACGCCTTCCATGTTGGGTGTCAAGGCTCCAATCGTTGACACTGCGCCACAAGCGACGTTACCAACGGACGATTGGGGACTTCCGATCGGGCTCAAGGTCAACCCTGAAACGATTCGAGCCTTCGCGCCGGCTGTAGCGCCAGGAGCTGGCACGGCTACTCCGACATCTCCCGCTTCCCCAGCTCCTCAAATCACGGCTGAAGAAGCGGCCAAGAAGGCGCGGCGGTTGGCGCGAGCGAAGGCTTTGGCTGAGATGCTCGGCGTAGGGGATAGCGCCGGGGTTTGTTTCTCTGCGCGCCAGTGGAATGACGCAAGTGATCGGACGGAGGTCAAGCCTTCGCCGAAACACGCAAACGAGCTTGCCGACTCGCTTGCGGACGGAATCAAAGACACATTCGGCGATCGGGAGGTAGGCCCATGGACTATGACGTTTCTTCTGACGATTTCGATTTTCCTGAGCGTAAGGATGCAGTCGCGCCCGTTGACGAAAGAGGAGCTGGACGCGCGCGAAGCGGTCCGGGCGAAATCTCACCTGAGGTCCGTCTAGCGCGGGCCATGGTGGCAGAAGTCGTCGGAGCACTTGCGCCACGTCGCGACGGTTTCCTGATTCCAGCTCCGACGCTTACACCTGAGGATCGGCTCGCAATCATCGAGCGCGAGCACGACGAGATGATGTATTACGCGAAGATCATCGGAGGCACGTTCCTCTTTCTCCTGCTCATGGGACTCATCTCGAGACGATAGATGTCCGAGCCTGCTACTCACGTTCCGAACTTGGGCGGTCCGCTCATCTTGAACGAGCGGGACAGATCTGTCGTGGATCGCATTGTTGCGCCCGCGCGCCCGCAAGAAAAACGCGGTCAGATCGTCCACGAGGGGTACAGGTTCGTGGCATTCGGAGAAACCGGAAGTGGCAAGACATCGCTTGAACGCGTCGTGCTCTACTACACCATCGCCGAGGGACTGGCCAACTGCGCTTTCATCCATGACACGAAGGGAATTTTCCCCGAGTACCCGCGGAGCATTCAGCTCCCGACTGTCGAGCATTTCAAGGCGAGAGGATTTCGTGATGGGGATGTCCCAATTGTTTCTTTTCGTGGTGATCCGCGTGCTGACCTGGTGTGCAGCGCGGAGACAGTTGGCGCTTTCTGCAAGGGCATCGGTCAACGCGGTCAAACGCTCCCCAACGGACAATGGGGTCCGTACTCCGTCGTCATGGTCGTTGAAGAGCTGGCGGCTGCTTCGATGCCGGGCCGCAAAAATCTCGCCGCTCCATCGGTTCTTTGGGGGCTAGAACAAGGACGCAAGGTTGGTGTGTCGGTCATTGGAACAACGCAGAGCCCGCGCAAGGTTCCGCTCGATTTCTTCGGGCAGGTTAGCTCGACAGCTTATTTCAGGCTCACAGGCTCGGACGCTAACTATCTGGGAGACGTCCTAGAGCTTGACCCGGCGTTGGTGCAAACGCTTCGCGGGCCCACAGGCGAGGGATTGCCGAGATACAAGTTTTGCCTCTCTGTCAAGGGCGAATCGTGGGACGGGCAAATTTATTCGTTGGACAAACGTACGGCACTTATGTTCGAGTAGTTGACGATACGTGACCATATGTGTATGGTCATTTGGTACTGAATCGGTACCCAACTCGAACAAAGGACATTCCCATGGCCGAAAGCGTCGTTGCACAGGTGAAGGAGGGACTCGCGGATCTCTCTCCGAAGAAGGCTCTCCACAAGCCCGTGACGATGGCAGTCGTTGTCATCGGGGTCCTCACTATCGTGCTCCTGCTGGAAGCATTCAAGCCGGGTCTCCTGACCGGTCCCATTCGCGCAGGGCTTCGCAAGCTCGGCGTCAAGACCGCTTAACGCCGAACAAGGACAACAGCCAATGCGTGATACAAACACAATTGATCTCCGGACCGCGGGCGGCATCCGTTTCGTCACGGTCACTCCTGGCAATTCCGTTCAGTACATCGTGGACGCTCAACAGGCTCGCATCGGGCAGAGCGGGAGCGGCGCGGGTCTGTACAACTACATTCGTGCGTACGTCATTCAGGGCGACCTGACGGTCGTTCGTGCGACGGGCGGAACGGACATCATCTTCCCCGATCGCTTCCCGATGGCTATCAAGTCCATTGGCCTGACGACGCCGCTCTTCGGGACTCAGATCGACCCAAGCGTGGTCAACGGGCTCATCGCCAAGGAGCTGATTGAGTATCCGGCCCTCGGATACAACCGCTCCGGCATCAATCGTCAGCCCATCCCTGGTGCTGACGGAACGTACACGCGCACGTTCGAGCTGGAGCTGCCCTACGCGCAAATGTGGAACGACGATCCGGACCACTTCGACCACTGGCTCGGATGGCTCGACCAAGCTGTCCTAGAGTTGTTCGTCAACGACGCGGCCAATCCCTTCGCGCTCGCGGGCGGGGGAAGCGGCGTCTCCATCACGAGCGTACAGTTCAGCGTCTCGCTCAAGATGGTTCCGTGGCCGGAGATCATCATCCCGCCGTTTGTCAACTTCCGTCGCTACCTGCAGGGTGCGTCGTCGGGCTCGTCCGGTCCCAAGCTCATCGGAGTGGGGGACGCGGGCGCGCTGCAAGGTGTGGACGATGCCGCTCGATTGGACGGGATGTTTTTCTCCCACCAGTCGGCGGGCTTTGTCGGCTCAGGCACGGCCGACCAAGTCTCAGGCATCTCCATGCCGTGGCGAGATCAGGCGCAATCCCTCCTACCCGCTCACTTTTTCGAGCGGTACTTGGGGAGCGCACGCATGCCGCGACTCGGGTGGAGTACCGCCACCATCGCGGAGGTCAACGATCTGACGGCGCCTTATCCCATGGCGACGTCGTTCACGGGCCCGCTGAACAACATCCAGGCGCGGTACACGCCGCTCGTTTGGAGAGAAAAGCTCGGCTCGCAGATCTCCTACCTGCAGAAGGTCAAGGGGAACTACCCGCTCGACGGCATGACCTTTAGCGCGGGCCAGACCAACAACTTCGTTGTCTTCACGCGTGAGCTGAAGCAGTACTCGACGACGAAGTGCTCTGAGCTGCTGGCCGCCATGGGCATCGACCCGTCGAAGGTCCAGCTCGTTCCCAAGCTCAGCAAGAAGAACGTCAAGCCGATCGATCCGTCCAAGACGTTCTGTCTGCCTCGCTCGGTTGTCGCCAAAGCTGCGTAACTCGAATTTAGGAGCCCGACGATGAAAGCTGCACTGATCGTCGGGCTCCTGGTTCTGGTGCTTTACTTCGCGAGCGCCAGTCCAGGAGCCCAACCCGCGCAGAGCTTGCCTCCGGACACGCTGATTCCGGCGTTGGGCTCAAACCCCGTTCTATCGCCTGCCATGACTGGTGGCGCGGCCAACATCACAGAGGCGAACAACACGCGCCTTCTGACCAACTTGCAAAATCCTTCGCCGCGACCTCTGGTCCTAGCATTGGGAGCGGGCACGTTCCGCGGCACTCCCCCTCTTCCGACCAACGGACCGAACACGTCCATTCCGTTTCAAGGGCCAGCGCGCGTCTCGCTCGTGAGCGCATCACAGTTTCTTGCAAAGTTCTGAAACTCATGGCCCTCTTCAATGTCTTCTCCGATCCGGTCGTTGCGGCTCAGCAAGCTCAGCTTGACGGACAATGGCAGGCGTTGAACGTTGTACAAGATCAGTGCAATCAAATTCCAACGACTGCACTGGTTGAATTCTATAATGACCTGCAAGCGTGGAACACGTTTTACGCGAGTGGATCGGACTGGTCCGCGTCGTCAAAGAACGCCACCAACGATTGGCAGAAGAAAGCACAAGAGTGGTCAAACAAGTTCACAGGGTGGAGCTGTGGAAATACGCCAGGAATCATTGCGCCTGATACGGGTACATCGCTTATTCCCGGAGTGAAAGATCCTCCACCGGACGATCCGGGTTTGCTTGCGGGATTGAAGTCTGATGCGCTTGCGCCCATCAATGCGATTGAGTCCTACATCAGAGCGGCGGGGTGGATCGCCGTTGGGCTTGTTGTCCTTGTGGTCGGGGCTATCGTCTATATTTCTACTCGCGGCAAGGTGTCAGGCTATGGTCTGACAGTGGGAGGCAAGTCGTGAAGTTCAGAAATCAGACTGTGCAGCTCTTGGAGCCTCACAAAGCGCCAAGCCCGCTTTCTGGTTCTACGGACAGTTACAAAGCAGGCTCGCGAAAGCGGAGACTTCCGCCTATCGTGCTGGCACGTCTTGGGCAGTCGGCCAACACTTCTTTCTTGACGTACAAGCTCATGCTGACCGGGCTCAATACTGATCTGACTGCGCTCATTGGCGTGGGTTGGGCTCCTACGACGGGCAGTGGCGATATCCTGCCTGCTATGACGGCAGTCTTTCCGCTGCAGTATCCGACCGTGCCGGGGAGCGTGCAGCTCGTTCCGAAGATGGAGACTCCGGGCGCTCCGTTGTTCCTGCGTCCGGTATTCCAAAACCCGGCCGCTGTGGACAACAGCAACCATCCCCTCGGCATGGATATCCCGTTTGGTTGGTCGTTCGAGTCCGAGGGTGTTGACTCGGTTCTCATCGTCGTGTCAATCGACGCAAACCAATATTTGGCTCCTCCCGTACCTCCGGTCGGCTCGCTCCTGGTGTGCGATGTCACGGTGGAGTACACGGGTGAGTCACTCTCGATCGCTTCTCAACCCGACCGCGAAGCCATCATTTACGCGCTTGGGCAAGTGAAGATCTCCGGGAGCAACAATCCTGACGTCATCGGACCGGGAGCCTGACATGGACAATTCGGACAGCATGTTCTCGCTCGCACTCCTGGCGCTCTTGGGTGTGGGAGCGTACTTGTGGTGGCGCTCGCAGGTGACGCCGCTTCCGTATGGCGTGGACTCCATGACAGCGCATGCTCCTGGACAAGCTTCTCCACCGTCGTTATCGCCAGTGCGCAAGGTGGAGAATCTGGTCAATGTGGCGGGTGTTCCCATTGGAGCTGTCGGTACAGCCGCCCAGCAAGCTCCGACGTGGGCCAAGCTCGCTTTCTTTCCTGTTGGCGTTACAGCGCTAACTCAAAACATCATCGACAACCCGGGAGCTGCGACTTCGAAAATCGCCAACGCGACGTGGTCGGGCACCAAGACAGTCGCGAATGCCGCGGGAACGGTCATCGCAGCGCCCGTCAAGTTTCTGGCCAATCTTTTCTAGGAGCGAGCAATGAAGACCTGGCAAATTGCACTCATCGGGTTGGTCTTGGTCGTTGTTCTCTACACCGCGACGCAAACCACAAAGACCGTCAACGCTCCTCGCACGTCCAATGACGTCTTTACGCCGCTTGTCGCGCTGGGTGTCAACACGCTGGCCGGATTGCTGACGTCACAGAAACCCTCTGCGCCGTCGGCCGTTCCGACGATACCCGCGAATTTCGATACCGGGAACTACTCGGTCAGCAACGGGTTCGAATTCACTGACGCCAACGGCAACTTTGTCGCAGGTTAGGAGTCTTCCATGAAAGCTTTCCTCATCACGATGGGCGCCGTGCTCCTTGGCATTTGGGCTTGGAGCAAGTGGGCGCCCAAGACGAAGGTCTCAACATCGGCCAACTCGGATGCGCCGTTCGAGGGCCCCTTCATCGATCCAAAGACGGGAGCCTATCTGCCGCCAGGAGCGATGCCGGGGACCGTCGCGTTTCCGAACGACGGAGTGAACGGACTCGCGACCAACTCCGTCGGAGCCAAGCTGTGATTCGAGCGATCATCTACTTAGCCGGAGCTATCGCGCTTGGGCTATGGCTCTACGGGAAGGTTCAGAGCTGCACTTGCGCGGGAGGGCACTCATGAAATTGTCTCACGTATTGATTGGCGCTGGCGTGATCTGGGTTATCTATCTATACATCCACGGTCACAATTTCCTCTTTGCTACTCCGGCAGGTCAGAAAGCTCCGGTAGACCCGGCCCTTTTCGGAATCAATACGCCTTCGGGCTATATTGCAATTGGCCAAGCCCCGGCGGCAAAAGTCTGACATGGATGGCTCCAAATCCGATCTCATTCTTGGCGCTATCGTCGGGCTCCTCTTAGGGCTCGGCTGGTGCTACTACAAGCAACTCAAGGCGGCTTACGACAACCGAGGGATCATCGGCGCGACGTCTGACCTCGTAACCGCGAGTCAGAACTTCGCGGCTCAGCTCGGCGCGAAACTATAGGGTACTGAGACAGTACTATGGGAAACAACGGCGCAGCAGCAGGGCATGGAGCGCTTCAAGGGCCACCCAATCGGCCAGCGGGAGCGGGCGGTCCTTGGCCGGGCAATGGAGCTGCACCGCCTGCTGTTGCAGTCGTCAGTAGTGCAGGCGGATTAGCGACTACTTCAGCAAGTGACCATACGCATGCTGGCACTTCAAGTGTCAATGGAGCAACAGGTCCAGCGACGCTGACACCGAACGAAAATTTGGAAATTACCGGTGTCGCTCCAGCATTAGTTGTAGGCACCGCGCTCGCGGCGTCGTGGGCGCTGCCAACATCCTTGGCGGTGCCCAACCTGCGATTTTACGCACTTGACGGCGTAGCCGGGAATGATGCGAACGCAGGATTCTCGGACGTGAGCGCTGCCGCGGCCGGCGCCGTCGCTGTTCGCACGGCAGCGCAGCTCAACAAGATCCTACCCGTCGACGGCAAAGGCCGCGCCGTCTACATCCTGATTAAGTCAACGACGTACGCCGAGCAGACGTCGTTCCTGATGGGTCGCAAGGGCTACTACTACTTTGCGGTCCGCGGGACCTGTACCGATGCGACGGCTGCGTCGACTGCCTTTCTGGACGATGCCGCCGATCGGAACATGAACGGCAACGTCACCGCGACGGGTATGAACGCCGCGGGATACAACCCAACTGGCGTCCCGACGAACCAGGTAATCCAGTGCCTCAAGGTCGGCGGCGCCGCGCCGGGCTTCGCGGCGGAAGTTCCGATCGCGCTTCCAGGTGGCGCGCGTATCCGATTCGATAGCGCTACGACCACGGCGGCGCTCCGTGGCATTCGACGCTCGGTCGTAAAGGTCGCGGGCACAGACACGCTGACGGTGGATCGCACGCTGCCCGCCGTGCCCGTGGCTAGCGACACGTTCTATATCGAGATGCCAGGTGCGATCTTTCTCTCGCTCCAAGGTTCGTGCGATGGCCCGCCTACGAGCGGCGTCAATCAATATTCCGTTGCGGGTCTGCAAGCTAACGGCGGGACGGCCGGAGCGAACCGCATGCAATTCGTCGGACCATGGGCGCTCGCTCAATGCTGGTATAGCGGCGTTAATGCCTCGAATTTCAACGGAGGAACCGTCAACTTTGGGAGTACATGGGTTGGTCCCACGGGTGGAGCCTCGATTGATACCTTCGGCGCTTCACGTTCGAATGGTGGCTTTACGATCCAAGGAGGTCTCACGCAGATTCTTGGTGGCGTTGGTCCCTATTCAAACACGCTTTCGGTTACCCGCGCCGCGGGTAGAGTGGAAATCGAAAATTCCTTCGTCACTGTGGGAGGCCTGACATACTCTCAGCTCTCCGGAACGGCACAAACTAACGCGGCAAACACCGATCCGGACTGCATCGGAACCAACCCGGCTCGGATCGCAGCAGGCGCGTTCATCTCGCGCATTCTAAGCAATGGGTTGACGATCGGCGCGGACACGACGATTGGCGGTCTCTCTGTCGAAGGTGCAACAGCCGCTGGCGCAGTTCAGATTGTGGGAGTTGGAATCAAAGTTTGCATCGTCGGTCCGCTGTCAGGAACGACGGGCAACACGGTCTGCGGTTTTGACCTGACGAACGCGCAAGGTTGTACGATCTTCCTGCCGAGCCTCCCGACGGTCACGGGCACATCGGGGGACGTGAAGTTGGCCGACGGCACAATCATCACGTGGGCGCAAGCCCAAGCGGGCATCGTCGACGCCGCTGGAAATAGGCTCTTCGGAGCCAACGCTACGCCGACGCAAGCCTTGAAGTTCTCCGGCGGGTTGCTCGGCGGCGCCGGCGCCACGACATCTTACCTCGCCGACACCGGCGCCGCGCCAGCAGCGAATCTCACCGCGATCGAATATCCGATTTCGCAGCACTACATGACTCGGCTGCGCGTCAAGCCAGAGGCCAACACCTTCGCTACCAACGTCGTCGCTACCGTCTTCAAGAACGGCGTCGCGACGGCGCTGACGGTGACCATCCCGGCCGGCTCGACCGCTGTCGTGAGCGACACGGCGCACAGCGCCCTCTTCGCCGATGGAGATTTACTAGCCATCGTTCTCTCAAACGCGGGCGACGCCGCAAAGACAATCAGCCTCATGGCTGTCGTTGAAGGTCCAGCATAATTCTGATATACTTCCATCAACCCTTGTAAGGAGATTTCCCATGGACGAAACGAAGACCCCAACTCCCAACCTTCTGCGGACTGACCTCACTCCCAACGCTTCGATGGAGACGCTGCAAAAGCAGATCGACTCTCTCACGGCTGCCTTCGCCGCGGAGAACGCCGCTCTGAAGGCGAAAGTCGCAGGTCTCGAAAAGACGAACGCCAATCGCGTCGCTGGCGTCATCACGGTGGACTTCCTGCACTGCAACACCTGTGGTCAGGAGCTGGAACCCGTGGCAGACGAAGTCACGCTCTGTCCGACGTGCGGCCTCAGCGGCATCGTCAACCATGTGGGGACGAACCCGCAGACGGGCGCCATGCAGCTCGTGAAGCAAGAGCAACCTTACGTCGCCGCGGAGGGTCTGACCTCCAAGCGGGTCGACGTTCAGCGCGCTGCCTGATCTGAGACGCCTCTGGAGGGGCATCAGAGGTGTCCGACTACCTACCGTGCAACTCACTCCTGCCACGGTAGGTAGTTGTTTGTCTGCAGTAGGAGAAGGAGACAGAGCATGTTGACTGCGATCCTCATCAAAGTTGGTCTCGCGCTTGGGGGCATCGCCCTTGGGTGGATAGCAAAAAAGTGGCACCTGGCACCCTACATCTCGACGATTGAAGAAATGGCGCGCGCTCAACAGTCTCAAACGACTGAAGCTGTCACGCCAACGGAGCGTCCGAAGTCCCCGAGTCCTGGGGACGCCGAGCAGTTTTGACGAAGAAAGCCTGATGCCCGTCATCTCCAAAGGACTGGCCGCTGAGCTGACCCAATCACCCGAGGGCGAGTGTCTGTGCCCGGGTAACTACCAGGATCGAACGTGCCGGGAGAAGCACTGCGTGACCGTGGAGCGCTGGGCTGCTGCCTGCCGTAAGGCGCACTGGAACGAAGACGATGACCTGTTGCCGTGGGGCACGTTCGTTGACATCAATCGGCCTCCGCTGCGGGATACGAGCGAACCTGACCTTTGGCGCAGCGTCGCCCGGATGGCGATTGAGGCGCTGGGGAAAGCCTGATGGCTGTCATCTCCAAAGGACTGGCCGCTGAGCTGACCTTCAGCGCGCTCATCCTAGCCGTGCTGGCTGGGTTCCTTTGGAGCATCGGTCAGAAGGCGGCAGATCGAGTGTGGCCGGACAAGGTATGACCTGGCACCACGTCATGGCTCTTCTCATCGCTGGCGCCATGGTCTTAGGCGCAGCTCATTCTCCGAACGCTAAGGATGTCATGCCCTCCGTTTTGCAACTCGCAACGGCCATTTCGGCAGGAGTGTTTGGACATGCGGGAGCACAAGTCATTCAGCGCAGCAAGCTTCACACGAAAGAAGAAGGACAACCTAAAACCTAGGTGCGGTGCATGCGGGAGTAACCGCGGCGTGCGGATGCTGGGAAACTTCGCACTCTGTCGGAAGTGCTGTCCATGATCTTCGTCGTCATGTGCTGCGCTCCCCGGACTCCCGGACCGCTCGTGAGACAGCTCATGGAGCAGGGCGCGGGCGTCGTACATCAGGTGTGGGACGAGCCGCGAAGAGGATGCTGGTACAACTTCCGCGCTGCATTGGAGTGCGCTTGGGAGCTAAACCAAGGCTCCGCGTGCATCCTTCAGGATGACACGAAGATCTGTAAGGGCTTCGTGCCCTACGTGCATCAGCAGTTTGTGCATCAGCAGTTTTCTGCAAAAGAATTTTCCGGACTCATCCAACTCTGGGTCAGAGGGAACGACGCTCCTAGGAAACCCCCGACTCAGCGCCAGCAACCGCGACTTGAGGAACGGCCAGGAGCCGATTACAAAGGGAACCAAGTCAGTATCTACACACCCTCGATGCAATATTACTTGCGCCGTTGGTTCGATGAGAGGGCGCAAGAAGAGCAGAGAGATGACCTCGGCCATCGGCATGGAGATGACCATGAGATCTCCTGCTACCTCCGCGCGCGAAAGCTCAACTACTACATCCACTTTCCAGGGCTTGCTCAACACGTCGGAGCTGATTCGATCGTCGCGCCTGGGATGTCGCTCGATAGCGAGCGGGTGTCCCATCATTACGTAGGAGATGACTTCGACGCGAGGAGCTTGCTTTGAATTGCTCAGCTAGATACATCCATCAATGCATCCTCATGAAGGGGCACAAGGGTCGACACTGCGATTGGACTGATAGGACCTGGACTAAATGAATCCATTGGTAATCATAAGCATGACTACCATCCCAGCTCGCAATGGGACGTTAGGGGAAACGCTCGCCTCGCTCGCGGCTCAGAACGTTCAGCCTGACGCGATTGCGCTCTACCTCACACCTGGGTGCATCAGTCCTCTTCTTCGGATAAATCGTTTACAACGATTGAATGTCATTGATTGCGGACCAGTGACCAAGCTCTACGCAGTCATGAGTGACCTACCTCCGAACACCATCATCATCACTGTTGATGATGACCAAACCTACAACTCAAATTGGCTCGGCATCCTCCTAGAAGGTGTGCGACGCTTTCCTGACTGCGCAGTCGGGTTCTCCGGATGGAACCTTGGAACGATTCCAGTCTTTGCATGGGGACCTTGTGATGTGCTGGAAGGGTGGGCAGGAGCTGCTTATCGTAAGAGCTGGTTCGATGCCGAAATACTGAATCCGCCGCTCCTGACTCGTTCGAACGATGACGTTTGGATTTCCTCCTATCTGCATCGCAAAGGCGTCAGGAGAATGCTCCTGGGACCTCCGAAGCATGTCGTGAGTCCCCGGACCTCACCTTGGGTTCCAGGCCTTCACGATCAGCCGGGCTTCCGTCGAGCGGCTCGGGCCGCGGCGGAAACTCTTTTCTCATTTCCCTTGACATCTTTCGATAAATAAAACCCACGGCACTAATGTTTGGCCACCCTGCATTTTTCGCTTGCAGGCGCCTCGTGTCT
>WNFI01502698.1_pt1 | contig 17672 bp, 19 predicted proteins | sample 5400471 | NCBI WGS metagenome assembly WNFI01 (sample SAMN13153348, study PRJNA577476) | soil metagenome | isolation source: 100 cm saprolite on Douglas fir-dominated hillslope | place: USA:California | collected 2013-09-17 | reverse complement strand
GCTGACGTACAACTTCGGCGTGGACTCCTACGAGATCGGTAGCGGCTACGGCCACATCGCGATCACGACCGACGACGTCGACGCGACGCTCGCACGGCTAGCCGAGCAGGGGATCGAACCCGAGAGGCCTCCGTACTCGGTGCGCGAGGGCGGGTCGCTGCTGGCTTTCGTCAGGGACCCCGACGGGTACCGCGTGGAGATAATCGAGCAGCAGTAATGCGTGGGTCGCGCCCCGGTCCTGGGACGGCCCGTGAGAGCTGGCGTTCGAGTACGGTCAGGGTTCCAGCTGCGCACATCGTGTAGCCGAGCCTGTGAGGAGGCGTCCGGTGGCTGAGAACGTCGAAGGGGACATCAAGCGCTCTGCCGAGGAATTGGCCGAAGCGCGCGGAAGGATCACGAAGGCGATGGTCGCGCCGATCGCGCGGTTCTGGTGGATCGAGCTACTGCTCGGGATGCTCTGGCTGATCGTTGCCGCAGTCGTGCTGAAGTTCAACCACGCGTCGGTGGTGACGGTTGGTGTCCTGACCGGGATCCTGTTCCTGGTCTTCGCCGCCGAGGAGTTCGCGCTCGCGTTCGTGGATCGCAGCGCCGGCAAATACCTGTGGGCGTTCTTCGCGGTGTTGCTGCTGGCGGGGGGGATCGTCTCGCTGATCCATCCCCGGGAAACGTTCCTGGGATTTGCCGACATCCTCGGCTTTGTGTTCCTGGTGGGTGGCATCGCGTGGACTGCACAGGCGTTCGCTGAACGGGCCGTCAACGAACTCTGGTGGCTCACCCTGACCAGTGGCATCCTGCTGATCGCGCTCGCCTTCTGGACGAGCGGCGAGTTCGTTCTCGAACGCGCTTATACGCTGCTGATCTTCACCGGCATCTGGGCCTTGTTCAAAGGAATCACCGACATCGTGCGGGCGTTCGAAATTCGCAAGTTGGCCTGAAACCGGAGCGCGAACGCGTGACATGATCGGCGGCCCGGCTCCTCGCTTGCCGGGTCGCCGATCGCGACTCGGCCGCTCGCTGCCTCGACCGGGGTCGGCTTTTACCGCAGTTTGCGGAGTTTACGCGCCGCCCTTTTTTCGCACTTTCCGGAGTTGGGATAGATTCGGTGGCGTGGGGATGGACAGGGGCATTCCCAGGTGGGCTCGGGGCCTGCCGATGACGCGGTCAGCGTTCGAGTGTGCGCGCGACGCACATCGGGGCCAGTCCCGGAAGGCCGACGGCGCCCCCTTCATTGCTCATCCCCGCGAGGTTGCAACTCTGCTCCACCGGGACGGTGCGCCCGACCATCTGATCGCCGCGGGGGCTCTTCACGACGTGATCGAGAAGACCGACATCTCTGCGCGCGAGCTGCGGGCGCGGTTTGGCACCAAGGTCGCCATACTCGTCTCGGCCGTCAGCGAGGACGAGCAGATCAGCGGCTATGCGGCGCGCAAGGCCGCCCTGCGCAAGCAGGTGGCCCACGCCGGCGAGGAGGCCTTGACGCTGTTCGCCGCGGACAAGATCTCAAAGGCGAGGGAGTTGCGCCTCGGCGACACCGGTGTTCATCGAGCCCGCGAGCGCAAGCTCGCCCATTACCGCCGATGCTTGGCTCTGCTTCAAGAGCACATCCCGGAATCGCCATTGGTCGCGCTGCTCCGCAGGGAGCTCGATGCAGACACCTACTCGAGAAGCAGTCACAGCGTTCACCATCGACTCGAGGAGGGCCATGACCGCGTCGGAGAACTTCAACAAGCTCGTACAGCTGGTCGATGACGGTCACGCGGCCTGCAGCCGCACGCGCCAGATCTGCTCCATCGGCCACCGCCGCGCCCATTCGCGGTCCTTCTCGGTCCGATAGCTGCTCACGGCATCCGCCGCCGGCCGCAGCTCGATCAGGTCCTCGATCGCGAAGCCGTGCTTACGAAACACGGCGATCCACTCGCCGTAGGGGAGGTTGAAGTTGATCGGCTCGCCGGGCTCCTGCACGCGCCGGATGCCCTCCCAGTAGTCGACCACCAGGCTCTCGCCGGGCCCCTCCTCGCCCAGGGCCCAGGCCAGCTCGACGATCGGCGTGAGCGCCGAGAAGGCGAACAGGCCCCCGGGCCGCAGCACCCTCGCGACCTCCGGGATGCTGTTGTGGGGGTCGGTGAAGGTCATCGCGCCGAAGTCGCAGAAGACGACGTCGAAGCTCGAATCTCCCAAACCGGTCGACTCGGCGCTGGCGTGGACGAGGGGGAACTCGACCCCAGCGGCGGCCATCGCCTGCCGGGCATGGTCGAGTTGCCGCGAAGAGTTGTCGAGACCGGTCATGCGCGCCCCCTGCCGGCTCAGGGCGATCGACCATTGCGCGGCCCCGCAGCCGAGCTCCAGGACGTCGAGTCCGTTGATGTCGCCGAGCACGCCGAGCTTTGACTCGGGGATCTGCCAGACGCCCCAGGCGGTGCCGCCGGACTCCTCGAGCTGCGCACCGTGCCGGGCCTGGTACTCGTCGGACTGCTCGTCCCAGCGATCGCGGTTGGCAGCCGCGTCGGCGGTGAGCTTCTCGGCGTCCACGGGCCAAGCCTACCCTCACATCTAGACTCCCCGGCGTGCGGACGCTGATCGTGGGCAACGGAGGACGAGAGAGCGCTCTGGCGACGCGAATGGCCGAGCACAGCGAGCTGCACGCTTTCCTAGGCCACGAGAACCCCACGATCGTGATGCAGGCGGAACGCTCGGGCGGCGGCCATCGCGTGGGCGATGTGTGCGATCCGGCTGCCGTCGCCGCCTATGCCCGCGAGCTCGAGATCGATCTGGCGATGGTGAGCTCGGATGAGCCCCTCGCGGCCGGCGTCGTCGACGCCCTGCGGGCGCAGGGCACGAGCGCCGTCGGTCCCACACGGGCCGGGGCCGAGATCGAGTGGAACAAGGTCTTCGCCCGCGAGCTGCTGGCCCAGCTCGCCCCGGAGGCGGTGCCGCGGCTGCGCATCGCCCGCAGCCGCGCGGAGGTCCGTGACGCGATCGCCTCGTTCGGCTCGGAGCCCGTGGCGGTGAAGCCGGCCGGTCTCACCGGCGGCAAGGGCGTCAAGGTCATGGGCCCGCACCTCGCCGACCACGCCGCCGCTCGCGACTATGCGCTCGCGCTGCTCGAGCGCGGCGCAGCCGGGGAGTCGGTGCTGATCGAGGAGCGGATCGACGGCGCCGAGTTCACGATCCAGGCGATCAGCGACGGCTCAACGGTCGTGTTCCCCAACTCGACGTATGACTACCCCTATCGCTTCGACGGCGACGAGGGCCCCGGCACCGGTGGCATGGGCTCGCTTTCGCTTCCCTCGCCGACCCTGCCGTTCATGACGCCCGCTCACTACGAGCAGGCCTGCTCGATCATCCAGCGGGTGATCGAGCGCCTCGGGTCGCTCGGCCGCCACTTCAGCGGTGTCATGAACTCCGGCTTCTTCGCGACCGCAGACGGCGTCAAGGTGATCGAGTTCAATGCCCGCTTCGGCGACCCGGAGTGCATGAACATCATGAGCCTCCTCGAGGGCTCATGGACCGAGGTGATGCGCAGCATCGCCTCCGGGACGCTCACCGCCGCTGATGTGAAGTTGCGCCGCGAGGCCTCCGTCGTCCTGTACCTGGTGTCCCCCGACTACGCACTTCGCGCCGGTGGCCCCTGCGAGTTCAGCCTCGACCGCGAGGCGATCGAGGACGAGGGGGGCCACGTCTACTTCTCCTCCTCGATCGGTCTCGGCGGCGACGCCTACCGGACTGTCGGCACCTCCCGCGCGGTCGCTCTCGCCAGCACCGCCGCGACCCTCGAGCAGGCGCGCGCACGGGTCGCCGGGTGGGCCGAAGACGTGCCCGTGCTGGACTGGCGGCGAGACGTCGGCGACGGCTCCTACCTGGAGCGGCTCGGCGATCTTCTCACCACGCGCGCTGGCGCCGGCGCTTAGGATGGCGACAGTGATCGTCGAGCGATCCACGCACCCGCAGTTCGTCTCGAACACCTTCCTCGTGGCCGACGGCGAGGGAGGCCCCGCGTTCTTCATCGATGCCGGCGGGCCGGTCGCGCCGCTGATCGAGATCGCCGATCGCCGCGGGCTCGAGCCGACCCATGTGCTGCTCACCCACCACCACTACGACCACGTCAGCGAGGTCGATGCGCTCCGCGCCCGCTGGCCCGGACTGCAGGTGCTGATCAGCGCTCACGAGCGTGACCTGCTCCTCGCCTCGGCTGCCGACGGCGATCAGGGGCCGGCCTCTTACGGCACCATCGAGGCCGGTCAGACGACCGCCTTCGGCGGGCTGTCGATACGTCCGCTTCACACCCCCGGCCACACCGGCGGCATGCTCTCCTTCCTCGTCTCTCCTCACGGGCAGCCCGGGGCGGTCTTCACCGGCGACACGCTCTTCAAGGACTCCGTCGGCGGCGTCAAAGCGCCCGGTCACACGACCTATGCGGACCTGCGCGACTCGATCATGGGCACGCTCATGGAGCTGCCGCCCGCGACCGTCGTCCACCCCGGCCACGCCGCCGACACCACCGTCGGCCGTGAGTGGGAGCAGAACGCCTTCATCCGTGTCTGGCGCGGCCTCGATCCGGAGGGCTCAGAGGCCTGCATCGCGCTCGGCGAGCCCGCCACGCTGATCCTGCTCGGCGCGGACTACGACGGTGGCACCAAGGCCTGGGTGCGCTGGCCGGACGGCAGCGACGACATCGTGCCCGGCTCGAAAGTGCAGCGCGGCTCCTAGCCTCCGGCGGCCGCAGTGCTCGCGGCCGCCTAGGATTGCTCCATGGCGCGTGAGAACGAGAAGATTCCAACGTCTCGGGTGAGGCGCACCGCGACCGTCGCCACGCTCGCGGCGAGCGAGGCCGTCAAGCAGTTCGGGACCCGCGCCGCCAACGTCACGCGCGACGAGGAGGCCGCCGAGGAGGCGATGTCCCGGCGCCAGCTCGAGACGGCCAAGCAGATCGTCGCGGTGCTGGGGACGATGAAGGGCGCTGCGATGAAGCTCGGACAGGTGATGTCCTTCCTCGACGTCGGCCTCGTCCCCGAGGAGCACCGCGAAGAGTTCCAGCACGAGCTCGCGAAGCTCCGCGACGCGGCGCCGACCGTCTCCTTCAAGCAGATGCGGCGGGTGATCGAGGACGACCTGGAAGAGAACCTCGACGAGGTCTTCTCCGAATTCGACCCGGTCCCGATCGCCGCCGCCTCGATCGGGCAGGTCTATCGCGCCCGCCTCGCCCGCGACGGGCGCGAGGTCGCCGTGAAGGTGCAGTACCCCGGGGTCGCGAGCGCGGTGAGGGCGGACATGCAGAACCTGGACATGATCATGCGGCTGCTCAAGCGCATGACGCCGGGCCTGGACGTCAAGGCCGTGACCACCGAGATCCGCGAACGCATCGAGGAGGAGCTCGACTACGAGCTCGAGGCCCAGAACCAGCGCTCTCTCGCGCGGATCTTCGCGGGCCACCCGTTCATCGTCGTGCCGGAGGTCATCACCTCGCTGACCCGCGAGCGGGTGCTCGTCAGCGAGTACGTCAACGGCATCGGCTTCGAGCAGCTCAAGAAGCGATCGCAGGCCGAGCGCGACCATCTCGGCGAGATCATCTTCCGGTTCTTCCTCGGGTCCCTCTACCGTCACCACCAGTTCTCCGGCGATCCACACCCCGGCAACTTCCTGCAGCTCGAGGAGGGCCGCGTGGCGTTCCTCGACTTCGGGCTGTTCAAGCGCATGGATGCCGCCGCCGTGGAGCTCGAGCTGGCATGCCAGCGCGCGGTCGTCGAGGAAGACGCTGCGACTCTGCACGCACTGCTCGCCGAGTCGGGCTTCCTGCCCGAACCGGATCGTGTCGACCCCGAGAACCTGCTCGCCTTCATCCGCGACGCGATCTGGTGGTACACGTGTGACCGCGAGGTGCAGCTGACGCCGGAGATCGCCACGAAGGTCATGATCGAGAGCTCGGACCCCCGCTCCACCCACTTCCGGGAGATGCGCCACCAGGACATGCGCCCCGAGCATCTCTTCGGGCGGCGCATGGAGATGCTTACGCTGGCCGTGCTGGGGCAGCTACGAGCGAAAGCCAACTGGCACCGTATCGCCCGGGAGTGGATGTACGGCGATGATCCGGTCACGGAGCTCGGCCGCCAGGAGGCCGGCTTCTACGCCGGCCTGAGTCCCGCCCGCTAGGCATCCCGCCTCGCGATCGGGGATCATCCCGAGGATGGATCTCGGTCACGCTCGCAAGATCCTCAACGTCGCTCACAGCGCCTTCATCTCGATGGACGAAGAGGGGCGGATCACCTATTGGAACATCCGCGCCGAAGAGACCTTCGGGCGCACCCGCGAGCAGGTTCTCGGCGAGAGCGCGATTGACCTGATCGTCCCGGAGCGCTACCGCGAGCCGCTGCGCCGCGGCTTCAGGCGCTTCAAAGCGGGAGGTGAGACGCGGCTGCTGGATCACCGCAGCGAACAGCGCGCCGTGCGGGCCGACGGCAGCGAGTTCCCGGTCGAACTGATCGTCTCGGCGGTCCCGGAGGGTGAGGGCTTCTCGTTTCATGCGTTCATCACCGACATCTCCGAGCGAAGGGAGCAGGAGGCCGAGCGCCAGCGGCTGCTCGATCAGCTCGAGAAGGCCCTCGCGGGGAGCGAGCAGCGCCTCCAGGCGATCGTCGACTCGCTGGCGGAGGCGATCACGATCAGGGGCCGGGACGACCGCATCGTCTACGCCAACCGCGCGGCGCTCGAGCGCATGGGCTTCTCCTCGGTGGACGAGCTGAGCAACGCCGATCCCCGCGCTCTGATGGGCAGCTACCTGACCTTCAGCGAGGACGGCGGCGAGATCGACATGGACGACCTTCCCTCGATGCGTCTGCTGCGCGGCGAGGTTCCCCGCCCGCTGACAATGCGGACGATCGACCCTCGGACCGGATCGGAGTCCTGGGTGCTCCTGAAGGCCACGCCGGTGCGCGATGCGCAGGGCGAGATCGAGGCTGCCGTCACGATCATCGAGGACATCACGGTGAGCAAGCGCATGCAGCTGCGCAGCGACTTCCTGGCCCGCTCCGGCACCGTGCTCGCCTCCTCCCTGGACTACCAGCAGACGCTGCGCAACGTCGCGGGACTCGCCGTGCCGCAGATCGCCGACTGGTGCGGGGTGGACCTGTTCGATGCGGACGGCCGGCGAGAGCGCGTCGCGGTCGCCCACGTCGACCCGGCGCGGCTCGAGATGGCCACGCGCCTGCGCGAGTTCGAGCCCGAGCAGCTCGACCCGGACACCGGTCTCGGCCTCGTGCTGAGGACCGGCGAGCCCGTCCTCTACAACGACATATCCGACGAGATGCTCCTCGGGGCGGCCGTCAACGAGGAGCACCTTGGGCTGCTGCGGGAGGTCGGCATGCGCGCGGTGCTGATCGTGCCGATGGCGGTCAGGGGGCGCACGATCGGAACACTGACCCTCGTCAGCGCCGAATCGGGCCGTGCCTTCGACGAGTCAGACGTCGAGTTCGCCGCGCAGATCGGCGAGCGCGCCGCGTTGGCCGTCGAGAACGCACGGCTCTACAGCGAGCGCTCGCAGATCGCCCGCACGCTGCAGGACAGCCTGCTGCCGGAAGCGCTGCCGGAGCTGGCCGAGTGGGAGATCGCGGCCCTCTACAGGCCCGCCGCTCGGGAGAGCGACGTGGGTGGCGATTTCTACGAGTTCTGGGAGGTGGACGGCGACTGGCTGATGATGATCGGCGACGTGACCGGGAAGGGGGTCCGTGCCGCGGCGGTGACTTCGCTCGTCCGTCACACGGCCTGGGCCGCCTCAGAATTCGACTCGCGGCCGGCGAAGGTGCTCGAACGGGTCAACGCCGCGATGCGGCGCCGGCCCGGGCTGTCTGTCTGCACGGCCCTGTGCCTGCGCATCCAGGGCGCCCACGCGACGGTCGCTTCGGGCGGACACCCCCTGTTGTGGCGCCTGGGCGAGAGCGGCGTGCAGGAGGTCGGGCGTCACGGCACGCTGCTCGGTGCGTTCCCCAGCGTGCAGTGGCCGGAAGAGACGTTCGAGATGCGTCCCGGCGAAACGCTCGTCGCGATCACGGACGGCGTCACCGACACGCTCGGCAGCGGCGATGAGCGCTTCGGCAACGGCCGCTTTCGCGAGCTGCTGATGGATGTCAGGCTCCAGTCCCCGGCGGCGATCCGCGAACGGGTGATCGCGGCGCTCGAGCAGTTCCAGGTCGGCGCGCAGGCCGACGACACCGCCCTGGTCGCGATGCGCCACTCATCACAGCCCGCGATCCGCGATCAGCTTCACGCCGTCGCCGGCCCGGAAGCCGGGGTGTAGGGTCCGATGGCGATTGCGCGATCGCTGGAGATAGACGAGGACGTCGCCGGCGCCGACGCCCGGCTGACACTCCGCGGGGAGCTGGACATCGCCACCGTGCCCCTGCTCCAGGAGGCGGTGGCGGCCGCGCTCGAGCGCTCGCCCAGCGAGCTCACGATCGACCTGCGGACACTCTCCTTCCTCGACTCCTCGGGGTTGCGGCAGTTCATCCTGCTGGCCGAGCGCGCGCAGCAAGAGGGCTGGCGGCTCGCGCTTGTGCGTCCCGGGCCACCGGCGCTGTCGATCTTCCAGGTAACACGAGCCGAGGAGAACCTTCCGTTCGTCGACGAGCCGCCGAGATGACGATGGCGGGCGACGCCGCCGGTTCGGTGGGATCGCTGAGCATTGAGCTCGAGCGCAACGTACGCGCCCCGGCGATCGCCCGCGCCGCGGTCTCCGAGCAGCTGCTGGCGACCGGCATCGACGGATCGCTCGGCCAGACGATCGTGCTGCTCGTCTCCGAGGTGGTCTCCAACGCCGTGCGCCATTCGAGCGGTCCCGCCGACGCAGCGATCGGCCTCGAGGCGACCGTCACTCCCCAAGCTGTTCGGATCGCAGTGACCGACGCGGGCGAGGGGTTCGCGCCCCGCCCCCGCGACGCGAACAGGCCCGGCGAAGGCTACGGCCTGTTCCTGCTCGAGAAAGCCGCGCGGACGTGGGGCGTCGAGGGCGACGGCGGCACGACCGTCTGGTTCGAGCTCGACCGCTAGAGGAGTCCTCTCGGCGGAGGAGGGGCCGAGCCCATCGTCCGCGCGCCGCTCACAGCACCTGGATCTGGAAGAGGCTCGTCGTGCCGGGCCGCCCCGATGGAAGGCCGGCGGTAATGCCTACGCGCTGTCCGGTACGGCACCAGCCGAGCTCGACCACGCGCCGCGCCGAGTCGGCGATCAGCGCCTCGGTGGTCTCATGCCGCTGCATCGAGGCAGCCTGGACGCCCCACATCAGTCCGCACCGGCGGACCGTCTCGGGCCGCGTCGCAGAGGTTGTGGGCGATCGTGTAGGCCGGGTCGGAGACCGTGCGGCGCACCCGCGACTCGTTCCAGCGCTCATACGGGGCGATCGACTCCGCCTGCTCGGCGACGGCCGCCATCATCGCGACCGCCTCGACGGGGTAGGACCCGATCGCCGTCTCCTGGGAGAGCATCACGGCGTCGGTACCGTCGAGGATCGCGTTCGCGACATCCGCGACCTCCGCGCGGGTCGGGCGCGAGGAGCTGACCATCGAGTCGAGCATCTGGGTCGCCGTGATCGAAGGCCGCGCCCTGAGCCCGGCCAGCTCGAGCAGCTGCTTCTGCACGACGGGCACCTGTGCGATCGGCAGCTCGATGCCGAGGTCTCCGCGGGCGACCATCACGCAGTCCGCCGCGTGGATGATCTCCTCGGCTCGCTCGACCGCCTGGGGCTTCTCGATCTTCGCGATCAGCGGCAGGCGCGTGTGCTCCCGCACCGTTTCGACGTCCTGCGGCGAGCGCACGAAGGACAGCGCCACCATGTCGACGCCGATCGACTCGCCGTGGCCGAGCATCGCCAGGTCCTCCTCCGGCACCGCGGGGAGTTCGTCGACGGGTCCCGGGATGTTCAGGCCCTGGCGTGAAGCGACCGCACCGCCCACCTCAATCTCCGTTTCGACCTCGCACTCGGCGGTCCTCACCGCCGTGACGCGAAGACGCACCGAGCCGTCGGCGAGGTACAGCACCGAGTCGGGTTCCACGGCCTCGGGGAGGCCCGGCCAGGAGATCGACATGCTGTGCGCATCGCCCGGCGAGTCGCCGTCGCCGCAGACGATCGTCAGGCGTTCGCCGGCGGTCAGCTCGACGACGTCCTCGCGCAGCGGCCCGATTCGCAGCTTGGGGCCGGGCAGGTCCTGCAGGATCGCCACCGGCCGCCCCGCCCGACCCGCCGCGTCGCGGACCCGGAGCGCGGTCTCGGCGTGCTCCTCGAGGGTGCCGTGCGAGTAGTTCAGCCGGGCGACGTCCATACCGGCCTCGACGAGGCGCAGCAGCGTGTCGGGATCCCGCGAGGCGGGACCGATCGTCGCGACGATCTTGGTACGGCGCATGCCCGCACGGTATCGGGCGCGACGCCCGCGCCTGGACATCTGGAAGCATCGCCCCGTGCCGGTTCCCTCCCGCCCCATGCCCCGCGTCGGAGATCGCGCGAGGGTCGCCCATTTCGGGGGCGGCTTCGAGCAGGCCGTGATCATGTGGGTGGCCGACGAGGGCCGGCGCCTGCAGGTCCGCACGGAGGGCGGCGAGCTGCTCGAGTTCGCGCTCAGCCCTGCGACCGCGCGATTCGTCTCGGGCGGCACCGGCGGACCGCGGCTGGAGCTGCTCGAGGGACGCTAGGGCACGTCCACGTCCGGGAAGTGCTCGGCGCAGTGCGCCCGGAGCGTGTCGCGAACCCACTGACGCTCGGCCGGGCCGGCCATGCGCAGCCGCCCCAGCAGCTCGCGCTGGCCCGCGGTGGGGACGCCGGAAACGGTCCAGCGCACCGCCAGGCGCTCGAACAGCAGCTCAAGGGCCCGCTGCTCGGCGTCATCGCGCGAGAGCGGGGAGCCGGCCAGCGCCGCCGCGTACTCGCGCCTCGAACCGGTCGTCAGCGAGCCGCGCAGGACGAGCACGTTGCCCGCGTCGTCCTGATACGAGCTCTCGGGGGCACTCGGGGCCGCCGTGCCGGCGCGGCGGCGGCGCGTGCGGCGCCCCACCTCAGGAGTCGGCGGCCGCGAGCAGCTGCGTCCGTACGTCCCCCGTCACCGGCTTCGCGTGTCCAGGCCAGGCCGCCGCGGGTTCCATCTCGGCGAGCTTGCGGACGCTTTCCCGTGCCCGCTCGGTGTCGTAGTTGTAGAGCGGCATCGGCACCTGCGGAGCCATGTCCCGTCCCCAGATGTCCAGCGTGTAGAAGCAGTCGCTGACGAGCGCCAAGCGATCCGATTCCCGCCACAGGCCGATCTGGCCGGGTGCATGGCCGGGCAGATCGATCACCCTGAAGCCCGCCACCTCGTCCCCCTCGGTGAGTGTCCCCTCGATCTTCACCGGTCCGCCGTCCCAGGCGTAGCGGTGCAGCAGCTGGTGCAGCCGGCGGTGGCCGAAGGGTAGCCCGGCGAGACCCTCGGGCCAGTAGCGAAAGCCACCGCTGCCTTCGGCGTCCTCGATCTCGTCCGGGTGGCAGAGCACCGGCACGCCCAGCGCAGGTGCGGTGCCACGGTGATCGGTGTGGCCATGCCCGAGCACGATCCTGCGGATGCCGCCCAGCTTCGCAGCGGCGCTCGACACGGCCCGCGTCATCGTTCGGGCGCCGGCGTCGAACAGGGTCACGCCGCCTTCGTCCTCGAGCAGGTAGACGTTGCAGCGGGCCGGCTGCCCCTGCACGATCCAGATGCCCTCCGCGACGAGCTCAGCCTCACCGGCGGCGAGGCCGCCGGTGAGCCGGGTCTTGGCGTTGAAGGCGCCCGTCATCCGCTGTTCGGCGGGCGATCCCTGCGTCGGCATCATGCCGACCTGGCGCGCGAAGGTCATGCTGTCCGTGAAGGCGTCGTTGTGCTCGATCAGCCCGTCGCGCACGGACACGAGGTCGAAGCCTTCGATGTCCAGAACCTTGCCGGTCGGAGTGACGCCGCCGAAGCTCCCCGGCCCCGCGAAGGTGCCGCGCAGCCGCCAGTGAACGCCGCAGCGATCGCCCTCGGAGGTCGTCGAGACGACCTCCATTTTGAGGTCGGGGACCGCGTCGATCAGCTCGCCGAGAAAACCCCGCACGCCCTCGGGCGCGATCGCATCGATGCGCCCGCGCACGTCGTCGTGGCCACCGGGCGCCCACAGGGCGACGGCGCCATCGAGGTCGCGCTGGTCGATCGCCGCGAAGTAGCGCCTTGCGACTCCCTCGGCCTTGCTGCCCGAGATCCGTTTGCGGCCGGCTGCCGCCTGCTCGACATTCGCGGCCACCTCCTCGACCTTGGTGCTCGCCCCCGTCGCCTTCCGCTCGGCCATGCCCGCCCTCCTTTACGCCGCTGAACGGCCGTAGTCTAGTCTCCGCCGCGTGGCAGAGGTGACCAGCCGGGGCGAGCTCGGCCGTGGTGAACGCATCATGCGGGGGGTCTACCGGCTGCGCCTGCCACTGCCGTGGCCGGGTGTGCCGCACTGCAACGCCTGGGCGCTCTCATCGGGGGACGGCTTCGTGCTCGTCGACACCGGTATCCACGACGAGCAGTCGATGGCCCACCTCGAACGTGCCCTCGCGATGTGCAACCTGCGCCTCGAGGATGCGCGCCTCGTCGTCTGCACCCACGCCCACTCCGACCACTGCGGCCAGGCCATGCCGATCGTCGAACGGGCCGGCTGCGAGCTGTGGATGCACCCCAGCCACGAGCTGATGAACCGTCTCGTCGAAGATCCCGACGCGGTGCTCGCGCGGCGCCTGGAGGTAGCGCGCCAGAGCGGCGTCCCCGAGGAGCCGCTGCGCCGCTATGCGGCCGAGCGCGGCAGCTCCACCCCGCTGATCGTCGGGCCGTTGCGGGCCGACCGCGAGCTGCTCGACGGCGTGACCGTGCAGAGCGACCTGGGCGAGTGGGTGACGTATGAGACGCCGGGTCACGCGCCATCGCACGTCTGCCTGTTCCAGCCCGAGCGACGCCTGCTGATCTCCGGCGATCACCTGCTGGGACGGATCTCCCTGTACTTCGAGTACGGCTACTCGCCGAATCCCGTCGGCGAGTTCCTGCACTCCCTGGATGTCGTGGAGCGGCTCGGGGCGCGCCTCTGCCTGGCGGGCCACGGGCGAACCTTCACCGACGTCCATGCGCACATCCACGGCAACCGCGCGCTCGTCGAGGAGCACCTGTACGAGGTGCTGCAGGCCGTCGGGGGCAGCGAGCTGACGGCCTTCGACGTAGTCGGCGCCGTCTACGGCGACTCGCTCTCCCAGCAGAACGGACAGTGGCTGCTCTCGCAGACCCTGGGCTACCTCACGCATCTGGAGAGCACCGGCGGCGTGCGGCGGATCGCCGGCGAGCCCGAGCGCTGGACGGCATAATCTCCAGATGCGAATCGATCAGATCCTCGCCGCCGACGGGGCGGGTGGGCCTTCATTCTCCTTCGAGTTCTTCCCGCCGAAGACGGAGCAGGGCGAGCAGAACCTGTACGCGGCGCTCACGGACCTACGTCCCCTGGAACCGGCCTTCGTCTCGGTCACCTACGGGGCGGGAGGCTCGACGCGGGAGAAGACGATCGAGATCGTCAAGCGTCTGAAGGAGGAGTGGGGGCTCGAGGCGATGGCGCACTTCACCTGCGTAGGCGCGACGGTGGACGAGCTGAGGACGACGCTCGACGAGATGCAGGACGCGGGCATCGACAACGTGCTGGCCTTGCGCGGGGACCCCCCGGCGGGCGAGAGCGAGTGGACGAAGACGGAGGGCGGCCTCGAGTACTCGCGGGAGCTGGTCGAGCTGATCGCGGCCGACTATCCGTTCGCGATCGGCGCGGCGTGCTTCCCGGAGACGCACATCCACGCGACCAGCCCCGAAGACGACCTGCGCTACCTCGGCGAGAAGGTCCAGGCCGGCGTCGACTTCCTGATCACCCAGGTGTTCTTCGAGAACTCCTTCTACTTCGACTTCGTGGCGCGTGCTCGCGCTGCGGGGATCAAGGCCCCGATCATCCCCGGGATCATGCCCATCACCCGGGTCGGGCAGGTCGAGAGGATGGCGGAGATGTGCGGCTCGGCGATCCCCGACTCATTGCGGGGCGAGCTGCATGGCCGCGCCGAGGACGCCGAGGCGGTGCTCGACTTCGGCGTGGCCTATGCGACGCTTCAGTGCGCCGAGCTGCTCGCCGCCGGCGCGCCGGGGATCCACTTCTACACGCTCAACCGCTCGCCCGCTACACGGGCGATCCTCGGTGCCCTGAAGCTCTCCCGGCCGTGGGAGAGGGTCGTCTACCCCAGCTCGATCTCGAGCCCCTCGGCTACCCGCGGCGAGCCGTCGGCGGCCTCGTAGCGGACGTCGACGGAGTCGTTCTGGCGATAGGTGCCGACGCCCCAGGCGCCGAGCAGCCAGCGCCAGCCGCTGATCCGGTCCTTGCGGAGCTCACGGGGGAAGACGAGCGCGCCTTCGCGCACCGTGAAGTCCTCGCCGAGCCGCTGCGGGACGCCATTGAGGTAGACCTCATAGGGATCCCGCACGTCCCGGGGCAGCCTGATCCTCGACGTCGCCATCGCCGGATTATCGCCTCAGCCGGGCGCATCGGCGGGCGCGCGCCGAAGACGCGGCATTCCCGCCGCGGCGGAGAGCTGGCGGCGCGCGGCTCGCTCGACGGCGTCGCAGGCCTGCTCGGGAGTGTCGACGAGCTTGATCAGGTCGAGGTCGGTCGCATCGATCCGCCCGTTGGCCAGCGGCACCTCTCGCAGCCACTCGCATCACCTTGCGCGCGAAGAAGTGCTCGAAGCGCAGGCCGATGTCGAGGTACGAGTTGAGATCCTGCTCGTGGGGCAGTTCGATGTTGCACCCGACCGACAGCGCGCCTGCTTCTTGTGCGCCGCGGTTCGCTGCCTCCATCAGCCCCGGTCCTCCGCCCGTGATCACCGCGAAGCCGGCCCGGCCGACGCACTCCCCCACTCGGCGGGTCAGCTCGTAGTCCGGATCGTCCTGCGCGGTGCGCGCCGAGCCGAACACGGTCACGGCCCGCTCGATCGAGGACAGCGCGCGAAACCCGCGCGCGAACTCCGCGGCGATGTCGCGTACGCGGTCCGCGTCGGCCGCGCGCACCTCGGGTGACTCGCCGTCGAGCCACAGCAGCAGCTCCTCGTCGAAGGTCGGACGGGGGCGTGGAGGCTCCGCATCGGTCTCGCTCACCGCTGAAGCGTAGGGACCCGCGGGGCGAGCTCGCGGGTGTGCCGCCCGCTCTGCGTCGTAGCCTTCTGCGGCGATGAGCGCCCCGTCCCCCGCGGAGATCCCCTACACCGTGCGTCGCTCGGAGCGCGCACGGCGAGTGCGCGTCAACGTCCATGCCCGCTCCGGCGTGGAGGTCGTGCTGCCCGCGCGGGCTCCGGAGCGCGAGGCGGCCGCGGCGATCAGCGAGCTGCGGCCGTGGATCGAGCGGCGCCTCGCCGAGGCTCGCGAGACGCTGGCCGCGATCGCCGAGCGGGGCTCCACGCTGCCCTACCTAGGCAGCACCTTGGACCTCGTCCCCGAGCCGGGCCGCACGCGGGTCCATAGGCGCGATTCACGACTGCTCGTCCCCGACGGCGATGCGCGGCCCGCGATCGAGCGCTTCTACCGGCGCGCCGCGCGGGCCGAGATCGCGCCCCGTCTCGACGCCGCCTGCGCCGCGGCGGGGCTGAGCTACAGCGGCCTGGACATCCGGGCGCAGCGCACGCGCTGGGCCTCCTGCTCCTCGCGCGGGCGGATGAGCTTCAACTGGCGCCTGCTGCTCGGGCCCGAGCGGGTGCTCGAATACGTCGTCTGGCACGAGGTCTGCCATCTGCAGGTGCTCGACCACTCGCCGCGCTTCTGGGCGCTGCTCGCGCGCCACTGGCCCGGCTGGCGCGAGGATCGCGCCTGGCTCAGCCGGAACGGCGCGACGCTGGCGCTGTGAACGTCGGAACCGGCGAAGAGACGCCCGGGGCGGGGGGATCTGTGACGGGCCCGTCGGAGAGCACGAGCGCCACGAGGTGCGCGCGGGTGTGAGCGCCCGTCTTGGACATCGCGTTGCGCACGTGGCTGCGGACCGTCTCGGGCGAGAGCGACAGCTCGGTGGCGATGCGCCGCGTATTCGCCCCGAGGGCGACCAGCCGCACGACCTGGCGCTCGCGTGGGGTGAGCTTCGATCCGTGCGGGCCGGCGGACTCGACCTGGCTGCTGCCGATCAGCTCCCCGCCGTGGGGTAGGCGCGCCGAGAGGGTCACCACGAGAACCTGCCGGTTGCCGCCGACGGTGATGACGTGGGCCGCGTAGGTGACGTGCAGCTGGGTGCCGCAGGCGTGTTCGACGATGCGTTGGCCGTAGAGCTGGCCGCTGCGGACGAGCTGCTCCCAGCGGTCGGGGATCCCGTCGCGTTCGTCGACGACCATGCTGTCGGCACGGCTCCCGAGCAGCTGCGAGCGCGGGTACTCCCAGAAGTTGACGAGCGCGTCGTTGACCCTGACGTACCGCCGCTCGCGGTCGAGCAGCGCCATCGGGATCCTGGAGTGCTCGAAGATCGACCAGAACGACAGCGCTGCGTCGGTCGCCTCGAGTTCGGGAAAGGGGTCAGCCATATCCGCGGCGCGGGTAGGGATAAGCGGAGCCTATGCGAGGGCCCGGCGGCGCCGGGACTTTCTTCGAGCTTTGCCGCGGCGGCCGCGGCCTCGCCGGATCAGCGTTCCGCGATCGGCACGTAGTCGAGATCCCGCGCGCCGGTGTAGATCTGGCGTGGCCTGGCGATCTTCTGCTCCTCGTCGGAGACCATCTCCTTCCACTGCGCGATCCAGCCGCTGGTGCGGCCGATCGCGAACATCACCGGGAACATCGCCACGGGGAGGCCGAGCGCCTCGTAGATGAGTCCCGAGTAGAAGTCGACGTTCGGGTAGAGCTTGCGGGAGGTGAAGTTGCCGGCCTTCACGCCCTCGAGGAAGTCTGGGATGTTCTCGACCGTTCCGATTCGCTCGAGCATCCGCAGCGCGGCCTCGTTCGCGCCGCCGTGGAGCGGCCCGTACAGCGCGGCGACCCCCGCCGCGACGGCCGTATAGGGATCGACCTGGGTCGAGCCGACGCCGCGCACGGCGCTCGTGGAGGCGTTCTGTTCGTGGTCGGCGTGGAGGATGAAGAGGACGTCGAGCGCTCGTTCGAGACGGGGATCGGGCTCGTACTTGAGCTCGGTCATCTTGTACATCATCGAAAGGAAGTTGCCGGAGTAGGCGAGGTCGTTGTCCGGGTACACGTAGGGCTGGCCCATGTTGTGGCGGAAGGCAAACGCGGCGAGCGTCGGCATCTTCGCCAGCAGGCGGATGATCTGGATCGCCCGCACGCGCTCGTCGTGGATCCTGTTGGCGTCCGGATAGAAGGTCGAGAGGGCGCCCACGGAGGCGACCAGCATGCCCATCGGGTTGGCGTCGTAGCGGAAGCCCTGCATGAAGTCCTTGACGTTCTCGTGCACGAACGTGTGGATCGTGATCTCGTGAACCCAGTCCTCGAGCTGGCGCTGCGTCGGCAGCGCGCCGTTGATGATCAGGTAGGCGACCTCGAGGTACGTCGAGGACTCGCACAGCTGCTCGATCGGGTAGCCGCGATGCTGGAGGATCCCGGCGTCGCCGTCGATATAGGTGATCGCGCTGCGGCAGGACGCCGTGTTCGTGTAGGCCGGGTCGTAGGCCATCAGCC
>WNFI01514914.1_pt1 | contig 17677 bp, 9 predicted proteins | sample 5400471 | NCBI WGS metagenome assembly WNFI01 (sample SAMN13153348, study PRJNA577476) | soil metagenome | isolation source: 100 cm saprolite on Douglas fir-dominated hillslope | place: USA:California | collected 2013-09-17 | reverse complement strand
GGGGGCGGTCGGATCGCTGACCGCCAGCAGATCCACGCCGCGTGCCTTGTTGACCTGCCCGATGTGCGCGGACACCGTCGCGTATCCGTGCGCACCGGCAGCGAGCTGAACCGTTCCGCGCGGCCCTACGATCGAGACACCTGTTGCGGCGCTCGAGATCGCATGGCCCGAGATGTCCGAGGCGAGTCTGACCGCGGTCGCCATGGCCAGCGTAGCGTCGAACATCTCGGCTCCCGTTGCGCTCGGAATGGCACCGTCTCCATATCTGGCCAGCAGCTCTGACAGCCACGACTTCGTGGCGGGAGACTGATCCCCCTGGTTGTAATCGTTGGCCACGAAGACCCCAATCGCGGCCGGCCCGGCCGAGCGCGCCGCAACCGCGTCGAGCGAAAGACTGGCCACGTTGACCGCGGCCAGTCGCGGATCCTTGTGGAGCTGCTGTTCGAAGGCGACCTCATCGTCAGCCCGCAGCGCATCGATCAAGGCATCGGGTTTGGCGGCGGCCGCGATCGCGATCTGGCTCGTGAAATCGCTTGTCCCCGGCTGGATGAACTGAGAGCCAAGGACTGTTCCTCCCCCCCGGCGGATACCGGCTTCGGCAACGGCGGCGGAGCTCTGGCCCCAGGCATCGTCGGCCGCAAGGATGTAAAAGGTCTTTGCCGACTGGTTGCGCTGAAGGAAGTCGACAAGCGGCGTCACCTGCTGGTTGGGCGTGAATCCAAAAGCGAAGACGTTTGGAGAGCAGGGCTCCACACCCGGCGAGAGACCGGCGAAATACGGGACATTCGCGCCGGCGGCCGCCTTGCTGCAGGCCGCGACGCCGGCGGCCGATTCAAACCCGATGATCGCCACGACGTTGTCATTGTTGAGGAGCTTCGTGCAGGCACTCCCGGCGCCCGACGGCGTGCTCTTGTCGTCCGCTTGAACGATCTGAATCGCCCGGTTGGCGCCCAGTTGCCCCTTGGCCTGGGCCAGGGCCACCGTCGCGCCCTGTATCGCCAGCTCGGCCGTGGGGCTGGCCGCGCCCGTCAACGAGACCACCAGGCCCACCTTGACGGTGCCCTGTGTCGGAGGCACCGGGGCTGTCTGGCTCGAGCAGCCAGACACCACAGCCATGATCACCGACATCGCCGCCACCGCCCGCCGTCGCCTGGACGGAAGGGCGCCGATCAGCCGCTGGGGGATCTAGACCTCGACCAGGCCCTTCTTGACGGCGTACAGGACAGCCTGCGATCGGTCGTAGATACCGAGCTTCTCGTAGGTGTTGCTTACGTGGTTGCGCACGGTCTTCTCGCTGATCTTCAGCCGGTAGGCGATCTGCTTGTTGGCCATGCCGTTGGCGAGGAGCTTCAGGATCTCGATCTCGCGATTCGTGAGCCCGTCATAGAACTCTTTCGGAGTGGTCGTACCGGTGAGCATCTCGAGCACGCGATTCGCAACCGCGCTCGCCATGACCTTCTCACCTGACATGACGGCCACGATGCTGCTGGTGATCGCCTCGGCGGAAGAGTCTTTGAGCACGTACCCACTGGCGCCGACCTTGAGCGCCTGGATGACATGGTTGTCAGTCTCGAACGTGGTGAGGATGAGGACCTTGATGTTGGGATCTGCTTCAACGATTTGACGGGTGGCCTCGATTCCGTCGACGTTCGGCATCTTGAGGTCCATGAGCACGACGTCGGGCTTCAGCTTTCCGGCCTGCTTGGCGGCGTCGGCACCGTCAAATGCCTGGCCCACGACCTCCACCCGGGGGTCTTCGTTGAGGAGCTTGGCCAGCCCTGCCCTGAAAAGCGTCTGATCGTCTGCGATTAAAACTCGAACGGCACGGGTAGCGACTGTCATGAGGACTCCTTGTTAATCCAGAAATTGGGATAGGCCGGCTCTCGGTTTGGGAGTGAGCTGGTGTGTTGGAAAGATCGCGTGAACCGTGGTCCCATCGCCACGGACGCTGACGATTCGGAGCTCGCCTCCGAGGATGACGGCTCGTTCCTTCATGCCGAGCGTCCCCATTCCGGCGGTGTCCGACTCAACTCCGTGGCCGTCGTCCCCGACGGTCACGGCCACCTGGTTGTCTGAAAGTGGCTGGAGCACGATGCGCACCGCCCGTGCACCGCTGTGGCGCCGCACGTTCGTGAGCGCCTCTTCGATGATCCGGTATAGGTTCAACGAGGCGGGCGCCGTCAGCGAGACGGGCCAGCCCGGTAGTACGTTCAACTCGGTCGCGATCGACGTCTTTTGCTCGAACTTGGTGACCAGGGTTCCGACGGCATCCACGAACCCGTCGCTGAACGACTCCTCGCCACGCAAGTCATGGAGCAGCTCGCGAAGGTTTTGAAGGACCTGCCGGGTGGAGTCCTGCACCGTATCGAGCCGGGCGAGCACGTCGTCCCAGGCGACCGGCTCACTCTTGAAGTTCTCGAGGTCGACCAGCATTCCGGTCAGCGTTTGCGCCACCCGGTCATGCAATTCCCTGGCGACGAGCTTCCGGAGGTCGGCCGGTGATTCCGCGGCACCGTGGTCTTCCGCGGCTGCGCCCTGGCGTGCTTTTGCACGCGCAGAAGCGACTGTTTGTGGCGACGCCACGTTGTTCCCTCTCCTCCGAACTGTTGCACCCGACGTGTCCCAGAAACGCCCCGTAACGAAACGCATCTGTGACGAGGCTTGAGCGTAAATGCCCAGGGGCCCTGGGTCAATGGTCAAAACTGACCATTCTGCTGCCACGTAAAGCGGCTTGTTTGATTCGAAACCAGGACAAGCGACCTGGAGGCAGTACGCCGCTTGTCCTTCGTCGAGCTAGGTGAAAAGGCGTCCGGAGGCTTCTGCGTGGAGGCGGGCGACGGCTTGACCGCGACTTCTGACCCCCAGCTTCTGAAGCACGTGCTGCACATGCTTGTTCACGGTCGGGGTGGAAACGCCGAGCTTGGAAGCGATCTCGCGGTTGGTCCGGCCTCGTCTGAGCTCCTTCGCGACCTCCTGCTCACGGGGGGTCAGCCCATGCCCTGAGACCGCCAGCCCGGCGCCCGCGGCTGCCCGCGCTGTCAGATACTCGGCAAACTTCACATCTTTCCCGCTCAGTGCCACAGTTTCGCGCAGGGCAGCCACGATCTCGCTCACAGCCATGTCCTTCGGCATGTAGCCGATGGCGCCGGCCGCCCTGGCCGCCTGTGCGGCCTCGGGCTCGATGAGTGCCGAGATCACAATCACCTTCACCCGAGCGTGGCGTTGGATCAAAGCCTTCGTCGCGACAAGACTGTCCTCGCCAGGTCCCAGGCTGAGATCCATCAACACCACATCGACCGGCGAGATGCGCATTTTGTCGAGGAGCCCCTTTGTAGAACCGATCTCCCAAGCCACGTCTAGGTCGGCCTCGCGCTCGAGAGCACGCGCAAGACCCAACCTGAAGACCGGGTGGTCGTCCACGATACCCAGGCGGATAGGTTTCCCTCCCCTAGTCACGAAACCCCTGACGTTGTCGACCCGTCCCGGGTCGACGATACATCAAGTCGGCAGTCTGGCCTGGGTTGTCATCGATTGCATGAGCACGCTGATACAACGTGCTTGGGCCCGATCAAGTTCCTATCTAGAAGAGATGACCGTGTGTCAGTTGGAAATATCAGTAGGAAGAAACGACCGCGAGCTCCCGCGGATTACCGCAGCTCCCGCGTACTACCGGCTGTGTGCGGCACCGCCTCATCAAGCGAAGTCTTGAGCTGGGTGAGCGCTTCAGCCGGGAGCGGCGCTTCCTCGAGCCATACGAAGAACGTGTCGGCAATCCTTCGCCAAACGGTCACTTGCCGTGACATCGCGCGGCTCCAGTAGGCCTTGGACCATGCCGCCGCGGCCAGCCACCCCGCCACCACGCAGCAGAAGGCCCCCGTCGACACCTGCAGCCAGTCCGACCAGCTCTGCGGCCGCAGGCCGCTGAGAATAAGGATGCCCAGGACGAGATTGGCCAGGACTCCAAGGGGCAGGAACAGGCGAAAGAACAGCGATTCCCACCGTGCCCGCGAGATTCGCGGCTTGCGCGCTGTTGTACGAAAAGCGTCTTGCATCTGTGTGAGGGTTGCACGAACCGAGCCTCCAGCCAATGAGACGATTGTCCCAGTGGACCCCTCGAGCACGTGGTCAACGGTCTAAAGCTAGTTGTCAACGTGACTTAAGTTCCGAGGCAGCGTCGAGCGATCGAGATCAGATTCCTTACGAGACAGCCATTGATCCCGCGCCACCCGAGACCGGTCAGAGCTATTCGGCGAACTGAGGCTTGGGATTTCGGCGGGATAGATCCGTTCCAGCTCCGAGGCCGGAAACCCAACCAGAGCGCTGACGCTGCCAGCTCCTTGGGTTTTCCAAGGATGTCCCGGCAGGGCGCGGGACATGTCCTCTCGGATGATCTGTCAAAAACCTCAGATGGCGCAAACATTTGGGCTGGCGCGGCGGACTTAGCTGGCGAAAGGTGACTGTGATCGTCCGCTCGAATCCTCGGCCTGCCTGACTCGGCTCACTCGGGCGTTGCCTGGAAACCCGAGCCTGGATCGCACCTGGTTTCGCTCGCGCCAGTCCCGACCGGCACCCCGGCGTGTCTCGGAAGTAGTACTACGATCCCATTACAGAGTCGAGCCCACGCCAATACAGTTCGAAGCGTGGTGGTAGTGCCGGCGGCCTCGTCTGAGCACAGGTCTATCGTTTCTCAGTTCCCGATCGCCATACAAACGTTGGTGATCGATCGCCAGCCTCTCTTCGTTGCCGCGCTCGGCAGCTTGCTATCGGGTCCGCCGCTCAGCGCGCACGTGGTCAGCGCCGGGCGCTCCGACACCGGACTCGAGATGGCGCGTCAGAGCCGGGTGTCGGTGGTCTTCTGCGACCTGGATGCGGAGCCGATTTCCGGCATCGAGCTTGCGGAGTCGCTCGCGGATGAGGATCCTCCCATCCCGGTCATCCTCTTGGGTGAAGGGGACGATCACCCACGCCTTACTGCAGCCCTGCAATCGAGCGCCGCCGGATTCTTCACCAAGGACGCGGGGCTGGACGAGTTCCTCGTCGGCGTGCGCGCAGTGCTTTCAGGACATCGCGCAATCGGCGCTGGTTTGATGGATAGGTTGCTCGACCGCCTGTCGCAGCCACCGACGGCCCCGACCCGCAGAACGGTCAGTCAGCTTTCGCCCACCGAGCTCGAGATCATGGCCATGATCGGCCGGGCCCAGTCCGTTACTACGATCGCCGCGACCAGGGGGATCAGCAACAAGACCGTGAGGAACCACCTCGCGCGGATCTACAGAAAGCTGGATCTGCACGGCCGGACGGAGGCTGTGCTCTGGGCGGCCAGGATGGGACTTTCCGAGAGCTGATCCGGCTCGCCGGCCGGTCACGCCGGCGGTACTGGTCGATGGGCGCCGCAAATGTCCCGAGGCTGGATGGCATTGGCCCATGGAAAGGACCACTCGATTAGGCCAATCTGACTTCGTTATGGCGGTGCTAGGAATCCATTTGCCGTCCATCGGTTGGCGGCGCCTCGTGAGCGCGGGCGGGATCATCCTGATGGGACTCTCATCGATCGTCGCCATCGCGCCCGCGCGAGCAGCCGGGCCGTTGACGCCGACGTTCGTCCAGGGCACGGGATCGACAGTCAAAGCCAAGTTCGCCTTCGTGAACCCGGTCGGCGCCGGCGATCTGCTTGTAGCGGGCGTCACTACCAACGACGGCGGCACCGATCCCATCTCGGGCGTATCGGACAGCCTCAACGGGGCCTGGACGAAGGTCACCTCCCTGAAGTACGGCAACGGCCACGTCGAGCTTTACTACCGCAGCGCCACGCTCGCCGGTGTCGATACCGTGACCTTCGCCGGAACTCAATCAGCCTTCACCATCGCCGAATACAGCGGCGTCTCAGGCACACCAGCCCTGGACCAATTCGCTTCGAAGGCAAGCACGGGCAGCCCCGCGGCAGGCCCGACGACCGCGATCACCGGGGCGAACGAGCTGGTTCTCGCCATCGGCGGCAACCCGGCCCCCTCGTCGACCACCACCATGTTCTCCGCCGGGACCGGCTTCACGCTCCGCACGCAGGCGGTGGCTCCGTGGACTTACGCCGACGGCCTCGAGGATTCCCTGTCGACCTCCAATGCAGGCCAGTCGATGACCTTCAAGTCGGCGGTCAGCAGCTACTACGGAGGTATCGTCGCCGTCTTCAAGTCTGCCCCCACGTCAGCACCGAAGGCTGCGCTGACAGTGACTCCGGGCTCCGGCGCGGCGCCACTTTCCGTCACCGCCGACGCTTCGGCATCGACCGACCCGATCGGGATCACCTCTTATACCTTCGCGTTCGGCGACGGCACAGTCGTCGGTCCGCAGGCCGGCGCCACAGCTGGCCACGTATACACGGCTGGCGGGGCGTTCACCGTCCAGGTCACCGTGGGTGACAGCTCCGGAGCAACCGCAACCGCGACCGCGCCGGTGAGCGTGGGGGCTCCGGTCGCCGCGTTGACGGTAAGCCCGGCCACCGGGCCGGCGCCCCTTCAGGTCATGGCGAATGCGTCGGGATCGACCGATCCGATAGCAATCACCAAGTACACCTTTGATTTCGGGGACGGAAGCGCGCTGGTCGGGCCGCAGGCGGGCGCGACCGCCACGCACACGTACGCGGCCGCGGGTGCCTACACGGCGAAGGTCACCGTCCAGGACAGCACCGGAGCATCGGCGACCGCAAGCGTCGGGGTCACCGTGCAGGCGCCGCCGATCGCATCACTCAGCATGTCTCCCGCCGCGGGCGCCGCGCCACTGGCCGTCAACGCCGACGCATCCGCGTCGACGCCGGGCACGAACCCGATCGCCTCCTACAAATTTGACTTCGGCGACGGCACGAGCGCCGGCCCGCAGCCTGGGCCGACGTCGTCTCACACCTATGCGGCCGGTGGCACCTACAAGCCGAAGGTCACCGTGACCGACAGCGCCGGCAACCAGGGTGTCGCCTCCAGCTCGGTAACCGTGGGCGCCCCAGCTGCTGCCCTGTCCGTCAGTCCCGCCTCAGGGGCGGCGCCACTTGGGGTGACCGCGAACGCGTCGGCTTCAACCGACCCGATTGGCATTTCCAGCTACACGTTCAACTTCGGTGACGGCAGCGCAGCGGTTGGCCCGCAGCCGGCGAGCAGCGCCGGGCACACCTACACCTCCGGTGGGACCTATACGGTGACCGTCACGGTGGCGGATTCCGCCGGGGCCTCGGCATCGGCCACGAGCTCAGTGCAGGTGGGTGCTCCGGTCGCAGCCCTTACGGTGTCTCCAGGCTCGGGCCCGGCGCCGCTGGGGGTCACGGCTGACGCCTCCGGCTCCACTGACGCGATCGGAATCACGAGCTACACCTTCGCTTTCGGCGACGGCACGACGGTCGGACCGCAATCGACCGCCACAGCCACCCACACCTACACGGCCGGCGGCAATTTCACCGTCCAGGTGACGGTCACCGATGCCGCCGGCGTGTCGGCGAGCCGGTCACAGGTTGTTTCGGTGGGCGCCCCAGTCGCGGCCTTGAAAGTGACCCCGAAAACCGGTGGCGCGCCTTTGAACGTCACCGCCGACGCCTCTGCGTCGACCGACCCGATCGGAATCTCGACCTATACCTTTGACTTCGGCGACGGCACTGTCGTCGGACCGCAGGCAGGTCCGACAGCGGCCCACGCATACAACACGACTGGTCCGTACACCGTGAGGGTAACCGTCACGGACAGCGCAGGTGGAACGTCGAGCGCCACGGCTGGGGTAACCGTTGCCGCGCCGCCAAACGCCGCGCTGACTGTGACGCCGGCATCGGGCCCCGCCCCCCTGTCGGTTACCGCGGACGCATCGGCTTCGTCGGCCGGCACAAATCCGATTGCCACATACACATTCGACTTTGGCGATGGAACCCGTGCCGGGCCACAGGCAGGATCGTCTGCGACCCACGTGTATGGAGCAGGCGGCGTCTACACCTTGACGGTAACCATCGCCGACACGATCGGAGTGACGGGGACGGCCGCTCAGACGGTGACGGCGGTTGCGCCGCCGACCGCGGCCCTGACGGTTTCGCCAGCGGCCGGCACCACGCCTCTGCCGGTTACGGCTGACGCAAGCGGATCGATCGCCGGATCCAACGCCATCGCCAGCTACAAATTCAACTTCGGCGATGGCACGTTCGTAGGTCCGCAGCCAGGGGCGACCGCCTCGCACACGTACGCGACCGCCGGCACCTACACGGTGATCGTGACCGTCACCGACACGTCCGGCGCCGCCGGCACCGCCACGGGGTCGGTGGTGGCGGCAGCGCCGCCGATCGCAAGCCTGGTCGTGTCGCCAGCGTCCGGCGGGGCACCGCTTCCAGTGACCGCGGACGCTTCGAGCTCGGTTGCGGGCTCCAACCCGATCACGAGCTACGCGTTCGACTTCGGCGACGGCGTGAAGGTCGGTCCGCAAGCAGGTGCCGCAGCTAACCACACGTACGCGGGCGGGGGCACCTTCGTAGTGAAGGTAACCGCCACCGACAGCGCGGGCTATGCGTCGTCCACCACGGTACCGGTGACAGTGGGCGCTCCCGTTGCGAATCTGAAGGTGTCAACGACGTTTGGGCCGGCGCCGCTGGCCGTCACCGCGGATGGATCGGGTTCCACCGACCCGATCGGTATCGCCACCTACACCTTTGACTTCGGCGACGGAACTGTCGTCGGCCCGCAGGCCTCGTCGTCAGCGGGCCATACCTATATATCTGCGGGCACGTTCACCGTGACCCTCACCGTCAAGGACAGCACCGGCGCGCAGTCAACGGCGACGGCACAGGTGACCGCGGTGACGCCGCCAACCGCGGCTTTGACCGTATCGACTGGCCTTGGCGCAACACCTCTGACGGTGAATGCTGCCGGATCCTTTTCGACGGCCGGCACGAATCCCATCGCCACCTACACCTTTGATTTCGGTGATGGCACAGTGGTCGGGCCGCAGGCCGGCATCAGCGCTTCACACGTTTACACCGTCGCCGGCAGCTACGTCATCACGCTCACGGTGACCGACACCCAGAACGTATCGTCCACCGCAACCGGGTCGGTGACGGCGGTAAAGCCTCCGACGCCAAAGCTCACGGTGACGCCGCCGTCCGGTGGAGTTCCCCTGTCGGTCAGCGCTGATGGCTCTGCGTCGACCGCGGGGACCAACCCGATTGCAACCTATATGTTCAGCTTCGGCGACGGGACATTTCCTCCGCCTCCGTCTGCGACCTCGAGCCAGGCACACACTTACACCAGCACGGGCAGCTACACGCTGGCTACACCTTCGACTTCGGAGACGGGAGTGCTGTCATCGGACCCCAGGTGGGCGCGACCGCTACCCACACCTACACGACAGCCGGCAACTACACGATCAAGGTCACGGTGACTGATACCGCGCAGGCGGCCTCGATGGCGAACGCGTCTGTATCGGTGCTGTCGCCGCCCGCCGCCGCGCTCACGGAAACACCGATCTCCGGGTACGCGCCGCTGTCGGTCATCGCCAACGGATCCGCGTCGGCGGCCGGCACGTATCCCATCGCGAGCTACAGGTTCAACTTCGCCGACGGCACACCGATCGTCGGGCCCCAGGCAAGTCCCACGACGAGTCACACCTACAACACGCCAGGCACCTACGCCGCGACGCTGACGGTGACCGATACGCAGGGCAATTCGAGCGTTGCGTCAGCCACGGTCACGGCGAGCTCCGGAGTGCTGGGCCAGGACACGTTCACGCGCTCGAACCAGAGCGGATGGGGCACCGCGTCGAACGGCGCACCGTGGGCTCCCGCGACAGCCAGCCTTTCGATCGCCGCCAACGAGGGCGTCATCAACTCGACGGCCAGCAGCGTTTACGAGATGTTGGGGACCGCGACGACCGCCGACGCGAACGGCCTTGTCAGGTTCTCGACGGCCTCGACCACGAACACCTTCGGCATCATCCTGCGGGCACAGCCAAACGGAAACATGTACCTCGGTCGCTACGACGGCGCGGGTCATCTTCAGTTCGAATACCGAATCGGCACAAGCTGGACTCACGTGTCACTGGTCAGCTTCAACCCGACGCCCAACACCTTCTACTGGTTGCGATTCCAGCTCCAGGGAACCAACGTCAACATCAAGGTGTGGGCTTATGGCACCACCGAACCGGCGGCCTGGAACTGGTCGGGCACCAGCACCGGCATCACCGGCGCCGGACAGATGGGCCTGTACAGCTACGCCGGGGCGGGGACGCCAGTGCAGGTCGACACGTACTCGGTGGCCGCCGTGGGAAACCCGGTTCCCAACTCGAACATCACCGGGACCTTGACCGACGTCAACACGGGCGCGCCGATCGCGGGAGTCCAGGTTTCCACTCTGCCGGTCACGACCACCGCGACGACCAATGCCTCAGGCGTTTACTCGCTTAGCTTGCCGGCCGACAACTTCGTTGTGGTCTTCACCGCCTACGGCGTCGGGTACAACTCAAACTTCGTGGCGGGCGTGCAAGCGCCGGCCAACGGAACGGTCTCGGCCAACCAGAAGCTGACGCCAATTCCAGCCCAGACGGGGATCGATACCTTTACTCAGCCGAATCAATCCAACGGCTTCGGAGTCTCGACCGACGGCAACATCTGGTCCAACGACTTCGCGCGATATCCCAGCGCACAGGCCGGCATCACGAATGGGCAGGCATGGGTCGACGCGCAAACTTCGAGCCAGACCGACCTCGACACCTGGATGGGATACCAGTACCAAAACGAGCAGGTCAGCGTCGATCTCAACATGAACACGATCCTGGTCGACCCTGTGTTCCAGCACGGAGCGCGCATTCTCGCCCGCGTGCAGAACTCGACGACCTGGATCCTGATGACGATCGACCCCACCGCCCAGGACCTCACGTTGTGGGCAACGCTGAATGACAACTGGACCCAGCTGGCGGTGATACCGCATTCGGTGTCGACCAACGCGTGGTACCACACCAAGCTGTCCGTTATCGGAAACCTGGTCGAAGGCAAGGTTTGGGCTTTTGGTGCCAGCGAACCGGGTTGGGAGATCACCGCATCGCAGCACATCGTCAACGGGACTGGACAGGCCGGACTCAGGACGACCGGGGCTTACGTGCAGTACGCGAACTTCCAGGAAACGCCGATCACACAAATCTCCGGAGTCGTCACCAACGTCACCACGGGCGCGCCGATCGCCGGCGCGACGATCACGCTCAACACCGGGGCGACCGCGACCACCGATTCGACCGGAACCTACTCATTGATCGGACTTTCAAGTGGCACGACCTACACGGTGACGGTGTCTGCGGCCGGATACATCACCGGATCGATCCAGGTCACGACGCAGGTGGGCACGACAGCTGCGGGCAACGTTGCGCTGTCTCCGTGATCTATCCTGTTGCCTCGTTCACGGTGGCGTCGGTAACCGACTGACCCTGTGCTCGGGTTGAGGCGCGGCGGAGGCAGGGAGGCCTTCGACGCAAAACAAGATCAAATGGTTGGGGGGACAGACGTAAGCATGAACAAACGCCTTGTCGCGTGGGCTTTCATCGTGCTCGCAGTTTCAGCTTCGGCTTTCCAGGCCGTGCCTGGACGGGTACCCAACGTGAGAGCAGCCACGGCAACTCTCGGCGGCATCAACGTCGAGCCGGCCGCGCGACCGTGGAGATACGTCGGCGCCAACCCGGACGGCTGGTGGTGTCCGGTGGGTCAATGCTCCAATTCCGCCAACCCGCTGACCCGCATCGACACCGAGATGAGCCTGGCGCACCAGCTCAATGTCGCCAACGTGCGCATAGAGATCCCGTGGTTCCTGGTCGAGCCGAGCAATGGAGGGTACGACTGGACACGGGCTGATTACATCTTCAACAGCGCCTCGTCTCACGGCGTACAGATCAATCCGATCCTGGTCTACACGCCCGCGTGGAATGGAGGGTACAACGCATTCCCGACCGCAGCCGATTTTGGCGCGTTCGTCAGCACGTTCATGGGTCGGTATGGCAGCAGGATCACCGCCGTCGAGATGTGGAATGAACCCGACGGCGGGCAGTCACTTGTCGCCAACGACCCGACCAAATATGCCAACTCAATCCTGATTCCGGGATACAACGCCGTGAAGAGCTCGCACCCGAACGTGAAGGTCATCGAGGGCGGGAGCATCAACGACTCGGGCACTTGCTGCGCCTGGTTGAGTGGAATCTACGCCGCCGGGGGTGGCAACTATTTCGATATTGCCGCCTTCCACGATTACGGCGGTAATTACGGACAAATTGCCGCGGCGTACCAGGGTGTGCTCAGCTCTCACGGTCAGGGCGGCAAGCCGATCTGGCTGGGAGAGTTCGGTGTCAGCGACAGCACGGGCAGCCAGCAGTCGTCGCTGATCTATGCGGCGATGGCCAACACGGCAGCGCTCGCGATGGCGCAGTTCTACACGCTGCGCGACGAGTCCGTGTACACGTGCTGCCCGCCCGCTCCGACGGGCGAAGCCAAGCAGTACGGCGTCATAACCTCGAACTACGCCACTTATAAATCGAGCTTCCACACGATCCAGTCGCTGCTGGGAGGATCGTCACCGCCGCCGCCGCCGCCTCCGCCGCCGCCTCCGCCGCCCGCCAGCTCACCGACCCCGCCCGCATCGCCCGTCGGTGTGACGCCGAGCCCATCGCATGCAGCCGGCTCACCCGCGGGCGGAACAGCGCACAGCCCATCGGCGAGCCCCCGCTCGCCGGGCACATCGCCAGGCACATCGCCAGGCCCGGTCGGCGGAGTCATCGGATCTGCAACGAGTCCCAGCTCGGCTCCAGCAGTGCTTCAAGGAGCGATCACCAAAGCTGCACGCCCGCGATTCATTGACTCGGGGCTGTTGGTAATCGGCGTGCTGATTCTTGGTTACGGGCTCGCTCTCGCGACCAACCTCGGCGCCATGGCAACCAGCAGGCTCGCCGGCACCAAGGTGAAGCCGGCGGAGCAGGGTCTCAGGGGGCTGGGCATCGGGCTGGCCGCTTGCGGAGCGATCTTCTGCGTGGTGGCCATCATTCTGTTGAGCCAGGTGCCAAGCTCGGGATAGATGGCTCAGCCGCGCGCGCGGGGCCACCGATTGCGCACTGCCGTGCCGGCGCGCATCGCAGCCTTGCTGTCTTGTTGGGTCATGTTGGTGGGGGCCTCGATGCCCCCACCTCTGACGCACTCGGCGTCACAGGCCGCGGTCCTGCGCGTGGCAGGCAACCAGCTGACCGATGGCGCCGGCCAGCCGGTAATCCTCCACGGAGTTGACATATCAGGGACGGAGTTCGCCTGTGCGCAAGGCGGCACCGCGACCAATGCCGGCTGGAGCATCTTCGGCGGACAGCCCGAAGACACTCCGGCCACCATCAGCGCCATTGAGAGCTGGCATGTCAACGCGGTGCGCGTGCCCCTCAATGAGGATTGCTGGCTGGGCATCAACGGAATCAGCGCCAGGTTTGGTGGAGATACCTACAGGACGGCGATCGTCAACTTCGTTCGACATCTGATCGACAACGCGATGTACGTGATCGTCGATTTGCACTGGAACGCACCGGGGGAAGCGAGAGCTCTTTCACAGCAGCCGATGGCGGACGCAGATCATGCTCCGTCATTCTGGCGATCGGTTGCGAGTACCTTCGCGAGCAGCCCGAATGTGTTGTTCGACCTGTACAACGAGCCGTTCCTCTACCAATCGTATTTCCAGAATGGCGCACAGGATGCGTGGTCGTGCTGGCTCAACGGCTGCAAGCTGAATCAATATCTCAGCGGCGGCCAACCATACACAAAGAGGTACGCCTGGCAGACCGCGGGAATGCAACAGCTGGTCGATGCCATACGCTCGAGCGGGGCGCGGAATGTGCTGATCGCGAACGGCCTCAACTGGGCGAACGACGATTCGGGTTGGCTTGCTCATCGCCCCCAAGACCCCGCGGGCAACCTCGCCGCAGGTTGGCACGAGTACGGAGGCGAGCAGTGCGCTGATTTGAGCTGCTGGGCGCAGAGCATTGCACCGATCGCGCGGCGCGTGCCCGTAATCGTGGGCGAGACCGGAGATCACACGGGCCCCGGTTGCAAACTCGTAAATCTCCCGAACTTCCTGGCCTGGGCGGACAGCCACGGCGTTTCCTATCTCGCGTGGACATTCAACCCGTGGGGGTACACCCATGACGTGTTGATCACCAATTGGCAGGGAACGCCTTCAGGGTGCGAGGGCCAGTTTTACGCAGCGCATCTCGCCGCACTGGCCGCGAGGCCGGCCGCTACACAAGCTGTCCACTCCCCTGCATTCGCCGTGCCCAACCCAGTCAATACCCATGGGCCTGATGCCGCGATCACCGCACCTTATATTGCGATCCTCGTAATTAGTTTGGTGAGCGTTGTGCTTGGAATTGTGATGGCGACAAATTTGGGTCAGCCCTTGATAAGCGGCGCGCCACGAAGGTTGAGAAGCGAACCGCTCATGTCATGGATCGCAATGCATCGATCGTCGGTCGGAATCTTGATTGCCACCTTCGGAGCGATCTGTTTTGTATTCGCAAAGGTTTCTTCGGGTTGACTTCTGAACTTTCATCACTAAACTATCCGAGGCGTCGCGAAGTCTAGGTCTCGCGACTCGGCGGATCGTGATCGTTGTTAAGACCGTTGCGATTTGCAGTGAAGAGCAATTCAATTTGCTCTCGGTGATTGGGGTAGTCACTGACACGTAAGTGACTTTCGCAGAGCAGCTCAGGCTGTAAGGGCAGAGCTGCGTCCGCAAGGTTTCATGGTGAGCGACCGTTGAACGACCATCGCTGCCGAGGAGGTACAGATGAATACGTCTGCATTCGTCACGACCCGACAGCGGCCACTCCACGTAGAGGCCGTTCCGCGCAATCGTCACCTCGTGGCCAGGCCAGCACTACTGATAACGATGCTGGGCCTGCTACTGCTCGCTCTGATTTTCAACGGATCAATTCAGACTCGAGCAGTTCAAGCTGTCCGACAAGGTGGCGTCAACGTCGAGCCATCCGCACGACCCTGGCGTTACGTGGGTGGCAACCCGGGTTCCTGGTGGTGCGTCCAACCGAACTGCATCGCCGATCCCATCGCCAGCATGAACCAGGAGCTGAGCCTCGCCCATCAAGTTGGTGCGGCCGATTTGCGACTGGAATTTCCATGGTTTCTGATCGAGCCTTCGAACGGTGTTTACGACTGGTCGCGGTCTGATCAGATCATGGCTGCCGCACAAGCGGCTCACGTCACGATTCAGCCCGTACTGGTTTTCACGCCGGCATGGGCCGGCAGCAACACTACTGTCGCGCCGGCAGCTGCCGACTTCGCGGCATTCGTCACGGCGTTCACCAAGCGCTACGACCACCAGGTGCCAGTGATCGAGATGTGGAACGAAGCAGATCACGGTCATTACTGGAACTCGGGGGAGCAGGCGTATGTCAACTCGATTCTCAACCCGGGCTATGCGGCCGTGAAAGCCGTTGATCCCGCGATACAGGTTGAAGTCAGCGGTACCGCGAACGACCCGACGACCAACGGCTGGCTCTCGAGCCTCTACTCGTTCGGAGCGAAGTACGACATCATGGCCTTTCACAACTACACCGGAAACCCTCTCGGCGAGGCGCAGTCGATCCAGTCCGCAATGGCCGGCCATGGCGACAATCGTCCGATCTGGCTAGGCGAGTACAGCGTCGCTTCGGCGACAGGCGATCAGTCAGGACTGATCAATGCGACGCTCACCGGCGGCGGACCAATCGCAATGGCTCAGTGGTACAACCTCAGGGACGACGCGGCGTACAACTGCTGCCCAGCAGTCGCCGCCGCAACAGCGACGTGGGGTCTGGTCAACGCCAACTACACGTTGAAGCCCAGTTTCACGACCATGCAGTCACTCCTCGGTGGGTCGGTTGCTCCTCCCCCGTCGCCGACACCGTCGGTGACTCCACCGCCACCGCCATCGCCGTCGCCAACACCGTCACCATCAGCATCGCCATCGCCGTCTCCATCGCCGTCGCCATCTCCATCGCCGCCACCCGTGAGCGGGGGCCTGCACGTGAGCGGTAACCAGATCGTGGATGCAGGCGGGGCAGTGGTCCGCCTTCGCGGAGCCAACATGGCCGGCACCGAGTTCGTGTGCGCGCAGGGCTGGAGCGCCGATCCTTTCGGTGGTCAGCCAGAGGACAGCCCTCAAACATTCGCAGCCATGCAGTCGTGGCACATCAACTTCGTGCGAGTTCCTCTCAACGAGGACTGCTGGCTCGGCATCAACGGAGCCAGGATCGGCGGCGCCGCGTATCAGAACGCGATCGTCAAGCTGGTGCACGATCTTCGAGCCGCGGGCTTCTACGTCATCGTCGACCTGCACTGGTCGGCGCCCGGAACCCAGCTCGCGCTCAGCCAGAACCCCGCGCCGGACGAGGACCACTCTCCAGCGTTCTGGAAGTCGGTCGCCAGCACATTCAGCGGTGACCAGGGCGTGATCTACGACCTGTACAACGAACCTTTCTTCTACTGGATCCAGGCCGGCGGCCCGGACCAGTGGACCTGCCTCATGACCGGCTGCACGCTCAACCAGTACGAGACGGGCGGCATACCATTCACCGTCACTGCCAACTGGCAGTCAGCCGGCATGAACGAGCTCATCGCCGACGTGCGCTCGACGGGCGCCCAGAACGTGATCATGGTCGCTGGAACCAACTGGGCTCGCGACCTCTCGGGCTGGCTTGCCAACAGACCGGCGGGCAGCAACCTGGCCGCCTCCTGGCACAGCTATCCGAGCGGCAATCCCAGCCTTACCAGCGAATGCGCGGCCCCAGCTTGCTGGGATTCGGTGGTAGCTCCGCTGGCCCAGCAAGTCCCCGTCGTGGTTGGAGAGACCGGCGATTCAACCTTCGGGGCTCAGACCTACCTCCCGACGTTCCTGCCGTGGGCGAACTCGCACGGCTTGAGCGTGGTCGGTTGGACCTGGAACGCCTGGTCAAACCCGGATGACGTGCTGGTCAGCGACATGCAAACCGGCAACCCGACCGCGGGCGAGGGCGTGACCTACAAAGCATGGATCGCCGGCCAGCCGCTGCCGAGCCCGGCCCCTCCTCCCTCGCCGCTGCCTACCCCAAGCCCTTCACCTGTGGCGACTCCGTCTCCGTCGCCCAGCCCGTCGCCGTCGCCGTCGCCATCTCCATCTCCGTCGCCGACCCCACTGCCATCGCCGTCGCCGTCGCCCCTTCCGTCACCGGTCACAGCCGGAGTGCTCTTGTCGGACAACTTCGAGTCCGACGCTCTGGGCGCGCTGCCCGCGGGCTGGACCGGATATGGGGTCAACGCCGTCTGGACCGTCCAGAACCAGGGGAGCCGCGTGCTGAGCCACGCCGGCTGGTCCGGTTACATCAAGGCCGGAAGCACGTCGTGGTCGAACTATCTGTACACGGTCTCGGTCATGCCCAGCGCATGGGCGAGCGAACAGGATGGCTTGCTGTTCGCATTGACCGATGGCGGCCACTACAGCCTCGACATCGTCGGCGGCACCAAGGTGGTGCTCAGCAAAAACGTGAACGGAACATCAACGCAGCTCGCGGCAGCGCCATTCACCTTCGCCGCATCGCGTTGGTACAACCTCAGCGTGTCAATGGCGGGCGGATCGATTACCGCATATGTCAACGGGACTTCGATCCTCCAGGTCACCGACGCCAG
>WNFI01050827.1_pt1 | contig 17678 bp, 19 predicted proteins | sample 5400471 | NCBI WGS metagenome assembly WNFI01 (sample SAMN13153348, study PRJNA577476) | soil metagenome | isolation source: 100 cm saprolite on Douglas fir-dominated hillslope | place: USA:California | collected 2013-09-17 | reverse complement strand
TGTCCCGCGCAACTTACGGGAAGATAGTGCAAAACCTGATCTGGGCGACCGCTTACAACGCGGTTGCCATTCCCATGGCGGCCGGCATCACCTTCGGTACCGGCTTCCTGATGACGCCCGCCGTTGGGGCAGGCCTGATGTCGGCGAGCACGGTCATCGTGGCCATCAACGCGCAGTTGCTTCGGTTTTATCGGAAGAAAGGCTGAGCCTGTCAACCTTGCAGCGCTGACGACGAGTCGGACGTGAAGCGCCGCAGGTCGAACCGAATGCCGCACCAGCCCACATGCACATAATTGTGAACCGGGGAACTGTAGATGCACGTAACGACCGCGCTGCGCATGCGTAGAGGCTGTAACGAACGCACTTCTGCGCGCCAGTTGAAATCAACCTCGAATCAAAGAGAAAGTGAGCCCATATGAAAACATCTTGCAACGTCGCTGAAAACGGAGGCGGATCGTATCGTCTGCTGGCTATCCTCCGCTGGGTCATGAAACTTCCGTCGGCCGCGCTGATCGCCGCAGCCATGTTCGCAACTCCTGCTGTGGCTCGCACGAGCCATGTAACCTCGCGGCACCGCGCAAAAGACGCCAATGCGAGCGCCTCCCCCACCGCTGACGGCCGTGTCGGCATTTCAGCGCCGCGCGTCGGCGCATTACCTCCGGCGCCCGCCAACGGGGAAAATTGCGACGTCGGTGATAACCCGCGTATATGCTGAAAAAGTTGCGCAGTGCCAACATCGGAAGTCGCCAACTTCACTCGATCACCTCTATCGGCGGGTTGCGGGGAAATGAAACAGGAGAGTTCTATCCATGATCGAGGGGATCAGCGCGGTCACACTGGGCACCCACGAAATGCCACGAGCTTTCCGGTTCTATCGCGCGCTGGGGTTTGAGGTCCTGCACGCACTTTACGACCGTGCGCTCGCAGCGGGATACCTGCCAGCTACCGTGCCCCGCGATGCCGAATGGGGTGAGCGCTTCTTCCACCTCAATGACCCCGATGGCCACGAACTCAGTTTCGCCCGGCCTTTGTCCCCGGTTTCCGTCCAATAGAGCATGATCCATTCGAAACGACGGGCGGAAGATTCACCCGCTTTATTTGCTAGAGGTCAAGAAACCGGACCAATCGAAGTCGAAATGGGACCTGCTGAGCGTGGTAGCCACAATTCCCGGAGAAGATGCCTTCCGGTCCGAAAAGGACGGAGGCTGCCAACTGTTCGAAATAGACGGCTTGGCCGATTGGCAGGCTTCGGCTCCCGACGGCCACGCTGAAAGAATTAGGTTTTAGATGCTCATCGCGCGAATTTTTTATCTGGCGGTAGGTTCACTATCTCAAGCTTCGCGAGGTTCCCATGACTGCGAAAAGTTATTCGTCGGCCGATAATGGTGCGGGCACACTGTTCAACGGATCGCCGGATATCCCGCACCTGGACGTCGATCCCTTCTCGATCGAGTTCTTCGCGGATCCCTATCCGACCCACGAACTTCTGCGCGACACCGGGCCGGTGGTCTATCTCGACAAATGGAACGTGTTTGGAGTCGCGCGCCACGCGGAAGTGCATGCGGTGCTCAACGACCCCACTACCTTCTGTTCCGGCCGCGGAGTTGGCCTGAGCGATTTCGCCAAGGAAAAGCCGTGGCGACCGCAGAGCATCATTCTCGAAGCGGACCCGCCGGCGCACACCAGGACCCGCGCAGTTCTGAATCAGGTGCTGTCGGCAACCGTGATGAAGCCGCTGCGCGAGCGCTTTGCTGCCGCTGCGGCCGCCAAGGTCGATGAATTGCTGGCGCTGAAGAGCTTCGACGCGATTGCCGATCTGGCGGAAGCCTTTCCGATGTCGGTCTTTCCCGATGCAATGGGCCTGAAGAAGGAAGGCCGCGAGAATTTGCTACCCTATGCCGGCCTGGTATTCAATGCCTTCGGGCCGCCTAACCAATTGCGCCAGGATGCGATCGACCGCTCGGCGCCGTACCAGGCTTATGTCGCCGAACAATGTCAGCGTGAGAATCTCGCGCCGGAAGGTTTTGGCGGTTGCATCCACGCGCGGGTCGACACCGGAGAGATTGCCGAAGCCGAAGCGCCGATGCTGGTGCGCTCGCTGCTCTCCGCCGGGATCGACACGACAGTTAACGGCATCGGGGCGGCAGTCTATTGCCTGGCGCGATTCCCTGACCAACTCGCCCGGCTGCGCCAGGATCCGACGCTGGCGCGCAACGCGTTCGAGGAAGCGGTCCGCTTCGAGAGCCCCGTGCAGACCTTCTTCCGCACGACGACCCGCGATGTCGAGATATCCGGACATCGCATCGGCGAGGGCGAAAAGGTCCTGATGTTCCTCGGTGCCGCCAACCGGGATCCCAGGCGCTGGGAGAATGCCGACCGGTACGACATCAGCCGCAAAACCAGCGGGCATGTCGGATACGGCTCCGGCATCCATATGTGCGTCGGCCAGTTGGTCGCACGCCTTGAAGGCGAAGTGATGATGGCTGCGCTGGCGCGCAAGGTCGCCTCGATTGAGATCACCGGCCCGGTCAAGCGCCGCTACAACAACACACTGCGCGGACTCGAAAACCTTCCTGTCACGATGACGCCGCTCTGACGAAGACGCCTACTACAGATTCAAAATAAGCCGCGGCCCAGTGCAGGCGCGGGGTAAATAGAGGAGGGTACGATGAAGGAACTCAAGTTCGGTCTAGCGCTTGCCTTGTCGTGTGCCGCATTTGGTACGGCGCGCGCAGAAATTTCAGGCGACGTCGTCCGGGTCGGTGTGCTCAACGACATCTCCGCAACACCGAAGATTACAACCCCGGTGGGTCCGGGCTTATAGGCCTTGCGGGGGCTGTTGGCGCATATGGCAGCATGTGCGGTCAGCGACTGGGATGAAGCCGCAGGGCTGATTTGTTGACTGATCATCACAGCGCGTCCCGGCTGCCGTACGCTCGAGTTGACGTGACATCGCCCCTCTCGGTGCCATCCGATGGTCGCATACCTCGGCGCTGTTGAGTTAGCGCGCGAGGTAGAGTTAGCTAGATGCACACCCATCAGCCGACATCGGCCCATTTGCTGTTGGCGAGGAGAAGCCCGGAAATGTTCGCCAAGCTATGAAGCGGTTGGATACTTATGCTCTCGCATGCCTTGATGCCCTTGTTACCGAAGCGCATGTGACGCGAGCGGCGCAGCGGATGGGGATAGGACAGCCCGCGATGAGCGAAATGCTGGCAGGGTTGAGGGTGTTGTTCGAGGACCCGCTGCTGGTGCGAACGCGGCAAGGAATGACCGCAACGCCGCGCGCGATAGAGGCAGCCAGGAAAGCCAGGGAGGCGCTGCATCTTATCGATGACGCCCTTTCCGGAACGGAAGCTGACGTCAATGCGAGCGCAAGCAGGGAACTGCGGATCGTGGCGGTCAATTCGCTCGCATTCTCATTGTTGCCGCGGCTGGTCCAGAGATTCCAGCAGATCCAGCCCCATACACAGATCACGATCGAGCCTGGCGACGTGCGCCTTACGCGCGAACTGCTCGAGGCGGGTGAGTGCGACATGGTGATCGGATATCCCCCGGTCGTGTCCGGCAGCCTGCATGTCTCCACACTCTACAAATACAAGCTGTGCTGCATCGTGCGACAGAACCATCCGGAGATCAGGAATTCGATCTCGCTGAAACAGTTCGTCGCCTATCCGCACGTGGCTCTGGCGGCCGGCGCATTGCGCATCTCAACCATCGAGATGGCGGTGGAGAAGGCACTTCGGGAACGACGCATACGTCGGACCATCGGGGTCAGGGTACCGGACCTGCTTATCTCATCCGCAGTGGTTGCCGAGACCGACTACGTGGCGGTGATCCCGGAGCCGATCGCGCGGCGTTTCAAGACCATGATGGGACTGACAATCCTCGCGCCACCGCTGCCGCTTCCCGATCCAAAGATCCTGATGATCTGGCATGAACGCTCGCACCGGGATCCGCAGCACCGTTGGTCGCGGCGCCAGATCCGTCTGCTCGCAAGGGAGCCCTAGCGGCGCGATCAAGGCCCGCCGTCGCAGCATCCTGCACATTCGCTAGGCATCATCAATTATGCCGATAATAGACATCGGGTTTTCCCGATGGGAAGCCGCGGGCAAATATGCATCAGTGCATGGCGAACAGAGATGCGGCGCGCGTTACGTTTTGCGGCGCCGCCCGATTGAGGTCAACGATGCCCCATGTGACCCCGCGCCGTCCTGCCATCCTCTCCGTGTGCGCTGACGCCGTTGCCGCTTGCGTTGGCCCTGTTGCGATCCTTGCCTTGACGGCATCGGCCGCGCTTGCCGCGCCATGCGGCGGCGATCATACGCTCGCGATCGGCGTGTTCGGGCCGCTGACCGGTTCCAGCAAGGATTTCGGCGAGATGGCCCTGAATTCAGTGAAGCTCGCAGCCGCGGACTTCGACAAGGCCGGCGGCTGCAGCATCGAGATCAGGCTCTATGATTCGCAAGGGGCGGCAGCCCAGGCGCCGGCGCTGGCGCAGCGCGCGCTGCGCGACGCCAGCGTCATTGCGCTCATCGGTCCGCAGTTCTCCGGCGAAGCCAAGGCGGCAATGCCGATCCTCAACGCCGGCGGATTGCCGGCCGTCACCGCCGTCGCGACCAATCCGAGCCTGACGCAGCAGGGCTGGAGCTTCTTCCACCGCACCTCCGGCGATGACGCCAATGAAGGCCCGGCGGATGCGCGCTACATCATCGATCAGCTGAAGGTCGGCAAGGCAGCGGTCGTCGACAATGCGGGCGAATACGGCAAGGGCATCGCGGACTACGTTCGCCAGACCCTGGCCTTGGGGCACGTCGACATCGTGGTTTCCGAATCGATCGATGCGGGAGCGCCCGACTATTCGGCGACGGTCAACAAGATCAAGGCGAACGGCGTCGAGGCGGTCTATTGCGGCTGCTACTATGCCGAGGCCTCGCGCCTGCTCACGCAGATGCGCCAGTCGGGGGTGAAGGCGACGCTTGTGGGAGCGTCCGGGCTCTATGACCATCGCTTCCTGGCGGCGGTCGGCGCCGCCAACGGCGATGGCACGGTGGCGTCGACCCAGGCTGTCGCGCCCGGCCACTTCGCAGGCGCCGCCGATTTCGAAAAGCGCTACAAGGACGTCAATCACGGCGAGCCGCTGCCCTACGCGCCGGAAACCTACGACGCCGCCACCGCGGTGCTGAAAGGAATCCAGGCCGGCGCGGTCACGCGCGCCGCGCTCAACGACTGGCTGATCAACCAGGCTGATTTCCAGGGCGTGAGCGGCCGCATCAAGTTCGGCCAGCACGGCAACGTGTCCGGCTCGGAGACGTCGTTCTTCGTGGCCGGCAACGGCGTGTTCGAATTCAAGACCAGCCTGCGCGACGGTCAGTGGCAATGACGGCGGATCTGCTGTCCCAGATCGTTCCGTTCACCGTCGCCGGCCTGGTCACCGGGGCGATCTATGCGCTGCTGGCCTTCGGCTACGCGATCATCTATCGGGTCCTGCACCTGATCAACTTCGCGCATGCCGAAGTATTCATGGTGGGAAGTTTCGGCGCACTGCTGCTCACCCAGGCGCTCGGCATCGTGCCGTTCGTCGACGCGACGATGCCGCATGGCATCGCGCTGCTCGGCGCCTTCTGCGCGGTCGCGGCGACGGCGGCGGTGGTGTCGGGGCTGCTGTCGGCCGGGCTGGAACTCGGCGTCTATCGGCCGCTGCGCCGGCATGGCGGCGGCAATCTCGCGGCCCTGATCGCATCGCTCGGCGCTTCGCTGTTCCTGCAGGAAGTCGCGGCGATCTGGCAGGGCAGGGATCTCGTGTCGTTTCCCGCCTTGTTTGCGAAAGCGCCGCTGGTCGAGATCGGCCCGCTGGTGGTGCGCAACGATCAGTTGCTCGTGCTCGTGCTGGCGCTGGCGGCAACCGGCGCGCTCTATATCTTCATGCACGCCTCGCGCTTCGGCCGCAGCATCCGCGCCGTGGCGCTGGACCCGGTGGCGGCCACCCTCGTCGGCGTCGACAGTTCAAGCGTCATCCTGCTGGCCTTCCTGCTCGCGGGTGCGAGCGCCGGTGTCGCGGCGACGCTCTATCTAATTCTGTACGGCAGCACGTCCTATCTCGCCGGCTTCATGATCGGTATCAAGGGTTTTACGGCGGCGGTGCTTGGCGGCATGGGCAGCATCAACGGTGCCCTGCTCGGCGGCCTTTTGATCGGGCTGATCGAGAACTACGGCGCGATGGTGACCGGGTCGCAGTGGCAAGGCGTCTATGCCTTCGCCGGGCTGCTCCTGATCCTCTTGGTGCGGCCGCGCGGGCTCGTCGGGGAACGCGCAGTGAAGGCGAGGATGTGATGCGCATGCTCCGGCCGCTCGCAATCCTCGCGGTGATCGCCTTTCTGTACGCGCTGCCGCTGCTGCACATTCCGGTGCTCGATGCGGATGAGGCGGATTTCGCCAGCATCCTGTTCTATCCGGTCGGGATCTATGTGCTGCTGGCGATCGGGCTCTATGTCGCGGTCGGGCAGGCTGGCCTGCTCAACCTCGGCCATGCGGCCTTCTTTGCGGTCGGCGCCTACACCATGGGCATGCTCAATACGGTGCTTGGCCTGTCCTATTTCGCCGTGCTGCCGATCGCCATGCTGATCGCGATGCTGTTCGGCCTGCTGCTGGCGATCCCGACCCTGCGGCTGCGCGGCGATTACCTTGCCGTCGCCACCATCGGCTTCGCCTAGGTCGTGCAGATTGTCCTGACCAATGCCGGCATGTTCGGCGGCGTGCGCGGCATCAGCAATATCGCGCCGCCTCCGTCGATCGGACCGCTGCAGTTCGGCGTGCTGAATGCGCTGCCCTTCGACTGGCTGGTGCTGACGCTGATCCTGCTCAGTTACGCGGCCGTCCGCCGCCTGGAACGCACCCATATCGGCCGCGCCTGGAGCGCCGTCCGCGCCGACGAGGATGTCGCCGAACTGATGGGCGTGCCGACCTTCCGCTACAAGGCGCTCGCGCTTGCGCTCAGTGCCGGCATCGCCGGTCTTGCCGGGGCGATCTATGCCACCAAGGTCAGCTTCATCAGCCCCGAAACTTTCGACGTCTCATTGGCGATCCTGCTGCTGGCGGCGCTCGTTCTCGGCGGCACCAGCAGTCTGTTGGGCGCCGTGCTCGGCACGGCGCTGATCGCCTATCTGCCGGAGCGGTTCCGCGCCTTTGGCGACTTCCGCATGCTGGTGTTCGCGGCGGTGCTCGTGCTGGTGATGATCTATCGCCCGCAGGGCCTCGCCAGCTTGGCGCAGGTGGCCGGCCTGCGCCGGCTCGCGCCGGGCGCGCGTGTCGCCGTGGATGCGGCCGTGCCGGATCAAGCCGTCCAGGAGAAGCCTCATGTCGCCCGCTGACGCAACTGCCGTCCAGGCCGGGCTTGCGATCCGCGGTGTCGAACTGCGGTTCGGCGGCGTCACGGCGCTGGACGGTCTCACGCTCGACGCGGGGCCGGGCGAGATCCTGGGCGTGATCGGCCCGAACGGCGCGGGCAAGACGACGCTGTTCAACGTCGTCACCGGGGTCTTTCAGCCCAACGCCGGCAGCGTGCGGCTCGACGGACGCAGCCTTGCCGGGTTGCGCCCACATGCCATTACCACGGCCGGCATCGCTCGTACCTTTCAGAATATCCGGCTGTTCGAGGATCAGACGGTGCGCGATAACGTGTTGCTCGCGGCCGACTGCCGGCGCCGCGACGGCACGATCTCCGCACTGCTCGGGCTGCCGTCGACTCGCAGTGCCGAGCGCGCCGCGCGGACGCGGGCACATGAGGTGCTGTTGTTCGTCGGGCTGGCCGCGCGCGCCGAGGATCTCGCGCGCAACCTCTCCTACGGCGAGCAGCGCCGGCTGGAGATAGCGCGAGCGCTGGCGACCGGGCCGCGCCTCTTGCTGCTCGATGAGCCTGCTGCCGGGTCGAACCCGACTGAGCGGCTGCAGCTGGCGACCATCATTCGCCGTATCCGCGGCGAAGGCTGTGGCGTGCTCTTGATCGAGCACGACATGGCCATGGTGATGGAGCTCTGCGACCGCGTCGCCGTCCTGGAGTTCGGTCGCAAGATCGCCGACGGTCTGCCGCGCGCCGTGCAGTCCGATCCGCGCGTCGTCCGTGCCTATCTGGGTGACAGCGATGCTGCTTGAGGTCACCGGTCTCAAAGTGAACTATGGCCGGATTCCCGCGCTGCGTGGCGTCTCGCTCAACGTGGCGGAAGGCGAGATCGTGGTGTTGATCGGTGCCAACGGCGCCGGCAAGACGACGCTGTTGAAGGCGATTTCCGGCCTGCGCCCGCTTGCCGGCGGCAGCATCGCCTTCGCCGGCCGGCCGATCGACGCGATACCGCCGTTCCGTCGCGCAGCAGCGGGCATCTGCCAGGTGCCAGAAGGACGCCGGACCTTCACCGCGATGACGGTGCTGGAGAACCTGCAGCTCGGCGCCGTCGCGCGCCCGGCGTCGGAACGCCCCAGCCTCGGGACCGAGATCAACCGCATCTGCGCATTGTTTCCCCGCCTCGCCGAGCGGTCATCGCAGCTCGCCGGCACGCTGTCGGGCGGCGAACAGCAGATGCTGGCGATCGGCCGCGCCTTGATGGGCAAGCCGCAGCTGTTGCTGCTCGACGAGCCGTCGATGGGCCTCGCACCGATCGTGACCACGCACATCTTTGCGATGATCCGCGAGATCAATCGCCAGGGCGTCACTATTTTGCTGGTCGAACAGAATGCGATGCAGGCGCTCCGCCTCGGTCATCGCGGCTACGTACTGGAAACCGGACGGATCGTCGCCAGCGGTGCATGCGAGACCCTGCTGCACGACAATGCGCTGCGTGACGCATACCTCGGCGGTCGCGCGGCCGCAGCAGGTGCCGCATGAGGCGGTGCACGAAAGGAGCTTCGCAGTGAGCACAGATAGCGCGGTCCCCCGCAATGCTCGCCAGGTCGGCCAGCGGCTGCCGCGCCTCGAGGATCGCCGGCATCTCGCGGGCCGCGGCAATTTCGTCGCCGATGTTCGCCTGCCGGGCATGCGCGACGTGGCGTTTCTGCGCTCGCAGGTCGCCCATGGCGATCTGGACGGCGTGGCGCTGACGGACGGCATCGATGCCGATGCGGTCTGGACCGCCGAGCGGCTTGCGCCGCTCGTCCATCCCGTGCACGCCATGCTGAAGCGCCCGAACTACCGGGGCGCCGATTTTCCGATCTTCGCCACCGATCGCGTGCGTTATGTCGGCGAGCTCATCGCTGCGGTCATCGCCGACAGCCGCGCACTGGCCGAGGACATGGCCGAGCAGCTGGTGCCGAATATCCGCGCGCGCGCGGCCCTCATCGATCCGGTGGCGGCACTCGCCGCCGATGCACCCCGCCTCCACGACGCGTGGCCCGACAATGTCTATATGCGCAACGCGCGCACGATCGGCGACTTCGATACCGCGGTGGCCCGGGCCGACGTGGTGGTGACGCGGGATCTCACGATGGCGCGCATCGCGGCGTTGCCGCTCGAGACGCGCGGTTGCGTCGCGAGCTACGACCGCGGCACCCGCATCCTGACCATCCATCTCTCGACGCAGCGGCCGCATCTGATCCGCACCATGTTGGCTGAGCAGCTCACCGGCATCGAGGAAGGCCAAATCCGCGTCATCGCCCCGGATGTTGGCGGCGGCTTCGGCGGCAAGAGCAATATCTATCCGGAGGAAATCGCGCTTGCGGCTCTGGCCCAGCAGTTGCCGTATCCGCTGCGCTGGATCGAGGACCGCTGGGAACATCTCGTCGCCGCGACGCAGTCGCGCCAGAACGTGCAGCGGCTGACGACCTATGCGACGCGGCAGGGCGATCTGCTCGCGCTCGACGCCCGCTTCCTCGCGGACGGCGGCGCCTATGCCATGCGCACCTCGACTGCGGCGGTCGAGGCGAACATGGCGACCGCCGTGCTGCCCGGCCCCTATCGCCTGCGCAACTACCGCTTCGAGGCGATCACGGTGGCCACCAACAAGACGCCGATCGGGCCGTTCCGCGGCGTCGGCCGGCCGGCCGCTGTGTTCGCGATGGAACGCATGATGGACGAGACCGCGGCTGCGATCGGGATAGAGCCGCATGAATTCCGGCTGCGCAACATGATCGACGCCGCCGAGCATCCTTACGTCACGGCGACCAGTTTTTGTTACGACAGCGGTGACTACAAGTCGCTGCTGCGCAAGACTGTCGCGGCGATCGACGTGGCGGGTGTCCGGGCGGCGCAGGCCAAACAGGCTTCCGATGCGCGCGTCGCCATCGGTGTCGGCTTCGGCTGCTACACCGAGCAGACGGCGCATGGCGCCGAGGAATGGAATCGCCGCGGTTCGCCGTTCGAATATGGCTTCGAGAGCGCGCGCATTCGCATCGATCCGTCGGCCGGCATCCTCGTCAGCACCGGCATCCAGTCGCACGGTCAGGGCCTGGAGACGACGCTGGCGCAGGTCGCGGCCGACGCGTTCGGGGTCAGCTATGATCACGTCACGGTGCGCCACGGCGATACGGAACTGTGCCCTTACGGGCTCGGCACGGTGGCGTCGCGTTCCATGGTGATGGCCGGCGGCGCCGTCCACGGCGCCAGTCAGCGGTTGGCAGACAAGATCCGCCGCATCGCCGCCGCCGTCCTGGAGGTAGCGCCGGACGAAATCGTGCTGGCCGGTGGCAACGCCGGTGCAGGTGGCCGCGAGATCACGCTCGAGGAGATCGCGCGCATTGCGTATCTGGAGCTTGCGCGCCTGCCCAAGGATATCGAACCGGGGCTGGAGATTCTCTTCAACTACCGCCCGTCGGTGGAAACCGGAGCCTGGTCGAGCGGCGTCGATGCCGCGCGCGTCGAGGTCGACCTCGACACCGGCCGCGTCCGCCTTCTCGATCTCGTCGTCGGCGAGGATTGCGGCTTCGTGGTGAATCCGCTGGTGGCCGACGGCCAGGTGCTCGGCGGTGCCGCCCAGGGGATCGGGCAGGCGCTGTTCGAGGAATTGCGCTATGATGACGAAGGCCAGCCCACCGCGGTCAACCTCGCCGACTATCTGATCCCAGGTGCTGCGGAAATGCCGCCGGTCCGGATCATCCATCAGGAAACGCTGTCGCCCTTCACCGTGTTCGGCATGAAGGGATTGGGCGAGGGCGGCTGCATCGCGCCGCCGGCGGCGATCGCCAATGCGGTCAGCGACGCGCTGCGGCGCTTCGGCGTCGACGTCAGGTCGGTGCCGATCAAACCCGCCGAGCTGTGGCAGGCCCTCGAGGCGGCGCGCAACGGGCCGGCGCAGCGATGAAGTTTCCCGGGTTCACTTATAGCCGCCCGGCGGCACTCCCGGCTGCGCTCGCCGCGCTCGCCGCCGATCACGAAGCCGTCGCGATGGCCGGCGGGCAAAGCCTGACGCCGATGCTGGGTTTCCGCGTCGTGCGTCCGAGCCAATTGATCGACATCGCCCGCCTGCCCGAACTGCAACGAATCGAGACGTCGGCGAGTGGCTTGCGCATCGGAGCCGGCGTCACCCATGCGCAACTCGAGGACGGCGCGGCGCCCGGCGCGCTCGGCGCGTTCCTCGCACGGGTGGCAAGCGGCATCGCTTTCCGCGCCATTCGTAATCGCGGCACGGTCGGCGGCAGTCTTGCCCACGCCGATCCGGCGGCGGACTGGCCCGTCGTCCTCGCCGGGCTCGGCGCGTCGGTCGAGACCGCAGGCCTGAACGGATCACGCAAGCTTTCCATCTCCGAACTGATCGAGGACCAGATGCAGACCGCGCTGCGGCCGGGAGAGCTGATCATTTCGATCAGCGTCCCGGTGGCCGGCTGGCGCGGCTTCGGGCTGCACAAATCCGCCCGCAAGGCCGGTGAATTCGCCGAGGCGCTGGCGGTCGCAACCGTCGGCGCGGACGGTCTCGGAATCTGGGTCGGCGTGCTTGCCGGCCGCCCGCTCTGCCTTGTTGCCGACGTTGATCCCGCGGAGCTGCAGCCGGACCGGCGCGTCGCCAACACCGCGAGCTACGCCGCGCTGCTGTCGGCGATCGAGGCCGCGGTCCCCGAGGCCGCTCCGTATCGTGCCCATCTCGCCGCCGTCGCCGCCTGCCGCGCCGTGCAGCAGGCCAATTCCGCCGAAGGAGCCGTCCGATGAATGATCCCGCCGGCCTCGCCATCGATGTCAATCTCGTCGTGAACGGCCGTCCGTGGCACGGCGCGCTGGAGCCGCGGCTGTCGCTCGCGGACTTCCTGCGCGAGGTCTTGAATCTGACCGGGACGCATCTCGGCTGCGAGCATGGCGTGTGCGGCGCCTGCACGGTGCTGGTCGACAATCAGCCGCAGCGCGCTTGCCTTACGATCGCCGTCGCCATGGACGGGCGGCGGATCACCACCGTCGAAGGCCTGGACGGCCCGGTCGCCGACGCGCTGCGCGCGGCGTTCTCGCAGCGGCATGCGTTGCAGTGCGGGTTCTGTACGCCCGGGATGCTGATCACCGCCATCGACATGATCCGGCGCGGCGCCTGCGTCGACGAGGCGCGCATCCGCCAGGAACTCGCCGGCAATCTGTGCCGCTGCACCGGCTACCAGGGACTTGTCGCCGCCATCCAGGCGGTCGCTAAAGATGAGGTGAGACCATGACCGAATTCAAGGGCATCATCGCCGGCGCGGCGGTGCCGCACGCGCCGCAATTCCATTCGCTGCCATCGACGGAGGACCACGAACAGGTGGCCCGGGTGCGCGTCGCGATGCAGCAGGTCGGCGACGGGCTTCGCGCGTTGCGACCGGACCTGCTGATCGTGATGACCAACGATCACGGCGACGAATATGCGGTCGGCTGCGTGCCATCCTTCGTCGTCCATTGTGGCGACCGCGCCCGCGGCAACCACAAGCACCGCGGATGGTGGAAACTGCAGGGTGAGCGCGGCTACGACATCGTCCGCGGCCTGATGCGCGAGGGCTTCGATCCGGCGTTCACGCTCGACGCGCAGCTCGCGACCCCGTTCACGATCCCGCTCGAATTCATGGGCTATCCGCGCGAGGCGCCGTTCCTGCCGATCTTCATCAACGCCTATGTGCCGCCGCAGCCGTCGGTGGAGCGCTGCTATCGCTTCGGCCAGGCACTGCACGACACCATCGCGCGGCTCGGACTGCGCGCCGTGTTCATCGCCAGTGGTGGTCTGTCGCATTATCCCGGCACGCCGCAATATTCGCATCCCGATCTTGGCACCGACCGTTTGATCTACCAGCGCCTGTTGGAAGGCAATCTGCGCCATCTGCTGAGCTATTCGGACGAGGCGCTCGATCACAGCGGCAATGTCGAATCGCGCAGCATCGCCGTGCTCGCCGGCGCGCTGGGCGAGCGCAAGCCGGACATCACAGCTTGGGAGCCGTCATGGCACCACACCTACGCGGTGTTCGGCTGGACCACTGACACGCCGGCGCAGGCCGCACCGCCGCACTACCCGGCAACCCCGCCGCAGCATGCGCAGCTCGCCCGCGCGCTGTTCGAACTCCGCACCAGTGATGATGCCTGTCGCCGCTATCTCGCCGACCGCGCGGGCTTCGCGCATGCGCACGCCCTGACGCCGGAGCAGGCCGAAGCGCTCGTCGCGATGGACGAGGCGCGTCTGCGCGACGGCTTCCGGCTGCACCCGCTGTTGTCGTCCGGTGCCGTGCGGCGCCTCGGGCAACTAACCAACGCCAGCAACACCGCAGCGGGCTGAGCCCGTCTGCCGCCTCTAGCGCAACAGGAAGGAAATATGACCGAACTCAATGCCGAGCACCAGCTGGCCGAACTCGTCCTTGCTCCACCGCCGCAGCACACCGCCGTCGGCAATCAGGTCGGCGCGGCGCAGGTTCTGCAATGAGCGGTGGCAATGCGACAAACAACATCAAGGTGCCCCATGCAACGTCACGCTGAGATTGCCGGCGGCGGCATCGGCGGATTAGGCCTCGGCCTGATGCTGGCCCGGCATGGCTGGAGCGTACGCGTTCATGAACGATCCAGCGAAATTCGCGAGGTCGGGGCCGGCATCTACATCAAGAACAACAGCATCCGTGTGCTCGAACATTATGGTATTTATCCGAAGCTGGAGCCGCTTGGCACGCTGCTGCGATACGCCCGGATCCGCGATGCCGAGGGGCGCGTGATGCAGCAGCGGCCGCTAGTGGGCCACCACCGCGTTCTGGTGCTGCCTCGACAGTCGCTAGTGGACGTGCTGGCCGCCGCCGCGCGGGAAGCAGGGGTCGAAATCGTCACCGGATCCCAGATCGTCGGCGCCAAGACCGATGGCGCGCTGATCGACGCGCGGGGCCGTCGTTTCGCCGCGGACCTGGTGGTGGCGGCGGACGGATTCCGCTCCAAGGTGCGCGACAGTCTCGACATCGGCGCGCGCTCGCGCGAACTCGGCACGCTGATCAACCGCTACCTCGTCGCCACCCGGTCGTTCACCGAAGAGGCGGTCACCACCGAACATTGGTCGGGCCCGCGCCGCATCGGCATTACCCCGTCGGGTGCCGGGCACAGCTATGCCTATGTGGTGATGCCGCGCGGCGATGCTGGCGCGAGCCAGCTGCCGCTCGACGTTACGAACTGGGGGCGATCGCACCCGGCGCTGAAGACGGAGCTTGCGATCTTCGCGGAGTCCGAAGTGACACAGTATCCCTATGTGCTGGTTGACTGTCCGAAGTGGTCGGTCGGGCGTGTCGCCATCATTGGCGATGCGGCCCATGGGCTACCACCCACGCTCGGCCAAGGCGCGGGGCTTACGCTGATGAACGCCCACGCGCTGGCGCAGATGGTGTCCGAAGCCTCCGACGTCCCGCAGGGCCTCGCGGATTGGGAGCGCACTGTGCGCTTCATCAGCGACGCCACGCAGCGCTGGGCAGTCCGCTACGACCGCTTCACCCGGCAGTGGCCGCAATCGCTCCGTCCAGCCATCGTTTGGGCGTTTGGGTACTTCCGTTTCCTCAACGAACGGATGCGCATCGCTGACAAGGGACTCGAAGCAACACCGGTACGCTTGAGGTGAACTCATGGAAAGAGTTGACCACGTCATGCAGCACCAAAAAAACCATTTGGCTCCGCAAGACTTTGGCGTCAGCAGGCGTCGTATCCTCCGCGGGTTGGCCGCTACAGCGGGGGCGCTTGCCATCTCGCGCGGCAGCGCCATTGCACAAAGCAACTATCCGACGAACACCGTGCGGATCATCAGCCCGTTCGCTCCGGGAGGGAACACCGATATCGTGGCTCGCCTGCTGGCCAATCATCTGACCACCGCCTGGCATCAGCCGGTGATCGTCGAAAACAGGGCGGGCGCCGGTGCGACTATCGGGACGGACTACGTCGCAAAATCGCCGCCCGACGGTCAGACGCTGCTCATCGCGACGCTCGCGGCGACGGCCATCGCACCAAGTGTATACAGCAAACTGCCCTACGATCCGTCCAAGGATCTTGTGGCGATCACTGGCCTCACGATTGGCTATAGCGCGATCGGGATTACGCCTTCGCTGCCGGTGCGAACGTTGCCGGAGCTTATTGCTTATGCAAGGGCGCGGCCGAAACAGCTCTTCTTCGCGTCACCCGGCATTGGCGTGTCGAGCCATCTCGCCATGGAGAACTTCGCTCACGTCACCAACCTGCAGATCGATCATATCCCATATCACGGCAGCGCCCCGGCTTTGACGGCTGTGATGACCGGCGAAGTCCAGATGACTTTCGATCCCATCTCAACGATGGCGCCACTGATCCAGGACGGCAAGATTCGTGCGCTTGCAGTCTCAGGCCCCAAGCGGTCACCGCTTTTGCCGGATGTGCCGACCCTCGATGAGCTCGGCTACCCCAACGTGCAGTCCGCCGCATGGACGGGTTTGATGGCACCGGCAGGTACGCCGCGTCAGATCATCGACAAGATACAGCATGATGCGCAGTCGCTGCTGCACGGTGAGGAGTTCAAGTCCCGCCTCGCGGCGATGGCAAATGAGGTGCTAGATCTGCCCAGCGAAGAATTCGCGGATTTCGTGAAGAAGCAAACGCAGTCTTGGGGCGAAATAGCGCAGCGCGTCGGCGCAAAATTGGACTGAGCGCAAGCGCTTGCGACAGCCGAAAAATTCGAAGGGAACAAGGCGCAGCGGCAAGTATCGCACAGCTTCGTTGCCACTGCTGTTGCGCAGGAGATTTAACAAAGAAAGGTCACGAACCAATGACGCGTACGGTTATCAATTCTGCTAACGGACCCAAAGTGCTCGCACCGCTGTCGCACGCGGTGAAAGTCGGCAACCTCGTCTTCGTCTCCGGCATGCCGCCATATTACGGCAACCGGGAGTTCGTTGAAGGCGATTTCACCGCGCAGTTTCACCAGTCGATCAAAAACCTGGCCGCCGTCCTGGAGGAGGCCGGCTCGAGCCTCGACAAGGTGGTGAAGGTGATGGTCTATCTGCGGCGGGAATCCGATTTCTGGCCGATGAACGATCTCTATCGGCAGTATTTCAAGGAGGGTAACTACCCGGCGCGCACGACAATCGTATGCGGTCTGGGCATCCCGGTCTTGCTCGAAATCGAGTGTGTCGCCGAAGTTTGACGACGAGCTAACGAGCCATCGATATGAAGAAGCCACCCGCCATTCCGCCGGAATTGCAAGCCCTGATGGCCGAGATCGGACCGCGTTGGCGCGACGACATTCCAGGCCATATCCGCGCTATGCTGGACGGTTTCACCGCCGTCCTCAGGGATGCACCAAAAGATGGAGTCGAGGTCCGCCGCGGCATCCGCTACGGAGACGATGCGCGGCAGGAATACGACCTGTTCCTGCCGTGTGGGCCAAAGCGTGACAGGCCGGCGGTGCTGTTCGTCCATGGCGGCGCGTTCACCGAAGGACACCGCAACCGGACCGATGAGGTCTATGCCAACGTGCTGTATTTTCTCGCCCGCAATGGCGTGACCGGTGTTAACGTCGGCTACCGTCTGGCACCACATGCCTGTTTTCCCGAAGCTACGCGTGATATTGCGACAGTCGTCAAAACGGTGCGCGACGGCGCCTCCGCGATCGGCGTCGACCGGCGCCGTATCTTCCTGATGGGTCACTCCGCCGGCGGCGCGCATGTCGCGAGCTATGCCTATGATCGCAGCCTGCAGCCCGAGGAGGGCTCTGGTCTCGCAGGGCTCATCGTCGTCAGTGGCCGCGTGCGGGTGGAGAATCGGACGGACAATCCAAATGCGAAGCGGGTCGAAGCGTATTACGGAACGACCAGTCCGGAGGAGCTCGATCGGTTTTCACCAGTTTCTCACGTCGGGCCGGATTCCGTTCCGACGTTCATTGCCTGGGGTGAATACGAGAATCCCCTCATAGACGTCCACTGCGCCGAACTCGTGCATAGACTCTCACAGGCGAAGGGGCGCTGCCCACCTACGATCTGGCTGCGCGGTCACAATCACACATCCACAATCGCCCACATCAACACCGCAGGAGAAGAGCTCGGCGCGGCCCTGTTTGATTTCATCGCCCACCCTCGTTGAGGTAACTCGACACAAGCGCGCGTCGACGGTGAGCGACTCGATCCGGCGTCTCTAAGGGGATCTCGGGACACGCGCTCCGCGCTATTTTCGGTGAAGGGCCGCTTCTGGCGCAAAGCGGACGTTCGCATGCCGTTCGATTGATGTCCGTGAGGGTGAGCCAGCCGTTACAATCTGCGCGAGCGCCGACGTC
>WNFI01294316.1_pt1 | contig 17682 bp, 12 predicted proteins | sample 5400471 | NCBI WGS metagenome assembly WNFI01 (sample SAMN13153348, study PRJNA577476) | soil metagenome | isolation source: 100 cm saprolite on Douglas fir-dominated hillslope | place: USA:California | collected 2013-09-17 | reverse complement strand
GAGGCATTCTCGATCCGGAAAGCGATCGACGACGTCTATGCAGCCCTCGAACTTGTCGCTCAAAAGAAGCAGCTACAGATCGCCGTTCAGCTGGATCCCGATTTTGACGAGGTAACGCTCGACCGAAACCGTTTTAAGCAAGTGCTTTACAACCTTTTCTCGAATGCGGTTAAGTTCACGGATGAAGGTGGCTCCGTTGGGGTGGTCACGGCTAAGATCGACGAAAACCGCTTCCGATTGGTCGTAGCGGACACGGGCATCGGCATCAAAGCCGAGAATCTGAAACGCTTGTTTAAGGAATTCGAACAGATCGATCCTGGGCGACGCCGAGGGCAAGGCACGGGATTGGGCTTGGCATTAACCCGAAGAATTGTTCAATTGCAATCGGGAACTATTGACGTCGAGAGCGAATTCGGCAAAGGAACGAAGTTCACAATTGTGCTGCCGCTGGCTTTGCCATCGCTTGAATGTGAGTTGCAATCTTGAAACCAAACGAGACTAAAGCCCACATCACAAAACCGGCCGCCACCATTCTCGTGGTGGATGATAACCCGATTAATTTGAAACTCGTATCGGATCTGCTCGCTTTTGAAGGTTATCGGGTTCAGAAGGCAGAGGACGGCGAACAAGCTGCGGCGAGTGTTGAGGCGGAACCGCCCGACCTAATTCTGTTGGACGTCGATCTTCCCGGAATCGATGGTCTGACCTTGACCAAGAGACTGAAAAGCGACGTGCGAACTGGCGATATTATTATTGTGGCTCTGACAGCTTTCGCCATGAAAGCTGACCGTCAGAGAGCGATGGCAGCCGGATGCGACGCGTACGTGACCAAGCCGATCGACACCAGGGGGCTGCCGGGGCAGGTCGCGCAGTTGCTACAACGCCGGGGAATAGGCAAAAACTAAACAGTGACTGGAGGACGACTATTAACATTCTGGCCGTAGAAGATAATCCGTTGCATCTGAAGCTGGTCCACGTGGTGCTAAGCGCCGCGGGACATCATGTCAGTGGAGCAAGAGCAGCGAGCCAAGCGATGGAATCAATCAATCGCGAAAAACCAGAGATGATCATCGTCGATCTCTCGCTTCCGGATACCGACGGGTTGACGCTTGTGCGCAAATTGCGATCCGACCCTCGCGCCACAAAAATTCCGGTATTAGCCGTCACCTTTTACCCTGAGCGCTACAGCAGAGAACAAGCGATAGCTGCAGGTTGCGACGCGTACCTCGTTAAACCGATCAGCACCCGAACATTGCCGGACCTTGTTAAAAGGGTCGCCGCCGCCGGGAGGTAGCGAACAGGTTCTAGGTTTTAAGTTTTAGGTTTTAAGTTTTAAGTTGTGGGCTGCGCCTCCACCTGGTGGTGCGTCAGAAAGCCACGGTTTCGGAGCATTGAATGCTCAACTTAGAACCTAAAACTTATAACTTATAGCCTACAACTCTATGATCCCTGCGAGCGAACGACAGGAATTTCTGCGTACAATTCCCATTTTTGCGGGCCTTAATGAGGCCGCTTTATCGGAGCTCGTTACCGTGGCCGAAGAAGTCTCGGCTGAGAGTAACGAAGTGATTGTCAGAGAAGGCGAGGCCGGCAACCGGATGTTTATTATCTATTCGGGCCAGGTAGAAGTTGTGAAATACCTGGGCGAACCAAAGGAAACCATCCTTGCCATGTTCGGATCACGCGATTTTCTCGGAGAAATGTCGATGATCGAATGTGTGAAACGCTCGGCCTCGCTTCGCGCCGCGGAATTGACTTCCCTTTTCGCGCTGAAAGGCACTGATTTGTACCGGCTCTACCGCCACCAACCGGATCAATACGCGATCGTCATCTTAAACATCGCCCGCGACCTATCACGCCGGCTGCGCTCGATCGACGAAAGATTCGCGGCGGTATCTCATTAGAACGGTTACAAGTTTTAAGTTCCAGGTTTTAGGCTTTAGGTGGTGCCTCGCGCCGCTAACCTTGGAAAAGCGCGTCGATAATCCACGGTTTCGGTAACCACAAGAGCTGAGCTTAAAACGCCTAACCTAAACCTTATAACTTGTAACCCCCATTTGGGGGTTGACAGGAGGCCTCCTGGTTTCTTAGGAATGATCGGGCCTTTTGCGGTCACTTCTTTGGGCTCGGTACGCCACCGGGAAGCAGGTTCCTGTGCCCAGCAAAGGAGGGTTCACACCAACCTCGAGGCTTCTGCGTTGAAAAGAATTCTTCTGATTCCCCTCCTTGCCCTTTTTGCCGTCACCCCATCGCCCGGTCACGCAGCCAAAAAGGAGTTAACCTTTGGCTATATCACTCCTGGTCCTGATACTTGGTACAAGAGAGACGTCGATGGATTTGTTTTGGCCGCCCAAATGTTGTCGATAAAGACCGTGGTTCTCAATTCAGACTACGATGTCCAGAAAGAGGTCTCGAATATCGAGTCGCTGATAACCCAAGGTGTCGACGGAATGGCGATTTTCTCTTTTAACCAGCAGGGCGCCATCACTGCCGCCAAAAAATGTAAAGAGGCGGGCATTCCTCTCGTAACGGTCGACAATTGCGGGCAGGCACTGAAATCCGGGAATGACATTGTTGCGGCGATCGATTTTGACTGGACGGCCATGGGCAAGAATTACGCCGACTACATCGCCAAAGAATATCCAGGTAAGAAAGTCGCTCTGATAACTGGCCTCCTGGAACATCTTCCTGTGCAAATGATCACGGGAGCGATGAAGCAGCGAATGCAAGAACTGGGCAAGAACGAAATTGTCGCCATCCGCGACGGAAAGTATAACCCGCCGGTTGCGGTCAATCAGGCCCAGGATCTCGTACAATCCGGCGTCAAATTCGATATTCTCTGGATCATGAACGAGGACATGGCTGCTGCTGTGATCCGCTATTTGAAGAACCAGGGCGTTCTTGATCAATACATCGTGATCGCTCAGAACGGTTCACCGGTTGGCATACCGTTAGTCCAGAACGGCGAGCTGAACTACACCATTAGTAGCTCTCCGGGCTGGGAAGGAATGGTCTCCTTGCTCAGTTTGTATCAGTATGTGTCCGGCGATTCTAAGACCAACAATCAACAGATCATGTTGCCGGTGATCCCGATCACGAAAAGGCACCGTTCTTGATAAGAACCAGGTCGTCCCTTGGGAGTACGATCCGGTGTGGCTAGCCCTCACCAAACAATACTTTCCTTCGCTAGGTGGTTATCTCCCGGCCAAGGCGCCCTTAGAGTATACCAGTCCTAAGGCGATGCACTCAGGCGGCCCGTCGCATCTGGGTCGAAGGCCCCAGGTGGTGAGATTTTAGCCTGAATGACCAAATGGAGCAGCATGAACGCGTTGAATTGTTGGCTATCCACGGACTGAGAAAGACCTTCGGAGACACGGTTGCTCTCAATGGCGTCCATTTCAGCCTCTACGCTGGCGAAGTGCACTGCTTAGTCGGACAGAATGGGGCTGGCAAATCGACCCTAATCAAGATTCTTTCCGGCGCTGAGAAACCTGATGCCGGAAAAATCATCGCGTTTGGTAAAGGGCACCGTTACTTCACGCCCGGCCAATCATTGGAGATGGGGATTGCCACCATCTACCAGGACATGGAATTGGTCACTTCGATCACGGTCGCGGATAACATTTTCCTAGGGCACGAAATCATGGGGAAATTCCGTTTGATCGACTACACGGCGCAGAACCGGCAAGCCACCGAATTGATGCGTTCGATGGGAATCGATATCCCGGCAACGACTCTAGTAGAGTCACTCTCGCCGGCTGAACAGCAAATACTGCAAATCGTAAAGGCTTTGCATTTCAAAGCGCGCATTATGATCATGGATGAGCCGACTTCATCCCTTGGCCTGGAAGAGACCAAAGCTCTCCTCGATATCGTGCGTAAACTCGCGGCCAGAAAGATAGGCGTCATCTACATCTCCCATTTCTTACGAGAAATATTCGAGATCGGCGACCGGGTCACGGTGTTGAAGGATGGCCAAAGCGTAGAGACATTCGACATCCGCAGGGTCGACGTGCCCACCATCACTCGACGGATGCTGGGACGAGAGACTATTTTTAACCGGCCACCGAGTAAGCCTGGCGGTCCTATTTTGTGCGTTCGTAGTCTCAGCCGCCGCAAACACTTTCAAGAGATTAACTTTGACCTGCGCCGAGGTGAGATTCTCGGGTTTGGCGGCGTCGTCGGAGCGGGCCGAACCGCGTTGATGAATGTGCTTTTTGGAGTCGATCGAGCAGATAAGGGTGACATCATCCTAAACGATAACCCCATCAATCTCTCTTCACCTCGGGACGCCATTGAGCAAGGAATTGTGATGATCCCAGAAGACAGGAAACAACTAGCGCTTCTGGACCTGCGATCCCTGCTAGAAAATATCGCCATCGTCAGGAACGAACAGGGTAGCCCCTGGATCGACCGGCGGCGGGAAAAGGGCGCCATTGCGGCCTTGATCGAACGCTTAGGGATCGTAACCGCCGGCCCGGAACAGTTAGCCGGTTCACTTAGCGGGGGGAATCAACAAAAAGCAGTTCTCGCCCGTTGGTTATTGATCGACGCACAGATATTCATCTTCGATGAACCGACCAAAGGCGTCGACATTGGCGCAAAAGAACAAATCTACCAGCTCATGGCCGGCCTCACGAGCCAAGGCAAAAGCATATTGATGGTTTCGTCAGATCTGACCGAGCTTCTTGCCATGAGTGATCGGATTGCCGTAATGAGGAACGGAAAATTAATCACCATCGTAAATGCAAGTGACATGTCCGAGCGTCAACTGCTCGGACTTTTTGTTGGAGTTGAAGGAACGGAGCAATTGGCGGGATGAGTGCACTTGGAACCACGATAAGAAAGAGGCTTCTGGCGAACCAATGGTCTTTCCTGCTGCTAGTTGTGATTCTGTTGTCACTCATCGCGGGAAGTGTCAACAGCCGTTACTGGTGGGTAGGAAATTTGACTAACTTACTGGGTCAGATCTCGGTGCTTAGTTTAGTGGCCTGTGGTGCTACTATCCTCATTATCTCAGGCAATTTTGATATTTCGGTAGGCGCCAATATCGGCCTCTCTTCCGTCGTTATGGCTATGCTGATGCGCAGCGGCGTTTTCCCTCCGCTGGCGGCGTTCATCGGTTTGCTGGTCTCGGTATTATGCGCGTCACTGATTGGAACGGCCTCCATCCTATTTCAAGCTCCTTCATTTATTATTTCATTAGCCGCCATCGGAGTGTTTCAAGGAATTGCCCTGTTTGTCACCCAGGGAACAATTCAGACCATTTACGGCCAGTTTGAAACTCTTGGCGGATTGAAGCTTTTCAACTTGATCCCCCTGCTCTTCGTTATTGCTTTATTGGGTTATCTTGTGGTCCATGTAATTCTCTCTTACACCCAGTTGGGACGCTGCATCTATGCTATTGGGAACAATCCTCGCGCAACTTACTTGGCTGGAATTAACGTCAACCGTAGGAAGATGATCTTCTTTGCTATCAACGGACTTTTTGTTGGGGTCGCCGCGATGCTGCTATTATCTCGAGTAGGCGCGGCTCAGCCAAGCACCGGTACCGGAATCGAATTGCAGGCCATTGGCTCCGTGGTCATCGGCGGCGCGCCCATGTCCGGTGGTAAAGGAAATGCCCTGGGCACTTTTTGTGGTGTTCTGCTCTGGGGCGTCATCGGGAACGCGCTAAATATGATGAGGGTAAATCCCTACATCCAAGACGTTGTCGTTGGTATGCTAATCATTCTTGCGGTAGCCGTTAGCTCGCTCCGATTGCGGGCAGAAAGGGCTAGCCTGGAGTAACCCCGACCGGTCAGCATAAACCTTGGACCATTTTTCCGCGGCACCAACGTCTAACTGTCAGCTCTAAGCGAGTTCTGTTCCCTGCGTTAGCTGGCCTTCATCCGGCCGGAACATGTAAATCGCGCCACAGCGCCAGCACGTCACCGGCCAAAACATCACGACACGAAGTCGGATTCCTCTGTTTTTGGCAGCGGTTATCGATTCTGCTGTCCGCTGTTCCCCTGCATCACGCGCAGCGTTCGCGGCTTCGAGTCCGAATAGTGCCCCGCACCTAGGACAGGGCAAACTTGCCAGTTCCGTCAACCTTTTTTGTTGGCGACGACAAATAGAATATTCGAGGTAACGCAAGGATAAAATGAAAACCCCAATCGCGACAACCGAGATGAGCCCGATGGTGTTCACTGTCGCAATATACTCCACCCCTGGTTACGCCATCCAATTTCCTCCGTCCACCCCGTAGGTTTGAGCAATCACATAATCGGAATCTTCGGAAGCGAGAAAGACCGCGCAGCCGGCAACTTCTTCCGGTCGACCCATGCGCCCAAACGGAATCTTTTCACTCACCTGCCGCTTCTTTTCTCCGACTGGTATGTTTTCGATTCCGGCAAACTCACGATCAACGACGTCCCACATCGGCGTATCGATAATCCCCGGGGCGATCGCGTTCACGTTGATCTGGTGTTCAATCAGGGCGAGGCCGGCTGATTGGGTGAGGCTGATCACGGCTGCCTTGGTTGCACAATAGGCTGCGCCTAACCGCTCCCCACGCCGGCCGGCTTGACTCGCTAAATTGATAATCTTGCCGCCGCGTCCCTGTTTTATCATCTGTTTCGCCACGGCTTGCATGGTGAAAAACGTACCGTCGACGTTGATCGAAAACAGTGTCGACCATTGTTCACGAGAAACCTCCGTCAACGGAGTTAAGGCATAAACCGCGGCGCAATTGACGAGAATGTCGATACCGCCGGCCTGCTCGGTAACAATCGTCACCAAACGCTCGATGGATTCTTGTTTCGTTACGTCCAGCGAAACACTGAACGCACCTGCGCCAAGGCTCTTCGCTAAAGCATCGGCTGCCACATGATCGCGATCCGCGACGACGATTCGCGCGCCTTCATCAAAGAAACGTTTCACAATCGCTTTTCCGATCCCGCTCGCGCCCCCAGTCACGACCGCAATTTTATCGGCGAGTTTCATGATGTTAGACCAATCCCATATACGATCGACCACTGACAAGTGCAGATCGAAGAGAAGAACCTCACGCAAGGCCGCAAAGCCGCAAAGGGAAGACGGATTTCACAGAAGGTCACAAAGACAGAATAATTCACAACAAGGCCGCGAAGGTCGCAAAGACAAAACGAATAGATACAGAACAGTCGGTTTTAAATTCTTGATAAGGAATTTCTTTGCGGCCTTTGTGGCCTTCTTGTGTAAATGATTTCTTTGTGTTTGGCCGCGGCGATGCCGCTTTGTGTCCTTCTGTTAAATCTGCCTTCTCTTTACGTCTTGGCGCCACGCCCGCAACGCTTCGCGTAGCGATGTGGGCGGGTCCTTGCGTGAGATTTTCTTGGTTATCTCACCCGGGGCGCTCTTGTTGATCCCTTCTCACAAATGGGACAGGTCGCTCAAAAAGTGGACGATTTTTCGCACCAAAGCTAAGCCTGCCCACCGTCTCCCCAGGAGGAACGGTGATGGCACGCAACATGCTATATTTGAAGAGCGTATTATGAAGTACGCACAATTCCATGCGCTCTACGATGCGCTTAAGGAAAGGGTGGGATCAGTCAGGAAGCCTAGAACGCGCTAAGCTCCAAGTTTGAGCAACCCTTTCAAACTCGGCGAAGGATAGCACTCCTTCGATCGGAAAGGATCCTCCTCTCAGGGTCCTAACCTTACCGAGCGAGCAGCCTGCCTGCTCGAACTGTTTAACAGAACAGGAGATTGCTGTTTTCGGAGGGGGTTGACTTAGCCGGCGGAGAGCGGGCGCTGTCACAACCACGGGGAGAGAATGAAGCGAACTATATTAGCAGCATTAATTTTTATCGGCACCGGACTTCTCGTTAGCGCGGTCTCGTTCAGTCAAGAGCCTTTGCACTATCGTCTAGCCAGCGATCCGGCGATTCATGGCAAAGGTAAAGATGGGGAGTGCATGGATTATGCAGTTGCTCTGTCTTCAAAGCTGGCGGCCAACGGGATTCATGGACGGCTTATCTTTTATCGATGGCATATTCGCGAGACCGGTGTGACCGGTAGTCACGTCCTCGTCGTCTACAACCTACCGGATAACTCCGAATGGATTGTCGATAATGAAAACGATCATCCCCGCGAAGTGCCGACCAGCGCCAGCCCGATGCAACTCGTCTATCTTTTGAGCAGCGATAAATCGGCTGCCGTGGACGTAGAACTCCAGGACGGCCTTAATCATCTCAGCTTTTTCTAACCGCTAAGCGAACAGCAAATTGAACCGCGAATGAACGCGAACGTCACCGCGAATGGACGCGAATAAAGACTGAATTCACCACAGAGACAGAGAGGACACGAAGAGCAACCACAAAAATCCGCAGATTACACAGATTACGCAGATTACTCGGTGGGGGTTGAAATACTGCCGGAATACGCGGTTCGGCTTCGTGAAATGTTTCTTTAGTTCCTACGGGCGGGCTGAAGTTCCAAAACGAAATCTGCGTAATCTGTGAAATCTGCGGATTGTACTTTTGTCTTCGTGTCCTCTGTGGTGAAAAATTTGGGTTTTATTCGCGTCCATTCGCGGTTGAATTTCGCGTCGATTCGCGGTTAAGCTTCGTACGGGACGTATTGCGGCATCCATTGAGACTCGGCTACGCGCCGGCGAAATTCGGTCTCCTCGACCTTAGGTGCGAGATCCGCTTGTTGCGCGGCTACCCCTACCGCAAATGCGATCTCCCGAGCAATGTCTGGCAGGTTCTGCACTCCGGGCAGCAAAGCCGCTGTTGGGTCTTTGAGGGCTGGCGAGTTTTCTCCTAAAGCATTCGCTCCCGCCAGGAGCATCTTATCTGTTACTCGGCGCGCTGCGGACGCCGCCAAGCCAAGACCAACTGCGGGAAAAATATAGACGTTGTTGCATTGGGCAATCTCGATGGTCTTTGCAGCGTACTTAACGGGACTGAACGGCGAGCCCGTGGCAATCAGCGCTCTTCCCTCGGTCCACGAAATTAAATCTGCAGGCTCCGCCTCGGAATGACTAGTAGGATTGGATAATGGGAATATGATGGGCCGTTCAGTCTTTCTGGCCATCTCTCGAACAATCGCCTCGGAAAAAACTCCGCGCACCGTCGAAAGCCCAATCAAAACCGTCGCTTTGATTTTACCAATCACTTCGGCTAACCCGATTTGACCTTGTCCATTCCGAGGCCAATCGGCTACTTCGATTCGATCTCGCGCGTAGGTTCTCTGTTCTTCGGTCAGGTCGCCACGGTCCGAATTTAACAAACCATCTTTATCGATGATCCAAAATCGAGCTCGCGCTTCTTTCTCGGATAAACCCTCAGACAACATCGCAAATCGTAAATAATCCGCGACCCCAATCGCTGCCGAACCCGCGCCTACAAAAACGACTTGATGCTCCGAGATCTTGATGTTCGCGACCTTTGAAGCGCCAATGACCGCGCCTAGAGTGACTGCCGCCGTGCCTTGGATGTCGTCGTTGAAGGTTAGCAATTCATTCTGATAACGGGTCAAAATCGGTCGGGCGTTACGCGTGGCAAAATCCTCCCACTGCAGACACGTCTTGGGTAACTCCGCTTTAACCGCATCCACAAATCGATCGATAAACTCGTAATACTCCGGTCCGGTTATTCTCTCGTGCCGCCACCCCAGATATTCTGGATCTTTCAGCCGCACCTTATCGTTAGTACCGGCATCGAGAACGATCGGTAACGTGCGTGAAGGATGGATACCGCCAATCAGAGAATAGAGTGACAATTTTCCGATTGGAATACCCAATCCGCCAAAGCCTTGGTCACCGAGCCCCAAGATCCGTTCCCCGTCGGTGACAACGATCACGTCGACTTCGGGGTTAGGCCGGTTGCGCAATATCTGCTTGATCGAATCTCGCAACGGATACGAAATGGCCAGACCTCGGGGACGCCGATAGATGTGGCTAAATTGCTGGCAAGCCAGGCCCACGGTCGGCGTATAGACGATCGGCATCATCTCCACCACGTGATCAAGCATCAGACGGTAAAACAGAGTTTCGTTAATATCCTGCAGTTGTCGCAAATAAATGTGTTTCTCCAGATCGTTAGGCTTTATTGTAAACGCTTCGTACGCACGCGCGGACTGCTCAACTAACGTCTCTACCTGCGGCGGCAATAAGCCGTGCAACCCAAAAGCGCTGCGTTCCTGATCGCTAAACGCCGTCCCTTTATTCAAGAGCGGTGTATCCAACAAGTCCATCCCGCGTAGCCCGGCGGGTATTTTTTCCGCCTTCACATTTGGCATAAATAGTCCTTTCGTTCGCAGTTACAGTCGGTAACGAGTCGCATTTTGTCATCTCCACATTTGCGGAGTGGAGTCGTTTGACATCAAAAAGACGGCGGCAAACTATTGAATCATGAAGGGCATTATCCGTTTGGTCGCCGCGGTTCTAGGTCTAGGGACGTTAATTTTTCTTGATGGTTGTGCCGAGGAATCGGGCTGGAACACCGGATTTCAGGGCATGCCTTTGAATTCCGCCGCGACACCCGGCGATTCGAACTGATGCGTCTGAGCGCAGAGCGGTCCCGTAGGGACGCAAGGACTTTGTCCCGTAGGGACGGGCGTTTTCTTCAGACCTTCCAGCCCCGACAGCTTTCGCGGCTGGCTACGTTCATTCAGCATCCCTTCCCGCTACGCGGGTGCAATTCGGACTTGGCGCAGTACTCCAATACTCCATTACTCCATTACTCCATTACTCCCTACTCCGCGCGGCCGGATTCGAGGACAGCTTGCCGCGCCGTAGGCTTGGCGAAGGCGGGACGACGAGGACGAGAACGAAGCGCCTTGTGAGCCCCGACGGGACACAATAGCGAGACACGCTTCAGGCCTCATGGAGCAGGCCCTCGGCGTGTATCGCCAACGGCAAACCGCTAACGGCAAACCACCAACCGTTACTTCGCAGTAATAACCACCGTCATATTCGGCCCGGAGGCTGTCTGTACCACCACCTCGTTACCGCGAGTCGTTGTGATCGTCTGATACTGCACCGGCGTGCCGCCAAGTGTAACGGATGTGGGTTTGGTTCCAGCCGGTATCACATAACCGATCTGCACAGAATACCCAGTCGGCGCAGTAAGCGTCGTGGTATACTGACCCCCATTCTGTTTCGCGCTCATAGATGATGGGCCATTCCACCCCGTACGAAGACCAAGCCTGCATCACCATCGCCCGTCCGGTGAACGCCTGGAAATAGTTGTAATCAGGGCTGTTGAACAGCTCCGGTAACGCACCTGGCTGCTCGATATCTAACTCGGAAGCGACAAATTCCAGGTACTCTAGCGACTTGTCCATCCGGCCGTAGTTCGCTTCTGCAACCGCCATCACCCCGGTGTTTACCGCCGACGCCTGCCGGCTTCCGGTGCTGGTGGAGGTTTGCGCTTGCTGATAAAACCCGGTCGCCCCGGTAAAGATCGGGTTTGGCGGTTGAGTGTTCTCAAGTTGAGTAAACGCGGTCGCAGCATGCGCAACCAGAGCAAACGCCGTCTCCATGGGGGTAGCGTTCGTCCAATAATATTGTTCTAGCTGAGTGACTGGCGCACTGCCTGTGGCCGCACCGGGATCAGTTGGAACCTTATGGTTCAGCTCCAACGAATCGGCATAAAGCCCCGCACTAGTAATCCACCAATCGGCATCGAACTTCTTAGCTAATTTCGTAGCCAAACTGCTGGCCCACGTAGCGGTAGCCGCGTCTCCTTTGCTCGTCGCCATTTCGGTCAGATCATTCAGAGCGCGAATGGTATAGACCGCGACATCCAGCTTCTTTGCGCCCATACCGTTTGCTTCCACCATACCGGCGCCTTCCGGCCAACCATCTCCATAAGTATCAAGCGTGGTCTCCACGTAATTGAGACCAGCCTTGATGAAATCATAGTTTTGGTCTCGGAACCCGTCATCTCCTGACCAACGCCAAACCGTCGCCACGGCACTGGCGAACTCAGCAGTCTCGTTGGTATCGCCCGGCTGTGCGTTCGTGCCAAAATAGATGGAACCATCGGTTACAATTTCATGCAGTACTTTGCCGGTGCTGCCGTTCACCGCTTGGGAAACGCTTCGAACCAGGTTCAAATGGTTCTCCGCCGTCTCCCATTGACCCGTTGCTACGAGACCAAACGTCGTGTACGCGCCGTCGGTTCCGAAGAACCAGGGATAGTCCGGATACCCGGCTCCGAACCCTGACAAAAGCGGAAACTCGGCCAGGGGGGACGGATAAACGTTCCCTTCTTTGGTATCACGAATCTCGGCATTCAAAACGGTGCGGCTCATGTCCGCCAGATTCAGTTTTGCCCAATTAAATGCATCCTGAGCGGCTTGGTCCGGAATCGTGACGTTGGAGAGCGCCAGAACGGCAACTCTTTGACCAATCTTGCGACTCAATAGCCAATCGGGGGTCGCCAGCCCGGCAAAAAGCGCGCCGTAAGCTTCCCATTTGAATACATGCGTACCGGCGACACCGAACCAGATCTCAACCGTCGAACCAGCCGCGATCGTGAGATCCCAGGAGAGCTGACCTGTCGCTTCGTTATTCTGCCCGGCGCCAAGCCCGCTGGCACCGACGAACTTCACTGAATCCTGAGGACCCTGTTTCGTAGCGCGGCCTGCCACCATCGCGTACCACGGCTGATCCGGCTCCGAGAAAGTCAACCCCGAAATCAGGGGATCGAACTGGACATTGTCTTGTTTATCTAACTGGGTTGAACTCGGTGTCGTTCCCGACCAGGGATAAGCTGGTATGATATGGCTAACGGCCTGAAGACCGAGTGTGGTGGTGACGCTCTGGGACGATGTGTTCTGGATCTGCAACCCCACCAATACTACGGGCAAACCATCCGGAGCGAACTCTGTCCGGGTGATTTGTAAGCCGTTCGTCGTCGGAAAATTGAGCTGCACAAAACCGGGACCCGAAGTGAACTGTTGGGCTGCCGGCAAGGCCGAACCTCCTAACAACAAACTGTAAGATTCAAGCAGCTTGATTGGGTGTGACCAGACGCCGCCCATCGTTCCCGTGATATGCCAGCCTATCGGCTGAAAGGTTCCGTCTTGAACGCCCACGACATAGGCACGGTCACCGGCCGCGACGTAGCGTTTTTGTGACAGATTGAAGGACGTCGAACGCGTTGAATAGCCGGTTGATTGCTGTGCGGTTAAACACACAGGAGACGCAAAACAAAGCGTCAATGCCGCAAGGGAGGAGATGCGTACATCCATGTTTATGTTAACTCCTAGGTTGACCCGTTGATCCTAGCTCAAAGGGTCCTGGGGGAAGGTTCTGAAGATACTGATAGTATTACGTACATCGGTCAGCCGCCGGATGTGTCAAGTGCTCGGTTCGGTTCGGCGATTTTCGGTATGGGTGAGCTCTCACTCCACTCCCGCTCGTGCTCACTCGTCCTCGTCCTCGTCCTCGTCGTCGTCGTCGTCCTCGTCCTCGAAGATGTTCTGTGATGTGGAGTCGAAAATGTGGGCATGTACTGACGGTTTGTTGTCCCCAAAAGGGACTTGTCGGAATTTGTCCCGTAGACTGAATGATCGTAGCCAGGCATCCCGCGGCCGCGGATTGCCTGGAATTCGCCAAAAAATTAATCCGTCCCGTAGGGAACGGTGTGATTCGATTGCCCCTGAAATACGTAAGCTCGAACCGTCGTGCAATTGCTATCGCGCTTGGTCGCAAGAGACGAAATCTGGGTCTTCGAACGTGTACCGGCAGAATACGTCTCGGGCTCTGGAATCATACCGTGCCCTCCGGGACGGATCTTTTCTACACATAATTCCAGGCAATCCCGCGGCCGCGGGATGCCTGGCTACGATCATCCAGTCCCTACGGGACGGGCTCCTTTTTGGACACATCCCGGCCCCGAAAGCTTTCGAGGCTGGCTACGATCATTCAATCCCTTCGGGACAACAAACCGTCATTACTGTCCACGTTATCGATTCCACATCAACCCCACAGAACATCTTCGAGGACGAGGACGACGACGACGACGAGGACGAGGACGAAGCTCCGCACGAGCACATCCCTGTCGGACCACATAAAGCTTTTTTAATCTAACGCCCCATCCTGTCTTAACCCATCGGGGGTCTATTTCTTTGAAGACTTTTCTCCAACGGCTCTGACCGATACTCGTCATGAACGACTTTCAGATTCAAACAGGACGTTACCGGGGCGGATTCCGGCGTTTGGCCTGCGCCATGCGGAAGAACTCGGTGCGCCAACATGAGTTCGCTACCTTGCTCCGGCTGCTATCATCGCGTTTCGGCTCAGGATCAACCGAGCGCCGGATGCTTCGACAGGCGTCCACCACCGCCCGATGTAAGGAAAGTAAACTCAGGAAGTTACTTGTGAACCTGGGATGGAGCGCGAGGGTGAAGCGGCCACGCACGCTACGATTTCTCACCTGCTTCCAGCTAACCAAGTCGGCCCCAGTCCCAGTGACGATTTTATTGTTAACCTTCGTTACCGCCAAACCCGTACGCGCGCGATTGCTTGATCCGTTCTATCCATGGAAGTCTACCCAATCCGTGAAAAGTTGGACTCATTCGCCGTCGCGCCATATCCCGCGGACGCGGGTGTTTGGAAACCAGTTAGTAGATTGGCTGCAGAGCACCGCTCAGAACCGCTACAAGGCCTTTCTGGCGGGAATCGTCGCCGGCGTAATCTCGCCTTCTTCGAGCGCTATCGCCATGCTTTCGGTCCAGATGCTGAACCAGACCGCTCTAACCGCCGGGCGAATGTTAGCGGTACTACTTGGAGCTAACATCGGGCTCACGGTTGCGGTTCAACTGATCACCTTTGATCTGCAAGACTTTGCCGGCATCTTCATTGTCATTGGCGGCATTGGCTTTTTGTTTCTAAACCGGACCCTGTTTCGCGGCACTGGTCAGATCTTTCTAGGCTTGGGCTTCATCTTTTTCGCTATGAGCACCATCAGCTATGCCGGCAGGCTCGCAGCCGGTAATCAAGACCTGCGCGTGCTTTTCTCGGTGATTGATCACTACCCCTGGCTGGTATTTGTGAGCGCCGCTCTACTGGCTCTCGTACTACAAAGCTCGACTGCCTGCATCGGTCTCGGCATCGGATTGGCCAAGGGAGGCCTTGTATCCGGAATCACTCTGGTGCCCTGGGTTCTCGGTGCGAACTTGGGAATCGGTCTAACGATGATGATTGCCGGTTGGGCAAGCATCGAAGGACGCCGGCTAGCCCTGGCCAGTATTCTTTTGAAGAGCTTTTTCGCGCTGCTGATTCTCATCGGGGGTTCTAGCCTCGCTTCCTACCTGATGACCGTCCTTCCGGGCGGTATCGATCGGCATGCAGCGAATCTGAATACCCTTTTTAATGTCGTCATTGGCATCTGCGCCCTACCTATCTTGGGCCTGATATCGCGCGGACTCACCTTCCTGATTCCTTCGCAGACGTTAGAGGAACAAGATGAACCGGGCGTCTTTCTCGATCCGCTCCTTTTGCAAACCCCTTCGCTAGCGCTCAGTCAGGCGGCCAGGGAAGAACTGCGAATGTTGGATCATCTGAAATTGATGCTGCGAACGGTCTGGACCATGCGAACCAAATCGGACCGGCAAGCCAAAATCAAAGACTGGCACGACCGGATCGCTGCGATGCAGGCGGCTTTGAAAGAGTATGTCAGCCAAATCGGGGACGAAAACCTTAGCGAAACCGATATCGACTGGCGTTTCAACCTGCTCGACTACTCTCAAGAGCTTGCGATCGTGGCTACCTTGATCAAAAGAGATCTAGCCGACGCTTCCTTTGAAACCGCTCGCTCGTCGCAAGAACTGAAGCCCGAGGACCAGGCAGAGCTAGAAAGCATTCTGAACCGGACCCTGGAGCGTATGCAAAAAGCGACGGTGCTCTTGATGACTCAAGACGTTAATATGGCGCACCGCTTCATCCAGGAGAAGGAAGAGATCAGCAACCGTTACCGAGCCATTCGCAGACGGCATCTCGAGAGCCTGGCGCCGGGTCAAAAACTGGACACCTGTTTCTTTGATCTGCTGAATTGCTTCCGCCGAATCAATACGCATTTGACCGCCGTGGCATACGCCATCGTACGAAGCGCCGACGGTAACACCGGCACCCACAATGTGGGTGCCGATCCCGATGAATCCAGTCTGACCGGCGATGATGCCTGGCTTCATCAGAAAACCCTGTCAGCAGCATTGTCCGCGTGATCGGTGTCGATCCAGAGACCTAAGCCCGTAGGGACTTGCCGGACTTTGTCCCGCAGGGACTGAATGATCGTAGCCAGGCAATTTATTGCCTCGAATCCGTTTCAAAAAGGGATCCGTCCCGTAGGGACGGTTTGATCCTTACCCCGGGGTTGATTAATCGTCCCTGATCGTAGCACGCCTACCGGACCCAATCAGACCGTGCCCTACGGGACGGATTCTCAATTGGACCTCTTCCAGGCAATAAATTGCCTGGCTACGTTCATTTAATCCCTACGGGATTGGGCTCAAATCCACCCCTTAAACCGAGACAAGTACCACTTCTTAAGAACTTGGACGGCCAAACAATAGGTTAGCAAAATTCCTCCCAGCCAAAAGAAATAGACTGGAGGTACCGGCACCAACCCAATCGCGGACCCAATAGTGGAGAATGGTAGCACCGCAGCCAGGATCATGACGCTGACCGTGCTGATCAGGAGCGGGCCGCCGGGCCAACTCTGTACAAACGGAATCTTCCGGGTTCGAAGCATATAGACAATCAGGGTTTGCGATAAGAGTCCCTCGATAAACCACCCAGATTGAAATACCGCGTGCTGACCCCCTGGGTTTGCTTCGATTACCCAAAAAAGAATACCGAACGTGGCAAGATCGAACAACGAACTGAGCGGCCCAAGAAATAGCATGAACCGTCCAATGCTCTGGGTCTGCCAACTACGCGGCTTAACGACGTCTTCCGGATCTACTGGATCGAAGGCGATCGTAATCTGCGAGATATCGTACAACAAATTTTGGACAAGCAGCTGAAGCGGTAGAATTGGCAGGAAACTCAAGAAAGCGCTGGCGCCTAACACGGTCAACACATTGCCGAAGTTAGAGCTGGCTGCCATCTTAACATATTTAACAATGTTGGCGGAGTTGCGGCGCCCTTCCATGACCACGTCCACCACGGCGGTCAAACTCTTTTCCAGCATCACGATATCGGCACCCTCTTTGGCTACATCCACGGCCGTATCTACTGAAATACCCACATCCGCTTCCCTTAAGGCTGGGGCGTCGTTAATCCCATCCCCCAGATATCCCACGGTGTTACCCGCTAATTTTAAGGCCGAGATTACCCGAGCTTTTTGTAATGGGGTTAACTTAGCGAACACCGTTGTACTAACAACCGCCTGCCGGAGTTCGCGGTCGTCCATCGATTCGACCTCGCCTCCCAACAACACCCCATCCACCTCCAGGTCCACCCATTGGCAAATCCGCCTGGTTACCAACTCATTGTCGCCGGTTAATATCTTTACGCTGACCCCGTGTTGTTGCAGCGCACTGAGAGCTTCTGCCGCTGATTCCTTGGGTGGATCAAGAAAAGCGACAAAACCCGCGAGTACCAGACCGGTTTCATCGTTTATTCGATATTGGTAGTTAGCATCTTCCAGATCGATTTGTTTATAAGCTACCGCCAACACTCGCAGCCCCTTTTCATTC
>WNFI01542217.1_pt1 | contig 17687 bp, 16 predicted proteins | sample 5400471 | NCBI WGS metagenome assembly WNFI01 (sample SAMN13153348, study PRJNA577476) | soil metagenome | isolation source: 100 cm saprolite on Douglas fir-dominated hillslope | place: USA:California | collected 2013-09-17 | reverse complement strand
TGCCGCCCCTCATACCCGCCATCGCATTCGGTGTCATTGGCTGGTATGTCGGATTGAGCTTCACACGTGAGGCCTTCGCCTACTGCCTGAAAATACTTCCGCGAATGATGGCGGCCATCGTTGCCATGATAGTCATGTGCGGCCTACTGTCGATGCTTCTGGCCGTGCTGGTACCGAATACCGACCCCTTGACCGCCTATTTGTCGATGACTCCCGGCGGCATGGACACGGCGGTGGTCATTGCGGCAACCACGAACGTCTCATTGCCCCTCGTGCTCTCAGCGCAAATGGTCCGATTGATCATCGTCATGATCGCAGGGCCGTCCATGGCCAAAGTCGTGGCAGGCTGGCGGCGCGGGACAGCCTAGGCCGGCACGTTCGCCCGCATGCACCCGACGCACGATGGCGCGAACCGCGCCGTCAATACCGCACGGTAAACGTCACGCCGAAGGAGCGCGGCGGCGTATAGCGCGTTAGATAAATGTGGTCCGCCGGATTGCTGTATTCAGCCAATGTGGCGAAGTACGGCGTGAAGTCCGGAAAGCTCACGAGCGCGCGCTTGTTGGTGATGTCCCGCGCAAATAGGTTAACCATGAGCTTTTCACTGGCGGAACGCCAGCCAAGGTGCATGTTCACGAAACCGTTGATGCGCGTTTTGTCGAGGATGACCTGCGGTGTATCGTTGGCATCGACAAACTGGATCTCACTCCGGTATGTATAGTCGGCGCCCCCCAGCATTGTCCCGCCCGTCACCGCCCAGGGAATCGCGACCTCGCCCGAGACGTGCACCTGCTGCTTCGGGGTCTGCGGCATTGTATTGCCCGCGTAGCTGATGACCGTGCCGTCGTTTTGCGGGACGTTGTATTCCCGATACTTGGCGTCCGTGTAGGCGTAGTTGGCCGACAGGGTGAGCCAGGAGATCGGCAGGTAGGTCGCTTCCACTTCGATGCCCTTGACGCGGGCCTTGCCGACATTGGTCGTGTGGTAGGAATTGACCGCGGGATTGGAGTCAAACGCCGTGCGCTGCAGATTGGTGTAGTCGGCGAGGAAAATCGCCGTGTCCAGGCTGAAGCGGCGCTCGAGCCCCACCACTTTCGCGCCAAGCTCATAGTTGATCACGGTCTCCGGCTTGAAGGGTGTGGCCAGGCCCGCGCTGGTGTCCGCGCCGGCATGGGTGATTTCCGAATGCCCGGAACGATGTTCCCAGGAATACCGCGCTCCCGCCGTGAAGTCGAGCCCCTCCAACAGCGAGTAAGTGGCCTCGCCGAACAGCGCTTTGCTGGTGGTGAGAACCTCCTGATTGTGGGCAGACGTTCCGCCGTATGGTGCCGCGTACGAAAAAGCGGTGCCCGGTACCGGGAAGGCCGTGTAGAAGGTGTCATCGAGCCGGTTGAGATGCAGGTAGAAGAGACCCCCCACCCAGTTGAATCGTCCGCCGAGCGTGGACGCGAAATGCAGCTCTTCGCTGTACTGGCGGTCCTTCACAGTCTGATCCCCGGTGAGTTCCGTGGTCGGATCGCCGAGCGGCGCGTAGAAGATTCCCGACGTCACCGAGCGGTAACCGGTAATGGAGGTCAACGAGCCCAAGGCCGTCTTCCAATCGACATTGGTGAAGAGACCGACAATGGTATTGGACGCCTGGGGGCTCGTCCCCGCGTTGGTGACGTCGGGGCCATATTGCAGGTTGGGAAACAGCGACGGAACGAAGGTCGACTCGAGCAGTCCCAGCCGAGCCTGCGACGTGTCGCGCAGATACTCGCCGCCAAAGGTCACCTTGACATCATCGCCGGGCAACCACAGCAGTTGGGCCCGCGTTGAGACCGATTTCTCGCGACCCTCTTCGCGATTCTGAACGACGTTGTCCACGTAGCCATCGCGTCCGTGGAACAGGAAGGACACCTTGCCGGCCAGTACATTCGAGATCAACGGCCCGGTCGCGAGGCCATTGGCCTCGACCAGATTGTAGTTGCCGTACGTGAGCTGACCCTTGAAGGTAGGGTCGAAGCTCGGCGCGATCGTCCGCATGATCACCGCACCGCCCGTGGTGTTGCGGCCGAACAGCGTGCCCTGCGGGCCTCTCAGCACCTCGACACTCTCAAGATCGAATAAATCCGGAGTCGTATCGTGCACACCGGTCCTGGGGACGCCATCAATGAATACCGATACGCCGGCGTCGGACCCCGGCGTGTCATTGTCGACGCCCGTGCCGCGGATGGAGAAGTACGTTTCCTGCCGCGTCACCTCCGTGAACACAAAGTTGGGGACCGAGAGCTCCAGGTCGCTTAAATTGACGATCCGCTGATTCTCCATCTGATCCGAGGTAACCACGGACATCGAGATCGGAGTATCGCTGAGCTTGGTCTCGCGGCGAGTGGCGGTAACGATTATCTCTTGCAGGCCGCCTTCTTTTTCGTGCGGCTCCGTCGACGTTGCCTGTCCCCACGCTCGCGTGACAACGCTCTGAGAAGTCGTCATCGCAACGAGACAAATCAGGATCATGCACTTCGAATCGAGTGATATGCCCAGCATCTCTTCCCCCAGTCTTGTAATTCTCCGCAGCCCGGCTCTCTGGCTGGCGCCGTCGCGACCCCGTGTCGAGCCGTTGTCCCCTGGTATCCGCCGAGCCGTCTGCGGTGCGCTCGACGGGCGGAGAGTGCCGCGCTTCGAACCATTCCGTCAATCTTGATCGTCTTCGTCAATGAATGGAGCCGGCCAGCGCCCGTCGGTAGGCGGGCAACACCTGCCAGAGCGTAAGCGCAGCCAGCAGAAAGGCCGACGGAACCACGACCCGCAACGACGTCGCTATCCGCGCAGGATCTCGGAATACGTGATCGTTGAGGACACCGACGAGCAGAGGCCCCAGGGTTGCGGCAAAGATATTCGTCGTCGCTATATACAGCGCGGATATCACGGCACGCATGCGATTCGGCAATAGATCGGCCAAGCTTGCTTGAACAATTCCAAAATTGAAGCCGATGAGATAATTCAACAGACCGATGCCGATGAGAGCGATCGTCGTGCTCTGCAACGTAAGCACGAGCGCTGCAGCGACACAGCCGCTCGCCGACAGCGTACCCACGAACGGCTTGGCATCGACACGCCCCCGCTTCGCCAGCCAATCCGCCGCGACGCCGCCGCTGATGGCTCCCAAGGGCCCAAAAACGAGCGTAATGGCACCCAAACGAAGCCCCGCATTGCCGATGCTCCAGCCGTGAGTCCGCAAGAACAGCGTGGCTCCCCATGCATTGATGGTGGTTGCACCCAGTGCAATCAGCGCAAATCCAATGATGGTGCCGAAGACTGCGGTTCGCTTGGCTTTGAGCTCGCGCATCATGTCTTTGAATGGGAGCGCTGCCTCGGCCGAATGGCCGTCGTCAGCCAACCGTTGAGGTTCGCGAACGCCAATCAGAAGCGGAACGACGAACAGCCCGATCAGGCCCATCAGGATAAAGACCAGCCGCCAGGAGGCCAGGAGCCCCATCATCGGCACGACGGCACCCGCTGGCCCGAAAGCCTTCATCAAGGCCCCGCCTCCGCCCATCGCCAGTCCCGACCCCAAGTAGAGGCCGATCGAATAAACGCTGAGCGCGCGCGCCCGCGATTTGGGACCGAAGTAGTCAGAGAGGATCGACACGGCCGCCGGCATCAGAACCGCTTCACCCGCCGCCACCGACATTCGCGCCAGAAAGAGCTGCTGTACGCTCTGAGCGAGCCCGCAGCAGACGGTGGCGCCGCACCAGAAAATCACGCCGCAGACGATGAGATTGCGGCGATTTCCCCGATCGGCGAGGCGCGCCAACGGAAAAGCGAAAACGACGTAGACCACGGCAAAGGCGGCACCTTGGAGCAATCCCATGGTGGTATCGCGGACGGAAAAGGCGGTTTCTATGGGCGCTACCAACAGCGCCAGCACCGAGCGGTCCATGTAGCTGATCGACAAGAGCAGCATCATGACGACGCAGACGTACCAAGCGTACCGGCCCCCTTCCCGCCGTGTGTCGGCGACCCTCACGGGGGACGCCGGCGCATCGGCCGCCTTGGCCTTCAACACATTCATCCAGCGATCCGCGGTCGCGCCGGCGAACTCCAGCCAGGGCCTCCGGACAGGTGCATTTGCAATCCTCGACGACATTTCTCGTGCTCAGGGCCACCAGAAATGTACTGACAGTTGGATAGTGGGTCAATATGGATGACAATGGTCAATGTATCGTCCATCGCTGGTCGCGACGGGAACTCGAGGGTCGGGCAAGATACAATTGTCGTATTGATTTGGAGATGATGGTGGACAGCAATTACTTAAGTGCAGAACAGGCTGCGAAAGCACTCAACGTCAGTATGCAGACCTTGTATGCCTACGTCAGCCGCAAAGGCGTTCGCTCACTACCGATCCCCGGCACACGCAAACGGCGTTATTGGAAATCGGACATTGATCGACTTCTCGATAAGAAGCTCCCCGCTCCGATCACTCCCGGACCGCTCAAGCATGAAAGCGAGATCACTCTTCTCACGGGCAGCGATGTTTTCTACCGCGGCCAAAACGCCTTGGAACTCGCCGAGCATTCCTCATTCGAATCCGTCGCAGCGCTGCTCTGGGGTTTCAAGGAGGAGGAAGTCTTCGGAAAAGTCCCCCCGAAGCTACCTCCGCTGTTCAAACAAATGGACAAATTGCTTGCCAAAGAGAGCGAAATCAACCGCGCCACCGCGCTCTTTGCGCTGCTCGAGCAGGCCAATCCCAAGGCGTACGATCTCTCCGCCATAGGCATGGCGCGGACCGGAGTCGACATACTTCGCTGTTTGGCGGCCATCACTCTGCGCACGACAAAGGTTTCGACCGAGCCGATCCACTCGTTCGTTGCACGCAATCTCGGACTTTCCCCGCCGCTGGGCGATTTGGTGCGCCGGCTGTTAATCCTTTCCGCCGACCATGCCTTCGAGCCCGGCACGGTCGCGGTCCGCACGGTTGCGAGCACGGGCGTGACACCCTGGCGTTCGCTGATCAGCGGATTTTCCGTGACGCTGGGCCGGCGCGGAAGGAGCTTCGAAGCGATACATCGCTTCGTGGTCGAGATCGTCGCGTGCAGCGATCCCTACGCGATGGTCGTCGGGCGCATCCGGGACGGAGAGGGCTTGCCGGGATTCGACAGTTACACGGTGGCCAGCGTTCATCAAACGGGCGATCCGCGTGAACGCGCAATTTTCGATTTTTGCAGCGTCATTCTCGCCAAGGACCCCGCCTTTGCGCGCGTGAAGACGGTAATTGCGGCGATCAAAGAGATCAAGAACGTGGAACCGAGCTTTGCGTTCATGGCCGTCTTCGTCGGCTTGAAAATCGGCCTCCATCATCAGGATTCGCTGTTTCATTTGGGACGCGCGGCGGGCTGGGTTGCGCACGCGATCGAACAATATCAAGCCGGAGAGACCTATCGTCAGCCTGAAACCTACCAAGGAGCGCTTCCGGTTTAACCGAGAAGTGCCCCAAGCTCCGCCCGCCGGCACGGCGCGGTTCGTGGGCACGCCGCCACGGACACCGTAGGCACGGTATCGTCATCGGCCGGTCAGATTGACGTCCGGAATCAATCTTGACGGAATTCAATCCTACGTCAAACTGATTGAGAGGACGCGGGTACTAGAGTTCCACAGCGACGGAGCACGCACATCGTCCAATGATCCGGCGGACAGGCAGGAAATATGACAGAGGCAGATAGAACCCCAGGCGACGTCACCGTTCTGGTTCCGACCGGTATGCTCGGCGCCGGTATTCAGCGCGAGCACATTCGCTACGGTATTGCCGCCGGAGCCCACGCGATCGCGGCGGATTCTGGGTCGACCGACAGTGGCCCCGCTTATCTTGCGCGCGGCGTCTCGAAAATGAACCGCGAGTCGATCAAGCGAGACCTCGAGATCCTGATGGACGAGGCGTTCAGAGCGAAAATTCCAGTACTCATCGGCACGTGCGGCACCTCCGGGACCGACTCCGGTGTGGACTGGACGCGGGACATCGCAATCGAGGTCGCGCGAAACCTCGGCATCACACCCAAAATTGCCTGTCTCTACAGTGAGCAGACTCCGGCTGATCTCGTTTCGAAGAACGGCCAGGGCAAGATTACCCCTCTGCCGCCCATGGGTCCCGTTACCGATGAGGTATTGGAATCCTGCGAACACATCGTCGCTCTCATGGGTCCTGAGCCCTATATTGCCGCCTTGCAGGCAGGTGCCGATATCGTCCTGGGTGGGCGAACGACCGACACCGCCGTTCTGGCGGCAGTTCCATTACTCATGGGTGCCGGCGCCGGGCCTGCGTGGCATGCGGCAAAAATTGCCGAGTGTGGGGGCCAGTGCACGGTCAACCCGCGAACGGGCGGCGTTCTCATGCGCGTCGGCCAGGACGCATTTGAAATCGAGCCGCTCGATCTCGAGAACCAGTGCTCCCCGGAGAGCGTATCGGCCCACATGCTTTATGAGTCCAGCGATCCCTATCGGCTGACCGAGCCGGGCGGTGTGCTGGACGTTACCCAAGCCGACTATCAAAGGCTCAATGCCCGCGTGACTCGCGTGACAGGCTCACGGTGGGAACCGATGCCCTACACGATGAAGCTGGAGGGGGCCCGCGGCAGCAACTTCCAGACCATCATGATCATCGGTATCGAAGACCCCGAGGTCCTCGCTCATTTGGATGAGTTTCACCATACGCTGCAAAAAATCCTGACGGAACGGATCAAAACCACATTTGGCGACGAGGCGTCGTTCTTTGACTTGTCGCTGCGATTCTACGGTTGGAACGGGACTTCGGGACGGCCCGTGCCCGCGAACACACCGCCGCCACGCGATGTCGGCGTGATGTTGGTGGTCACGGCGCCTACTCAGGATCTCGCCAATCGGATGGCGAAGGCCTGCAACCCCTATTTCTTTCATATGCCGTTGAGGCCCGGCATCGAATTGCCGAGCTACGCGTTTCCGTTTACGCCTGCAGAGATCCCTCGCGGCCAGGTGTATGAGTTTCTTCTCAACCACGTGGTGCATACCAGGGACGGCCTCGAACTCGTTCGAACCAAGTGGACCGACCTGGCCGATACGACCCGCAAGGTACTCGAAAATGTCTAAGGTCGGTGAAGTCTGCCGTCACGTCCGATCGAAGAACGCCGGCCCCTTTTGGGTCACCATCGATTTGTTTTTCCGCGATGAGGAACTATTTCGCCGCTACCGGGATACGCCCGCGCTCGGACCGGAGTTGTTCGAACGTCTCTATGGAACGGACCCGGATCTGGTCAAGCGCCTGCCGGTGGACAGCCTCCGCATGGTCAAGATTTCATTTCCGCGCGTGAAGCCACAGGGTTGGATGGGAGAGCGCGACATGCACGCGGGACAGCACTACGCGCGATTGCTGGACGTCGAGATCGGCTAGCTCGTTAGCGTCGGACAGTTCTGGCCTCTCCGCCGGGAACTGGATCGATGTGTGGGGGCGCGGGCTCTTGAGCTCGCTGACGAGGGTTTGGGCTAAAATGATGGCGGCCGGTGCACGGTCGTCAATCATTCCGCACCCTATCCTATCCCGAGGAGAATCCCGATGCGTTTCCACCAACTCCCGCTTGCTCTGGCTGCGACCGGATTGTGTGCGAGCCTTTCCGGCGAAGCACAGACACCACCCACGGCCAATCCGCTCGACACCTTGCCGGACAACATGCCATTCGACGTTCCTTACGGGGCACCGATTTCCCTCGATCGCGCGGCGAGCGCGATGGCGGCGGCCGTGGCCGAGGCAAAGAGACACGACTGGAAGCTCAACGTGGCGGTGGTCGACTCGGGGGCCAACCTGGTCGCGTTCCAGCGCATGGACGGCGCGCAGCTCGCGTCCATCGCCATTTCACAACACAAGGCACGGGCAGCCGCCAGTTTCCGCCGCGAGACGCGAGTGATGGAGGACGGCGTCCAGCTGAAACAGAATTACTACATGCTCACGCTTGACGGCGTGATTGCCTCACGCGGCGGAATCCCGCTGGTCGAAAAAGGCAAGCTCATCGGCGCGATCGGCTGCTCGGGTGGTACCGGGTCGCAGGACGAAGTCGCGTGCAAGGCGGGGGCGGCCACCGTGAAGTAACCCACACGGCTCGGCGTCACCGTCCCGCCTCACCGACCAGGGTGAAGGACGCTGCACACCCAGTGATCCGGGAGGAACTGCATTCTTTTTGTATCGGCGATAGAGCCAGAGCAGAAGCGCCAGCAGCGAGCCTCCCGGTAAAACCAGTTCTATCGCCGCATAGGGCGCCAGACCCCGCAGCCTGGAAAGGACGGCCGCCGCATAGGCCCTTAGTTTTCGCGGTGCAGAAGAAGTCCGCGCATAGGGGCTGCCGTTGCGCATCAGCCGGGAACCGAAGAACGCCGCAGATTCGATTGAGGACATCATGGCTCGTCTCTCTTAAATTATCGTTGCCTAACCTAAAGACGAACCCCATTTGGAGTGTAATTCCCAACGATCTCGTTCATAGTTACGTGCGGACGTATGCGGGTAATACAGGGGTGTCCATGTTGACGGTAACTGAAGCGCTCAAGCGGCGGATATCCACACGCGAATTTCGACCGCAGCCGCTGGCGGAACAGCTCGTGCGCGAAATCCTCGACATTGCTCGCTGGGCCCCATCGGGCGGCAATCTACAGCCCTGGAAGGTCATCGCCGTGGCCGGCGCCGAACGTGCCGCCATCACCGAGCTCGCACGGCGAATCCACGCCACAGACGGTCCTGACGAGAGTACTGAGCGGCCGGTGTATCCGTCGAATCTCTGGGAGCCTTATCGGACGCGGCGGTACAAGCTGGGTGAGGACCTGTACGCGCTTCTTGGGATACCCCGGTCCGACCGTGCCGGCCGGCTCACGCAATTCGCGCGCAACTACGAAATGTTCGGCGCTCCGGTCGAGCTGTTCTTCATCATCGACGAGCGGATGGGTCATGGGCAGTGGGCACATCTTGGCATGTTCATGCAGTCAGTCGCCCTCGCGGCCCTGGAACGCGGTGTGAGCTCGTGCATGCAAGAGGCCTGGGCGAGTCTGAGGCTGAGCTTGAAAAGCCACTTTGCGCTTGACGAGCACGAACTCGTCTATTGCGGAATGGCGCTGGGTTATGCCGACGAAACCGCTGCGGTCAACTCGCTGCGCTCGGATCGCGCGTCGGTGGAGGAGTTCGCGAGCTTCCGCGGATTCGGGTAAGCCTCGGCTGATCTCCGAAACTAGCCTTCACGGCTTGGCGATACCGTGCCGGCCGAGCCCGGCGGCGAACGCGGTCGCGCCTGCATACGCTTCACCCGAGGACAAGGTGTCTAAACCGCGCTTGATTTCATTTTGCATTGCGAGCGTTTCATCCAAGCCCCACTGTTCGATTGCGGACAGCCGATCGTTCCTCAGACATATTTGCGGGAACGATGCGATCTGCCCCGCGAGTTCGATGGCCGCTGAGAGTGCTTGGCCGGCGGGAACCAGCCGATTTGCAAGTCCGATATCCATCGCTTCCTGTGCGCGCACTTCGCGACCGGTAAGGATCAAATCCATTGCGCGGCCATGCCCGATCAAGCGCGGCAGGCGAATGGTACCGAGATCGATCAGCGGCACGCCGAACCGGCGGCAGAAAATACCGAATGCCGCGGTTTCGGATATCACCCGCATGTCGCACCACAATGCCAGCTCGCAGCCGCCCGCAACAGCGTAGCCTTCAACGGCCGCGATCACGGGCTTCGCCAAACGCATGCGCGTTGGTCCCATGGGCCCATCTCCCTCAATGCCGATGGGCCTGCGCTCCCCGTTCGCGAGTGCTTTCAAGTCTGCGCCCGCGCAGAAATGGCCGCCGGCTCCGGTCAAAATCGCCACATCAAGTGCGCTGTCGGTATCGAAGCTTCGAAACGCGTTCGCTAGTTCTCGTGCCGTAGCATGGTCCACTGCGTTTCGATGCTGCGGCCGGTCGATCGTTACCACCGCAATGTTTTCCAATCGGCTGATGGATACGGTCATGCGCCCTCCCACACTCGTGAATTTGGGGTTTGACTCATCTCACGTCTCGTGTAGCCGATAGGACTCGTCACGTCAACGTGCTCATCGGCGGGCATGCCGTCATCTAGCGAGATCGTGGCCACGACAGCGATATGGCGGTAGCCTTCAGCGGTGATGCCGATTCACGTACCGCTTCTCTAAACCCGTGGCGTAAGCACCATTTTCATCCCGTGACGGGCACGAAGCGTAATCAGACCCTGAGGTTCGACGGGATGCCCCGGAGCGAGTCGGAGCCGGTAGCGCTGCGCGACGGTGGCGAGCAGAAGCATCGCTTCCGCCGTGGCGAAAGCTGCTCCAATGCAGATACGGCGTCCGCCGCCGAAGGGAAGATAGGAGAAGCGCGCACGTGTGGCGGACTGCTCCGGTGAGAACCGCTCGGGATCGAATCGTCCCGGATCGTGCCAAAGTTGCCGGTGGCGGTGGAGCACCCACGGAGCGATCAGCACCGCCGAGCCCTTGGGCACATGCCGCCCTGCCAATGTGTCATCGGCCAGCGCCTCGCGCGCGATGGTGTGCACCGGCGGATAAAGTCGCATGGATTCTTCTATCACCATTTTGGTATAGGTGAGCTTGTCCAGATCCTCCGAGTCGGGTGTGCGCCCACCGAGCACGGTCGTAAGTTCAGCGTGCAGTTTCGCCTCTTCGGCGGCATGTTGCGACAATAGATACCAAGTCCAGGTCATGGCCATGGCGGTTGTCTCGTGTCCCGCCATGAAGATCGTGATGACGTGATCCCGCACTTCCTGCGCGCTCATGCCGCCGCCTGTCTGTTCGTCGCGCGCCGCGATCAGCCGGGCCAGCAAATCCTTGAGGCCGCTTTCGGGATTGCTCGAACGCAACTTGATCAGGCGATCGATTTCCGTATCGAACTCGCCGAGCGTGCGATCGGCGACTCTGATTCGTCCCAAACCCGCCAGCCATGCGGGCAAACCGATAAAATCCAGCATATTCGGGCGCATCTGCGCCTGATAGCGTCCGGCGCCACGCTCCATAATGGCGACGATGTGGTCGGAATCGGACGAAAACATGGTGCGGGAGATGATGTTGAGCGTCACCTCCATCATCGCCGTGGCGACGTCGACGCTGGCACCCGCGCCGAGCCTGGTCCAATCCGCCAGCAACTCTTGCGCAGCCCCGGTCATGATCGGCGCGTAAGACACGATGCTTCGATGGTCAAAGGCGGGCGACATGGTACGGCGATGTCTCCGCCACGTTTCTCCTTCCGAGGTGATGAGCCCTCTGCCGAGGCCCGGCTCGAGAATCCGGCGAGTGATTTCGGTCTTCTGATAGCTGGCCGCATTGTCGAGCAGAACGCGCTTGATGGCTGCCGGCTCGTTGACGAGGAACCGACGGCGTCCGAACATCTTCCTCTCGATGATGTCGCGCTCGTACGCTTCTTCGCCATAGGTGGCGATCATGTTGTCGCGCAGAGTACGAAAGAACTGAAAAAGCGGCATCCGACCGCGGCGCGGCACAGGTGCCGGCAGCAGCGGGGCGATGACGGAATCGTCTCGGCTCGACATGCCTTCAAGTACTCCAAAGGGTCCCGGATTCCGGCATTGTACTCTCCGCCGGTAAGCCCAATAATCCATCCGAGCTCAGTAATCTATGATCTTTGAACATGACATCGTGGTGATCGGTGCCGGAATGGCCGGTGCGGCCATCGCCGCTCATCTATCAGAGCATGCGTCGGTGCGCTTGTTGGAGATGGAACATCAACCCGGATACCATTCAACCGGACGCTCGGCTGCCTTGTTTGCAGAGTCCTATGGAAACGGGCTTGTCCGCGCATTGACGCGCGCCAGTCGCTCCTTTTTCTTTTCGCCGCCTGAGAACTTTTGCTCCGAAGCTTTGGTGAAACCTCGCTCGATGCTGGCCACCGCTCGAGCGGGCCAAGAGTCCGCTCTGGAGGCCTTCTGCGCCTCAGCCGCGCCCGGCGACCTCGTCGAATTGAAATCGGCGGCTCAAGCACTGGAACTTTTTCCGCTGCTGAAACCGGACGATTTGGTGGGAGCCGCCTTCTATCGTGGTTCCGCGGACATCGACGTACATGCAGTTCACCAAGGCTATCTGCGGTTGTCGAAGGCACGCAAAGGCACCATAGCGACGGAAGCGAGAGTCATTGGGCTCCAGCGCAAACGGGATGCTTGGGCTGTAACAACGGCGCAAGAAACGGTGCATGCCAAGATCGTCGTCAACGCGGCCGGCGCCTGGGCTGGAGAAATCGGCAAGCTTGCTGAAGCGATGGACATAGGTGTCCAGCCGATGAAACGTACCGTTTGCCTCATCGAGCAACCGCCCGGACGCACTGCGGATCTGTGGCCGATGGTGTTCGATGTCGAAGAGCAGTTCTATCTGAAGCCCGACGCCGGGATGCTGCTGCTCTCCCCGTGCGATGAGACATTGACAGACCCTTGCGATGCCCAGGCAGACGAGTTGGACATCGCGATCGCCGTGGACCGGGTCGAACGTGCAACGACGCTCCAGGTGAAGCGAATTGCGCACAAATGGGCAGGACTTCGCTCATTCGTCAAAGATCGTTCCCCGGTCGTTGGCTACGATCCTTTTCGGCCCGGCTTCTTCTGGTTGGCCGCTCTCGGCGGCTACGGAATCCAAACAGCGCCGGCGCTCAGCCGTCTTGCGGCTTCTCTGGTTCTTGGGACTCAGGTAGAGCCGCGTTCACTACCCGACGGCGTAGAGGTGGCGGCGCTTTCGCCCGCCAGACTTATGTCAGATCCTCTCACGTCGTGAATTCCGCCAGCCCTAGATGGCCCGCCGGACTTCGACGATGACCTCTGCGACCCCGCCAGCGCTTTGTTCCTGGGAGACCGTCGCCATTGCGCCGGAAGGCTGATCGGCAGTGGCCGGTACCGGTAGTGCGAACGCGACAAAAACGGCTGCAAATTGCATAAATACTGCAAAAACGGCCGCAAAAGAGTAAAAAATATTACTGCGCATGCGTGGTCCTCCGCAGAAAACCGATGAACTGTCGCAGACCTACTCTACGTCGGGATGGCTAGCCATTAAGCGTGCGCCGCTCGTATAAGCGAGATTGAAAGTGTGGATTCCGTCACGAAATCGTCATTCCGGAGCCACGGGACCGGACCATCCACACACCGCATTGGCGGCGTTCTGAATCAGAATCGCATCGAGAGACCTGCGAGCACTTCGCCCTGGAATAAGCCAGTGCCCTTGATTGCCACGTTGCAGCCGTTGGTACCGCCGCAGAAGACCGCGCTGTGATTGTTGAGCAGGATGCCGTAGCCCCGCGCTTCGAATCGAAGTCCGACATGCGCACCGAGAGGCACCATCCAGCCGATGCCGAGATTGCCTGAAAAGAAAGTTTCGGAATTCAGGCCGCTCCGGGAAGGTTTCGCAGTCGTGGCTCCAAGGCCTCCCATGACATACAGGCCGCGACCCACTTCCTCGATGAAGTTAGTCCCGCCTATTTGGTAATTATGCAGGGTGAGCCCGGTGTTGTTGGCCTGCGAAGAGAACGCTCCGGACGTGAGCGCCGTGTTCTGCTGGCTATAGAAAAGCTCGAGTTGCGTGTTCCAGTCCAGTCCGATGTCGACCGCCAGGGCAAAGCTCGAGCCGTTTCCCAGATTGATGGTCGATCTGGACGTGGAATCCGTCACACTGCCGCCGAAGCGGTCACCGCCATACACGGTGATGCTGCTTTCGTTCTTCGCGGTAGAGGCGCTCTGGGCATGCGCATACTTCACCGGCGCCGCCGAGAGCACGACCAGCAGCGCCATCGTCCACCCCGCCCGAAAGGGGTGCCCGCCCAATCGTGAAACTGCGTCGATGATCTTGAGACCCTCGTGTGGGCTTGCAACGGCAGAGGCTCACGGCGCCAGTGTCAGTAAGTCGCTCAAGTGTAGCAACCTGGCGATCAGCGGGGGGGCTACACTCGAGTCATGTCCGCCTTGCGGAAAGGGGCGCGCGCTTCACAAACAGCACTGCAGGCGATGATTGGCCGCTATTTGGCCAGCTTCACCGCCAGTAGGGGTGAATGATGTCACACCTCGTTTTTCATTCGGGGTAGCGGTGCCGAATTCCTTGATTGTCGAGAATCTCTCTGGAACCGGAAAGTGAATTGCCGCTGACGTATACCGGGCCAATTGGCACCTTGCCGAATCCACCCGGTATATCGAGCACGTAGGTGGGCAGGCACAAGCCGGACAGCCTACCCCTCAAGACTCGCATCAGCTCTTGTCCCACTTCTATTGGGACCCGGAAATGCGAGGTACCTGGCGCCAAATCCGGGTGGTGCAAATAGTACGGACGAACTTTAAGAAGCACCAATCTTCGAAACAGAGCCTCGAGTACGGGCGCGCTGTCGTTGACACCTTTCAGTAGCACGGTTTGACTGAGCAAAGCGACCCCAGACTCCGATAGTCTGCGCAGGGCCGTGACAACAGGCTCGGTAACTTCCTCTGGGTGGTTTACGTGTACGGCAAGATAGATCGGCTTCGACTGGACCAACGCGCTCACATGTGTTTCGTCCACTGAGTTCGGAGCCACAATGGGGACCCTAGAATGGATGCGAAGTACGCCCACGTGGTCGATCAGCGCCAGCCTGCCGAGAATGTCACCAAGCCGTCTACTCGAAAGCGATAGCGGGTCGCCGCCGGTCAGAATGACTTCCCACACCTCCCGATGCTCCCGAACGTAGTCGATTGCGGCATCCAGCTCAACCCCTTGCAGAGCATCACCTTTACTGCCGATCATCTCGCGGCGGAAACAAAACCGGCAATAGACGGGACAAGAGTGGGCCACCTTCAGAAGCACCCTGTCGGGGTAGCGATGCACTATTCCCTTGACCGGGCTATACGGAACATCTCCGATGGGATCCGACGTTTCGTACGACAGCGCATGCAGTTCCCGTTCATCGGGTAGAAACTGCAATGCAAGAGGATCGTCAAGGGCGCGTTCCCGCAACAACGAGCCCAGATAGGCAGTCATGCGGTAATCTAGAATTTGAGCACCTTCACATACCGTACATGGGGCAACGCCCGGAGCTTGTGCTGAATGTCCTCAGGCACGACCTGATCCACGCCCACGATGGCAATGGCATCCTGCCCCGCGGCCTGGCGGCCCAGGTGGAAAGTGGCGATATTGATGTTGGCTTCCGCCAATATGGTGCCGAGGGCGCCGATGAAACCGGGCTTGTCCAAATTGTTGATCAACAGCATCACCGGATGGAAGTCCGCTTCCAGAGCCATGCCTTTCACTTCGACGATCTTCGCGGTTCCCGCATTGACCACCCCGGCGAGCGTCCGCCAACGTCCCCCCGTCAGCACCTTGACTCGGATCAGCGACCCATAGATCGGAGAAGTCTCGCGTCTGGATTCGGTCAGCGGAGTCCCTTTCTGCTTCAGCACGGCGGGGGCGGACACCATGTTCACATCCGGCATGAGCGGCCGCATCAAGGAAGCCAAGGCAATCGCGGTCAGGGGTTGAGTATTGAGATGCGCGACGTCTCCTTCGTACTCGATCTCGACCGCCTCGAGGCCATCGTCGGCAATCTGACCCGCAAAAGCACCGAGCTTGTCGATGAGTCCGATGAAGGGTTTCAGACGCGACGCCTCCTCCGCGCTGATGGAGGCCATGTTGAGCGCGTTGGTAACAGCGCCGGCCAGTAGGTAGTCCGACATTTGTTCGGCGATTTGCAGGGCGACGTTTTCCTGCGCCTCGTTGGTGCTCGCGCCTAAGTGAGGCGTGGCGACAAAATTCGGCGCGCCGAACAGCACGCTGTCTTTAGCCGGCTCGGTGACGAACACATCGAAACCGGCGGCGGCTACATGTCCCCTCTCGAGTGCCGCGCGCAAGGCCGCCTCATCGACGAGCCCACCCCGGGCCGCATTCACGATGATGACGCCTTCCTTGGTCTTGGCCAGTGCCTCCGCCGACAGGATATTTCTGGTCTTGTCCGTCAATGGCGTGTGCAGCGAAATCGCATCCGCGCGTGACAGCAAGTCGTCCAGCTCGACTTTCTCCACGCCGAGCTTGACCGCTCGCTCCGGCGAGAGGAAGGGATCGTAGGCGATCACTTTCATCTTGAGGGCCAGTGCCCGTTCTGCCACCAGCGCGCCGATGTTGCCGCAGCCGATCAGTCCCAAGGTCTTGGCATAGAGCTCGATGCCCATGAAGCGGGTCTTTTCCCATTTCCCCGCCTGAGTGGAGACATCCGCTGCAGCGATGTGGCGGGCCGCGGCAAAGAGCAGCGCGATGGCGTGCTCCGCGGTCGTGATCGAGTTGCCGAAGGGAGTGTTCATGACCACGATGCCGCGAGCGGTGGCCGACGGGATGTCGATGTTGTCGACACCGATGCCGGCGCGACCGATCACCTTGAGATTCTTCGCAGCGGCAATGACGTCCTTGTCCGCCTTGGTCGCGGAACGCACCGCGAGGCCGTCATAGTCGCCGATGATGCTCAGGAGGTCGGGTTTTTTGAGACCGATGCGCACATCCACCTCCACGCCACGGCTGCGAAAAATGTCGAGAGCTTTGGGGCTCAACTCATCGGCAATGAGAACCTTGGTCACAGTACGTCCTTATGCGGGAAGCTTGAGTAGCGAGAGGCAGCCGTCGAATGCCCAGTCGAGCCACGGGGTCAGGGATTCCACATCGCGTTGCTCGATGGTGGCGCCGCACCAGATGCGCAAACCGGGCGGCGCGGACCGGTACGATGCCGCATCGAGCGCCACGCCCTCCTTCTCCAGGATCGCGGCCAGATTCTTGGCAAACTCCGCCTGACTGGCTTCCGGGAGTGAAGTCACGCGTTCGTCGACCACCTTGAGGCAAACGCTGGAGTTGCTGCGAATCGCGGCGTCCGATACGAGGAAGTCCACCCAGGGTGTCCGAGCCACCCATTCCGTGAGCACGCGGGTATTGGCGTTCGCGCGAGCATGCAGCGCTGCCAGGCCGCCGATGTCTTCCGCCCACTTCAGCGCGTCGATATAGTCCTCGGTGGCGAGTAACGAGGGGGTGTTGATGGTCGCGCCTTCGAACAATTCCTGATCTAGTTTCCCTTTCTTGGTCATGCGAAAAATCTTTGGCAGCGGCCGAGGGGGCGCATAGCTTTCCAATCGGGCTACCGCTCGGGGCGATAGAACTAACATGCCGTGAGCGGCCTCCCCGCCCAGCACTTTCTGCCAGGAGAAAGTCACCACATCGCATTTGGACCACTCGATGGGCTGCGCGAAGGCGGCACTCGTCGCATCATTGAAGGTAATGCCTTCACGGTTCGCCGGGATCCAGTCGAAATTCGGAATCTTCACACCCGACGTCGTTCCGTTCTGCGTGAAGACGATGTCCGCCGTCTCACGCGCAAGAGACAGATCCGGCAGCACACCGTAGGGCCGGCCGACATGAATGCGGCAACCCGAGAGCTTCAATTGCTCGATGGCGTCGGTCACCCATTCTTCGCCGAAGCTTTCCCAGGCGAACACATCCACGGGGCGCGCGCCCAGCATCGACCACAGTGCCATTTCCACCGCGCCGGTGTCGGAAGCCGGCACGATCGCGATCTTGAAATCGGCAGGCACGCCTAATATCGCGCGTGTGCGGTCGATCGCCTCTTTGAGCTTGGCTTTCCCGGGTTTGGAACGGTGCGAGCGGCCGAGCAACGCTCCTTCAAGGGCTTTAAG
>WNFI01214720.1_pt2 | contig 17689 bp, 15 predicted proteins | sample 5400471 | NCBI WGS metagenome assembly WNFI01 (sample SAMN13153348, study PRJNA577476) | soil metagenome | isolation source: 100 cm saprolite on Douglas fir-dominated hillslope | place: USA:California | collected 2013-09-17 | reverse complement strand
GCAGGGATACATCCGAGAGTACTTACTTCGTCGGCTGCAATCGCGGCAAGAAATCGGTCGTGCTGGATCTCGCCGACGTGAACGTACAGAAGCGGGTTCGTAAACTGGCCGGCACATGCGACGTCCTGGTCGAAAACTACAAGGTCGGCGATCTCGCGCGCTACGGACTCGACTACGCATCGCTGCATGGCATTTATCCGGGCTTGATTTACTGCTCGATTACCGGCTTCGGCCAGACCGGTCCGTATTCGGAGCGCGCGGGCTACGACCCGATTGCGCAGGCGATGTGCGGGATGATGAGCGTGACCGGAGAGCCGGACGAAACGCCGGGTACGACACCGCAAAGAGTCGGGGTCGCCGTGGTGGACCTGATGTCCGGCCAATATTCGGTGATCGGCATCCTGGCGGCGCTGCTGCATCGGAAGCAAACCGGTGATGGCCAGCACATCGATATCGGCCTGCTCGATGTCGGTGTGGCCTCGATGGCCAACATCGCTTCAGCGTATCTGGGCGCCGGTGTCGTGTCGAAAAGAAACGGCGGTGTGCATCCGAGCGTGGTGCCGTCGCAGGTATTTGAGTGCGCCGACGGTTACGTCATCGTCGCTGCAGCCAACGATGCTCAGTTCCGCAAACTCTGCGAAGCGGCCGGCCGGCCCGAAATCGCGCAGGACGAGCGCTTTGCCACGAATCCGTCGCGCGTGCGCAATCGCGCCCTTGTGACGCCGCTGCTCGGAGCGCTCTTCCGCTCCCGCACCGTTGCCGACTGGAATGAAACGCTCGCCAAAGCCGGCGTATCCTGCGGCCCGATCCATTCCATCGACAAGGTGTTCGACGATCCACAGGTCAGGGCGCGGGGTATGGTGGTCGAAGTCCCCTATGCTCCGGCGGGGCGGTTGAAGATGACGGCGAGCCCAATCAGAATGTCGGCCACGCCGCTCGATTCAGCAAAGCCGCCGCCGCTGCTTGGAGAGCACCAGCAGGAAATTTTCCGGCCATCACGCAATGAAAGGTAAAGTCAAAATGACCCTGATCCGGTACCGCGGATGATGCGGCGTGCTTGCCTTGCGTTGATCGTTACCGTGGGGGTTGTGGTTACGGCCGGGTGTGCGTCCCGGCCCGGGCAACCGGCCGCGGCGCCGGCGTCTTCCGAGGCCAAACCCTCGGCCAAATCGGAATCCGGTTCGAAAATGTCCGCAAGGGACCGTCGGGCGATCACCGCGTATCACGACAAGGTGCGCGCGGATGTCGGTGTCGGGCCGATGAAATGGTCTGCCACCCTCGCAGCCTACGCGCAGGAATGGGCGGACCATCTTGCCGCCGCGACTTGCAGGATGGCGCATCGCACACAGCGCAGGTACGGTGAAAATCTGTTTCAGGGGACCGCCGGTTACTACACCGCCGTGGATGCCGCGAAGGGCTGGGAATCGGAAAAGAAGGATTACCACGGCGGCGTATTGACGCAATCGAACTGGCATCCGGCCGGCCATTACACGCAGATGGTCTGGCGCGACACGACAGCGCTCGGGTGCGGCGAAGCGATCTGCGACAAAACCCTGATCGTGGCCTGCAACTACGATCCGCCCGGAAACTTCATCGGGCGCCGGCCGTACTAGAAACAAGCCCAGAACAAGATTCACCGCAGAGGACGCGGAGGACGCAGAGGAAAATCAAGAATATGAAATAAGAACGAGGTTGCTCAGTTGAAGTCTGCACAAGTCGTCGCATAGCCCGCCTTTTCGCTGCATTCACTTCCGTTCTTCCTCTGCGTCCTCCGCGTCCTCTGCGGTGAGAGTTGCTTTTTGTACGAATGCGCAATGCGATGCTACGATTCGGGCAGGGAGAAAATGCATGCTCATCAATTGCGTCGTGTACGAGGGCGGGAAAAAACTTGCGGACATTCAGCCGAGCGAAATCCACAGCTATGTCTGCAAGCCGGAGTGTTTCATCTGGGTGGCCATGTTCGAACCCGCGGCCGGGGAGCTGGCGTCCATGCAGGCCGAGTTCGACCTGCACGACCTGGCGGTGGAGGATGCGCGCCACGGCCACCAGCGCCCGAAGATCGAGGAGTACAGCGACCTGCTTTTTGCCGTTCTGCAGATCGTCGAAGTGGCGGGCGGCGAGCTCAATGTCGGCGAAGTGGACATTTTCGTCGGCCGCAATTACATCCTGTCGATACGCAACCGCACGCAGTAGGGACTATTGGGCGTGCGCGCCCGCTGCGAGCGCGAACCCGAACTGCTCAAGCACGGCGCGGGCTATGTGTTCTATGCGATCGCGGACGCGGTCGTCGACCGTTATTTCCCGGTGCTCGACGCCCTGGAGGTCGAGCTGGAACAGATCGAAACGCGCATCTTCGCCGGCCAGAACAGCCGTGCGATCATCGAGGCGCTTTATGGGCTGAAGCAGAAACTGATGACGCTCAAGCACGCGACGAGTCCGCTGCTCGAGGCCATCGGCAAACTCTATGGCGGACGCGTTCCCTACCAGTGCTCGCACCTGCAGGATTATTTCCGCGACATCTACGACCATCTCGTGCGGCTCAACCAGTCGATCGAAAGCCTGCGCGAAATGGTGACGACCGCGATTTCGGTCAACCTGTCGCTGCTGACCGTCCAGGAAAACGAAGTCACCAAGCGTCTCGCGGCCTGCGCCGCACTGGTCGCGGTGCCCACCCTGATTGCCGGCGTGTACGGAATGAACTTCAAGAACATCCCCGAACTGGATTGGGCCTTCGGCTATCCGCTGGCCGTCGGCATGATGGCGACGATCGACCTCTATCTGTTCTATCGCTTCCGCAAGTCCAAGTGGCTGTGACTCTCCTTGCCGGGCCGGTTGTCTTTCTCTCACAACAAGATTGAACCACGGAGGATTCTTCACAATACCCCCTTGAGGGGTACACGGAGGACACGGAGGAAAAACAGAATCGAAAAAAATGATGGGATTAAACGCGGGCTAACTGTCAACGCGCCAATCCGGTCAATATTGTGTGCGACGAGTCATCCACCATTGAAACACTGTGGCCCGGTTTCTATTCTACTTTTGCCTTTCCTCCGTGCCCTCCGTGGTTCATCCTGCTCTTTGCTCTTGCACTAGATGCCCCACGCAGTGCTAGGATTCGGGCACGAGGCACGTGCCGAATAAAAAACATACCGGGAGATTGCAATGCTGAGTTACGACGTGGTCGAGTGGGGCAAGCCATTGCAGAAAGCGGAAAAGGCGACGCCCAAGCCGTCCGGCACGGAAGTGCTGCTGAAGCTAAAGTATTGCGGGGTATGCCACAGCGACGTGCACATCCGCGACGGCTACTTCGATCTCGGCGGCGGCAAACGCTTCAATATGAGCGATCGCGGCATGAATCCGCCGGTGACGCTCGGGCATGAACCGTTCGGCACCGTAATCGCAGCGGGCCCGGACGCGAAGAACGTGCCGATTGGCCAGGACCGGCTGGTGTGCCCCTGGATCGGCTGCGGAAAATGTGCGCGCTGTCTGGAAGGCATGGACAATCATTGCATGGCGCCGCGCTGGATCGGTATTCAGCGCCCCGGCGGCTATGCCGATCATCTGCTGGTGCCGCATGCGAAATACCTGGTCGATGCGAGCGGCATCGACCCGATGTGGGCCGCGACGCTGTCCTGCTCGGGGCTGACCACCTACTCGGCGGTGGCGCAGTTGAAGCCGATCCCGCGCGATGAATGGGTGGCGGTATTCGGCGCCGGCGGGCTCGGCCTGATGGCAATCGAAATGCTCAAGGCCCTTGGCCACGAGCGTATCGTCGTGGTCGATATCGACGACAAGAAGCTGGCGGCGGCGAAGAAAGAGGGCGCGGCCGCGACCGTCAACGGCCGCGATCCGGAGGCGGCGAAAAAGCTTCTCGAGGCCGCGGGCGGACCGCTGTACGGCGCCGTTGACCTGGTCGGCGCCGCGGACACGGCGACGCTCGCGCTCGGCGCATTGCGCAAAGGCGGCAAGCTGATCGTGGTGGGACTTTACGGCGGAGAAATCCCCGTATCCCTGGTTCTGGTGGTGCAACGCGCCTGGACAATCCGCGGTTCCAGCGTCGGCAACGTCGCGGAACTGAAGGACGTCATTGCGATGGCGCGCGCGGGAAAAATAAAACCGATCCCGATCGAGAAACGCCCGCTCTCGGACGTGAGCCGTACGCTCGATCAGTTAAAGGCCGGCAGCATCGTCGGGCGCGTGGTGGCAGCCATCGACTGAGCGATTTCTTCTACGGCAACCGCGCACCACGAAGACACGAAGAACACGAAGTTGCACGAAGAAAAGCAAGATCAAAGGATGAAGTTGCCCTCGGTAGCAAAGTTGCGTGTAGTCCCGAAAGTCGATCGTCTACCCACGCCAACCAGACCCATTCGCCCAATGTCCACTCTGGTTTTTCTTCGTGACCTTCGTGTCTTCGTGGTGCGCAGTTGTCCGAGATATTTGGAACCGGTAACTCAAACGCTCAGCAGCAGGAGTTCGAGTTCGCGCAGGCTCAACGTGCCGTCGTGGTCGAGGTCGGCCTGGTCGAAATGGAGCAGCAGGCGGGGATCTTCTTCGCGCAGTTCGTCCCGACTGATCGTGCCGTCGCCGTCGAGGTCGATTTTCATCCAGATCGGCTGGACTTCGGCCGGCTGGTAGTGGGGCGCCGCGGTCAGCGGCGCCATGTTAGCGAGCAGTGCGGCCGATACCAGCAACGGGCAGGCGATGAGCACTCTGGATAAATACCGGGATCCGGCGTTTCGGGTCGTCATTGATTTCGCCTCCATTCCTTCTTCGTGTTTGATTCTTCTGTCGTCGATGCGCATGGTCGTGTGTCGTTACAAGCATCGTGCCAGCAACGCCTTAGCGATTTGATATCAGCAAGTTAAAGCGCGCAGGTCGGATGCGGGCGGCAGTAAAATCATCCACACTGTCCCCGGATGACGTCAGAAATCTGGTCGCGGGGCGTAATGCCGTTGTTTTGAAGGAAAAAATTCTGTCGTTTGTTAGGGACAGTGCGGTGCCGCCGCGCGCGTCAACGCGCCGCGCGGTTAGAATGGGCGCGCAACCGCCGACACGGACTCGCCGCCTGGCGCAATCCTGGAGCGCATGACGAAATGAGCGAAGAGCTCTGCTTCATCCCGGCCATCGAGCTGGCCCTCATGATCAGGCACAAAACCGTTTCGCCGGTCGAAGTCATGCGCTCGACGATTGCGCGGGCGCAGGCCCTCAATCCGCGACTCAACGCGATCTGCACGCCGACATTCGACGTTGCGATGGAAGCCGCCGACGCGGCGGAAGATTCGGTGATGCGGCACCGCCCGTTGGGAATCCTGCACGGCGTGCCGACCAGCATCAAGGATCTCGCATTTACGCGCGGCGTGCGCACGATGGCGGGGTCGCACATCCATCACGACCGCATTCCCGATCTCGACCATCTGCATGTCGAGCGCCTGCGCGCCGCCGGCGCGATTTCAATCGGCAAGACCACCGTCTCCGAATTCGGCTGGAGCGGGGTGAGCAGCAGCCCGCTCACCGGCATTACGCACAATCCCTGGAAGCACGGCATGAATGCCGGCGCGTCCAGCGCTGGCGCCGCTGTCTGCGCGGCGGCGGGCATCGGGCCGATTCATCAAGGTTCCGATGGCGCCGGTTCGATCCGCATGCCGGCGGCATTCTGCGGCGTTTACGGCATCAAGCCCTCGCACGGGCGGGTGCCGTACTGGCCGACGCCGCCCAACGGCCTGATCTCGCATGTCGGCCCGCTGACGCGCACGGTTGCCGATGCCGCGCTGATGCTGCAGGCGATGGCCGGTCCCGACGATCGCGACATGGCGAGCCTCGAATCCCCGCCGGAGGAGTTTGTCTCGCGTCTCGACGAAGGCATTGCCGGACTGAAGGTCGCCTACAGTCCGGACCTCGGTTATCTGAAAGTGGACGCGGAAGTGGCCGGACCGGTGCGCAAGGCGGCGAGCGCGTTCGAGGAACTGGGTTGCAACGTCGAGGAAATCAAGCCGGGCTGGGACAACCCGATCGAAATGGAGCATATGCATTTCTCGGCGAACTTCGCCAGCCGCCTGGGACCTTTGCTCGATGAATGGCAGGACCGCATGGATCCGGGACTGGTCGCGCTGGTGAAGCACGGCATGAAATTCAGCGCCGCGCAATATTGCCAGCTCGACGAAAAACGACTCGCACTCTACGACAAGGTGCGCGGGCTGTTCGAGCGCTACGACCTGTTGTTGACCCCGGCACTATCGGTCGCTGCATTTCCCGCCGATCAGCTGATGCCGCCGCATTGGGAGCAGCATCCGTGGGACTGGCTGCGCTGGGCCGGCTTCAGCTATCCGTTCAACCTGACCTGGTTGCCGGCCGCGACCTGCCCGTGCGGCTTTACGCCCGCCGGCCTGCCGGTCGGATTACAGATTGTCGCCGGCCGGCATCGCGACCTTCGCGTGCTGCAGGCTTCGCGCGCGTTCGAGCGCATCCGCCCCTGGGCGCAACATCGCCCGCCTTGTTAAATCTTCATTCATAACGCTCACCGCGGAGGACGCAGAGGACGCGGAGGAAAAACAAGAACGACGAAAAAACTGAGATTTGGAAGCGGCTTAACTGATCACGAAACTGTGACGCCAATATTGACCACGATTGATCATCAGCCGATGGACGGTTATAACACAAGAACTCCCTCGCTCTTGCCTTTCCTCCGCGTCCTAAAAGGGTGCTCCGAGGTGCTACGCACCTAGGGTATCCGTGTCCTCTGCGGTGAGCGCTTATATTGAGGGTATTTGGAGTAGCCCATGACGAACGATGCCGACTTGCCCGTCGTCCATAACGCTGCGGCGAAGCGCTTCGAAATCAGCCTCGATGGCAAAGTCGCCTTCTCCAAATATCTGCTCGTCGGCGAGAAAATCATCATCGAGCACACCGAAGTCCCGGTCGAGCTGGAAGGAAAGGGCATCGCCGGGCGCATCGTGCGCACCGCGCTGGATTACGCGCGGGCGCAAAAACTCAAAGTCATGCCGCTTTGCCCCTTCACCGCGGGCTTCATCCACCGGCATCCGGAGTATCAGGACCTGGTAGTGGAGGGTTATCGGTACTGAACGACGGCCCGGCCTGGAAGCGGTCAGTCGAAAGTGGCGAGGTGATGACGCTTCGCGAACTGCGCCACCTCCGGCAGAAAGCCGCGGAAATCGGATTCGAGTCCGGCGTAGTGTTCCACCAGTTCATCGGCCGAGTTCAGCAAACGATTTTCGCGTTTTAGCCGATCCCCCATGCGGTCGAGCGCCATGTGGATGGCGTGCACTTGCGCATAGGACTCGAACCATTTCCATCGCGCCATCCCGGGCGCCATGCGCTGGAGCCTTTCCGGGAGCATCGCGTGCCGCCGACCGAGGATCGCATAAATCCTGGCGCTGAAATCCTCGAGCGGTTCGTGATGGAATTCGCGCCAGTACTTCGCCAGGAAATGATCGTAGAACATGTCGACCATGATGCCCGCGTAGCGCCGGCGCGCCGGGCTGATGCGCGACTTGCTTTGCAGCACGGCGGGATGCGCGTCGGTGAAGCTGTCGATTTTCCGATGCAGCGCGATGGCCCGCATGACGTCCGCGTTGTAGCGGGCGTCGAGCGGCCCTTTCACGAAATCGCCCAGCAGGCTGCCCAGCCAGGCCTCTTCGGTCGGCTCGGAGAGATACAGGTGGGCGAGGTAGTTCACGAAGGATAGTGAATGGTGATTGGTAACTGGTGACTGGTAAAACCAGGTTAGTACGCTTCGCTTTTCTTGAATACTAATCACCAGTTACCAATCACCAATCACTATGGAGTCATCGCTTCTGCGATGACTCCATGTAGTCCACCGTCAGGTTCACCAGCGCGCGCACGCCGAGCTTCATCGCCGAATCCTCGACGAAGAACCGCGACGAATGGTTGTACGCAACCTTGCTCATGTCGGTGCCTTTCGGCGATCCGCCGAGGAAAATGAACAGTCCGGGTGATTGCTGCGCGAAAAAAGAGAAATCCTCCGCGCCGGTGGTCTTGGGACGCAGGATGACGTTGCCCTCCCCGGCGATGCGTTTGAGGGTCGGCAGCATGCGTTCGGTGAGCGCCGGATCGTTGATGGTGACGGCGTAGGGTTTTTCGATCGACACGATGGCCGTCGCACCGCCCGCGGCGGCGATGTTCTCGGCGGTCAGCCGGATGCGGCGGTGGATATCGTCGCGCATTTTCTCGTCGAATGTTCGCACCGTGCCCACCATTTCCACCTTGTCGGGAATGATATTGAAGCGGTTGCCGCCGTCGATGCCGCCGATGGTCACGACGGCCGGCTCCTGCGTGACGTTGATCTGGCGGCTGACGATGGTTTGCAGTCCGAGCACGATCTGCGCCGCGACCACGATCGGATCCACGCCGGACCACGGTGCGGAACCGTGCGTCGTCCGTCCTTGCACGGTGATGTGCAGGATGTCTGCGGCGGCCATGGCCGGGCCCGGGCGGTAGGCGATCGTGTTGGTCTCGATGATGGACGTGATATGCAGGCCGAAGACGGCGTCGGGATGCGGATTTTCCATTGCGCCCTCCTTCACCATCATCGCGGCACCGCCGTCCTCGCCCGGCGGCGGACTTTCCTCCGCGGGCTGGAACAGGAATTTGACCGTGCCGGGCAGCCGTTCCCTGACCTTCGAGAGCGCCTCGGCGACACCCATCAGAATGGCGACATGCGTGTCGTGGCCGCAGGCATGCATGACGCCGGTTTCCTTGCCGGCCCAGGTGGTTTTCACTTTCGACGCGAAGGGCAGGTCGACTTCCTCGGTCACCGGCAGCGCATCCATGTCCGCGCGCAGTGCAACCACCGGGCCTGGCTTGCCCCCCTTGAGAAGCGCCACGATGCCGGTGTGCGCAACGCCGGTCCGCACCTCGAGTCCGAGCGCCTTGAGATGCGCGGCCACCATGCCCGAAGTGCGGAATTCGCGGTTGCCGAGTTCTGGATGTTCGTGGATGTCATGCCGCCATTCGATGACCTTGGGTTCGAGCTGGTCGGCCAGCCGGTCGAGATCCGCCCGGATGTCCGCCGCGAAACTACTGGCGGATGGAAGCGTCAGGACGGCGGCGACAAACCATGTTGCGTAACGCATGAACATCTCCTTGCTGGGTGCGGATGGGGTTTTAGGAAGTTTGGTGCCGCCGGCGGCGTGAGTCAATCATGAGAAGGGCGTTCAACACGAATACCCTCGCGATAGCGTGGAGTACCCTTTCAGGACACGAAGGTAACGAAGGAGACAAGGAAAAAGGAAACGGGACGAATCGAGGCTCATTTCCTGGACCGCATGGCTTTACGATACTCCGAGCCGACCGGTAACTTCTGCCCATTCCCGTTCGCGCATTTTCTTGCTCTTGCCTCCCTTCGTTACCTTCGTGTTGAACAGATCTTGATCTTTGCGGCTTCATTCTGAATTTCCTGACCCGTCGCTGAACGTGTATAAATGAAGAACAATCCTACAATTGCAGAACCAGGCAAAAACGTGAACCAGGAAGACGCCCTCTATCCGTGCAGTTTCGTCATCTTCGGCGCCACCGGCCATCTGGCGGCGACCAAGCTCCTGCCGGCGCTGTACCGGCTGGAAATGGCGAAGCGGCTACCGGCGGTCACCAATTTTGTGGCGTTCGCAAGACGCGAATGGAATGATTCCGCCTGGACCGCGCACATGGAGCAGGCGCTGCGGCTGAAGCTCGGTGCGCAGTTCACGCCGGAATGTTTTGCCCGGTTTGCCGCGCGCTTTAGCTATGTTCGCGGCGACCTGCAGGATGTCGCCGCCTACAAGCGCCTGCTCGAGGAACTGGGCAAGCCGAAGACCGGCGTGTGCTCGAACATCGTGTTTTATCTCGCCGTCAAACCGGAGGACTTCGGTGCCATCGTCGACAATCTGGCGGCCGTCGGGTTGAATCGTCCGCGCGGCCTGCACCGAATCGTCGTGGAGAAACCTTTCGGCGAAGACATCGAGAGCGCGCAGCGCCTCAATCAGTTGTTGCACCAGTATTTCGACGAGCAGCAGATCTACCGCATCGACCATTACCTCGCCAAGGAGAGCGTGCAGAACCTTCTGGTGTTCCGTTTCGCCAACCTGATGATCGAACCGCTGTGGAACCGCAATTTCGTCGACCACGTGCAGATCACGGTCGGCGAGCAGGCGGGCATCGAGACCCGGGCGGATTATTACGAAGGCGCCGGCGCGTTGCGCGACATGCTGCAGAACCACCTGATGCAGTTGCTTACGCTGGTGGCGATGGAGCCGCCGGCCGCGCTCGAGGCCGATACGCTGCGCGACGAGAAGGTCAAGGTATTGCGCTCCATCCGACCGATCTCCCCGGAGCTGATCGCTGCGCATGTCGTACGCGGGCAGTATGGGCCCGGCAGTGCCGATGGCCAGCAGATGGCCGGCTACCGCAGTGAAGCGGGTGTGGCGAAGGAATCGAACACCGAGACCTACGTTGCCGCCAAATTCTTCATCGACAACTGGCGCTGGCGCGGCGTGCCTTTCTATCTGCGCACCGGCAAGCGGCTCGCGAAGCAGATGTCGGTCATCGCATTGCGGTTTCGCGATCCGCCGCAGCAGTTGTTCCGCGAAACCCCGCTGGAACACGTGGCGCCGAACTGGATACTGCTCTCCCTGCAGCCCGATGAGAGCATGCGCCTGGAAATTCACGCCAAGCAGCCGGGACTGGGGATGCAGACGCGCGTGATCCAGATGAATGCCGGCTATCGGCGGGACCACGAGCCGCAACCCGATGCCTACGAAGCGCTGCTCTCCGACATCATCCGCGGTGACGCCACCAACTTCATCCGCTTCGATGAAGTGGAATGGGCGTGGCGGGTCGTGGATCCAATCCAGAAGTTATGGGCGCAGGAGCGCAATGCCATTCAGACTTATCCGGCCGGCAGTTGGGGCCCGGAAAAAGCCAACCGCCTGTTCGAGAACGCGGACCAGTCCTGGCGCGATCAGGTCTGATATTTTCAGAACCAATTCAACACGAAGGACACGAAGGTAACGAAGGAACACGAAGGAAGGCAAGAACAAGAAAATGCATGAACTGATATGTTCCGGGCTGGTGGGCCGTCTATAGGAAAATCGGCAGCGCTGGCAGGCATACCAACGTGCCCACGAGGTTCGTGTGTTATCACCGTTTTCGTTTTTCCTTCGTTTCCTTCGCGTCCTTCGTGTTGATTTCTTTTCGACCGTTTTATAAGGGTCAGCGGATTTTAGCGGAAGCGGAGCAGGTAGCCGATGCGGAAAACATCGCCGTCGTACTGGCCGCCGCCGCGATCGGCGCGGGAATCGAAATGGCTCCAGCCGAAATCCAGCGCATCGCTGCCACGCAGGGCGATGTTGACGCCCAGTTCATAGCGGTTGGTATGCGCATCCACGCGGTAGGCCGTGGGCGCGCCGCCGAACGCTGACGAGAAGACGGGGTCCGCGGCCGCAGCTTTGGCAGACGCGTAAAGCGGCGCCCAGGCTGCGGTATTGAACAAAGTGAAGACCTGCTCGCCCTCCATCCATGTCGCGGAGCCGTAGAGCGTCGTCTTCGGCGTGAGCTTGTAGTCGAGCGCCGTCCAGACCTTGCGGTTGGACAAGTCATAAACCCCGCCCTCGCCGCCGCCGCGCCGGTCGAAGCCCGCGCCGGCTTCCATGCGGATGCGGTCGGTGAAATACTTGCCGACGCTGGCGGTTGCCGAAGCGGCATAGCCATCGCGGATCTGGCTGTCGCGATATTTGAAGCCATCGAGCAGTCCGGCCAGCTCGATCCAGGGGTTGGTGAATCCGGGCGAGGGCTGGAAGCGATACGAGGCGCGGCCGGAAACGCCAAGGCTGCCCAGATCGTGGAAATCGAAATACTGCGTGGCATGCACCGCAGCCCGGAGCACGATGCCGCTGCGCGCGGAAAGCAAAAAGCTGCGCGCGGCATACGCTTCGACGGAAACAGAATCGTCGGATTGTTCTTCTCTGGCGAGGGCCGCGCGATTGACGTTGGTATCGTGGCCATATTCCGCATCGATGCCCAGCCGGGTGGAATCGGCCGGGACGACGCCCGGAAAAAACGTCGTGCATGCGGCGAGAACCGCCGCGACCAGCGTACGTGAATTGCTGAGATTGACCATGGCCTTTCCCATTCGGCGGCGAGGATGCTAATCTCGTCGCCAGAGCATGTCGCAAGAGTAATTCAAAGAGCGCCGCTATGACAATGCGATTCGAAGACATCGATCCCTCGCGCCGCGAACTGCTGGTGCGGGCGCTCGCGGGCGGGCTGTTCGCCGTGGGCGGCGCGTTCGGCCTGGGCCATGCGGTTGCCCAGCCGTTGGGGAAAGTACCCGGGCCACTGCCGGCCGGCCGGTCCTTTTACGAGGTCTCCGGTCCGGTCACCGTCAACGGCAAAGCGGCGACCCTGGCCACGCCGGTCGGCGTCAACGATACCGTCGAGACGGGCAAATCGGCGCAGGCCATTTTCGTCGTCGGCCTGGACGCGTTTATCCTGCGCGACAACAGCCGGCTGGAATTGAAGGGCAGCAGCTTCATCGCCAATCAGTTGCGATTGTTCACCGGTGCGTTGTTGTCGGTGTTCGGCAGAGGCTCGCGCATGGTGTACGGTCCGACTTCCTCCATTGGCATACGGGGCACGGGATTGTATGTAGAAGCGCAGCCCGAGGTGACTTACGTCTGCACTTGTTACGGAGCAACCGACATCGCGACATCCGACGATCCGGCGATCACCGAAAGCATCGTGTCCCTCCATCATGACGCGCCGCGCTACGTGCTGGCCAGGCCGGACAACGGCAGGCGCATTGTGCCGGCACCGTTCAAGAATCACACCGACCTCGAACTCACCCTGATCGACAGCCTGGTCCGGCGCACGCCGCCATTCTCGCTGTTCGACGAATCCTACGGCAGTCCGCGGCGTTACTGACCTGCTTATCCCGCCGCTTTGCAGACGTCGGGTGCGTTACCGGACCAGGCAATCCGGGCTAGCTGCCGTGCGACTGACTGGTGCGCGCCAGATCATCGAGCGGGCGCGGACGCGAAATACCGAAACCCTGCGCGAAATCCACCTGCAGCTCCTGCAGCTTGACGAGCGTCGCTTCGTTTTCGACGAACTCCGCGATGGTGTCCGTCCTCATGGTATGCGCGAGGCGATTGATCGCCGCGACTTTCGCGAGCTCCGCCGGATCGCGCAGGATGTTGAAGATGATGTCGCCGGAAATCTTGAGATAATCGACGCGCATCTGTTTGAGCAGACTGACGGACACCGGGTTGCGGCCGATCCCGCTCAGGGCGAACAGGCAGCCGTCAGGTTTGAGTTGGCCGATCAGGCTGGCGACTTGCTCCGGACGCGCCAGGGCTTCGATTTCGGTCATTTCAAAGCAAAGGTGCGTGCCGGGGGCGGGGTGGGAGCGAAGCTGTTCGCGCACGTACCCGGGAAATTCGGGATCGGCGAGCGTCGCGCCGGACAAGTTGATACTGTAGACCGCTTTCTGATGATCCGGATGGCTGCTCACCCAGTTCAGCAGATGACGCACGACCCAGCGGTCCAGGGCGGACAGCATGTTGTGCTCTTCGGCGAAGGGCAGGAACGAGCCCGGCAGGATCAGGTTCTGCTCCTCCTCCTTCAGGCGGATCAGCACTTCGTGGAATGGCAGGGCAGCGGACTGGGCCGCGGTCGGAACGATGCTCTGGCAATATAAACAGAACTCGTCGTTGTCGAGTGCGGCGCGGATGCGGCCCGCCGGATCGCCCCAATCGCCGGATTGCTCGGCCGTCGCGCGGGCACCGACCATGTTCATCCGGCTTTCATCCGGCCCTGCGTGTGTCGAAGACGGCTCCGCGACAAGATCCTGCGACGCCGTAACGTCCGTCTGCACGGCAAAGAAGCCGAGCACCTGTCCGCGGTCGCCGAAGTGCGGAAGGAATTGCGTCGCCAGACGGAATACCCTGTTGCCCGCCGCGCGCTGCGTGCGCTCGAACCGCACCGTGGAACCCGACAGTGCCTGCCTGGCGCTCTCCTCGATTTCGGCAAAGGTCGCCGCACCCAGCACCTCGCGCAAATGACGGCCGTCGATTTTCTCGCTTCTGACCCCCAGGAACGCCCGGAATGCGCGATTGTGATAGCGATAACATTGCTCCGCATCGACATACGCGAGCATCGCCGGCATTTCCTGATCGAGGTAGTGCACATTGGTCTTTACGAGGCCAAGCGCTTCTTCGGCCCGCGCGCGCAATACGGCTTCTTTGGCGAGCTTATCGCGCGCCAAGGACAGTTGTGCGGTGCGCCGCAGGATGGTCCACTCGGCGCGCGAAGCCCGGCTGACCAGGGCCAGTATCGATGCCGCAAGTACGCCCGCGAGGAACGGGACCCATTGGAGATCGAGCCAGGTGAAGTACATGGTGCCCAGAAGCATCACCAGCAGTACAACGACTCCGATGGCCATCAGATAAGAGCTGACCGTCATGAACGCTGCCCGATAATTCACTTTGATGCCTTATCCTTGGGTTTGGCAATTGGAAGATACCATTCGCTTGGGTACTCAGGGAAGGTTCGCAATATGAGCGGGTTTCTCCGAAATGGAAAACACGCACCTCCGGCAACGAAAATCAGCAGCCTGTTACGCCGCCGTCATCAGCACGCCGAAACTTGTCTCGTGGCGACCGAACCCCCGGCCAGCCAGGCCTAGGTCGCGTCCATGCGAAATCACAACCGGTCCGGCATGTTCCAGCGCGGCATACGAAGCGGTTACCGCCACCAGATAGGAGCACGCAACCAGCCAAAGGTCGTATGTTCCTCGCATGTGCGCTTATTCGTGATGGCAGAGTTCTTCGGATTCCGCGCTTCCCGCGACGATATTGAGGATGCCAACACCCCCACGATGCTTGGTCCAGACGTAAATCAGGCGTGGCTCACAAACCCTGAGCAAGCATTACACTTTGGCGAGGACCGAGCGCTTATTGGCGACGCGGTATCCAGCGAAGTCGGGCAGTACTCAGCGCCGAGCACTACGCACTGCGCACTGACTACCCAGTCTTACGTCAACTTCTGCCAAAGCCCCGGCACTTCCTCCGGCGGCAGGGGGCGGCTCAACAGATAGCCTTGCACCTCGTCGCACTTGAGAATCCCGAGCATGCTGAACTGCTCTTCGGTTTCCACGCCTTCGGCCACTACGGAAAGATTCAAGGAGTGCGCCAGTAAAATGATGATGGAGACAATGGTCCGGTCGTAGGCATTGGTCGTCATGTTATTCACGAATGCGCGATCAATCTTGAGGGCATTGATTGGCAGCCGCGCGATGTAGCTCAACGACGAGTAGCCGGTGCCGAAGTCGTCGACATAGACTCCGACGCCCAGTTCACGAATGACGTCGAGTTTCGCGATGTTGGATTCGATGTCTTCCATGACCAGGCTCTCGGTGATTTCGAGATCCAGCCCGCAGCCTTCCTGCTCGCTTGGTTCGGAGTGGCGCGCGATGATCTCGCGCACCGTCTCGGCGAAATCTTTCTGCCGCAACTGGATCGCGGAGACATTGACCGCGATTCGTGGCGCGGCGAGTCCGCATTTGTGCCATTTCGCGCGGTCGGACAAGGCCTTCTCCATGGCCCAGCAGCCCACTTCCAGGATCATGCCGGTTTCTTCCAGCAACGGGATGAACTGTGCGGGAGCGACGAGCCCCATTTCAGGGTCGGCCCAGCGGATCAACGCCTCCAGCCCGGTGATCGTCCTGGTGTAGGAATCGAACTTCGGCTGGTAGTGAAGCACGAACTGGTTTTGCTCCAGAGCCACGCGCAGCCTGCTCTCTAGGATCAGACGCTCTCCGACGCGGGCATTCATCTCCGGCTCGTAGAAGAGCCGGCGTTCACCGCTGCGCTTGGCGCGGGCGAGCGCCGACTCGGCATTCTGGAGCAGGGTTTCGGCGTCCCCGCCGTCTGCGGGACCCAGGGCGATCCCGGCTTTGGCCGAGAGTCGGTACTCGTTGCCCTCGAACTCGATTGGTGCGCTGATCGCAGGCGTAATCTCGTCTTCGAACATCCGCGCCGCATCGGTATCGCTGCGGATTCCTGGCGCCGTGAGCGCGAAAACGTCGGGGCCGATGCGCGCACCCCCTCCCCGACCGAGCTGCATCGAATTCAAGCGCTGCGCCACATGCTTCAGCAAGGCATCTCCGGCGTGCCGGCCCAGCGTCTCGTTGATCTGCCGGAAACGCTCCAGGTCCAGCAGTATGAGTGCCACGGACTGGCCTTCGGACTCCGCGGCGCGAAGCAACTGGTTACAGCGATCGAGAAAAAGTGCGTTGTTTGGGAGCCCGGTCAGCGCGTCGTAGTAGGCGAGGTAGTCGACCTTCTCTTCCTTCGCGATGAACTCCAGGCCGAACGAAATGTCTCCGGCCAACTCACTGAGCAGCTTAAGCTCTTCGTCGTCGAAGAAATTCCGTTCCGCCGTATACAGCGTAAGCACTCCGAACGTCTTCCCCTCGACGAACAGTGGCAACACGATGACTGACTTTGCGCCCGCGCGAACGGCCGCTCGCCTGATGCTCAACGTGTCTGGCCCAGACTTGATGTTCATTTCACCCAGCCCACGCTCGATATCGTTGTCGAAGGCGGGTCGCCGTTCACGCAATGCGACTTCCGCGGTGCCCGCCGGGACCAGCCCGACCGGGCCATCGGGGGAGTTGCCGCCAGCGTCGAGATCCAGTGGCAGGCCCGCTTTCGCGATCTGCACGAGCTTTCCGCTAACATGGTCCAGCGCACTGATCCAGCCGACGGTGAATCCGCCATGCTCTACGATGATGCGACAAGCTTCCTGAAACAATTCCTGCCGATCGCGAATACGTATGATCGCCGAATTGATGCCGCTCAATACGGCCTGGATGCGGGACAGCCTGGCGATTCTTTCCTCCTGCTGCTTGCGCAGGGTGATGTCCTGGATCTGGGAGATAAAGTGGCGTGGCTCTCCATTTGGATGCCACAGGAGAGAAACACCGAGAAGGATCCATACGATACGACCGTCCTTGCGTAGATAACGTTTTTCGAGCTGGTAGCTGTCGATTTCCCGGGCCAGCATCCCGCGGACGTACTCCAGGTCGATTGCCAGATCGTCCGGGTGGGTGATCGACTGAAAATCCACGGCAAGCAATTCTTCTTCCGAGTAGCCGGTGATTTGGCACAACGCTCGATTGACCTCCAGCCACCGTCCGTCAGGTGCGACCAGCGCCATGCCGATCGCGGAGAAGTACATCGCCGAACGAAACCGCTCCTCACTCTGGTGCAGGGCAGTCTCGGCCTCGCGCCGTTTTGTTCGTTCGGCTTTTTCGGCCAGCGCCCGCGTTACCGCAGCACCGAGCCGCTGGGGCCGCTGTTTCAGCACATAGTCGGTGGCGCCGGCTTTCAGGCAATCCACCGCTTCTTCCTCGCTCAACCCCCCGGAAATCATGATCACCGGAAGCTCGGGATATTTCTCCCGGATGCTAGCCAGCGCCGACATGCCGTCGTAGTCCCGCAGGTTGTAATCGGCCAAAACAACATCAAAGAGCTCCCGCTCAAGCGCGGATTCGAAAGCCTCCTTGCCATTCACCCAGACGATGTCGAAGGACAGCCCGTTTGCCTTCAGCTTCTGCCGGATTAGTTCCGCGTCGCGCGGATCGTCTTCCAGATGCAACACTCGGATCGTGCGG
>WNFI01316517.1_pt1 | contig 17693 bp, 3 predicted proteins | sample 5400471 | NCBI WGS metagenome assembly WNFI01 (sample SAMN13153348, study PRJNA577476) | soil metagenome | isolation source: 100 cm saprolite on Douglas fir-dominated hillslope | place: USA:California | collected 2013-09-17 | reverse complement strand
GCCGGCATGCACGTTGACCGGATCCGGACCGCCTTCAACCAGGATGCCGGTCGCATTCCCGGCCGCGGTGATGTTCAGGTCGTCGTTGAAGATCGCCGCAGTGCCATTGCCCAGCACCGAGCCGGAAGTCGACGTGAGCGAAACGTCACCGCCGCCCGCCACCGTGATGTTGCCCCCCAGCAGCAGGTCCTTGTTGCTGCTGATGTTGATATGGGAGCTGGTGTTGCCCGCGGCGCTGATCGACACCGCGTAGTCTGCCTTGAGCGAGTGTGTGTAGTAGTCCTTCTTGCCCGTGATCGTGGTGACCTCGGTAATCTCGTGCTTGGTCTGCAGCCAGCCGCCGCCCTCGGTCCATTGCTTGACCTCGTAGCTCTGGTTCTTGAAATCGCTGCGGTAGTCGGCGGAGGTCGAAGTCGCCGCCGGCTCATGGGTGAAGACATCCGGGGGCTCGCTGATGCTGTTGTCGCGCTGCCACAGGCTCGTATCGTTGTAGTCCGTACCAAGGCTCGTGTCCGTCGCGGCGAGCTGGACACGGCCCGTGTCGCCCACGTAGCGCCACCCGCCCGCATTGCCGGAGCCAACGCTCACGTCCCACACGGTCGTGATGTTCTTCGCTTCGGATTCCAGCAGCGGGCGCGGATCGGTGAACTCGTTCGTCTTCCACTTGTACGAGTTATCTGACGCGAGCCAGTCCTCGAATCCGGTGCCGCCGCCGAACAGGTTGAAGCTCTCCTTGTCGTAGTGCCTGAGCTCGGTCTGGGTCAGCGACTGGCCTTCGGTCCAGACGTAGTGCAGGCCCGCGCGCGGCGCCCAGGTCAGGCCGGTCGTCGACGGGTGATCGGTGTTGGTCAGCGCATAGTCGATCGTGGCGACCGCGCCATCGCTGGAGGAGACCCCGCTGCTCAATACGCCGCTGTAGGTCATGCGCGTGACGCCGCTGGCATCCAGGGTATAGACGGTCTTGGCGTCCGTCGCGCTCGTTCCGATGCGCGGGGTGTCGATGATCGTGATCTTGCCGACGCGGTTCTTGGTGGTGTCAACCCCGTTGACGATCAGCTTGTAGTTGCTGGTGTTCGTGATGTCGACGTTGGCGTATCCGTAGGCGACTTTGATCGCCCCACCGCCCGTGCTCAGGATCTGGCCGGCCAGGATTACCTGCCCGCCTTCGGGCTTGAGGTTGTCGACCACGATGGCCTGCTGCGAGGGATCGAAGAAGGCCTTGACCGGGATTGCCTCGGTACCGAAGTTCACGCCCTGCACGGTATCGCCATTGGCGTTGATCAGTTGGCCATCCGCCGGTGGTATGAAGGTATTATCGACGTTCAGGTCGACGTTCTGCGCGCCGCTCTGGATCAGCCCGTTGATGTCGAGGAAGCGCGCCGTGATGGCGATCGTGCCTTGCGCCACGATCTTCGCGCCCGGGGCATTGATGGCGGTCTGCAGGTTGATGCCGTCGACATTGGTCGGGTCGGAATAAGCCTGCTGCTGGTAGTTGCCGTCGGTGTTGAAGACCAGCGCGCGCAGGGCGTCGTAGTTGATCAGCTGGCGCGGGTCCTTGCCCGTGTGGAACCAGTCGTCGCTGTTGAGCGTGAAGTCCTTCGCCGAGAAGATGTCGATCGGGTTGCCGGAGATGGTTCCGGAGACGGTGATGCTGCCTTCGAAGTTCTTGATCGTGACCGCGCCGGTCTCGTTGATCACGTCGCCGACCACGTACATGTCCTGGTCCAGGCTGCCGATCTCGCTCACGACCGACGGACTGAGCCCGCTGAAGTCGTACTGGCTCACGGCGCCGACCTTCTTCTGCACGATCGAAATCGTCTTGTCGGACGTATTGGCGCCCACGTTCGTCAGGTTGGCCTCGTTGAAATACACGTTGCCCGGCTGCAGCACGGTGTATTGGCCGTTGACGATCGCGACCGTCTTGCTGTCCTGGATCACAGCATCGTTCACGTTCATCGTGAACGGCGTGTTGTTCAGGATATCGATCTTCGCGCCCGCGCGCGCCAGCACGTTGCTTCCGATGTGGATGTCCGGATCGAGCGAGCCGGCGTCGATGAACACCGAGCCCGGTGCAGCGTAAATGTTCGGCAGGTTGAGGAACACCAAGTCCAGGTTCTGGCGCACGACGGTCGTCGGCGTGCCGCCGGGGCCGGTGACCGTCTCGGACAGGCCGAGATCCGACAGTGCCTGGTCGATCAGCTCGAGTTGCACCTGGTAGCGCGCCACCGCGTCCGCGTTGGACGCATGGCTCGCGATCCATGCCAGCACCTTGTTGCGCTGCTCGAGCAGCACATTGCCGAGGTTCTTGTAGATCAGCGTCGGCGCCTCGATCTCGACCGGCTTGATGACATAGAACTTGCCGTTCAGCGCATCGCGCAGGTTCTGGGTGACATTGCTGTCATAGGTCGTGACGTCGGCCGGGTCGAGCGGGTGACCCTGCGAGTTCAGCGCATTGTTCTTGTAGGTGTTGATGTCGTTGCCCAGGTCGCGCCAGCGCGTCGTGTCGCCGTAGTTCTCCGACTCGAGCACTATATCGGTACCCGTCGGAAGCACCGGCTTGAACTGGTAGTAGTGGCCATCGACGACGTTGTGGATGACGGTGCCGGTGCTGATATTGAACGGGATGACGCCCAAGTCGAGCAGACGGTACTCGTAGGCGATGTCCGCGTCGAGGCCCAGCGCGGCTTTCTGCGCCGTACTGAGGTCCGCGTGGCCGATGCTCACATTGGACAGCGCCGCGCGCTGCGTCGAATCAGGCGCCGCGCCCGGCTTGTCGGGAAGATTGTAAGCGCTGCCGTTCAGTGTGAGCGGCTCGATGTAGAACAGGCTCTGGTTGTTGACCCCGGCCTCAACCGTCGCGGTCGGGTCGAAATTCACCTGGTTGTAGCTGTTGACGGTCGGGTTGTTATCAACTGACACGCCGTACGGAAGGAGCGACAGCGACAGCACGCTGCCCAACTCGTGCCCCCGCTGGCTGCCGCCGAGACCGACAACGTCGCGCAGGGTCACGTTCTGCAGCGCCTGGACCTGCGAGGTACCGTACACGTTGATTGTATTGTGCTCGCCAATGTTGACCTGGGCGATCGGCACGCCGATCGAAGGCAGCAGCGAGTAGGTCGCGACGTAGCTGCTCGCGTAGGCGTCGATGATATTGACGTTGCCGGTATAGTCGCGTCCAGCGTACAGGTAGACGTTTTTGCCCTTGACCTTCGCGTCGTCCAGCGTAATGGTATTGCGGGCGTCGATCGACGAGTACGAGTTCGACCCGCCAGCGCCAGTGAGCGCCACCGCGATGGTCGAGTTGGTATGCGCGCGAGTGAAGGCGTTCGAGCGCGTCGTCACGTCGATGTCGGCCGCGTCGGCGTGCAGCGTGCCGCCGTTGACGTTCACGTTGGCGCGCGTATTGACCGAGATGTCGGAGGAGCCGAGGGTGATGCCGACGATGCCGTAGGCTTGGGTTTCGACGTTGTCGATCGCGTTGACGTCCGTCCAGGCCTCGACCCGCAGCGAGCCCGGGTGGGCATTGGTGCCGTCCGAATGCAACAGCGCGCCGTCACCGATGTTCACCGTGGCGTCCATCGTGTTCGCGCCGGTGCCAGCGTGGGTCTCGCTCAGCAGAGCGGTGATGCTGCCAACCGCGACTGTGGCCGATTGCAGATTGGTCGAGTATTGGTTCTTGTCGAAGATGTTTTTCGCGCTGACGACGATGTCGGTGGCCGTGATCTGCGCGTTATTGCCGATGTCGATCAGCGCGTCGCCGGTGGCGGTGTTGTGCGCGAGCGCGCCGCCTCCGGAGGCAAGCCCGATCGACAGCGCATCGGAGCTCGAATCCTGCGCCTGCGTGTTGACCGTGTGCAGGTAAACCGAGTCGGCGGTGATTACCGCGTCCTGGCCGATCGACACCTGGGCGGTCTGGTCGCTGTGGGTGCTCGCGTCCGAGCCGGTGACCGTGATCGCACCGCCGCCTGCGGATTGGCCTTCCACACTCAGGGTGTTGCCGTTGGTGGCCTGCACTTGGGCGAATTGCGCGCCGTCGATATGCGCACCATTGTCCAGCCCCGCGACCACCTCGTTCACGGAGTCGCCGGCGCCGACGCTGGCGGAGGTCTCCATGCCGCCGATCGCGATACCCCCCACCGTCACGCCGAGGCCCTGGGCGTGTCCGGTGTTGTTCGACGATGCAAGCACCTGCACGCCATGGTCGGCGGTGACACGCGCCCCGCCGCCCAGCTTTGCGCCGACGGTGCCCGACATGTCGGCGTGCGAATAGTTGAACGACACCGCGATCAGGCCGCCGGCCAGCGCCGCTGCGCTCGAGCTGGCGCTGTTGGTGGCGTTCGCGCTGACCAGGACGGAGTCGCCGTACACGTTGCCCTCGGCGTGGGCGCTGGAGCTGCCTCCCGTGTCGGCTTCGGCGCCGCTCAACCCGATGCCAACGAACCCGCCGCCGAGACCGGCGGCCTTGGCCTGCGCCGTGTCGGTCGCGTCGGTGGACACTTCGACCGTCTTGTCGGCGCTGATCGTCGACGTAGCGGCCGCATAAGCCTCGACGTTGGCCGCATCGTTAGCCAGCCCGATGGCGCCCGCAGCGCCGAGCAGTGCGCCGCCAGAGCCGGCAAACGCATTGGCCTTCGCGCCGCGCAACGGCTTGAGGTAGTTGTGCCTGGCGCGCACCGTGACATTTCCGCCAGTCGTTGTAACGTCGGTGCCGCTACCCACGGAGGCGGTGACGGTCGGTGTTACTGAAGACCTGGCGAACGAACCCGCAACCGAGCCCACCACGCTCAGCGCCACGCCGAGCGATTTTGAACTGGCGTCGATATCGGTTGTTGCTGCCACCGTCACGTCACTGGACGCGTTGATGGTGCTCGAATCACCGACCGCGGCCGCGACATCCGGGTGGACGCTGACGAAGCTGAAGTTCACCGCGGTTCCGATCGCACCACCGGCCAGGCCATAGGACTGCGAGTCGATATCGACGGTCGAGCTGGCGCCGACATTGACGCTGCCTACCTGAGTGCCCGTGCCGACCTGCACGTTGTCGCCGATCTCGGCGTGCGTAAAGCCGCCGATGTCCACGCGGATGAAAGAGGCGCCGACGGCTACCGCGCCGGTCGCAGCGCCAATGGTCTTGCCCGTGAAATCCTGCGTCGTCGTCGCCAGCACGCTGAGCGCGCCAGTCCGGTCGACATGTGTGAAGTCGCCGATCCTCGCCTGGTTGGTGCTGGAGTCGTTGATGACGACCACCGATGCGCCCAGGCCGACGAAGCCGCCGCCAGCGGCGAGCGACAGCAGGTCGAGGTTCTCGTACAGATCCGACTTCACCGTGACCGCGCCGCCGGCCGACATCGTGCCGCCGGCCTCCGCCGCCACGTTGGACTGGATCGTAACGACGCCGACCGACGCGCCTATGCCCACGGCGCCGAGGCCGACCGCGCCCATCGGCATGTTCACGCGCAGGTTCTCGTTGGCAGCGACCTGGATGCCGCCGGTCGCGCCGGTGGTGATGTGCGTACCCGCATTGATTGTGGCCGCGGTGCCATGAATTGGACCGTTCGCCGCCGCCAGTTTGGCCGCGACTGCACTCGCGGTGGGCTTGTTGGCGCCAAGCGTGGCAGATCCGCTATTGGTGATCGCCGAGAGCCGCTTATCGCTGCTCTGATTGGGTCCACTGTGGTCGACATTGTTGTTGATCGAACCCACCTGGCCGCCGACCATGTTAGAGGCGCCTTCGCCCTGAGACTCGGCGTCGTGATCGGCGGTGTCTTGACCCCCGCCCTGCTTATCGCGTTGGAGGGCATTGGCTGACGACGTGTCGCTGGTTCCGTCGGAGCCCTTGTAGCCGGTGGAGAGCGAATCGCCGATCGACCAGACCGACACGGCTCCTGCCGCACCGACGAAGCCGCCGGCGCCGCTGACGGTGAAGGTGTCGATCTTCTTGATGCCGAGTGCGTTGACCTGCACGTCGCCACGCGCGGTGACGTTGGCGCCGGTCTTGATCTGCGAGTTGATGTTGTTCTTCAGAACGCCGACGTTGATCGCGCCGGCCGCACCGACGAAGCCGCCGGCGACCGCGCCAGCAAACGTGGTGACGCGGACGTTGTTGGCCGCGCCGACGTACACGCCCTGGCTGGCGCCCGCGCCGGGATTGCCGCCCTGATTGATGTCTGCATCGCCGATCCAGGCCAGCGTGTCGGAGCCGATGACGCTGACATCGATGGCGCCCGAAACACCGACGAAGCCGCCGCCGGCAGCCACAGCAATGTGGGTGATTGTCTCGGCCGACTCCGCTTGCACGACGACGCCGTGACGCGTGGAGGTGCTGAAACCGGTGGGTGTATTGCCTCCGATCAACGAGCCATTGAAGACACCGCCGGTACCGCCGCCGGCGGCGCCCTTGGCGTTGACCGTTGCGCCGTCAGCAATGAAGGCCTGCGTATCCTTGCCGATCACGAGCACACCTACCGAAGCGCCGACACCGACGAAGCCGGCCCCGAGGCCGCCGCTAAGCATCAGAACCGAAGTCTTATCGGACGAGCGCACCACCACATCTCCACCCGCCGACACGTTGCCGGCGATCGAGGCGTACGTCTGGTTACTGAGGCTGAGCACGCTGACGCCACCGCCGACACCGACAAAGCCTGCAGCGAGACCCATGCCGACCATCAGCAGATCTTCGCTGGCATGTGCGTCCACGCGCACGTCGCCCTTGGCGGAGACGGACGCGCCGGCACCGATTGTCGCGCCTGTGTGGTTGCTAAGCACCGTTACGTCGACACCCGGCGCGACGCCCACTTCCCCGAAGGCGGCGCCGGCTGCGAGTGCGACATGGTGGAAATCGTTGCCCGCGGCAACGACCACCGACTGGCTGCCATCCGCTCCGGCCTGATTCGCGTTTACCGACGCGTTCTGGCCGATATAGGCCTGGGTGTCGGTGTTGATCACGTTCACGGCCGCGGCCACGGCCACACCGACGGTGCCGCCGGCTACGGCGGCGGAGTAGGTGGCGACGTCATCGCGGTTGGTGGCCGTGACGGCCACGCCCTTCACCGTCACCGTCTGCGGCGCAAGCGTGCGCTGGCCGGTTGTAGCTGGATTGGCGTCCGTAGTGCCGTCCTGGTCGGTGTCCACGCCCTTCACGTCGGGCGACTTGACCTGCCCTGCACTGCGCAGGCTGCTGCTCGACGAGCCGCTGGCACCCTTCGAATCGATGATCGCGACCGCCGGATCGAGCGTGTGGAGCGATTTCGCGCTGGTGTCAGGATCCGTCGTGACGGCACCCACACTCGTGAGATCGGCACGGCCGCCGCCGAGAGTGTGCCCGGTGCCGCTGCCGAAGCCCGTAAGGTCCACAAGACCGGTCATACCACCGGCCATGGCATCGTCATGGGTGTCGTAGAGCGAAATGTTGCCACTGCCATCGTTGTGCGCGAAGTACGTTCCGCCGTCCTTCAGGCCCTGGATGGCGTCGTTCGGATCACCGTTGTCCTTGTAGCCACTGTGGTAAGTGACGTTGTCGCCGGTGGCGATGCCGCTTGCCCCGCCCAAATCGATAGTGTTGTTAGTCAGGTCGACATTGCTCATGGTCGGATCGAAGCTGACCTTGGGCGGGCTGGTGCCCGCCAGAGCCTGGGCCTTCGTATCGTAGAACGACACCAGGTTGCCCGAGACGTGCACGTAATAGTTCTTGCCGTCCTGCAGGCCGCCGATCGTGGCATTGGAAGCACCCGTGCCCTTGTGGTAGGTGACGTAGTCGCCGCTGACCAGGCCGCTCGGCGAGCCGAGGTCGACTGTATCGTTGGTGGTATTGACGTTGCCAGTGGGATCGAACGTAACGTGGGGCTTGACCGGGTCGGCGACGAAAGTTACGCCGAAGCCGCCCGTCTTGGCGTCGAGGCCTGCGGTCTGCCCGTCGCCGGTGACCGATGCGCCCTGGCCGATGAAGGCCCGGGTGTGCTTGTTGGCCACCGTGATGGTGGCCGCGGCGCCGACGCCGGCAGTGCCGCCGACAGCGACCGTAGCGACGAACTTGTCCATTTCCGTGTTGTCGTCGGCGGCGATGCGCACGGTGCCGAGCGCATGCACGTCGCCTGGGCCGGCTGAGGCAGTGCCCTCGTCCGGGTCGTCGCCAATGAACGCACGCGTGGTGAGGTCGAGCACATGCACGCTGGCGTTAACGCCGACACCGGCGGTACCGCCAACGGCAATACCGGCGGCGACCGAAGTGATGCCCTCGGTGGTGGTTGCGCTGACGTCAATGTCGCCATCGACATGCGAGGTGACACCGGAATCGATGTAGGCGTTGGTGTGCTTGATGAGCGAGAGCACATCCACACCGGCCGCCACACCCGCCGTGCCGCCGACACCGACCGAGCCCGCGACGGAGACGATGGTGGTGTCGTCTGTGGCGATGACCGACAGATTCGGCACGCCGGCAGCTACCCCGTTCTGCGCGTTGACAGTGGCGCCGCGCCCTACTGACGCAGTAGTCGTTTCGTTCAGGACGTTAATGGTCGGCGCAACGGCGATGCCCGCCGTGCCGCCAACGCCGCCGGCAGCAGTGAGGGCGATGATGTCTTCGGTCGATGTCGCCTTAACGTCGATGCCGTTGGTGCCGGCCGAGTTGACGACGTTATACGCGCCGACGCGAGCTTCCGCCGTATCCAGGTGCACCAGTGTGGTGTTGGCCACGCCGACGCCGGCGCTATCGCCCACGCCTACGGCGCCGGCTATCATCAGCGCCTTGAAGTCGGCCTTGGATTCGATTGCTATGTCGCCGCCGGCTGTCAGTGTTGTGTGCCCGGGGCCGCTGACCGTGTCTTCCGTATAGGCGCGCGTTTCGGTGGTGAGAACCTGCACCGCAATCGACGCCGCGACCCCGGCGCCGCTGGTGCTTAGACCGAAGGTCGCCGCTATAGCGGTGATGTCATCGTCCGACGTTGCCTTGAGCTTGATGTCGCCGGCCGTGGCCGTGACGTCGGCACCAGTGCCGATCCAGGCCGTGGTATGGCGGATGATGACACCAACGTCGAGGCCGATACCGACGCCCGCGTTGCCGGTAGAGGCGCCGATGCCGCCAGCGGCGGTGAACATCGTAAGCTTGTCGTTGGCCGAGACAGTGACGTCGCCGGTGTCCGCAGTGATCGTCGCGTCGTGCTCGACGAACGCGTGCGTGTCGATGAGGTAGACATCGACGCTCGAAGACCCGCCGACCGCATTACCACCGACGGCGGCGGCAACACCTGCCGCAAAGCTGGTGATCTTGACGGTCCCGATGACGGGCAGCTCCTCGGACTTGGGCTCGAGCGAGGCGTCCGCCGTGACGCTGACCGAGCCGGTCGCGTGAAGGGTCGCGTCGTGGCCGACGCTGGCGTTGGTATCCATGCCGTTGACGATATTCACCGCCACGGCGATGCCGACCCCAGTCCCGCCGCTCTTGGTGCTTACGGCGGCACCGCCGGCGATGTTCTGTATCTCATTGTGGTTTTGCGCAGCCACTTCGATGTTCCCGCCCGTCGCGGTGAGCTGCGCGCTCGCGCCGACCCGCGCTGTTGCGCTGACGTCGAGGTAGTTCAGCGACACCGAGCCGCCGATCGCGGTCTTGCTCGAGACTGCGCCAGCGAGCGCGCGCGACTGGAAGGTGTTGGTCTGCCCGCTGATCATCACAGCATCGACGGCAATGTCTTGCGCGGTCAGGTGCACGCCGTCGCCGACGGTCGCCGAGTTGTCGACAAACGCCAGATTGACCGCGACGGCTGCCGCGACGCCGGTGTCAGAGTCGGTGTTCGTCGAAGTCGAAATGCCCTGCGCAGCGCCATCGGTGTCGCTCTCGGCGGCGACCTTCGCATGACCGCTTCCGCTGATCGTGACACCGCCCCCAACCGTGGCCGCGTTCGTCACATGCATGTAGTTGACCGCCACCGAGGCGGCGACGCTGGTCCCGCCCGACGATGCGCTGTTGTTCGACTCGCTGGAGGATTTGTCGTTGGCCGTGCCGACGCCGCCGCTCTGCGCATTGCCCGCCGGCTTGTCGCTCGTGCCGGCGCGACTGGTGGCGAAGTCGGACTGGTGGTTGGTTTCCTGTTCGGAGTCTTTCGACTTGTTGGAGTCGCCCCCACCCGAGTTGCCGTCCTTGGTCTGCGAAGCGCCCGAGGCGCTGCCGCGTGCTTCCGCGTTGGTCTCGATCTTCGCGCTGGTCTCGACAGTGACGTCGGTGGCACCGGTGAAGCCGCGCGACACGTTGGCCAGCATGTCGTCGGTGACGATGTTGATCGAGACAGAGGCACCCACGGCCGTGTCGCTGCCGGCGGCCTCGCCCTTGGTCTTGGTATCGACGGTGTCGGATTGCGTGACCTCGGCCTTCAGTTCGCCGCCGAGAGTGATCGTGCCGGTACCGCCAAGGATCTGCGCGTGCGTGGTGTTATTGACCACCGCGATCGCGACCGCCGCGCCGATCTGGGTGCCGCCGCCACTGCTCTTGGAGCCGTTCTCCGCTGACGTGATGGCGGTGTTGTCTCCGCTGGCCGTGACGATGAAGTGGCCGGTATTGCCGGTGACCATCTGGCCGGCCTCGACCTCGGCCAGGGTGTCGTTGAGCGCGATGTTGAGCGAGAACGACGCGCCGACGCCGACGCTGCTACCGCCGGTACCGTCCGGCGCCGAAGGCGCGGTATCGACGAAGTTTTCGGTGCGGCTCTCGGCCTGGATGTCGACGTTGCCCCCGGTGAGGGTGACCTGCACCGCCGGGAGCAACAGATGGGCGGGGTCCGGGTTGTAGCCGACGATCGCGTGGGTGTGGACCTTGGCGATGTTGATCCCGACCGAGCCGGCCACGCCGATCTTGCCGCCGCCGGCGCCCGACTTGGCGTCAGTGCGGAAGCTGTCGGTGCTGTCGACGAGCTTCTGATTGACGTTGCCCGCGCCTGAAAGATGGATGGCCTTGCCGTCGATCGCATCCTGGCGCGAGGCTGCCAGTTCGGCGTTCTTATCATCGAGAATGATCACGTAATACGTGTCCGTGCCGTTCAGCTCGGGTATTGAGGTGCCGCCGGCGGCGTAGTGAACCGCGTCGCCGGTGTCGAGCTGGCTGCCCTCGGCGGGCTGCAGCACGTGGACGTCGGTGCCGGCCGCGAAGTTCACGTCACCGCTCGGCACCACGAGATAGTGGTTGGAGTCGAACGCCCACTTGAGCTTCTGGTTGCCACTGCCAGCAGTCTTCAGATCCGCAAGGCCTTCCGTACCGCCAGCGCGGGCATGCTCTTCGGTGTCGTAGAGCTTGATCTTGCCGCCGTCCTCGACGCGCACGAAGTAATCGTGGTTATCGTCGAGCCCGTCGATCTTGGTGCCGCCGTTCTTGTCATAGGTGCGCTTGTCGCCGGTGCTCAGGCCGCTGTCGAGGCCGACGAAGATGGTGTCCTTCTCCGTGTCGACGACAGGAATCGTGGCGGCCGTAACCTTGATGTCACGCTCGGCCATCGTCGCCTTGACCGCCAGGCCGTCGGCACTGACCACCGCGCCCGCTTCGATGTAGGCCTCGTTCACAACATTGGCCACGCTCACCGAGACACCGACACCGACGCTGGTGCCGCCTTCCTTGGTGGTCGCCCGCCACGGCGCCGGCCACGCTGACGCTGGAGCCGGAGGAACTGTCCCCGCTCGAGGTCGTGGCGCTGGCGGCGCTCGTGTCGCCGGTCTTGCCGGCAGTACTGGAATCGGCAGACCCGGCCTTCGAGCTGGCGCCGTCCTTTTGTCCAGCCACCTTCTGGTCGAGGTTCTTGCCGCCACTGCCGCCCTGGTCGACGGACTTGTCATTGGTGTCCTCGTCGCCCGCGCCGGCGACGCTGGCCTTGGCGCTCGAGCGGTTGGCCGAGACCGTCTTGGCGTTGAACGTGACCTTATCGCCAGCGTCGATGTCGCGGTAGGTCGTGGCGATGGCGGAGTCGGTGGAGATCGTCAGCGCGAGGGAGATGCCCACGCCGGTGTCGCCGGATTCGGTATCGCCCTTGGCCTCTGCGCTGACCGAGCCTTCGTGCTCGGCATCGAGCGAAACCTCGCCCGTGTTGTGGATAGTTGACGAGGAGAACGAACCGAGCGTGGCTTCGGTGTCGTTGTTCGAAACCGAGACCGCGATCGAAGGCGTGACCGCCGTCTTGCCCTTGCTGCCGGCTTCGGCGGCATTGCTGAGCTCGTTGCTCGACGATGCGGAAAGCTTGATGTCCTTGGCGCCGGTGATCGACGCATCGTTGCCCACATGGGCCAGCGTGTCGGTCATGCCGATGTTCACGCCAATCGCCGCGCCGACACCCGTCTTGCCACCGGCTTCCTGCTTGCCGGTGGCCTTGCTCGTGTTGGCGACGAAGTTCTCGGCCGTCAGCGTCACGCTGCCACCATCGGTCATGGTGATTGTCGCGTTGTCGGCGATCGTGACCTTGGCGTGGCCCAGGCCAACGTTGACGGCCAGCGCGCCGGCGATGCCGGTGTCGACGCCGCTCACGCCGGAGGTGGCCTCGGCATCAAAGGTGTCGACCTTGTCGTCCGAGCCGACCGTCGGTATCAGGGCGTCGACGATCAGGCCGTCGGCGGTGACGCTTCCATTGCCGACGAGCGCCTCGTTGGTCACGCGCGCGACGTTCACCGCCACCGCGATGCCCACGCCGGTGCCGCTGCCGGAAGTGGCGTCCACGGGGTCGAGGCTTTGCGTCGTGCCGGTCGGCGCCGGGGAGTCCTTCAGGTCGACAAGGCCGCTGCCGGTGCCGGTGCCATGCGCCATGGCGTGAGCATTCGTGTCGTAAAGCGAGAACTTGTCACTGCCGGTGTTGTATACATAGTACTTATCGCCGTTGGTCAGGCCGGCGATCGGCGTGCCGCCGTTAGTGCGGTAGAAGACTTGATCGCCGTTATTGAGCCCGCTGTCAGCGCCCAGATCAATGGTGTCGTTGACGTAGTCGACCTTGGTCGTCGCGTCGAAGCTCGCGCCCGGATTGAACGTGCTGGCATCGGCCACGGCGGAGGCGTCGGTGTTGTTCTCCGACTTCACTGTCACGGTGCCGTCGGTAACGCTGCCCCCGTTGCCGGCAACGATGTGGAGGCCGTCGGGGATCGACGCACGCGACGTGGAATTGGCTACCGTCACGGCTACCGCGCCCGCGACCTGCACCTTCTGCGAGCTGCCGTCTTCGCCGTTGGCCTCGGCCGAGGACCCGTCGGTATTGCCTGCGGCCTTGCCGCCCTTATCGGTGGCACGTGAACTGGCGAAATCCTTCGACTTGTCCTTCTTGTCATTAACGCCGCCCTTGGTCGCTGCGGACGACCCGTCGGCGGGCTTGTCGCCCTCGTCGCCGCCGGCGACGCTCGCCTTGGCACGCGACTTGGTGCCCGACACCGTCTTCGCGTTGAATGCAATCGCGCCGCCGGCCGTGACATCACGAGCCGTGGTGGCCAACGCTGTATCCGTGGTAATGGATAGCGCAAGCGAAATGCCCACGCCCGTATCGCCCGACTTGGTGTTGCCTTCGGCAGAGACGTTGTTCGACCCTTCGTGCGAGGCGGTGACGGTGAGCGACTTCAGATCGATCGCCGAGCTCGACGCGTCAAGGTTGGCGTTGGTCGAGTTGTTGGCCACCGAAATGGCAAGCACCGGCGTAACCGCCGTCTTGCCCTTGCTGCCTCCTTCGGCGACATTATCCATCGCGTTCTTCGACGCTGCGGAGATCGTCACGTCGCCGGCGCCGCTTACTAAAGCGCCCGTGCCAGAGCCGTCGCCGAGCAGTGCATCGGTATCGGTCTCGCCTATATTGAGGCTGAAGACTGCGCCAACACCGGTACTCGTCCCATTGTCCTGTTTGCCGGTCGCCTTGGACCAGACCTGGACGTAGTTCTCGGCCTTTATCTCTACCGCTCCGGCACCGTTGATGTTGACGGTCGTGTCGTCGTAGATCTTGGCGGAGGTCTTGCTGATGCCGACATTGATGACCAATGCGCCGGCGACGCTTGTTTCGCCACCGCTCGCGCCTGCGACGGCCGTCACACCGAGGCGGCTGTCGGTTTCGGTAAACGTGAAAGTGTAGTTCTTGGCACCTGAGCCGGGGTCACCCAAATTGACGAGTGCCGACCCATCGGCCGTAGTCGAAAGCTTGATCTTGCCGTCGTCCTGTACCACGGCATAGTAGGTGTTCCCATCTGTCAGGCCCGAGATCGCGGCTGTCCCCTGGTGGTAGACCAGCGCGTCTCCAGTCTTCAGACCATGCGCTCCGCTTGTAAGGCCGATGGTCTCCTTGGTAGCGTCGATGTCGGTCTGGTCAAAGCCCAGCGTGCGGTCAACTGACCCCATTACGGCTTTGACCGACAGCGATCCGGCAGTAATGCCAGACACAGCCGTGTCGTGCACATAAGCGTCGTTATGCAAGTCGCCCACGCCAATGCCCACAGCAATGCCGACATTGCCACTGCCACCTCCGGCACTGGCATCGGCGGCCGTCGGGCTACCATCTGCCAGGGTCTGGGAACTGGTGACCGAGGTGGACGAAACTTCGAGCTTGCCCGATGACGTGATGCTGCTGGTAGTGTCCACATACGCTGTGGTGTGACTGACCACGGTACCGACCGCCACCGCGCCGGCGAAGCTGATGCTGCCGCCGCCCCCGTCCGTGGCGTTGTTATCGGAAAGTTGCTTGTTCGATTCCTGACCACCGCCACTGTCGGTCGAGCCACCGGTCGTGGACTTGGCCACCGCCGTGGCGTCATTGGAGCGGTCGGCGCTGATCGTGATCGAGCTCGCCCCGACGATCTGCGCGTTGCCGCTGACGGAGGCCTCTGTCTCACCGGTAATCACCGTCACACCCACGGTGGCACCTTTGCCGCCGCTGGTGCCATCACCGATGCCAATGGCGGTGTTGGCCGTTTCGGCCAACAGCGATAGCGTTGCGCCCGTTGTAGTGATCACCGCGTCGCCGGAAATACGCGCGTGGGTGTTGCTCGTGATGATCACGGACGCGACAGCAGCGTCGGTGCTATCGTCGGAATGACCGCCATCCGACGTCATATCTGCCACGGCCTTGACTGTTGAAGTGGCGTGCAACTCGAGCGTCGAGGTCGCGGTGATATGGCTCGAACCCATGATATCCACATTAGCAGTGGAGTCGGCGAGGATGAACGCCAACTTTGCGAAACCCAGCACCGAGAGGCTGTCGGTCTTGGTATCTATCGTCGAGTCAGCAGTCAAATTGATGGTGCTCGCGCTGAGGTTGCCGAGCACGGTGACGGTGGCATGAGTGGCGTCGGCGCCAAAGTTGTAGCCGCCGAGTCCAATTCCCGTGTCGGTCTCGGAGGCTGCGAGTGTGATGTCGTGGCCGGTCGCGGTGAGCAATGCGCCACCATTAACCTGGATCGCCGCGTCCGATTCGACTTTGAAGTCATAGCCGAAGTTGCCCGTACCCTGCAGTTGCACTTGGTCCTGCGCCAGAGTCTGGCGTCCGCCGGTAAACTTCACGTCAAGGACTGTTGCGCCGCCCAAGATCAAGTCGTCAAGACTTGCCAAGTCAAGCTGGACGGTATCGCCATTAATATCCCCCGTCGTGTCGCGCAAAATTTTGATAACGCCATCCCCGGTCATTGCGATTGGCCCGGTGGTGTGCCCGCCGCCGCCGTCGGACAACTGCACATTCCCCGAATTGGTGGCTACCACAGTGAGGGTGTTACCCCAATCGAAACCAGCGTGCAGGTCGGCGGACAGCAGCAGCCGCGGTTCCAGCGCCTCCAGTCGCATGATTCGACGTTGTCTTTCCTGGAGCGCCCTTTTTAGCAACCCCTGCTTGCGCCACTTTGCAAGCTGCCGAATCCAGTTGGCCAAACGTCCGAAGAAAAGCTCGAACAGGGACGGGATCCGAAACATGGATTTGCGTTGGGTGTCGTTGGTCGCAGCGCTCATGGGCAACTCCTGGACAGCAGGGTGAATTCAGCGCGCGAAAATCGCGACGCCGGTTCGATTTCTCGGAGGGCGAAATAAAAATCCCGCGGCGAGCGCGGGATGGAATTGTTGTATTGAATCGAGAGGGATGACCCGAAGGTCGACGTCGTCAGTCCTGCGCGCAGAAGCCCGAGGCTGTCGACGCGGTTAGCGAAGCCAATAACGCTGTCGGGACAGCGCATGCCCCAACCTCCCTTAGACAAAAACTGTGTTTAGTAAACCGAGCGACGCACCTAGTCGTTCTGATACGCTCTTCGGCCGGGTCTTTTTTTGTGTTTCTTTTTCCAGATCTGCCGCTTCCTGCTGGTTATCTTGATTCGCGTCCGCAGTTGCGAACCGGCAGATTTACTCACTTGCTAATGCTCGACGGTCCTTACTCTCCTTACTCTTTTCTCTTGCTCTTTTTTGTCTTTTTCAGATACGTCGCCAATCAACGACAAATCTGCGGCGATTCGCGTAGGTTAGTACACGATGAATTCGATTTCAAATGATAAATCCATGAAAATGCTGTAGCTTTCTTTAATTCTTCGCGCCAACATCCTGACTTTGCACAACTAAGTCTCGTCGCAATTCAAGGCGAGCGTGTGGTCATGCTTTCCGGTGACTGGACTCTCGCCGCATTGCGGCCGTCCATCGCGCGTTCGTTCAAGGCCCTCAAATCCGTGGCGTCCGATCCGACGCTCAAATGGGATTTGCGCCGCATCGATGCGCTGGACAGTACTGGTGCATTGCTGATCTGGCGTGCCTGGGGGGGCGACCGGCGCAACTCCGCGTTGCTCAATCCGGATCACTTGGCGATCCTGCATCGCGTTGCCGTGGTTCCGCCAGTGGAACCCGCGCGCTGGCGGCCTGATCTGCTCGCTCCGATCGTTTTCCTCGGTCATCGCGAGAGTCAATTCTTCGATCATGGTCTGGCCTTTGTTTCGCTGCTGGGCCAGCTTGTGCTGGATGCGTTTTACCTGATTGCGCATCCGCGGCAAATCCCCTGGCGGGAAATCTCGGCGACCATCTACAAGGCCGGCGCGCTGGCCTTGCCGGTTACGGCGCTGGTCGGCTTTCTGATCGGCGTAGTGCTCTCCTATCTCACTGCCGATACGCTCAGGGCCTACGGCGCAGGCGTTTACATCGTCAACCTGCTGGGCATTTCAATCATCCGCGAACTCGGACCATTGCTGGTTGCCATCCTGCTCGCGGGTCGGTCCGGTTCCGCCATGACGGCGCAGCTCGGGGTCATGCGGGTTACCGAGGAAATAGACGCGATGATCACGATGGGCATTTCCCCGACCACGCGCCTGGTATTGCCCAAGGTTCTGGGCCTCGCGGTCGCGATGCCGCTGGTATCGATCTGGGCAGTGGCAGCCGCACTGATTGGCGGCGCATTGGCCGCGCACGCCCAACTCGGCATCGATATTTTCTTTTTTCTCGGCTCTCTGCCCAAAGTCGTGTCCGCCGACAACATCTGGATAGCCTTCGTCAAGGCATTGAGCTTCGGCATGGTGATCGCGCTGGTTGCCTGTCACTTCGGATTGCGCTCCAAACCGAATACGGAAAGCGTATCCAGTTCGATTACGACAGCGGTGGTCGCAGGAATCACCCTGGTCATCCTGCTCGATGCCGTGTTCGCAATCATGTTCAGAAGCGTGGGATTCGACTGATGGACGGCCCGATAATCGATATCGGGAATCTCTGGACCAGGCGCGGGAAGCAGACCATACACCGTGATTTGAGC
>WNFI01563534.1_pt2 | contig 17695 bp, 15 predicted proteins | sample 5400471 | NCBI WGS metagenome assembly WNFI01 (sample SAMN13153348, study PRJNA577476) | soil metagenome | isolation source: 100 cm saprolite on Douglas fir-dominated hillslope | place: USA:California | collected 2013-09-17 | reverse complement strand
CTTCTCCATGGCCCCACTCGATCCAATGATATTGTCCAGCGAGTTGCGCGTGGCAGCGTCACGGCGCAAAGCGAAGTTCTGCTTGCTCAGATTGAGTTTTTCCAGCGCGCGGTTAATCGCCAGCTTGATCTCGTCGACGAGTCCCGGACTCTTGCGGATATAGTCGGACGCACCGCCCGCCTTCACCGCCTGCAGGGCTGCCTCGTAGTCGTCCACGGCAGTGATCAGAATCACCGCCGAATCCGGCGAAACCCGGTGCGCATGGCGCAGAACTTCAATGCCGTCGATATTCGGCATCTTGATGTCAGTGATAATTACGTCGTACAGTGCGCTGTCGATTTTATTCTTGGCGATCTGTCCCGCCTGCACCGTCTCCACGCGATGACCTTCGCGGCGCAAGGCAATGTCGAGCATTTCGCAAATCGAGCGCTCGTCGTCGCAGACCAGGATATTAGCCATGCATCCTCCCTGCGGGGGCAACTGCTGCTGAATGTTCGTCCGCTTGCCTTCGCACTTCGCTCTTCATAGCGAACGTACTTTGACTCGCCGGCGTGGAACGCTCCGCATCGAAACGACGAAGCCGCAGAATGAATGTCGTTCCCTTCCCCTGCTTCGACCGCGCCCAGACCTTGCCTTCATGTCCCTGCACGATCTGGTAAACGATCGCCAGCCCCAGCCCGGTGCCGCCTTCGAAATTCGACTGGAAGGGCTCAAAAATCTTTTCCGTCTGCTGCGCCGTCATGCCCGTGCCGGTGTCGGTAAAGCCGAACTGCCAATCGTCGCCTTGAGAATCCACGGAAACCGTCAGCGTGCCTCCGTTTTGCATGGCGCGTACCGCATTTTCGCAGACGTTCCAGAACACTTGTTTGATTTTGTCGCCGTCCGCGATAGCAACTGCTTCACGGACCGAAAAACGGCGCTCAATCGTGATGCCGGTCTTCTCCGCCGTCATGCGGTGATCCATGAGCGTCAGCGTGTCCTCCACCAGATGAATCAAGTCCACTTTGTCGAAGTGATATTGCTTGACGCGTGAGTAGGCTAGAAAGTCGGTGATGATCCCGTTCAGCCGCTGTGATTCACGAGTTACGATTTCCAGCAGGCGGCGGTGTTCTTCGTTCATCTCGGGAATCCCCGAGAGCATGCTCACCGATCCCGCAATTGAAGTCAGCGGATTGCGGATTTCGTGGGCGATGGCGGCCGCTAGACGCCCCACAGCGGCGAGACGGTCCTGCATGCGCACCTCCCGCTCCAGTCGGCGGATCTCAGTCAAATCGTCGAAGGCGTAAACGTATCCAAGCTCGCCGCGGTCTGGGACCGCCATGGAGGCCACCCGGACGCGAAAGGTTTTGCGGAATTTTGTGGCTGCGTCGAAGCGCACCTCGCCATACATGCGTTCCGACTCGACCGTGGGCAGCGGATCAAGAAAGAGTTGGTCCACCGGCGTGCCAATCAGCTCTGCGGAAGTGCGTATCAACAGTTTGTGCGCTGCCGTATTGACCAGCGTGATCCGGCCGTCGAGGCCTGTAGTGATTAATCCGCTGCTGATGGATTGAATAATGTTTTCATGCAGCGCCTGCAAACTTTCAAGCGCCCCACTTGTGTCTTTGAGTTGCACACCCACCTGCCGCAATTTGCTGGTAAGCAGACCAGCAAGATACGCGACCGCCAGAAAGGCAAACAGGTTTACGAAAATAATCGCCTGGAGCGCCTTCACTCCCGGATGTGTTGTGCAATAGGAAGGAACCACGCCGTAATAGTTCAGTTCCAGCACCGTGCCATAAAGAATGAAAGCCAGCGCTGCAACCAAGTGCGCCCACACTCGTGGCAGCAAAACGCTGGCGACGATGATCACAAGGGGATATAGAAAGTTGAGCGAGCTGTCCCATCCCCCGGTTTCATGAATGACCACGCTGACCAGGATGAGGTCGGTAAGAACTTGCAGCGCGGCCTGTAGACGATGCTCCTGCCACACTGAAAGCAGAAGGACGTAAAAAAGCGAAATGCTGTACCAAAATAAGATGGTGCTGAGGAAAAGCCGCATGGGCAGCGGCGTCGGACTGAATTCCGCCACAGCCAATTCCACCGCCAGCAGCAGGGTCAGGATGAAGATGCGCACCTTGACCAGCCACACCAGCCAATTCCGCTCGTCAAATGTCGATTGCATTCCGGTCCCGATGATTCTCGACTTAGCAGCGGCGCCGTGGCCGCACCCGGCGCACTTAAGAGTCAATGATGCAGTCGAGAAGCTGGCCTTGCGCGTCAGCCAGCCTCCCGACCCTGCGATCTTGCCCGCCGCTAGCCCGCCAGCTTGGCGATCATGGCAAACAATGGCATGTAGAGCGAGATGACGATGCCGCCAACGCTCACGCCCAGCATGGCAATGATCATCGGCTCCAACATGGCCAACATATCTTTGGTCGCCGCGTCGACTTCCTCTTCGTAGAAGTCCGCGATCTTCTGCAACATGGAGTCCATTGCGCCCGTAGCTTCACCAACGCCTATCATTTGCGTCACCATGTTGGGGAAGACGCCGCATTCCTTCAGCGGATCGACAATGGTGCGTCCTTCTTCAATCGCCTTGCGGACCTTCATCAGCGCTTCTTCAAGAACCGCATTGCCTGAGGTCTTGGCGGTGATGCTCAAGCCTTCGAGAATCGGCACGCCCGAGGTGATGAGCGTCCCCAGCGTTCGCGTAAATCGGCCCACCGCAATCTTGCGCAGCAACGAACCCAAGACCGGCAAATAGAGCAAGCCTTTGTCGAAGTAATAACGGCCGCGGGGATGCTTGCGCATCTGCTTGACGCCAAAGTACAGACCAATGCTGCCGACGAAGAACATCCACCAGAAACCCTGCACAAACGCGCTCAGCCCCATGACAATTCGTGTGGGCAGCGGCAGTGCCACACCCAATCCGGCAAACAGGTTGGCAAAGATCGGCACCACCCACTTCAGCAGTGCGCCCACGATCAAAGCCGCCATTCCGACCACGGCAACGGGATAGATCAGCGCCGACTTCACCGCAGATCGCAACCGCACCGCTTTTTCGACGTAGGTCGCCAGGCGTTGCAGAATGATGTCCAAGATACCGCCGGTTTCGCCCGCCTCGATCATGTTGGTAGTGAGGTCGTCGAAAACCACGGGATACTGCCGCATGGCGTTGGCCAGCGTAGCACCGCCTTCTACCGTGGTACGGACGCCGGTCAGCACTTTCTGGAATGCCTGACTCTCCTGGTTCGCCGCCAGAATTTCCAGACACTGCACCAGCGGCAATCCGGCGTCGATCATGACCGAGAACTGCCGGAAGAAGATCGCGATTTCCTTAGTGCCCACCTTGCCCGAACCAAATGTGGGCAGGGAAAACTCCTTGCCTTTTTCGCGAATGGAGCCGGGCGTGATGCGCTCGCGCCGCAACGTCTGTTGTAATGCCTGCTTGTTCGCCGCCATTCGCTCTCCGGAAACCTTCTGTCCCGAGGCGTCCTTGCCTGAAAATGTGAATACTGGCATGGTCTAATTTCTCCTGACTCGCGTGCTTGTTTCGTGAAGCAAAGTTTTCTCTATCAATCTCTGTTCGTCAGCTGCTGCTTTGGCTGCGTATATTCCCCTAGTGCTTGCCTGCTGCTCCGCGGGCGAGAGTCGTTCCCGCCGTGGTTGGCCGGTTCACCAGGCTGGCACCGCGGTTGATCATTTCCTGCAACTCATCGGGATTGCTGGAAGACTGCATGGACGAATAAATCTGGTGGATCTTGTCTTCGCGGATCAAATTGCGCACGGCTGCGTTCGGTATCAGAATTTCCATAATCATGGCCCGGCCTTTGCCGTTGATTTGCGGTAGCAGGGTTTGGCACATGATGCCTTCCAGCACCAGCGAAAGCTGTGCGCGAATCTGCGGCTGCTGGTGAGCAGGAAATACGTCGATGATGCGGTTGATGGTGGAGGTCGCCGAGTTCGTGTGCAGCGTGCCGAACGTCAAGTGGCCGGTTTCCGCAATGCGCAGCGCCGACTCGATGGTTTCCAGATCGCGCATTTCGCCGATCAGTACCACGTCTGGATCCTCACGAAGGGCGGCGCGCAGGGCGTCGGTAAAGCTCTTTGTATCGGCATGCAGCTCGCGTTGGTTGACGACGCAGTTCTTGTTCATATGCACGAATTCGATCGGATCTTCGATGGTCAAAATGTGGTCGTGGCGTTCGCTGTTGATCTTGTCGATCATCGCCGCCAGCGTCGTCGACTTACCCGATCCGGTAGGCCCTGTCACCAGCACCAGACCACGAGGCTTGTCGCAAAGTTTGCTGACCACCGGCGCCAGGCCGAGCTGGTTGAACGACTTGATCTCAAACGGAATCAACCGGAAGACGGCCGCCGTTGCCCCGCGCTGGTTGAACACGTTTGCCCGGAAGCGAGCCAGTCCCTTCAAGCCGAAAGAGAAATCCAGCTCCAAACTTTCTTCGAAGCGATGCTTCTGCGAATCGGTCATCACGCTATAGGCCAGTTGCTTGGTTTCCGCCGGCGTCATTTGCGGCAGATCCAGCGGTACAAGGTGCCCGTGCACCCGAATCTGTGGCGGAGAGTTGGTGGTGATGTGAAGATCGCTGCCCGACATCTCCAGCATTCTTTTCAGCAAATCGCTTAGTGACAACCCCATAAGAAATCCTTCCTCTGAACCTTCTTACTCAAATACTTACTTCAACTGCGTCTCAATAACTTTGGCGCAACTGCCGAATTAATGAATGGTTTCGCGCGCCACTTCTTCCAGCGTGGTCATGCCCGCCGCAACTTTGATCAAGCCACTGCGACGCAGCGTGATCATGCCGCGCTCGATGGCTTTCTTTTTCAATTCCACTGCCGATGCCCCCACCAGAACCAGTTCCCTGATTTCGTCATCGACTTCCATCACTTCGTACAAACCGCAGCGGCCTTTGTAGCCGGTGTTGTTGCAGACTCCGCAACCCTTGCCTTTCTGAATTTTCACTGTCTTGGATTCTTCGGGCGTAAATCCTTCTTCAATGAGAGTCTGCGGCGGAACTTCCACGGTCTCCGTACAGTCCTTGCAAACGCGGCGAACCAGGCGCTGGGCGCAAATCAAATGCACCGATGTCGCGACCAGGAAGGGTTCAATACCCATATTCATCAAGCGGGTAATCGTTTCCGGAGCGCCGTTGGTATGCAGCGTGGACAGCACCAAGTGGCCTGTAAGAGCGGCTTTGATGGCAATCTCCGCGGTTTCAAAGTCTCGAATTTCACCGACCAGAATGATGTTGGGGTCCTGCCGCAGGAACGATCGCAAAGCGGCGGCGAAGTTCAAGCCTATCTGTTCTTTCATCTGCACCTGATTGACGCCGCCCAACTGGAATTCGACCGGATCTTCTGCCGTCATAATGTTGGTGTCGGGCTGATTCAATCGGGAAATCGCGGAGTACAGCGTATTGGTCTTGCCCGATCCCGTCGGACCCGTTACCAGCACCATGCCGTAAGGTTTCAAAATCGCCTTCTCAAACTTCACCAGCGACTCCGCTTCGAAGCCGAGCTTGGTCATGTCGAGCCGCAAGTTTTCTTTGTCCAGCAACCGGAGCACGATCTTCTCGCCCCACAACGTCGGTAGTGTGCTGACGCGGAAGTCGAGCTGTTTTTTGCGGCCTCCGATATTCATCTTCAGCATGATGCGGCCGTCCTGCGGCAGCCGCTTCTCGCTGATATCGAGCTTCGACATGATCTTCAGACGCGAGGTGATTGCATCCTTCAATTTCATCGGCGGAGACATGATCGATTGCAGCACGCCGTCAATACGGAACCGGACGCGGAATTCTTTTTCGTAGGGCTCGATGTGAATGTCGCTCGCCCCCCGTTTGACCGCGTCGCCCAAGACAATATTCACCAGCTTTACTACAGGAGCTTCGTCGGCCGCTCGTTCCAGCTCCGACAACTCCATCTGGTGCTCTTCCGCCTGCAGTTCGACGTCTTCGTCACTCATCTCCGACATCGACTGCATTACGGTTTCAAGGTCTTCTTCCTTCGTTGCGCCGTAGGCTTTGTCGATGCCCGACGAAATCGAGCTTTCCGACGCCACCACCGGCTCGATGTTGAAGCCGGTCATGAACTTAATGTCGTCCATGGCGAAAACGTTGGTCGGATCGACCATCGCGATCGTGAGCGACGCGCCCACGCGGCTCAAGGGAAGAATCTGGTAACGCTTCGCGGTTTCAAACGGAATCAGTTTGACGACGGCGGGATCGATTTCAAAGTACGAGAGATTAATCGCGGGAACGCCATACTGCCGGGAGAGAAAATTCGTAACGTCTTCATCCGTGAGAAAGCCGAGCTTCACCAGGGCCGAACCCAGGCGGCAGCTCTGCTCCTTCTGGACCTTATTCGCTTGTTCCAACTGCTCTGGGGTTATGATCTTCTCTTTGACAAGAAGGTCACCCAGCCGTTGAGACATACACCAATCTCCTATCCACGCGGTAAGACGAAGCCCGGCGCTTGTGCAGGCATTGGCGCAAACGGCTCGCCCATCTTGGGGAGAGGAACGGAAGTCGTTCGCGTTGACACAAATTGTCAACGCAACTCGATTACCGTACCAGTAACTTTGGTACTTGGACCTGACGGTGTGCCGGCCATGAAACTCACGTACTGTCCGGACCCCACGCCAATTGCCTGTTTTGCGCTGAGAATGAAAGAACCAGGAGGCGTGGTACATGAACTTCAGTAAGTTCAGGATCGCCCTGGAGCCGGCCTCTTTCGCCGTTTATGCCTGATCGCAGGCGACGAATAGGGATTTCTAATTTGACGCAAATCAATAAAGAAGAGGAACTTCGCAAATACTATTTCGCGCTCTACCGCGCCTGGGGAGCGCAGCATTGGTGGCCCGCCGAAACCCGTTTCGAAGTAGTCGTCGGCGCGTACCTCACGCAGAACACCGCGTGGACCAATGTTGAACAAGCGCTGGCAAATCTTCGCAACGCAAAATTGTTAAACCTGGAAGGAATTCGCCGGGTAAGGCTATCCCGACTCGAACGCCTGATTCGCCCCTCGGGATATTTCCGCCAGAAGGCGCAGCGCCTAAAAACATTCGTAAAATATCTCGACAAACAATACGACGGCTCGCTCGATCGACTCTTCTCCCAGCCAACGAACGCGCTTCGTGCCGAATTGCTTAGCATAAAAGGAATTGGCCCTGAGACCGCCGATTCCATTCTTCTCTACGCCGGCAACCATCCCGTGTTCGTCGTTGATGCCTATACCCGCCGCATCCTCGCCCGCCACAACATTCTTTCTGAAGATACCGACTATGAAGACATTCGCGAATTGTTTCAGCAAGCTTTGCAACCCATCGTAGAGCAACAAAAGGACGCGCCTGCCGATGTGCGACCGCCGCTCGAATCCGGCATCCTTGGTGCCACTCACCCGCCGTCGCCCATGAGTTCCGCAACGCGCACTGCTCTGGTTCAGGTTTACAACGAAATGCACGGCTTGATCGTCGGAGTCGGAAAGCACCATTGCAAGAAATCACAGCCGGAGTGCGAAGGGTGCCCGCTCCAGCCGTTCCTGCCGGCGGCCCTAATCGAAAAATAGACCAGGGAGGGTCGCGGAGGGCCAAGTCCTTTCAGGTTCTTTACCTGCCTCTCAGTGCGGCCTACAATTGCACCTTCCCCGCAAGGAGAACCATTATGGCGATTCAAGGGATTGGGAACATGTCTCCCGACCAATTGCAATTTGAGATTCAGCGGGGCGCCAAACTTGTCCGCTACCAATACTGCATTTCACTCTTAGTGATCACGTTCCGGCGATCGTCTGACGTCTATTACATCCCCGCCGGAGAGAGCGCGGTCAGCAAGGGACTGCCATGGACTCTGCTCACTCTGGTGGCGGGTTGGTGGGGAATTCCGTGGGGACCGATCTTCTCCGTACAATCGCTCATCACGAATTTCAGAGGTGGGAAAGACATCACGACGGACCTCAGCGCGGCCATGAACCGGCCCGCGCCGGCCACTGTGCCCGCGATCACCGCCGCCGCGAAACCATGAACCGGGTGCAATGACGCTTCCCATCTGGCTTCGTAGTGCGCTGCTTGCTCCGGCAATATTCCTGGCCTCGAGTCCGCAGACGCTGCGATCCGCGGCGGACTCTGCTGGCGTGTTGATTGGCACCGCCGCTCGCCCTTACCTCTTTTCCGAAGCCGCCTACACCGAAACCCTCGCTCGCGAATTCAACATGATCGAGCCCGAGGACGCTATGAAATGGCTAGCCCTCCGCCCCACCGCTGCCACCTTTGACTTCCACGATGCCGACGCCGTGGTTCACTTCGCGCAGGCTCACGACATGAAAATTCGCGGCCACTGCCTGGTCTGGGACCACAACAATCCCGACTGGCTGGCTCACGGCCACTTCACTTCGGCTAAGTTATCGCAACTGCTGCAGGAACACATCACCACGGTTGTCAAACATTACTCGGGCCAGGTCTTCGCCTGGGACGTCGTCAACGAAGGTCTCGACGAGAACGGCCGTCTCCGCGACTCGCGCTGGTTTAATCAGCCCGGCATCGGACTTGCGGGTAAAGGTCCCGCCTATATCGAGCACGCCTTTCGCTGGGCTCGTGCCGCCGATCCTCACGCGCTTCTTTTCTACAACGAAGCTGAGGCCGAAGAAGTCAACCGCAAGTCGGATGCACTTTTCGCCATGCTCAAAGACTTCAAGCTCCACGGCGTGCCCATCGACGGCGTGGGCCTGCAAATGCACCTCACCCTGCCCGGCCTCGACATAGCGTCGGTTACTGCCAACATGGCACGCCTGGCTTCGCTCGGCCTTCAGGTCCACCTCACCGAACTCGACGTTTCGCTGCCTGTCGACGCCAATGGCGCTTCTTCCTCCAAAGAGGATTTGCTTCGTCAGACAGAAATCTATCGCAACGTCGTGCGCGCTTGCCTGAAAACTCCGGGCTGCTCCGCCATTCAAACCTGGGGATTCACCGACAAATATTCGTGGATCGGCTCTCACTCTCACGGCGCTCGCGGCGCGGCTCTCCCCTTCGATCGCTCCTATCAGCCCAAGCCTGCATACGGCGCAATCCTCCAAGAGCTCTCGGTCAAGCAAAGACAGGACTGACCAGCAGCATCGGTGGAAGCCGAATTCCTGTGCCTCCGCGCATCTCTCCTCATGGCTCGCGCATCTATAATGACTTGCAAGTCGCGTGGGATGAATTTAGCGCGCCGCGAATATATATTTCTCCTTGTCGAATCTTTCTCCAACTCGTCCCGCGAAAACTTCTAGTCGCAAGCGGGTCATAATTCTGCTCGCCATTGCCGTATTTCTTTTGCTTGCCATTCTCGTATCGCAGACCGCCTTCGATCTCACCTTCCTTCGGCCCGGAAACAATCAGGAGATCGTTGTCTTTGCTGCGCTCTCGGCTCTGATTTTCCTTCTGTTCGTGGCCCTGGCATTCGTTCTGGCGCGCAACTTGCTGAAACTTTTCGCCGAGCGCAGGCTGGGAGTGCTGGGGTCAAAGTTTCGCACGCGCATGGTCGCGGGCGCTCTGTTGCTGTCGTTCGTCCCCGTCATGGTCATGTACTGGTTCTCGTACGGACTTATGAACCGCTCCATCGATAAATGGTTCTCCACCCCCGTGGAGGAAGTTCGCGCCGACACTCACGCCATGGCGTCGTTGCTGGCCAACTATGCGGTGCAGAATGCGCGAGCGGAGGCTGCTTCGCTCGCTGCTTCACCAGAAATTGAGCGCGCATTTTCCAGTCGTAATTTTTCTGCTGCGGTCGACGAGTTTCAACATCATGAATTGACCTTGCAAGGCGGGTTCGCTCTTGCTGTGCGGGATGGCAATGCCGAAGCCAGTTTCAATGCGCCCGCACCCTGGCAGGTCTTGAAAGGCCGCTTGCCGCTGGCCGACGCGATGGCAGGCCGCCCCGCGCAGTTTAGCTGGCAACAAATGGACTACACATTAGGCGGTGCACCCGCCGCGGACGGCGGCCTGATACTGGTCGCGATTCCCTTGCCACACGAGTTTTCCCAGACCGTCCACCAGGTTGAAGCCAGCCAGCAGCGCTATTACGACCTTGCCCATGAGCGCAGGCTCGTGCGCCGCACCTACATGGGCCTGCTGCTTTTACTGACCATGATTGTGCTCTTCGTCACTACATGGCTGGCGCTGTTTCTCTCCAAGTTGGTGACGCGGCCGCTCGCGGCTCTTGCCGAAGCCACGCAGGAACTTTCCCGTGGACGTCTCGACTATCGCGTGGACGTCAGCGCGGCCGACGAAATCGGAGACCTGGTTCGTTCTTTTAATCGCATGGCCGAGGAAATCGAAACCAGCCGAAGGCAATATGAAGCCTCAAGCCGTGACCTGAGCGCCGCAAATACCGAACTCGACCAGCGCCGCCGCCAGACCGAAACCATACTCGAAAGTATTCCAACCGGCGTGCTGTCGCTGGATGCGACACGGCGCGTGGTGCACGTCAACCAGGCATTGCTGCGCATGTTCCATCCCGATGCGGGCCACGACACCGCCCCTCATATTCTTCGCAACGCCTCTCTCGCTGACATTTTTCCCGCTGAAGTTCTGGAAGATCTCGAACTGCTTCTGCGTCGTGCTGATCGCATGGGCATGACCACCAGCCAAATGGAAATGTCATTGCCCCGCATCTCACTCAACGTCGCTGTGACTGTTGCCACTCTGCGCCATCAGAGCGAGCGCTCCGGATACGTCATCGTCTTCGAAGATCTTTCCGATCTGTTGAAAGCACAAAAGCAGGCCGCATGGCGCGAGGTCGCGCGCCGCGTTGCCCACGAAATCAAGAATCCGCTCACCCCCATCGCTCTTTCCGCGGAACGCATTCGACGACATCTGGATCGCACGAGCGCCGCTGATACGGCTTCGCTCGCGGTGGTGCGCTCTTGCGCGGATACAATTACCAGCGCTGTCGATACCGTCCGCCGCCTGGTCGACGAATTCTCCACCCTCGCGCGTTTTCCCGTTGCCAATCCTCAACCGGCTGACATCAACGAGGTAATCGAGAGCGCGCTTTCCATGTTCAACGGCAGGCTTGATGGTATCGGTGTTCACAAGTCCCTGGCTTCCGATCTGCCTCGTGTAATGGCAGATAGTGACGCCATGAAGCGCGCCGTGGCCAACCTCGTCGACAACGCCGCTGAAGCGCTGCAGGATTCTCTCGTGCGCGAGATTGAAATCTCCACCGCGCTGGTCGCCAGCCGCGACGCCGTGGAAATTACGGTTGCCGACACGGGCCACGGCGTCACCCACGAACTCAAAGAGAAACTCTTCCTGCCTTATTTCTCCACCAAGAAGCGCGGTACCGGCCTGGGGCTTGCGATCGTCAGCCGTGTCGTCGAAGATCATCATGGCTCGGTTCGAGTGGAAGAGAATCATCCCGTGGGCGCCCGTTTCATTGTTGAGTTGCCCGTGGTGCCCGATGCTATTCCTGTCGCCGCCTCCGCCGAGCATGCATAACGTCCTTATCGTCGACGACGAAGCGGGAATTCGTGAGTCGCTGACCGGCGTTCTTGCCGACGAAGGTTACACCGCATCCTCGGTCGCGAGCGGAGAAGCTTGTCTCGATCTTCTGCGCAAAGTCACTTTCGAGGTCATCTTGCTTGACATTTGGCTTCCCGGCATCGATGGACTCGAGACGTTGCAGCGCGTCCGCGAACTCGACAATCCGCCTGAGGTCATCATGATTTCTGGCCACGGCACCATCGAGACGGCCGTCCGCGCGACCAAACTCGGCGCATACGATTTTCTCGAAAAGCCGCTCTCGCTCGAAAAGACACTAATCCTAATCAAGAACGCGATCGAATCGAAGAAATTGCGCCGCCAGAACATCGACCTGAAAAAGCAGCTCCATTCGAAGAGTGTGATCGTGGGCGACAGCATTCCCATGAAGGCCCTGCGCCAGCAGATTGGCCTGATGGCGCCCACCAACGGTCGTGTCTTGATTTATGGTGAATCCGGGGCCGGTAAGGAATTGGTGGCGCACGCCATTCACGCGCAGAGCTTGCGACGCGACGAGACTTTTATCGAGGTCAACTGCGCCGCGATTCCCGAGGACCTGATCGAGAGTGAACTCTTCGGCCACCATCGCGGATCCTTCCCCGGGGCGACAGCCGACAAGGAAGGAAAATTTCAGAAGGCGCACGGTGGCACGCTCTTTCTCGATGAAGTCGGAGACATGAGTTTGAAAACTCAGTCGAAAGTCCTGCGCACACTGGAAGAGCAGCGCTTCACGCCCGTCGGCAGCGAAGAGACTATCACCGTCGATGTGCGGGTCATCGCTTCGACCAACAAGGATCTGGAAGAAGAAATATCGCGGGGCAACTTCCGCGAAGATCTTTTTTATCGCCTCAACGTGATTCCCTTCTTCGTACCGCCCCTGCGCGAGCGCAAAGAAGATATTCCGCTCTTTGCCCGTCATTTTCTCAAGGAACTTGCCGCCACCTACGGACGCCGACCGCGTGAAATAACCGACGACGCCATCGAAGTCTTGATGCGTTATTCCTGGCCCGGCAACGTGCGCGAGATTCGCAATGTGATCGAGCGCATCGTGATCATGAATCCCACCACCACGCGCTTCGACAGTAAGCACCTGCCTCCGCTGGTCTATCGCGACGGCAGCCGCCGCGCGCCGAAGACTGAATTCTCCACGCTGCATCAGGCCCGCGACGCCTACGAGCGCGACTACATCCTAAAGAAGCTCGACGAGAACCACGGCAACGTCAGCCGGCCGCACCGCTGAAGTCCTCGGCCTGGAGCGCAGCCACCTCTATCGCAAAATGAAAACTTTGGGAATCTCGCCGAAGGAATAAGGGTCGGTCGAAATCGTGCCTGGATATGGATTTGTATTACAGGTTTGGATTCGTATCAGGGCATCACTTCAGCGATGACGCAAGTGGTGCAGAATCAATTCGGCTTCAGCCGCTGCACTATCGCTTCACCATGTGAATCTCAGTCCCATTCTTGTGGAACTTCACTTCATCCATCAACTGATTAATCAGAAAAATTCCGCGCCCGTGATTCGAATAGACATTCTCGCCCTGGGTGCAGCTGGGAATCGACTCCGGGTTAAATCCCGGCCCGGGATCGCGCACAATAATCAATAGCCCGCGTTGCTCGTCGCCCGCTACGAGGCACTCGACAATCTTGGTGGGATCTTCCTTCGCGCCGTGGACTACTGCATTTGCCAGTGCCTCCTGCAGCGCTAACTCTATGGCATCTTCTTTGCCGTCGATAAACTTCATTTGACGCACCGTCTCCATCACCTGTGCCACCACAGGTTCCACGGCAGTGCGGTCGGCAGCCAGTGTCACTCGCACTCGCAGGCTCAGTTGGTCGGGATCAAAATCGTGCTCCGGTGAGTGCTCTCCGGGAAAAGCCTCAGATACCATTCTTGGCTCTTTTCATCTTTCGGGTGCCAGTGACTGGGCTACTGAGATTCTAGCGGTTGGGCATCAATTCGGGCAATGAGCGCGATCCGGCAATCGCATCGTGACTCTCAAGCTTCGGTCTCGCTTTTCTTCCTCGTCCCATGGTGCTGCTGCGGCGCACTTTGCGCTCCCATCATGTGCTCCAACTGTCTCCGCCAATCGAGTTCCTCCACGAAGGCGCGGGAATCGCGCCAGTCCGCCTTCACCTTTACATACAGTTCGAGAAAAACTTTGGTGCCGAGCATGCGTTCCATTTGTAGCCGCGCCGCCGTGCCGATCTTCTTCAGCATGCTGCCGCCTTTTCCCACGAGAATTCCCTTTTGCCCGTCGCGCTCGCAATAAATAGTCGCCGCAATCCGCGTTAGCCTGGCACCTTCCTCGTAGTTATCGACGATCGCCGTGGTCGCGTACGGAATCTCTTCTTCGGTCTCCAGCAAAACCTGCTCGCGGATAATCTCCGCCGCCATGAATCGCGCCGGCTGATCCGTAACTTGATCCTCAGGAAAATACGCCGGCCCCGCAGGAAGCGCCGCCACAACTTTTTCCAGCAGAACCGTCAAACCGTCGCGCTTTAGCGCCGAAATCGGAATCACTTCGCTGAACCCATACAGCTTGCGGTACGCCTCAATAATCGGCAGCAGCTTCGCCTTCTCCCGCACACGGTCGACTTTGTTCAGAATCAGAAACGCTTTCGTCTTCGAATGTTTCAGTAGATCCAGCGCAAACTGATCCCGCGGATCGAACTTGCGCACCGCGTCCATAATGACAAGCACCAGGTCGCATCCTTCCAGCGCCTCACGTACCTCGACCATCATCTTGCGTCCCAGGGAACTGTCGGGTCTGTGCACACCCGGAGTATCGATCAACACGATCTGCCCGCCGGCGTGCCCTTTGCGCTTGGGCACATGCACCACACCCTGTATGCGGTTGCGCGTTGTTTGCGGCTTCGGAGAGATGATTGCCAGCTTCTCACCCACCAGCGCATTGAGCAGCGTCGACTTGCCGGCGTTGGGCCGCCCGAGGATACACACGAATCCAGATCTAAATGGCATAGGGATAGGCTACTCTGTTCCGGTAACTGTTAACGTGCGACGGGGCCAGCATTAGCCGCTGCCGAGCGAACATAGTCAAAGGCGATCTCGTCACCATAGCCGATGCTCTGTACTTCGGAACGGCGTCGAAGAAAACCTTGCGCGGCCAAGTCTTCGAGAAAAATCGTCAAGCGCTTCAAGACAAGTTTACGCTCGCGGTATTGCAGACCCTCTAGGCGGGTCCATAACGCGGTCTCTCTGAGAATTCTGCCTGCCGTCCATACGAATTTCCTGTGCCGCTCTGCATCTGCGATGACAGCAAGTACCTCTTCGGGAGAGTTAGGAAAGTTCATGATCGTTCGCAGAGAAGCTTCCGCATTGCACCTTGTAATCAACAGCTAGTAGCCATCAGCAAGCGGCGGTTCTAAATCAACTTCAACTGCTGCGGCTGCGCGACTGTAATTCGCACCCGCTCCACCCTCCGCCCAGTGGATTCCAACACTTCAAAGCGCAGCCCGTCGCCCTCGATGACCTCACCCTTCCTCGGGATGCTCCCCGCCAGTTCGCTCACCAGCCCCGCAACCGTCGCCGATTCTTTCCCTTCCGGCTTGATTCCAAAAAGCTCCCCGAGCCGGTCCACATCCATTCCACCGGAGACGATGAAACTGCGGTCGCCTTCCCGCACAATTTCCGGCTTCTCATGTTCGTCGCGAATCTCGCCCACAATCTCTTCCACGAGATCTTCAATAGTAACCAGGCCGGCTACGCCGCCATATTCATCGACCACAATCGCCATGCGGATATTCTGCTTCTGCATCTCGCGCAGCAGATCGCTGCCTAACTTGCTCTCCGGGACGAAGTAAACATCGCGCCGCATCAGCGATTCCAGAGTGCGCAACTGTGCTTCACTATCCTTTACCTGCAAAACATCCTGCGCATAAACAATGCCCTTGATGTTGTGGATGTTCCCCTCATACACGGGAACCCTGGAGTAGTGCTTGTTGCGCAACATCTCGATGAACCGTTCGACCGTCGTGTCGACTGGAACCGCAAACATCTCCGGACGCGGCTTCATCGCCTCGCGCACCGTTTTGCCGCTGAATTCAACGACCGACTGAATCAGATCGCGGTCGCCCTCTTGAATAATCCCCTCTTCCTGTCCAGCTTCAATCAACGCGTCCACCGCCTCCGCCGACGTCTCCGGCAGTTCGTTGGTGTTGCGATTCGTGAGCGACGCCACCGAGTGCAGAAAGCCGAGCACGACCGTGACCGGCAAGACTAGATAAATGAGTGCCCTGAGCAAGAGTATCCAGTGGATCAGCCACCCGCCTTTAGTGCGCGAGAAAAACACAAACGGCAGGAAGCGGTTGAACACAATCACAACCAGAATTAGGCTGATCGTGGCCTGCAAAATTTGATAGACGTTCCATTGCTGGTCGCTGAAGATGACGAAACCCACGACCAGCGCGATTGCAGCCATAGTCAACTGCGAAAGCACTGCCATGGAGAGCGCAGCGCGAGTGCGGCTGACTCCCAGTTCCGGCTCGATCTTTTGTTCGAAAACGTCGATATTGTTTTGGAATTCGCGGGAAAGAAATTTCCCGATCTCCTGATACACGCGGTCCACGTAGGAAACCAGCGTCAACAATCCCAGCAGAACCAACAACACAGCTGCGACGCCAGCGATCATGACCTGCTTACTCGCGCTCGACCAAGATTACTGCGTTTCTTCTTCGCGGATTTTTGTCTGGCTGGCGAGTTGGTTTGGGATCTTTCAGGCGATGTTCGTTCGATCAGCGCCATTGGTAGCCCGAGTTTCAGACGCAACTCGCTTTCCCGCAATGCCATTTCACCATTATCGCGCTCATGATCGAAGCCCGCTAGATGAAGAATGCCGTGCAGAGTCAGAATCTTCACTTCCTCGGCGGCAGAGTGTCCGAGCTTGACGGCGTTCCGCTCGGCAATCTCGGCCGAGATAACGATATCGCCCGCTAGCGGCATAGTTTTCTTATTTAGAATCGCGGCTTCACCCGCTGGAAACGACAGAACATCGGTTGCCTTGTTTTTGCTGCGAAATCGCCTATTCAGAGCCTGCACCGCGCGGCTAGCTGTCACTTGAACGTTTGCGGTTCCCTGCAACCCCGCCAACTTGCGCGCGCGCAGCGTGAAGCGCTCCAACGAATCTTTGCTTAATCCTCGCACCGCTTTTTGCAGAATCACCAAATCTTGCAGTCCTCTAACGAAAACGGGAGCGCCCGTATCGGACCCTCCCGCAGTAATCTCGCAATTATCCCTTTACTTCCGCCGGAGCGATTCTTTCCCGGCTCAATGCCGTTTGTTTTTCCCCCGGCACGGTCAGGGGAAGCATCTGCTGCTCGGCCGCGCGCCGGTGTTCGTCATAGGCGTGAACGATGCGCTGCACCAGTTGATGCCTCACCACATCAGTCTCATCGAAGTGGACGAACGCCAATCCTTCCACACTCTTTAGCACATCCATCGCTTCCAGCAGCCCGCTGCGCTTTGCGTTTGGTAGGTCGATCTGAGTCACGTCGCCGGTGATCACCGCCTTGGAATTGAAGCCCAGGCGCGTGACGAACATCTTCATCTGCTCCGAAGTCGTATTCTGCGCCTCGTCGAGGATTACGAACGAATCGTTCAGTGTCCGCCCGCGCATGAACGCGATGGGAGCAATTTCAATAACATTCTTCTCCAGGTAGCGATCAACCTTTTCCGGTTCGAGCATGTCATATAACGCATCGTACAAGGGCCGCAAATAGGGATCGATCTTGTCCTGCAGCGTCCCCGGCAAAAACCCGAGGCGTTCTCCCGCTTCCACGGCCGGACGCGCCAGGATAATCCGGTTCACCCGCTTCGCCAGCAGCGCCGAAATCGCCATCGCCACGGCGAGATAAGTCTTGCCCGTTCCCGCCGGGCCGATACCAAACACCATGTCATGCTTTTCGATGGTCTCGAGATAGCGTCGCTGATTGCCACTCTTCGGCTGTACCATGCGTCGTCCAAGCGAGCGCTGTCGTCCGGCATCGGCCAATCCCCGCAGCGTCGTGTTGGGATCGCCGATCAGCACGCGCAACATGCTGTTCAGGTCTCCATTATTGAAACTGTAGCCGGAGCGCTGCAAACTATCGTAGTCGGCAAATACCTGCTCCGCCCGCGCCACGTCGCGCGCCGCTCCCTCGAGTTCAATCGCGTTCGATCGCAGG
>WNFI01074236.1_pt1 | contig 17697 bp, 12 predicted proteins | sample 5400471 | NCBI WGS metagenome assembly WNFI01 (sample SAMN13153348, study PRJNA577476) | soil metagenome | isolation source: 100 cm saprolite on Douglas fir-dominated hillslope | place: USA:California | collected 2013-09-17 | reverse complement strand
TGGCGCGCAACCTCTCTTCGACCTGGTTCAAGGAGGGCGAGCTGAAACTGGGGTTTCTCGTCGAGAAGGGCAGCGCGGTGGCGGATGGCCAGCTCGAGCTGGGCGGCGCGCCCGCCGTGTCGCTGAGGGCGCAGGCGCCGTTCGAGCTGCTGCGCGCGCTGCGCGAGCCGGGCTATCTGAAGGGAGCCGGGGCGCGGCCGGTCGCCGCCGAGCTTGCCCTCTCCCATCTCTCGCTGGAGCAGCTCGTCCGCGCCGGCACGCTGCCGAAGGGAAGCACCGGATCCGTGTCGGCCTCGCTCGAGCTCTCCGGCACGCCGTTCGATCCGCAGCTCGTGTTCAACGCCTCAGGCACACAGTTGTCGACGCAAAGGCTGAGCGACCTGAGCTTCCAGACCCGGCTGGAGATGGGCAAGCGCATCGGACTGACCGCGGCGGCGCAGGGCGGGGGGCAGGTGCTCCTGCGCGCGGACGCGACCGTCGAGCTGTCCTCGCGCGAGCTGGTACAGATCGCGCGGCGCGCTTCGGCGGCGCGGGCGCGCCGGGCGGCGGGAGCGGCCGCGAGCAGCGCGCAGCTCATCGACGACCGCTTGCTGAACCAGCTGCTCGACCGCTCCCTCGGAGTGCGCATCGCGGTGCCCAGCCTGCTGCTCGGCCGCGCCGCGCTGGTGGCGGGCGCGAAGTCGCCCCCCGCAGAGGGCCGCCTCAGCGGTTCCCTCGAGATCAAGGGGACGCCGGCCGCTCCCAACCTGCTCGGCCGGCTGGAGGTGAAGGACTTCTCAGCGCAGGAGAAGCGGCTGGGCAACGCCGACGTCTACCTAGAGGGAAACGCGAGGGGCGCGCTCCTGCACGTCGGCGTCGATCCTCCCGGCGGCGGCAGCTTGCTCGGCCACGCGCAGCTGAAGGCCGCGCTGGGGGCCCGCGCGCTGCTGGAGAACGGGATGGCATCCGTCGCGGGCGGCGAATTGACCGCGAGCCTGCTGGCCAAGAAGCTCGACCTCACCTTCCTCTCCGGCCTCATCCCCAAGCTGCGCCGCACCGCCGGCAACCTCGACGCCGGAGTGGAGGCGCAGGGCCTGCTCGGGCACCCGCAGCTCACCGGCGACGCTCATCTGCGCTCCGGCGTCTTCGACGTGGTCGGGGAGGGAGCGTTCCGCGAAGTCGCGTTCGACGCGAAGTTCACGCCCAAGGTGGCCGTGCTCGACCGGCTCACCGGATCGATCGGCGGCGGCACCTTCAGCACGGTGCTCACCCTCTCGCAGAAGCCGCCCTCGGCAGGCGGCGAGGTTTCCCCGGTGGAGTTCACCGGCGAGGCGCACTTCGGCGACAACGAATCGGTGAAGGGTCGCACCGGGCCGGACGGCAAGCCCGTCAGGCCGGCGCCGGTGCCTCTGCGCCAGGCCGCCGAGGACCGTGCCGACCTCTTTGGCGAGCTCGACTTCTTCGGAAGCTACAGCGACGGCCTGCTCTCCTCCACGGTGAAGATTCCGGAGGTGCGGCTCAACGTGCGCCAGCTGCCGGACAAGCAGCTGCCCGGTCTCGACCCCAACCCCGATGTGCTGGTCGCGCACCCGGGCGAGAAGCCGCACCCGCCGGGCAAGGAGCCGCAGGAGGTCGAGGCGGAGGCGAAGGCGCGCGCGGCCTCGAAGTTCCGCGCCCACATCGAGCTGGATTTGGAGACCCTCTTCGTCAAGGCGGAGGACTTCGAGTTCAAGGTGGAGAGCCAGATGCGCTTCGATTATGACGCGCAGCATCCCGACGCGCCCAGGGCAGATGGCACGCTCTCCTCCAACCCGCCGATGGACCAGGACGCCATCGCCTTCTTCCTCGCCACCGGCAGGGTGCAGGCAAGGGCCACCCAGCAGGGCGGCGGCGTCGATCTCTCCAGCGCCGCCTCCAGCGTGGTCGGAGGCCTGCTCTTCGGCCAGCTTCGCAAGTCGCTCGCCGCCGATCTGCCCGTGGACGTGCTCACCATCGAGACCGGCCAGGCGGGCGTCTCGCAGGCGAGCGTGGGAAAGTACATCGGCGACCGGATCTTCGTCGGCTACCGGCAGCGCCTGATCCCGGCCCCCGCCGAGAACACCAATGAGGCGCGCGTGGAGTACGAGATCTCTCGTTCGCTCGCAACCGCGGTGACCGTCGGCGACCGCAACAGCGACCTCTCGATTCTCTACTCGCGAGATTTCTGAACGCAGCGGGGGCCGCGGATGGCCCAGCCGAGCTCGAGGAGGCCCTTGAGCACCCGGGGGACGCGCCGCAGCAGCCGCACGCTGGGCGGGCGCTTCTCTCGCAGGGCGATGGGGATCTCGCGGACTACCCGTCCCATGCGCTCGGCGCGGATGACGAACTCGCTCGCGAACAGGTCGCGGTCGACGCGGCAGGCGCGGGCTACCTCGACGAGCCGCTCTCGCCGGAAGGCCTTGAGCCCGTGGGTGTCTGTGCCGCTGAAGCCAGTCGCGACCCACAAAAGCGTGTTGATCACCCGGGTGGCGAGCCGCCGCACCAGCGGGCGGCCGTCGTCGGCGCCGAGCATCGCCTTGCTGCCCACCACCAGGTCCACGCCCTGCTCGAGCAGCGGCAGCGCGCGCCGGTAGAAGGCCGTGTCGCAGAGATCGATCTCGTCGCAGATCACCAGCCGGCCGCGCGCCTCGAGGATCCCGCGCTTGAGCGCGCGCCCGTAGTTGGGCTGGTCCTCGTGCAGCCAGCGCACCCGCGGGTTGGCCGCAGCCAGCTCGCGCAGTATGCGCGGCGTCGCATCGGTGGAGCCGTTCTCCGCGAGCAGGACCTCGTAGTCTGCGAACGGCGGACCCAGCCCCTCGAGCTTGTTGCAGAGATCCAGCGTCGCCTCGAGGACGATCGACGCCTCCTCGAAGACGGGGATGACCACGCTGACCTGTGGACCGTCGGGTTGCGGCGCCATCCGCTAGCGTCCCACTTCCTGCGCCTGGACGGCGCGGGCGGCGTCGCGTCCGGAGAGGAGCGCGTCCTCCATCGAACTGTACTCCCAGCGCCCGTAGCGCCCGGCGGCGCGGACGCCGTGCGCCGCCAGGTAGGCCAGCACGGTGGAGCGAGCCGCGGCGTGCGCATGGTCGAAGAGCACGTAGGCCACCGGGATGGTGCGGGCGCGCGCAAGCCGCACCCGCGCCCGGTCGAGCAAGCCCAGCTCAGTCAGCGCCTCGATCGTAGCCGGGATCAGCGGGGCCGGGTCGACGGGCCCCTGGTGCGAGAACTCGACCGCGAAGCTGCGGCAGCCCGGCGGCGCAAGCCCCGGGTTCACCTCGGACGGCGAGCCGACCCGGTAGAAGCCGAAGCGCGGCTCGGGGAAGTAGGCCCAATGGAAGCGTTCGCCTCCCGTGTCTTCGGCCCCGATCTCCACCACCGTCACCGCCACCGCGCGCAGCCGCGCCGCGGCCCGGGACACCTCGGCCGGGGGATCGCGCAGGAGCCGCGCCAGCGATGAGAGCGGGGCGGTGATCACCAGCGCGTCGAAGCGCACTTCCTCGCCCGAGGCGAGCCGCACCGCGCGGCGCGCGAGATCGATCGACTCCGCACCGGCGGAGGTGGCGATGCGCCCCGGCAGCGCGCGCACGTCCGCCTCCAACCCGCGCGCCAGCGCCTCGATTCCGCCCTCGCGCGGGTACCAGAAAGTGGCGTTGTAGCCGGCGCCGGCGTTGGGCAGGCCAAGCGCGCCGCGCACGACCTCCTCGAGCGTGGGGCGGGGGATGAAGCGGCCGCCCCACTCCGGAGATAGCTCGCTGCAGGGCACGGTGAAGAGCTTCTCGTTGTAGGGGAAGAGGAAGTGGCGGGCGAAGCCGCGCCCCAGATGCCGCTCGATGAACCCGGCGGCGTCGGCCGGCGGCCGAGCGCGCAGCGCGCGGCCCTGCTCGCCGAGCGTGGCCTCGACGAACCCGACCACGCACTCGGCCACCGTCTCCGCGGGCAGCCCGTGCAAGTTGTGCTGGTAGGGAAAGCCGGTCCAAAGGCCCTGGCTGTAGATGCGGGCGCGGCGCTCGACCTCGAGCAGGTTGCCGCGCAGCCAGCGCTCCCGCACCAGCCGCTTCATCTCCGGGTCGCGGGCGTGCAGCCAGTGCCCGGTCCAGTCGAAGGAGAAGCCGTCCTGCACCTCGGTGCGGCAGAGGCCGCCCAGCCGCGCGTCGGCCTCGAGCAGCGTGAAGCCGCCGCCGAGCTCGCGCGCGCAGGAGAGGCCTGCGAGGCCGCCGCCGAGGATGACCGTATGCTGGGCCAAGGCGCCGGCATCTTCTTCCGCGCCGGGTGTAGCTGTCCACGCGAAAACCCCCCACAACGCAGGAAAGGATCTACTGGACCGCGGCCGCCGTTTCGTTGCTGCTCCCCAAGCGGGGGTGCTAGCGTCGGGGGACGTTCGGCCGACAGTCGAATCCGCGCAAACAGGCTGCGCGCCGCGCGGCTAGAGAGAGCGAATGAAGATCAGTTGCCCCAGTTGCCGCGCCGCATTCCAGCTCGACGACGCGCGCGTTCCGCCCGCCGGCCTGTCGATCAAATGCCCCAAGTGCAAGGGCCCCTTCACCGTGCACCGGCCGAAGCCGGGCGAGGAAGGCAAGATCGTCGAAGGCAAGCCCACGGGCGCGCCCGCGGGCGCGGTGCCGCTCCCGGGAACGGGCGCGCCGCCGGCCGCCTTCGTCAAGCCGGCGCCGTCCGCCGGCCCGGCCGTGCCGCTGCCCGGGATGGGTGCGGGCGGGGCGGCGCAGCGCGCGCAGGATCCCGCCGCGATCCCTTTGCCGGGGCAAGAGGGGGGTCCGCCCCGCTCGGCGGCGCAGATCCGCGGGGCTCCGGTAGGGCACGTGCGCCCTGCGGACGAGGCGCCCGCAAGCGGGGTTCCTCTCTCTGGCGACGGCGCCGCGGCCGGTGCCCGGCGCGACTTCGATCCGGCGGCCATTCCGCTGCCTGGCCAGGACGGACCCATCGCCGCGGGCGCGCAGGATCCGTTCGGCGACGAGCCCACGATCGCCGCCGCCGCCGCCAGCCTGCGCCCGCCACCCGTGGCTCAGCCGCGCGGCGCGGAGGCCGATCCGTTCGCGCTGGTGGACGATGTTCGGGCCCCGGACGGACCCGGAAAGAAGCCGGCCATCGTGCCCGACGACGGCCTCAACTTCGACTTCGTGCAGGCCCCCTCCAAACCCGCTCACCGGCCGCCGCCGGCGGCCGGACCTCCGCCCGGGTCCCCGGAACTGCTCGACTTCGTCGACGAGCGGGCCGCGTCGGCGAAGAAGCCCGGGCGGGCTCCGCCGGTGCTGCAGCGAAACGCGGAGGAGCCCGAGGACATTCTTCCCGCCGACGGCGGGAAGAAGTCGAGAGCGTCGGACGGTAAAAAGAAGCGCGAGCGCACCGGCGGGGGAAAGGGCTTCCGCCTGCGGGCCGGGCCGGTCATCGGCGCGCTGCTGGGCTGTGCGCTCCTCGTGTTCGCTTTTCTCGGTGTGCGCGCCGGATCCACGCCCGCCGGGCTCTTCTGGCGCAACCGCTTCTTCACTCCCGTGGCGCCGTCCGCCGCCACCTCCAAGGTACTCAACGCCGCGCGGTCCAAGCTGGGCGACGGCAGCTTCGGCGCCGCGCGCGAGGCGCTGGGGGCCGCCGCGCAGCTCCTCGCGGTCGCGCCCAAGGACGAGGAGGCGAAAGCGTTCTTCGTGCTCTCCGCCTCCGAGCTGCGCTTCTCGTATGGCCAGGGAGGCGCCGACTGGGACCAGGCGAAGCGCGTGGTCGACACGCTGAACGGCAGCGGTCCCTCGCAGCAGCGCGCGCGCGCCGCGCACGCGCTCGCCTCGGGCGATTTGCCCCGCGCCCGGACCCTGATCGCCGCGCTGGGAGACCAGCCCGGCGCCGATGTGGAGTCGGTCTGGCTGTACGCGCAGGCGCTCCTGCGCTCGGGCGACGCGGCGCGCGCGGCGCAGGTGCTCGACAGCGCGCTCAAGGGGCACGAGGTGCCCAAGCTCCTGCTCGCGCGCGGGCTGGTGGACGCGAAGCGCGGCAAGCTGGACGAGGCGGCGAAGTGGTTCGAGAAGGTGCTTGGCAAGGCTCCCGACAACGGCCGTGCCCTGATCGAGCTGGCCGACGTGAAGATCGCCGCGGCGAGCCTGCCGGCGGCGGCCGCGCTCCTCGACCGGGCGCTGGGACCGGAGGTGCGCAAGACCCTCGACGCGACCGAGGAGGCGCGGGCGAGCATGCTCCGCGGCCGTCTCCTCGCCAGCCAGCACGACTCGAAGCAGGCCGAGCTCGCCTTCGATCGCGCGGTCACGCTCGACCCCGGCTCGATCGACATCCGCGCCGCGTATGGGGCGTTCCGCCTGCAGCGCCGCGAATACGAGAAGGCGGCCCGCCAGTTCGACGCCGCGCTCAGCTCGCCCGAGGCGCCGGCGGCGGTGCTGGGCGATGCGGCGCGCGCGTTCCTCCGTGTGAACCGCTGGGTGGAGGCCGACAAGCGCGCTAGCGAGGCCGTGGCCAAGGACCCGGGCAACGCCTCCCTCATTTACGTGCAAGCGCGGGTCGCCGAGGTGCTGGGCAAGGGGGACGAGGCGGGCAAGCTCTACGACAAGGCCCTGGCCAAGGCGCCGGACCTCGCCGAGGCGCTGATCGCGAAGGGCGAGCTGGCCCTCGCGCGGGGCGAGAAGGGCAAGGCCCAGGCGGCGCTCGACCAGGTGCTCAAGACGACCGAGGCGCACCGTTCCGCCTCCGACTACGAGGGCATCGGCGACCTTTCGCTCTCGCTGGGCGATGCCGCCCGCGCCAAGGAGTCCTTCGCTTCGGCGCTCCGGCTCGACCCGGAGGACCCGCAGGCCCACGCGGGGCTGGGGCGCGCGCTCGCCGCACTGGGGAACCTCAAGGGCGGGCGGGACGAGCTGGAGCAGGCGCTGCGCCAGACCGACTCTGACGCCTCGATGCATTACCAGTACGGCTCGCTGTTGCGGCGCATCGGCGAAAGCGACAACGCGCTTGCAGCGCTGCAGAAGGCGGTTGCCTTGGACAGCAAGGACGCGCGCTACCACGCGCGGCTCGGGGCGCTTCTGGTCGAGCGCCGCGAGTTCGAGAAGGCCGAGGAGCAGCTGAAGCTCGCGGTCCTGGCCGACGACAACCTTGCCGAGGGCTGGTACTTCCTCGCGCGAGCGCGCGCCGGGCTGAAGCGGCTCGCCGAAGCGGTGGACACGATGAAGCGCGCGGTGGAGATCGAACCGGCCAGCGGCGAGTACTACTACCACCTCGGGCTCATCTACGAGTCCGGCCAACAAGTTCTCGACGCGGTCGAGGCTTTCCACAAGAGCATCGCGCGCAGCCCGAAGAACGCCGACGCGTACGAGCACATGGGCACCAATTTGATGGTCCAGAACCGCTACCTCGAGGCGGTCGATGCCTTCAAGCAGGCTGCGCAGCTCGCTCCCACCCGCGCCATGCTCTGGGCGCTGCTCGGCGATTCGATGCAGCAGGCCGGTGAGCTGGACGGAGCGATCGGGAACTTCATTCGCGCCTTGCGCCAGGAGCCCAACCTGCCCGGCGTCTGGACCAAGCTCGGCATCGCCTACAAGGACAAGGCCTGCTCAACCTGCAAGACCCATGCGATCGAGTCGCTGCGCCGGGCCACCCAGGTGGACGGGAAGGACGCGCTGGCCTGGCACGAGCTCGGCTACCTGTACAAGGAGGAGGCGCGGCGGGCCGACTCGATCGCCGCCTTCCGCAAGTACCTGGAGCTGAAGCCCAGCTCGGTCGAGGCCGAGACGGTGCACGACGAGATCTACTACCTGCAGGAGGAGTCGCGGCGGGCGCCGTGAGCGGGCGGCACTTTTCCGTCTCGGTCGATCTCGACGGGCTCGCCTGCTACGCCGCGGTGCATGGGCTTGTTCCCTCAGGGCTGGGCGAGCGCGCGCAGCGGGCGGTCCCCGAGGTCGCCCTCGGGCGCTTCGCGGGCCTGTTCGAGGCGGAGGGCATCCGCGCTACCTTTTTCGCCATCGGCCGCGAGATCGAGGAGGTCCCAGGCGCGGCGCAGGCGCTCGGGCGGGCGGCGCGGGCGGGGCATGAGATCGGCGCGCACTCCTGGGCCCACGACTACGCGCTCTCGCGCCGCGCGCCGGCCGAGATCGACGCGGACCTCGCGCGCTGCGACGAGGTGCTGACGCGGGCCACCGGCACCAGGCCGCGCGGTTTCCGCGCTCCGGGCTATACGCTTTCTCAGACGCTGCTCGCGGCGGTGCGCCGGCGCGGCTACCTCTACGACAGCTCGCTCTTGCCCTCGCCGGCATATTACCTGGCGAAGGCGGCCGCGCTCGCGCTGCACTCGCTCGCGGGGCGTCGCAGCCAGAGCATCCTCGGCGGGGTGCGGCAGCTGTTCGCGCCGCGCGGCGCCCACTGGTTGGCCGGCATGCGCGAGCTGCCGATCGCCACGCTGCCGCTGCTGCGCGGACCGGTGATCGGCACCGTGGTGCTGGGCGCTCCGGAAGTGCTCTCTGCCGCGCTGGCGCGCGCGGCCTTCGCCTCCGGCCACCTGAACCTGGAATTGCACGGAATCGATCTGCTCGATGCGTCCGACGCGGGCTCGCCCGAGCTGGCCCGCCTCCAGCCCGGCCTGACGACGCCCGCCGCGGAGAAGGAGCGGCGACTGCGCGCCCTGTTGCGGACGCTGCGCGGCTGGGCCGAGCCGTGCACGCTGGAGCAGGCCGCGCGGCGCCTGCTATAGAGCCTGCGCATGGCGATCGACGCGCGCGTCCCCCCGCCTTGCACCGCGCTGGTCCGGCTCGAGGACCGACCGCGCGGGATCCTGGGGCGCATCCGCGGCGCGTTCGAAAAATGGACGAGCTCGCTGGGGGGGCCTGAGATCGAGGCCCGGCTGACCAGGCTGGTCGCGCCGCAGAACGAGTACGGCGTCGACCCTTTCGGCCTTGACCTCTCCTTCGTGAAGGCCTCGATGGCGCCGGCCCTCTGGCTCTACAAGCATTACTTCCGCGTCGAGACGCACGGCATCGACCGGGTGCCGCCCGGCCGCGTGCTCCTGGTCGCGAACCACAGCGGGCAGCTCCCGCTCGACGCCGCGATGCTGGGCCTCGCGATGATCGTCGAGGCGGAGCCGCCGCGCATCGCGCGCGCGATGGTGGAAAAGTGGGCGCCCACGCTGCCCTTCGTGGCCCCGTTCTTCGCCCGCATCGGCCAGGTGGTAGGCACCCCCGAGAACTGCCGCCGGCTGCTCGCGGCCGGCGAGACCATCATGGTCTTCCCCGAGGGCACGCGCGGGCTGAACAAGACCTTCGACAAGAGCTACCAACTCCAGGAGTTCGGCCTCGGCTTCATGCGGCTCGCGATCGAGACGCAGACCCCGATCGTGCCGGTGGCGGTGGTCGGCGCCGAGGAGCAGGCGCCGGCGCTCTTCGACCTGAAGCCGCTGGCGCGGCTGCTCGGCTTTCCCGCCTTCCCGGTGACGCCCACTGGGCTGCCCTTCCCCTTGCCGGTGAAGTACCACCTGCATTTCGGGGCGCCGATGCGTTTTTCCGGCGCGCCCGACGACGAGGACTCTGGGCTGGAGCGCAAGGTGAAGGAAGTGAAGGCGGTCATCCAGGCGATGCTCAACCAGGGCCTCGACGAGCGCGCCGGCATCTTCATCTGACGCCGCAGGGGTTCGGCGAGGTCGTCGCGCACCCGCACACACTTGCAAACTGGACGAGGCCCCAGACTCCGTGTTGCTGTGAGTAAAGCTCGTTTCATCCCGGGGGGGCCAGATGAAGAACGTGACTGGTTCGGGGCAGGCAACCTCTGCCGACGGCGCGACGGCGACGGCCGAGGCGATGCGCGCGGCGCTGGGGCAGCTCGGCGGCGCGCAGCCGTCGTTCGGCTTCGTCTTCGCGTCGCCGTCGTTTCCGCTGGCCGATTGCCTGCGCGCCGCCCGCGCGGCGGCGAACGGCGCGGAGATCGCAGGCTGCACCACCGCTGGCGAGTTCACCGAGCGCGGGCTCATCCACGGCGGCGTCGCAGTCTTCCTGGTCGCGACCGAGGCGCAGCACTACGCAACGATGGCCTCGGGCCTCGCCCAGACGCCCGACCGGGTCGCCGGGGAGCTCTGCCACGACTTCGGCGCTCACTTCCAGGCCGCGCGCAGCAAGGGGCTGTTCTGCTCCACCACCGTCGCGCTGGTGGACGGCCTGAGCGGGGCCGGCGAGCGCTTCGTCGAGTCCATCGTCGACAACACGATGGCGCTCCACCAGGTCGTGGGCGGCGCCGCGGGCGACGAGGGCAAGTTCAAGGCGACGCAGGTGGGGCGCGCCGGCGAGGCGGCGAGCGACGCGGCGACCACGCTCCACGTGTTCTCCAACGCGCCCTGGGGCATCGGCATCGGCCACGGCCTCGGGTCGACCACCGCCCGCATGCGGGTGACGCGCGCGGCAGGGAACGTCGTGTACGAGATCGACGGGCGCCCCGCCTTCGACGTCTACCTCGACCACGCGCGCGAGCGCGGCGTGAAGCTCGATCCAGCGGCCGCCGGCGAGTATTTGATCAACAACGAGCTGGGCATCCTGGCGGGCGGCACCGTCAGCCGCGCCCGCGCGCCGCTCTCGGTGGGCAAGGACGGATCTTTGACCTGCGCTGCCGAAGTGCCGATGGGCGCCTTCGTCTGCATCCTCGACAGCAAGCCGGATGCGATGGTGGAGGCTGCCTCGGCCGCGGCGCAGGAGGCGGTGGCCAACTTGCAGGGGCGGAAGCCCGCCGGCGTCCTGCTCTTCGATTGCATCTGCCGCGGCTTCATCCTCAAGGACCAGTTCCAGCGCGAGATCGACGCAGTCCGCACCGCGGCCGGCGGCGTTCCGGTGGCCGGCTTCCTCACCTACGGCGAGATCGCGAGCTACAGCGGACGGGTGGAGTCCTGGCACAACGCGACCGCGGTGGCGCTGGCGATCCCCGAGTAGCGCCGCCCGCGGTCTGCTACTGTCGAGGCCATGGCCCGCGACGGCGTCCTGATCACCGGCATCAGCGGAAACCTCGGCCGGACGCTGACCAGGCTCCTCCACCGGACCGGGCGCGTACTCGGCCTCGACCGGCGCCCGTTTCCCGGGCGGCCCAAGGACCTCGAGGTCTTCCAGCTCGACATCCGCAAGCGCAAGGTCGAGGAGATCTTCCGCAAGGGCGAGGTGAAGGCGCTCATCCACATGGCCATCGTGCACGATCCGCGCTTGCCGCAGACCGAGCACCACCAGTTCAACGTGGTCGGCACCAAGGCGGTGCTCGAGTACGCCGCGAAGTACGGGGTGGAGAAGGTGGTGGTGCTCTCCAGCACCAACATCTATGGACCCGACCCCGACAACGACAACTTCCTCACCGAGGAGGCGCCGCTGCTCGGCAGCCAGCGCTTCCCCGACATCCGCGACCTCATCGAAGTGGACATGTACGCGCAGCAGTACATGTGGAAGCACCCCGAAGTGGAGACGGTCATCCTGCGCCCGGTGCACATCGTCGGCCCCAACGTGAAGAACGCTCCCTCGAACTATCTGCGGCTCAAGCGGCCCTGGACGCTCGCCGGCTTCGACCCGATGGTGCAGCTCATCCACGAAGAGGACGTGGCGCGGGCGATGATGCTCGCGCTCAAGCCCTCCGTGCGCGGGGTCTACAACGTGGTGGGGCCCGGCGAAGTGCCGCTCTTGTCGGTGCTGCGGGAGCTGGGGCGCTCGCCCGTCCCGGTGCCGCACCTGCTCGCGCGGCCGCTGCTCGATCGGCTGTGGGCCGCGCGGATGACGGGTTTTCCCCCGCCCGAGCTCGACCACCTCATGTACCTCTGCACGGTCGATGGGTCCCGGGCGACGCGGGACCTGGCCTTTCATCCCGCCTACACCATGCGCGAAACCATCCGCAGCGTGCTCGGCGAGGTGCCTCCGCGCGTGCAGCGGACGGACGAGGCCACCTCGCCCTAGGAGCAATGCTCAGTCAGGCGGCCCTGCCAGGCCTGAACGCCGCGGCTGGGCAGGTGCGCGGACGAGCGTTACACTTTCTCGCATGGCAGACTCCCTCGTGATCGTGGCCGCGCCTTCGTCCGGCCTGCGATTGGCCGTGTGCGACGTGCCGCTGCTCTCGCGCGAGGCCGCCCTGCGCCACGAGCTCGCGCCCGGCAGCGCCGCGGTGCTGGCGCAGGCGTTCGCCGGGTCGCTCCTGCTCGCGGCGACCGACAGGCCGCGCGAGCGCGACAAGGCGCGGGTGGACGTGCAGCTCGAGTGCGGCGGGCCGCTGCGCGGGTTGCTCGTCGACGCGGACGGCTCCGGGGCGGTTCGGGGGCTCGTGCGCGTGGGCTCACTCGATCGGGATGGCAGCCGCATCGAGGCCGGCCTCCCGCAAGCCACCCGCGCACCCGCGGACCCGGCGGAGCCTGAGGCGGCGGCGCTCGCCCGGTTCGATGCGGGGCCGGTGCTGGCGGGGGCCGCCGACCAGGTGGCGGGCATCCTCTCGGTCCTCCGCGCCGCCGAGGGCGGGGCGGGCGAGGAGGCCGAACTGCACAGAGCGCTGGTGCCGTTCGCCGGCGGCGACCTGGGCGCCGGCCTGACCGCGTTCCTGCGCAACGACCGCGCCGGCGCAGGGGAGATGGCGATCGAGGTGCTCTACCGCCGCGGCGATCCGCTGGCGGCAGTGGCGGGCGCGCTGGTGCTCCCGGATCCGGCGGCGCGCGCGGAGCCGGCGCTGCCGGTGGCGGAGCTTGGGGCGCGCCTGCGCGGCGGCGTCCTGCGCGATGCCCTGTTGCGCGCCGAGGAGAGCGCGCCGGGCAACTCGCACGCGCTCGCGCGGGAGCTGGCGGGCCTTTTGGGGCTGGGTGCCCTGCGGGTGGACAGCGAGCTGCGGCCGCGGTTCGCCTGCCGCTGCAGCCGCGCGCGGGTGGTGCGCGCGCTCTCCACGCTCGGCGCGGACGAGCTGCGCGACATGGCTCAGCGCGACGGCGGCGCCGACGCCTCCTGCGACTTCTGCGCGCAGAGCTATCGCATCAGCAAGAGCGAGTTGCTCGATCTGGCGGGCGCCGCCTGAGGGCCTTTGTGGCGCGGCGCTGCCCTCAGCTGCCGAGAAGCACCTTGAGCTTCTGCACCGCATGATGGAAGTTCACCTTGGCGTTCACCTCGGTGATGCCCAGCGCGGAGGCGACCTCGGCGAAGGGCAGGTCGCCATCGATGCGGAGCAGCAGCACCTCACGCTGCCTTCGCGGCAGCCGCCCGATCGCATCGCGCAGCGCCTCTCGCTCCTGCGCGCGCTCGAGCCGCTCGTGCGAGTCGGACTCGGTGGGCGCGACCTCGCGCTCCGCGGCCTCGGCGCTACGGTCGAAGCGCGCCTGGTCGCGCACGTGGTTCTTCGCCAGGTTGACGACGATGCGAAACAGCCACGACTTGAAGCTCCCGCCGCGCCACCCCCCTGCGCGGGCGGAGGCGTTGATGAAGGCGCGCTGAGCCAGGTCCTCCGCCTCATCCTGGTCGGCGGTGAACCGGCGTGCGATGCCCAGCACCGGGCGCTGGTAGCGGCGCACCAGCACCTCGAACGCGCGCACGTCGCCCGCCCGGAACTCCTCGAGCAGCGCGGCGTCGGCCTTCTGCTCGGCGCTCTGAGCGCTACGGTCGTCGGGCATGGACGTTCTGGGCATCGGGCATTGACGGTGGGACAACCTGTAGTCTACCTGCTGCCTGGGTTTTCTCGAAGGGAGTTGCCGTGCTCGATCTGAAGTGGGTGGTGGGGAACCTCGCGCAGGCCCGCGAGAGGCTCTCGCAGCGCAGCGCGACGGCGGCGGCCGCGCTCGAGCCCATCGAGGCGCTCGCCGCCGAGCGGCGTGAGCTCATCCAGTCGAGCGAGACGCAGCGGGCGGAGCAGAAGAAGGCCAGCGAGCTGATGCGCACGCTCAAGGGCGAGGCGCAGGCGGACCTTCGCGCGCGGCTCAAGGCGCTCTCCGACGAGGTCAAGGAGAAGGAGCAGCGGCTCAAGGCGGTCGAGGAGCGGATCGAGGCCGCCTTGCTCTCCGTCCCCAACGTGCCGCACGAGACGGTGCCCGCCGGCAAGGGCGAGCACGACAACCAGGTGGTGCGCCACTGGGGCGACAAGCCGCGGCTGGCCTTCAAGGCCAAGGAGCACGCCGAGCTGGGCGAGGCCCTGGGACTGCTCGACTTCGCCCGCGCCGCCAAGGTCTCGGGCGCGCGCTTCGTCTTCTACAAGGGCGACCTGGCGCGCCTCGAGCGCGCGGTCATCTCCTTCTTCCTCGACGTGGCGAGGGAGCGCGGCTACCTCGAGCTGATCCCCCCTTATCTGGTCAACGCCGAGAGCATGCGCGGGACCGGGCAGCTCCCCAAGTTCGAGGAGGACCTGTTCAAGACCACCGTCTCGCCGCCGCTCTACCTCATCCCGACTGCGGAGGTGCCGGTGACGAACCTCCACCGCGACGAGATCCTCGAGGGAGCGCTGCCGCTCAAGTACTGCGCCTTCTCGCCCTGCTTCCGCAGCGAAGCGGGCAGCTATGGGAAGGACACACGCGGCATCATCCGCCAGCACCAGTTCCACAAGGTGGAGCTGGTGCGCTTCGAGGAGCCCGAACACGGCCTTGCGGCGCTGGAGCAGCTCGTCGACGACGCGCAGGAGCCGCTGCGCCGGCTGGGACTGCACCACCGGGTGGTGCTGCTCTGCACCGCGGACCTCGGCTTCGCCTCGCAGAAGACCTACGACCTCGAGGTGTGGCTGCCCGGGCAGGAGGCGTACCGCGAGATCTCGAGCTGCTCGAACTTCGGCGAGTACCAGGCGCGCCGCGCGCAGATCCGCTACCGCCCCGGCGGCGAGGGCTCGAAGGAGAAGCCGCGCCTGGTCCACACGCTCAACGGATCGGGACTCGCAGTGGGGCGCACGGTGGTGGCGCTGCTCGAGAACGGCCAGCAGGAGGACGGCACGGTGGTGCTGCCTCCGGCGATCCGGCCCTATCTTGGTGGCCTCGAGCGGCTCGTGCCGCTGCGCTGACGTTTCCGGCGCGAGCCGGCTACCCCCGGCTTCCGCCCGGCGTCGACGCCGGCCCAGGCTTCTTTGCCGAGCGCAGCGCGCGCCGGATGATCTTGCCGGTGGCGGTCATCGGCAGCTCGCTGACGAACTCGACGATGCGCGGATACTCATGCGCGGCCAGCCGCGAGCGGACGTGCTCCTGCAGCTCCGCAGCCAGCGCTGGACCCGCCGCGTGGCCGGGCTTGAGCACCACCACCGCCTTGACGACCTCGGTGCGGATCGGATCCGGCTCGCCGACCACCGCGGCGAGCGCGACCGCGGGGTGGCGCTGCAGGCAAGCCTCGATCTCTCCGGGTCCGATGCGGTAGCCGCCGCTGGTGATCACGTCGTCGTCGCGGCCGACGAAGCGGAAGTAGCCGGCTTCGTCGCGGACGCCGGAGTCCCCGCTGATCAGCCACTCGCCCCGGAACTTCGCCTTGGTGGCGGCCTCGTTGCGCCAGTAGCCGAGGAACATCACCGGGTCGGGCCGGCGGTAGGCGATGCTTCCCTCGATGCCGTCGGGCAGTTCGCGGCCCTGCTCGTCGACGATCCCGACGCGGTGGCCCGGGATCGCAGTGCCCGTCCAGCCGGGGCGAACCGGCGGGAGGGCGCTGCCATTGCCGACCACCAGGTTGCATTCGGTCTGGCCGTAGAACTCGTTGATGGTGAGACCGAAGGCGCTGCGGCCCCACTCGATCAGGTCTTCGCCGAGGCTCTCGCCTCCGCTCGCGAGCGTGCGGAGGCGGACGCCTGGCCGGGTCGCACCGGAGGCGCGCAGCAGCTTGAGCGCGGTCGGAGGCATGAAGACGTTGCGCACCCCGTGCCGGGCGATGAGCTGCAGCGCCTCTGCCGGGTCGAACTTGCGCGGCCGATGCGCGACCACTGCGACGCCGTGATGCCACGCGGGGAGGAGCACGTCGAAGAGCCCGCCGATCCAGGCCCAGTCGGCGGGCGTCCAGAAGCGGTCGCCAGGCTGCGGGAAGCCGTCGTGGGGATGCTCGACCCCCGGGAGATGGCCGAGCAGCACCCGGTGCGCGTGGAGCGCGCCCTTGGGCTGGCCGGTCGTTCCAGAGGTGTAGATGATCACCGCCGGATCTTCGGCCGCGGTGTCGGCCGGCTCGAAGCGATCCGAGGCCTGGTCGAGGGCGCCGTGCAGATCGATCGCGCCGGGAGCCGTGCCGTCGGCGCAGAAGACGAACCGCAGTTCGGGCAAGCGCTCGCGAAGCCCCTGCAGCTTTGCCGCGCCTTCGCGGTCGGTGACGATCGCCCGCGCTCCGCTGTTTTCCAGCCGGAACTGGAGCGCCTCCTCTCCGAACAGCGTGAAGAGCGGGACCGCAACCAGACCCGCCTTGTAGACAGCGACGTGCGCCACCGCGGTCTCGTGCCGCTGGGGCAGGAGGATCGCCACGCGCTCGCCGCGCTGAAGGCCCCGCGCGGCGAGCGCGTTGGCCAGCCGATTCACCAGCGCGCGGATCGCCGCGAAGGAGATCTCGCGGACCTTGCCGCCCGGCTCGATCTCGATCAAGGCGAGCCCATCGTGGCGATCGACGACGTCGGACCCGATGTTGAACCGCTGGGGAACGGACCACTGGAAGCGATCCATGATCGCCCTCCGCTGTGGCCTTCGAGAATAGGACAGAACGGCCGTCGATGGAGCGGCTAGAAGAGCCAGCCGATCCGCAGATTGACTGCCGGCAGCGGGATGCTCGAAGCAGCGTCGACCAGGTTGTTCACGCTGTCCTTCTGACTCTGCGAGGCCTGCGCGGGCAACACGACCGTCTTGCTGGAAGCGAGGGCCAGCTGGACGCCCGCGTCGAAGCCGATGCTGAAGCCCGAATCATAGCGCCAGAGCCAGCCGAGGCGGGGCGTCGCGAACCACGAGATGACCTCCAGCGAAGCGGTCTGCGGCCCGGTCATGGTCGTCTCGGTGATCGTGCCCTGGACGTGCTGCCGGCCGCCGGAGGCGCCGACGAAGAAGGCGCCGGAGAAGGGGAAGTAGCGCAGGTCCAGCTCGACTGCTGAGAAGTCGTCCAGGTTGGCGGTGGTCGAGCCCTTCTTCGCGCCCACCGCGCTGAGCAGGGCGTCGCCGACGAAGCCGGGCACCGCGCTGTAGCCCACGCCGGCGCCGAAGGTCGGCGATTTGGCGAACACTTCGAGGCTGAGCGGTCGAACCAGGCTGATGACGCCGACCTGAGCTCCGACGTGGAGCTCGTTCTCCGCGTGGGCTGCGCCGGCGGCGAGCAGAACGCCAGCGGCAACGATCCGGAATCCGGGCATCGGGGACCTTGTTTGTGAGGGTGGAGAGACCTTATACCGCGAACCGAAGGTCGACGGGGCCGGCCCGTTCGGTTAACGTGCGGAGGGCACTCTCACGGAGGGGTGGAGGGTCCAAACATGGACCTCGAGAAAGAGGTCGTAGCTCTCCGCCAGTGGTTCGGAAGCTCCCGATTCAAGGGCATCAAGCGCGTCTACTCGGCGCTCGAGGTGGTGGAGCAGCGGGGCACCATCCGCGGCGACTACGCGGTCGCGCGCAGCGCCGCCGAGGGGTTCTCTGCCCGCCTGCGCGAGCTGTTCGAGCAGAAGAAGTGCATCACCACCTTCGGCCCTTACTCGCCGGGTCAGGCGGTGGCGATGAAGAAGATGGGGATCGAGGGCATCTACCTCGGCGGCTGGGCCACCAGCGCCAAGGGTTCGGACCAAGAGGATCCCGGTCCCGACCTC
>WNFI01072017.1_pt1 | contig 17706 bp, 20 predicted proteins | sample 5400471 | NCBI WGS metagenome assembly WNFI01 (sample SAMN13153348, study PRJNA577476) | soil metagenome | isolation source: 100 cm saprolite on Douglas fir-dominated hillslope | place: USA:California | collected 2013-09-17 | reverse complement strand
AGGCAACCGCGGCGTGTCGCGGTCGTGATCCTGGCGGTCCTCCTCATCGCAACGACGCGCGCAGCGAGCTGGGGGCGCGTCGACTTCCGCGGCGCGTACTTCGACGTCGCGGTGCCGGACGTGGCGCCGCGCTCGCTCGTGATCGTCGGGCCCTACGAGCCCATGGCTTACGCGATCCCGTTCTTCCGGCCCGATGCGCGCTTCGTCTCGCCGTGGAACAACCTCCTGCATTTCACGCAGACGAATCTCCTGTCGCGGCGGATTCGCGAGGTGATCGACCGGCACCCGGGCGCGATCTACACCCTCGACTTCCGGGGGCAGGACTCGGTGAACGCGGCGCTCACGCACTACGGCCTCGCGCGCGACGGCGGGTCGTGCCTCCCGATCCGGTCCAATCTCGACACCAGTGCGATGCGGATCTGCCGCGTGCATCGGGTCAAGCCGTCGTGAGGTAGTCTTTCGGCATGACGCTCCCGGATACGCTGCCGGACCTCGAGCTCGCGATGGCGGGTGCGCTCCTGCACATCGGGCGCGGCGATATCGTCGACCAGCTTCGCGTGGCGTCGATCGAGCGCTGGGAGTACGACGAATTCGCCGACGTGGCGAGCATCTTCGTCACGCCGGGCGACGCGCCATCCGCGCCGCGGCCCGGCATGCGTGCCGAGACGGTCTCGATCTACGACGAGGCGGGCGTGATCGTCGAAACGGACGAGCGCGGGCGCGTCACGGTGATCGAGGTGAGCGGTGGAAAGGATCTCGTCGCGCGGCTGGAGGCGCGGCGCCCACCCGACACAATTGCGTGACACTCGGGTAGGAGGACGCCGACGCCCGCTTCGGAGCGGACCGGCTGTGCGCGCCACCGTCGAGGCGCAACATGGACTCTCGGCCGAGTCCCGGTGAAGGAGCTCCCATGAAATCGCTTTCGATCCCCGCAGCCGTCTTCGCAGCGATGACCGCGTGCGCGGCCGTCGCGCAATTGCCCCCGGTTCAGCCGCAACCCGCTCCGAAAGGCACCGTCGCCCAGAGCGTGGACGACGCGACCATCACCTCCAAGGTGACGAACGCGATCGCCGAAGATCCCACGCTGAAAGACATCGAATTCACTGTCGACACGACGGATGCGGTGGTGACCCTCAACGGGACCGCGAACGCAAAGGACCAGGTCGCACGCGCCGTGGCCATCGCGAGGTCGGTCGACGGCGTGAAGTCGGTGGTCAACATCCTGGCGGTGAAGACTTCCTGAAGCGTCGTCACGTTTCATCGGGAATCGGCTGCTCACGCGAGGGTCGGTGAAGATCCTTCTTCTGGCGGCCGCGCTCGCCGCAACCGATGCGCTGGGCGTGGCCGACGCCGAGTTCGATGCGCGCCGGCGTGCGATGGTGGACGTGATCGCCGCTGAACATGACGGGCGTCTCGACCAGAAGGTGAAGGACGCCCTCGCGCGCGTGCCGCGCCATCTCTTCGTTCCCGCGGGGCAACAGCCTTACGCCTATGAAAACCGCCCCCTTCCGATCGGGCACCAGCAGACGATTTCGCAGCCCTACGTCGTCGCGCTCATGACCGACCTGCTGAAGCTCGGAAGTCAGGACCGCGTGCTCGAGATCGGCACCGGCTCGGGTTACCAGGCGGCAATCCTGTCGCAGCTCGTGCGGTCGGTGTACACCATCGAGATCGTGGAGCCCCTCGCGGCCGAGGCCCGCCAACGGCTCGGCGATCTGGATTACCGCAACGTGGAAGTGCGAACGGGTGATGGCTACAAGGGATGGGAAGAGCACGCGCCCTTCGACGCGATCATGGTGACCGCCGGCGCGGACGAGATCCCCCCGCCGTTGCTGCGGCAGTTGAAGCCCGGCGGGCGAATGGTCATCCCCGTAGGCCCTGCAAGCGGCATCCAGTCCCTGACGTTGATCGAGAAGCAGGCCGACGGTTCGATTCGCAGCCGGCAGGTCGTGCCGGTGCGGTTTGTGCCGTTCACCCGCGAGCGCTGAACGCTACCGCGTCGGAATCAGCGCCTCGGCCAGCTCCGCGAACCCCGCCGCTCCCGCCGAAGGCGTTATCCACGCCGGGAAATCGGTCATGAGGTCCGCCATCTCGAGCACGTTGGCCACGCCCACCGCGTTGGGAAAAAACGCGAACATCGGCTGGTCGTTGGGAGAATCGCCGGCGAAGACGAAGTCGGCGCGATCACGGTCGATGTCGATGGCGAACGCCTCACGCATCATCTGCTTGGTGGTGGAGAGCTTGTCGTAGTCGCCGAACCAGCCGTTCACGTGGATCGAGCTCACCTTCGCGGTAAGGCCCTCGGCCTTCATGATCGCGACGATCTTCGCGACCTGCTCGCGCCCGAGCTCCGCCACGTCCTCGCGGAAGTCGATGGCGAGGTCGGCCTCGCGATACGCCTGGTCGGAGGACACCGCGCAGCCTGGAACTTCCTTCAGGATTTTTTCCGCGATCGCGAAAAGCTCCTTGCCGCGGCGAAGCCTCTCCTCGCGGCTCACCACGTAGCGCTTCACGAGCTTGCCGGCTTTCGCGTCGTGGCGGAACCAGAAGGCGCCGTTCTCGCCCACCACCGCGTCCACCGGCCACATGCGCGCAATGTGGTCGCACCAGCCGGCGGGCCGGCCCGTCACCGGGATCACCAATAGGCCCGCGTGCTGCAGGCGCTCGAGCGCCTTATACGCCGCGGCGAAGAGCCGGCCATGGGTGGTGAGCGTGTCGTCGATGTCGGTGAGCACGCCGCGGATGCGCCCGCGCGCCTCGACCGGAAATTCGGCGAGCGGCTTCATCGCCTGGATTTCATGAATTCCTCGACGGCCTCGCGCTGCGCCGCCGTCATGTGCAGGCCGCACTTGGTGCGCCGCCACAGGACGTCTTCGGCGGTGGCGGCCCACTCCTCGGCGACGAAGTACTCGACCTCGCGCTGCGTGAGGCCCGCGCCGAAACTTTTTCCGAGCGCTTCGGGAAAGCGCACGTCCTTCAGGACCTTGGGGGCGCGCGCGCCATGGCGGCGCACCACGCCCTCCACCAGCTCGCGGCCCAGCTCGGGATAGCGCGCGTGCATCGCGTCGCGGTAGGCGTTGAAGTGGCCGACGTCGCCGCCGGGAAGCGGCTCGGTCGAGGTCCACGGCCCCGCCATCTTCGCGAAGAAGGGCTCGAGGTGCTCGAGGGCCTCCTCGGCCAGTCGCCGGTAGGTGGTGATCTTGCCGCCGAAGACGGTGAGGAGCGCCGCGCGGTGGGCCTCGTGGTCGACCTTGAGCACGTAGTCGCGCGTCACTTCCGAGGGGTTGTCGGAGCCGTCGTCGTAGAGCGGACGCACGCCCGCGTAGCTGTGCACGACGTCCGAGGGCCGGATGGGGTTGGCGAGGAAGCGGTTCACCGCCGTGATCAGGTACGCGGTCTCCTCGGACGTGATCGCCTTGGCTTCGGCGACGTTGCCGACCGCGACGTCGGTGGTGCCGATGAGGCTGAAGTCGCCCTCGTACGGAATCACGAAGACCACGCGCTTGTCGGGATTCTGCAGGATCCACGCGTGGCCCTGCGAATGCACCTTGGGGACGACAATGTGGCTCCCCTTCACCAGTCGCACGCGCTCGGTGATGCGGTCGCCCACGATGCGATCGAGCACGTCCACCACCCACGGGCCCGCGGCGTTCACCAGCGCCTTTGCGCGCACGGTACGCGCGTCGCCCCCCACCGGCCGGATCACGGCCTCCCACACGCCGTCCACGCGCCGCGCGATCTCGAAGGCGGTACGCGTGAGGACGGTGGCGCCCTTCTCGCGCGCCGACACCGCGTTCAGGACCGTGAGGCGCGAATCGTCNNTCGTAGAGCCAGAGACCGGCGCGAATCATCCACGCCGGACGCATGCTCGCGTCGTGCGGAAGCACGAACATGAGCGGGCGGATGATGTGCGGTGCCAGCCTCAAGAGCACCTCGCGCTCCTGCAGCGCCTCGCGCACCAGGCGGAACTCGTACTGCTCGAGGTAGCGCAGCCCGCCGTGGATGAGCTTCGAGCTCCACGAGCTGGTGGCCGAGGCGAGGTCGCCCTGCTCCACGAGCATCACGTTCAGACCACGCCCGGCGGCGTCGCGGGCGATGCCCGCGCCGTTGATACCGCCGCCCACGATCAATAGGTCGATGTCGCTGATGGTCTGCTCCGCGCGGGTGTCATCAAGCGGACAATAGCAAGCGGCAGCCGTTCTAGCGAGACGCCCGCCGGCCCCATTTGTCCCACCATAGCAGGGCGAACGTCGTCTTGGTATCGGTGACCACGCCGTCGCGAATCCATTCGAGCGCGTCGGCGATCTTCGCCTCGAAGGTCTCGAGGTGCTCGCCCGCGTCGAGCTTCGCGCCCACGTGCTTCAACCCGCGCGCGCCATAGAGCTCGATCACCTCGTTCGAGTAGCCGATGGACGGGTCGAGGGCCGTGATCTTCCACCACTCGGCGGCTTCGAATCCGCACTCCTCGACGAGCTCGCGCTGGGCGGTGGCGAGCGCGGGCTCGCCGGGCTCGAGCTTGCCCGCGGGGATCTCGATGAAGTGGCGGTGCTTCGGATAGCGGAACTGGCGCTCGAGGAGGATGGTGTCGTCATCCACGAACGCGAGCACCATCACCGCGCCCGGGTGCTTCACGTATTCGCGCCAGGCGAGCGCGCCGTCGTGCAGGCGCACCTGGTCGCGGTAGACCTTGAGGAGGCTGCCGTCGTAGGCGAGCCGCGACGAGACCTGGGTCTCGGTGAAGTCGGCGCAGAACTCCGGAGGTTTCGCCACTACAAGGAGGCAGTGACGGCGCGCGCGCAGAGGTCCATCAGGCGCGCCGGGAAGAGACCGAGCACGAGGACGGCCACCGCGGTGGCGGAAAGCACCCAGCGCGCGTCGGCGCGCGGCTCGAAGGTGATCTCGCCCGCCGGCGCGTCCATGTACATCACCTTCACGATGCGCAAATAGTAGAAGGCGCCGATCACCGAGAGGAGCACCGCGACCACGACGAGCCAGGTGTAGCCCGCCTCGAGTGCCGCCTGCAGGACGAAGAGCTTGGCGAAGAAGCCGACCGTGGGCGGCAGGCCCGAGAGCGAGAACATGAGCACCAGCATCACGAAGGCGAACCACTTGGAGCGCTGGTTGAGGCCCTTGAAGTCGTCGATATTCTCGGCTTCGAAGCCAGCGCGAGACAGGAGGAGCACCATGCCGAAGGAGCCCAGCGTCATGATCGTGTAGGCGATCACGTAGAAGAGCGACGAGCTGTAGCCGTTGTCGCTCCCGGCGAGGATGCCGAGCACGAGGAAGCCCATGTGCGAGATGGTCGAGTAGGCGAGCATGCGCTTCAGGTTCGCCTGCGCGATCGCGATGATGTTGCCCACCGCCATCGAGGCGATGGCGAGGATCACCAGCATCTGCTGCCAGTCGGCGCTCATCGCCTGCAGCCCGGAAGCCAGGAGGCGCATGGTGAAGGCGAAGGCGGCCAGCTTGGGCGCCGCGCCGATGATGAGCGTGGTGGGGGTCGCGGCGCCGTGGTACACGTCGGGAATCCACATGTGGAAGGGGGCCGCGCCCAGCTTGAAGGCGAGGCCCGCGACCACGAACACCAGGCCGAAGAGCGCCAACGTGTTGCGCGCGTTGCCGTGCTCGATGGAGAAGGCGATGCGCGTCAGCTCGAGGGAGCCGGTGCCGCCATAGATCATCGACATGCCGTAGAGGAGGAGGCCCGACGAAATGGCGCCGAGCACGAAGTACTTCATCGCCGCCTCGGTGGCGCGCGCCGAGTCGCGCTGCAGGGCCACCATCGCGTACTGCGAGAGCGCCATCAGCTCGAGGCCGAGGTAGAGCGTGATGAAATGGTGCGCCGAGATCATCACCAACATGCCGAGCGTGCCGAACAGCGCGAGGCAGAGGAATTCCGCGGTGAGCATGCCGCGGATCTCCAGGTACGAGCGCCCGAGGACGAGCGTGGCCGCGACCGAGAGGAGGGTGGCGACCTTGAGCATCTGCGAGAGCGGATCGGCGACGAACATCCCCTGGAAGGTGACCACCGTGGGGCGCCCGAACGTCACGAAGGTGAGGACCGCGGTGCCCACCAGCGAGACAAGGGTCAGCCAGTAGGTGAGGTGACGCTCGTGCTCCTTGAAGAAGAGGTCTGCGATGAGGATGATCGACACCAGTACCAGGAGCACCATCTCCGGCATCGCGGGCGCCAGCGTGGCGAGGGAGAAGGTGGCCTGGTTCATAGCTTCGACTGCGCGACGTGGCGCAGCAGCTCCTGGATCGAAGGGTTCATCACGTCGGCGAGCGACTTCGGGAAAAGGCCCATGGCGAGCACCGCCACCGCGAGGAGCGCGAGAAAGACGATCTCGCGCTTGCCCACGTCCTCGAGGTGGGCCACGTGGTCGTTGGCGACCGCGCCGTAGATCACGCGCTTCACCATCCACAGCGTGTAGGCGGCGCCGAAGATGAGCGTGGTGGCGGCGAGGAAGGCGTACCAGAAGCTCACCTTGATGGTGCCGAGCACCACCAGGAACTCGCCGATGAAGCCGCTCGTGCCCGGAAGCCCGGAGTTGGCCATGGCGAAGAACACGAAGAACGCGGCGAACACCGGCATCCTGTTGGCCACGCCGCCGTAGTCGGCGATCTCGCGCGAATGCACGCGGTCGTAGAGCACGCCCACGCACAGGAACATCGCCGCCGACACGAAGCCGTGGGAGATCATCTGCAGGACGGCGCCGAGCATGCCGTCGGCGTTGAAGATGAACAGCCCCAGGGTCACGAAGCCCATGTGGGAGATCGACGAGTACGCGATCAGCTTCTTCATGTCCGACTGGATCAACGCCACCAGGCCGATGTAGACCACGGCGATGAGCGACAGCGTGATCATGAAGGCGTCGAAAAAGTGCGACGCGTCCGGCGTGATCGGCAGGTTGAAGCGCAGGAACCCGTATCCGCCGATCTTCAGCGTGATCGCGGCGAGGATCACAGAGCCGCCGGTGGGCGCCTCCACGTGCGCGTCCGGGAGCCACGTGTGCACCGGCCACATCGGCACCTTCACCGCGAACGACATGAACATCGCGAGGAAGATCAGCTTCTGCGCGCCCTCCCCGATCGCCACCTGGTGGAAGTCCGCGATCTCGAAGCTGCCGTTGGTGAGGAAGTAGAGGTAGATGAAGGACGCCAGCATGAGGAGCGAGCCCAGCAGCGTGTACAGGAAGAACTTCACCGCGGCGTAGACGCGGTTGGGCCCGCCCCAGATGCCGATGATGAGGAACATCGGGATCAGCATCGCCTCGAAGAACACGTAGAAGACGATCGCGTCCAGCGACGCGAACATGCCGTTGATCAGCCCCGACATGATGAGGAAGGCGGCGAGGTACTGCGCCACCTTGTCGGTGACGACCTCCCAGTGCGCGATCACCACGAGGAGCGTCATGAAGCTGTTCAGCAGGATGAAGGGCATCGAGATGCCGTCCACGCCGAGGTGGTAGTTCACGCTGAAGTGCGCGATCCACGCTCGCATCTCGACGAACTGCATCGCCGCGGTGGGCTGGAAGCCCGTCCAGAGCGGCAGGCACACAGTGAGGCCTAGGAGCGAGCCCGCGAGCGCGGTCCAGCGCGCCGGGGCGGGGTTGGCGTCGCGCCCGATGACGAGCACCGCGATCCCGAAGAGGATCGGCACCCAGATGGTGAGCGAAAGAACCGGCAGCGCCTGCATGGCCTAGAGGTTCCTCACGTAGAACAGGAAGAAGGTGAGGAACGCCGCCACCCCGAGGATCATCGAGAAGGCGTAGGTGTAGATGTAGCCGGTCTGCATGCCGCGCGCGTAGCCCGCGAACGCGCCGATCAGCCGCGCGGTGCCGTTCACCATGATGCCGTCGATGATGTTCTTGTCGCCCCAGGTCCACAGGCCCTGCCCGAGCTTGCGCCCACGCCCGCGATCGAGAGCCAGAACGGCACCGTGGTCAACGCATGCACGCTCATCGCCATCGCGCCGTGGAACTCGCCCGCCATCTCCTCCAGGGTCGCGGTCTTGGCGATGGCGCCCTCGAACCAGTCGCCGTAGAGCATCGGGCCGATGGTGAGCGCGCCGATGAAGATCGACGGGATGGCGAGGAGGATCAGCGGCAGCGTGACCACCCACGGGCTCTCATGGGGCGTGCCATGAAACTCTTCGTGATGCGGCTCTTGCGTCGCATTGGCATGCTTCTCTTCGTGTCCTTCGTGTCCTTCGTGCCCTTCGGGGTGCGCCTTCTTGAATCTCTCTTCGCCGTGGAAGGCGAAGAACACCAGCCGGAACGAATACAAACCACTCACGAAGATCCCACCGAGGGCCAGGAGATACGCGAACATGTGCCCCGGCGTATGCGAGAGCTGCAGCGCCTCGACGATGGAATCCTTGGAGAAGAACCCGGCGAAGGGCGGAATGCCGGCATTGGCGAAGGCGCCGATCAGCACCGTCCAGTAGGTGATCGGCATGTACTTGCGCAAGCCCCCCATCCTGCGCATGTCCTGCTCGTGGTGCAGCGCGATGATCACCGAGCCCGCGCCCAGGAAGAGCACCGCCTTGAAGAAGGCGTGCGTCATCAGGTGGAATATCGCCACGGAGTACGCCGAGGCGCCGAGCGCCATGGTCATGTAGCCCAGCTGCGAGAGCGTGGAATAGGCCACCACGCGCTTGATGTCGTACTGCACGATGGCGATCAACGCCATGAAGAAGCAGGTGATGGCGCCGATCACGATCACGAAGGAAAGCGCCGCCTGCGAGAGCTCGAAGAGCGGCGACATGCGCGCCACCATGAAGATGCCCGCGGTCACCATGGTCGCCGCGTGGATCAGGGCGGAGATCGGCGTGGGGCCTTCCATGGAATCGGGCAGCCACACGTGCAGCGGGAACTGCGCGCTCTTGCCCATGGCGCCGATGAACAGGCAGATGCACACCACCGACATCAGCGACCAGTCGACGCCCGGGATGATCTGCACCAGCTTGCCCGCGACTTGCGGCGCCGCGGCGAAGATCGGCGCGTAGTCGAGGCCGCCCGTCGCCAGGCCGAACTGCGCGAACAGGATGCCGATGCCCAGCAGGAACCCGAAGTCGCCCACGCGGTTCACCAGGAAGGCCTTGAGGTTCGCGTAGATCGCGGTCGGGCGCGTGAACCAGAAGCCGATGAGCAGGTACGACACCAGGCCCACCGCCTCCCAGCCGAAGAAGAGCTGGACGAAGTTGTTCGCCATCACCAGCATCATCATCGAGAAGGTGAACAGCGATATGTAAGCGAAGAAGCGCTGGTAGCCGGGGTCGTCGGCCATGTAGCCGATGGTGTAGACGTGCACCATCAGCGACACGAAGGTCACCACGCACATCATGGTCACGGTGAGGCGGTCGACGAGGAAGCCCACCTGCATCCTCCAGCCGTTGCCGGAGATCCAGGTGTACACCTCGGCGTCGAGGTGGGCGCCGTGAATGACTTGCGAGAGGCACAGGAATGAGGCGAGGCACGAGATCGCCACGGACGCGATGGTGACCGAGTGCGCAAAAGCGCGTCCCAGCTTCCAGCCGAGGAACCCCGCAAGCACCGCGCCCACCAGCGGCGAGAATGCCGCGATACAGGAAAGTGTAAAGAGATCCATGGGTTTCTTTTTTTGTTGGCTTTTTCTCGCGCCTCGTGCCTCGGGCCTGGTTTCGCTTCGCGCCTATCCCTTCAGACTGTCCAGATCGGCGACATTGATCGATCTCAGGTTGCGGAACAGCGCCACCAATATCGCGAGGCCGATGGCGGACTCCGCGGCCGCGACCGTCAGGATGAAGAACACGAACACCTGGCCCGAGAGGTCGCCCAGGTGGTGCGAGAAGGCGATGAAGTTCATGTTGACCGCGAGGAGCATGAGCTCGATCGCCATCAGCAGGATGATGAGGTTCTTCCTGTTCATGAAGACGCCCACCACGCCGACGGAGAAGAGGAGCGCGCCCAGGATCAGGTAATGGCCGAGCGGGATCACGGCGTGTCGCCCTCGGTGGCGGAGGTCTCGTTCATCATCTTCACGATGCGCAGCCGGTTGGCGGCGTTCGCGGCAAGCTGGGTGTGCGCGTCCTGGTACTTCGTTTCCTTGCGCTGGCGCAGCGTGAGCGCGATCGCGGCGACGATCGCCACCAGCAGGATCACCGCGGCGAGCTCGAAGGGGAACACGTAATCGGTATAGAGGACGCGGCCAAGCTCCTTGGTGTTCGAGTAGCCGGCGGGCGGGCCCGCGGGCGTCACCCCGCCCGCCGCGCCGCGATAAAGGAGCGCCACCATCTCGCCCGCCATGACGAGCCCCACCAGCCCGGCGAGCGGCAGGTGCTTCCAGAAGCCCTCGCGCAGCACGTCCAGGTTCACGTCGAGCATCATCACCACGAAGAGGAAGAGCACCATCACCGCGCCCACGTACACCAGCACGAGCGTGATGGCGAGGAACTCCGCGTAGAGCAGCATCCAGAGCGCGGCCGCGGTGAAGAACGAGAGCACGAGGAAGAGCGCCGCGTGCACGGGGTTCCTCAGCATGACGACCATGAGCGCCGCGCCGAGCAGCACCGCGCCGAAGAGATAGAACAGGACGAGCGCGAAGTCCATCAGCGGAAGGGCGCGTCCTGGGCGCGGGCGGCGGCGAGCATGGGCTCGTACTTGTCTCCGATCGCGAGCAACATCGGCTTGGTGTAGAGGAGATCGCCGCGCTCCTCGCCGTGGTACTCGAGGATGTGGGTCTCGACGATGGAATCCACCGGGCAGCTCTCCTCGCAGAAGCCGCAGAAGATGCACTTCACGAGATCGATGTCGTAGCGGGTGGTGCGGCGCGTGCCGTCGTCCCTCTGCTCGCTCTCGATGGTGATGGCGAGCGCGGGGCATACCGCCTCGCACAGCTTGCAGGCGATGCAGCGCTCTTCGCCGTTGGGGTAGCGGCGAAGAGCGTGCAGCCCGCGGAAGCGCGGGCTGGCCGGCGTCTTCTCCTCGGGGTACATGACGGTCACCTTGCGCGCGAAGAGGTGGCGGCCGGTCAATTTCAGGCCCTTCAACAGCTCCGCGAGCATGAGGCTGGAAACGATGTCCCGGGCGCGAGCGAGCATGGCTTACTTTCCGAACCAGATCGAGATGACGGGCCAGTTGCAGAACGGCTCCATCATCATGACGCCCACCAGCGCGATCCAGATGAGCGTGATGGGAATGAAGACCTTCCAGCCCAGGCGCATGATCTGGTCGTAGCGGTAGCGTGGGAAGGACGCGCGAATCCACAGGAAGACGAACATCAGGAACGCGCACTTGGCGAGGAGCCACACGATGCTGGCAGCGGCGAGCCACGAGAACGCGGGGCCGGCCTCGCGGATGAAGGCGAAGTTGAAGGGCGACAGCCAGCCGCCCATGAAGAGGATCGGCGAGACCACCGAGATGAGGATCATGTTCGCGTACTCGGCGAGGAAGAACACCGCGAACATCATTCCCGAGTACTCGACGTGGAAGCCCGCGACGATCTCGCTTTCTCCCTCGGCCACGTCGAAGGGATGGCGGTTGGTCTCCGCGAGCCCGGCGATGAAGTGGATGAGGAAGAGCGGAAAGAGCGGAATCCAGAACCATTCGAAGAAGCCGTAGTTGCCGTCCTGGCGCGCGACGATGGCGGTCAGGTTCATGCTCTGCCCGGCCATGAGTGCGCCCACCAGCGCGAAGCCCATGGCGATCTCGTAGGAGACCATCTGCGCCGCGGCGCGCATCGCGCCGATGAAGGCGTACTTCGAGTTCGACGCCCAGCCGGCGATGATGATGCCGTACACGCCCATCGAGGTCATGCCGAGCAGCAGCAGGAGTGCGGCGTCCACGTCGGCGATCACCCAGCCCGGCGCGAACGGCACGATGGCCCAGGCCGCGAGCGCGGGCGCGACCGAGATGATCGGCGCGAGGAAGAAAAGCACCTTGGAGGCGCCGGCCGGGACCATCTGCTCCTTCATGAGGAGCTTGATGGCGTCGGCGATGGGTTGCAGGATCCCCTTGTAGCCCACGCGGTTCGGGCCCTTCCTCACCTGGATCCAGCCGATCACCCAGCGCTCGATCAGCTGGTAATAGAGCACCGTGAGAAGAAGAGGCACCAGCACCGCCACGATCATCGCGAGCGAGTGGCCGACCGTGTAGACGTGCGGGCCCCACTCGACGCCGAACACCCGGTTCGCGACGCCCTGCGTGTAGGTGGCGAGCTGGTGGAGGTCGTTCATGCGACGGCCGCTTCCTGGATCTTCTCGACCGAGACCTCGCCCTCGCCGAGCGACGCGGTCTCCGCGACGCCGCGCGCGATGCGCACCGTGCCGTCGGCAAGGGCATCGTCGAGCGCCACGGCGAGCGTCGCCTCGCCCCCGCCCTGGCGCACGCGCACGCGGCCACCCGCGGCGAGGTCGAGCCTCGCGAGCATCGCCGCGTTGAAGCGCGCGCTGCGCGCGGCCTTGCCGTCCGCGCTCTTCTGCAGCGGGAGCGAGCGGCGCACAACGGGATCCGAGGCGTAGATCGCGAACTCCGCGACGCGCTCCACGGCGGCGCGCGGCGTGCGCAGCTCCCACTCGAACGGCGCCACGCTGTTGCCGAGCCCCGCGCGCGCCCACGCCTGCAGGTCGGGCGCGATCGCCTTCCTCACCGCATCGAGGCTGTCGCCATGGAAGCCGGGCAGGTCGAGCATCGCGCCCAGCATGCGCAGCACCTTCCAGCCGGGCCGCGCGTCGCCTTGCGGCTTCACCACGGCGTTGAAGGACTGCACGGTGCCCGCCATGTTGACGAAGGTGCCGCCGGTCTCGGTGAAAGGCGCGATCGGCAGCATCACGTGAGCCGCATCGGTGGTGGCGTTGCGGTAGGCCGAGAGCGCGACGGTGAATTCCGCTTGCGCCAATGCGGCGAGCGCCCGCGGCCCCAGGTCGTGCTCGACTTCCACGCCCGCGACGAGATAGCCGCGGCGGGGCTTGTCCACCATGGCGCGCGCGTCCAGCCCGCTCCCGGGAAGCGCGCCCACCAGGTGCGCGCCCACCGAATTCGCGCCGTCGGGCAGCACGCCCACGGTGGCGCCGGTGATGCGGGCGATCTCGTGCGCGATGGCGAAGAGCACGGCGAAGTCGGGATGCTGCTGTGCGTAATGGCCGAGGAAAATCGCGGAGCGCTCGCGGCCCACGAGGCTCGCCGCGATGGCTTTCTCGGCCTCTCCGATGGCCTTGCCCGAGGCGCCGCCCACGCTCTTGTCGCTCGCCTGCGCGACGGCGGCCGCGATCGCGGCGAGCTCGCCCGCCAACCCGTCGGGACGCGTCACCCTGCGATTGGCCACCGGCATGAGGAGCTCGTCGGCCGCGACGTGAAGGACGTTGACGGCAAGCCCTTTCTTCGCGGCCTGGCGCAGGCGCGCCGCCAGGAGCGGCTGCTCCTTCCTCAGGGTCGAGCCCACGAGAAGCACCGACTGCAGCTTCGCCACGTCGTCGATCGCCATGCCGAGCCACGGGGCGCCCTGCAGCTTCGCGCGGAAATCCGACTGGCGCACACGATGGTCGATGTTGTCGCTGCCCAGGCCGCGCGCGAGCCGCGTGGCGAGGTGCAGCTCCTCGAGGGTGAGCTCGGGCGCAAGGAGCACGCCGAGGGATTCCGGCCCGTTGCGCTTCACGTTTTCCTTCAGGCCCTGCGCCGCGGCGTCGAGCGCCTCGGGCCAGTCGACCTCGTGCCACTGGCCGGCGCGCTTCACCAGCGGGCGCAGCAGGCGCTCCTCGGAATTCAGGCCGTTGTAGGCGAAGCGGTCGCGGTCCCTTGGACGTCAACGCGCCCACCGGGCAGAGGTCGATCACGTTGCCGGAGAGCTCGGAATCCACGGTGCGCCCGACGAAGGAGAGGATCTCGGCGTGCTCGCCGCGCCCCGCCATGCCAAGCTCCATGATGCCGGCCACTTCCTGCCCGAAGCGCACGCAGCGCGTGCAGTGGATGCAGCGCGTCATGTCGGTGGAGATGAGGGGGCCCAGGTTCTTGTTGACCACGACGCGCTTGGCCTCGGTGTAGCGCGAGGACGACGGGCCGTAGCCCACCGCCAGGTCCTGGAGCTGGCATTCGCCACCCTGGTCGCAGATCGGGCAATCGAGCGGATGGTTGATGAGGAGGAACTCCATCACGCCCTTCTGCGCCTGGATCGCGGGGTCCGAATGCGTGAAGGCCTTCATGCCTTCGGTGGCGGGCGTGGCGCACGCCGGCAGCGGCTTGGGCGCCTTCTCGACTTGCACCAGGCACATGCGGCAGTTGGCGGCGATCGAGAGCTTCTTGTGATAGCAGAAGTGCGGCACGAAGATGCCGAGCTTGGTGGCGGCGTCCATCACCGTCTTGCCGGCCTCGATTTGCACCGGCTGGCCGTCGATCTCGAGGCTCAACATCTTCACGTCGCTCATCAGTCGGCCGCCATTTTGCTCAACTCGGGGTTCGCGCTGCTGTAGCCGCCGGGCTTCACGCTACAGCACTTCTTCTCGATGTGATGGATGAACTCGTCGCGGAACACCTTCACGAAGGCGCGCGTCGGCATCGCCGCGGCGTCGCCCAGCGCGCAGATGGTGCGGCCCTGGATGTTGTCGGAGAGGTTCAACAGGAGGTCGAGATCCTCCATGCGGCCCGCGCCGTGCTCGATGCGGTTGAGGATCCGGTAGAGCCAGCCGGTGCCTTCGCGGCATGGCGTGCATTGCCCGCACGACTCCTCGAAGTAGAAATAGGCGAGGCGCTCGGCGGCCTTCACCATGCAGGTGTCCTCGTCCATGACGATGACCGCGCCCGAGCCCAGGAACGAGCCCGCCTTGGCGATCGAGTCGTAGTCCATGTCGAGGGCCATCATCACCTCGGCCGGGAGCACCGGCATCGACGAGCCTCCGGGAATGACGCCCTTCAGCTTCCTGCCGCCGCGCATGCCACCCGCCATCTCGAGGAGCTTCGCGAACGGCGTGCCGAGGCGCACCTCGTAGTTGCCGGGCTTCACGACGTTGCCGGTCACCGTGAACAGCTTGGTGCCGCCGTTGTTGGGCTTGCCCAAGCCGAGGAACCAGTCGGCGCCGTTCACGATGATGCCGGGCACCGCGGCGAAAGCCGCCGCCGAGGATGTTCTTGCCGAGGAAGCCCGCGGCGCGCGCCTCGTCGAGCGCCTTCTCGAAGATCTCGTACTCGGTCCAGATCTCGCCGTGGATGTAGTTGTAGCCGACGGTGGCGCCGATCGCGTAGCCCGCGATGATCATGCCTTCGATCAACGCGTGCGGGTTATAGCGGATGATGTCGCGGTCCTTGCACGTGCCGGGCTCGCCCTCGTCGGAGTTGCAGACGATGTACTTCTGGCCGGCGAAGCTCTTCGGCATGAACGACCACTTGAGCCCGGTCGGGAAGCCCGCGCCGCCGCGCCCGCGCAGCGCCGACTTCTTCACTTCCGCGATCACCGCGTCGGGCGTGAGCTTGTCGTCGAAGATCTTCCCGATCGCCTTGTAGCCGCCGCGATCCTGGTAAGCCGCGAGGCCCCAGTTGCACCCGTCGAGGTCCTTCATGATGACCGCGTCGGGGCCGTAGTCGAGCATGGCCGTCACTTGAGCTCCTCGGCGAGCATCCGGTCGATCTTTTCCGGGGTCATGAAGCTGCACATGCGCTTGTTGTTCACGATCATCACCGGCGCGTCGGCACAGGCGCCCATGCACTCGCCTTCCTTGAGCGTCACGCGGCCGTCGGCGCTGGTCTGGTTGAAGCCGGTCAACCCCAACTTGTGTTTCATGTGCTCGGCCGCGTCCACCGAGCCCGACAACGCGCACGGCAGGTTGGTGCAGATGACCACCTTGTACTTGCCGGTCGGCTTGAGGTTGTACATGTTGTAGAAGGTCGCGACCTCGTAGACCCACACCGGCGGCATGCCGAGGAGGGTGGCGACCTCCTCCATCACCTCGTTGGAGAGCCAGCCGAACTGGTCCTGCGCGATGCCGAGCGCCGACATCACCGCCGACTGCTTCTGCTCGGGCGGGTACTTCGCGAGCTCGCGCTTGATGCGCCGCAGGGATTCGGGGGACAGGAGGGCCATGTCAGACCTCGTCCTTCCAGTAGTCGACCGCGTGGTCGTTGTGCGTCATGTGGCGAAGGCGCACCTCGCCGCCGCCGAACGCGCCGATCTTCTTCGAGTCCGGGTATTCGCAGATCTCGGCCGGCATCATGGTGGAGACCGAGATGTAGGCGAGCTCCGCGTCGGAATCGTTAACGAGCTGGTGCGCCGTCTGCGCGCCGCCCGTGGGGCAGCAGATGAAGTCGCCGGCCCTCACCGCACGCGTCTCGTCGCCGTAGCGAAGGAGTCCCCTGCCCTTCACGATGAAGAACATCTCCTCCTCGCCGCGATGGCTGTGGAAGGGGCACGAGCGCTTGCCGGGGGGAACGACGTCGTACGAATAGCCCAGGTCCTTGGCGCCCAGCAGCGGGCCGATGCGCACCGCGTCGCAGGCGAACTTGTCGCCCTTCTCGAAGTGCTCGAGCTTGAGCTCGTCGATGTTGACGACGCGTTTGTCGATGAGGGTCATGGCGCCACCGGGCACTTCATGTCCGCGCCGCCCGCGATCTTTTCGGCCATGAGACGCGCCTTGGTCCTGGCGCAGACCACCGGCGCGGCGGCGCGGGCGGCCTCCATCATGCGCGGGAAGACCTGCCTCATGAGCTCGGGAGAGGCCTGTAGCATGCGCTGCCCGGCCGGCGACTGGTAGAACTCGCGGATCTGGCGCAGCTCGCCGAAGGTGAATTCGCCGGCGTAGGCCTCGGCGAGCGTGTCGAGGAGCCCGCCCGGGCCCCTCGACTGCTCCTTCGTCACCTTCATCGATTCTTCCAGGCCGATCTGCATGCGGCGCGGGTCGACGCCCGAGTTGCCCTGCGCGAATTGCTTCGCCATCGACTCGGCCATCACGCCGGAGACGCTGTCGATCTGGCGCTCGACGTGCATGGCGTCCAGGAGCGCACGCGCTTCGGCGAGGCGCTCGGGGTCTATCGGGTTGGCCGCGAGTGCGACAGCGCTGCCGAAGGCGAAAAGCACGGTGGCGAAAAAAGTCTTCATCGATCGATCTCCCCGAAAACGATGTCGAGGCTGCCGATGATCGCCACCACGTCGGCGATCATGTGGCCGCGCGACATCTCGTCCATGGCGGCCAGATGCGCGAAGCCCGGCGCGCGGATCTTCAGCCGCCACGGCTTGTTGGCGCCGTCGCTCATGAGGAAGATGCCGAACTCGCCCTTCGGATGCTCGACCGCGCAGTAGACCTCGCCCTGTGGCACGAACATGCCCTCGCTGAAGAGCTTGAAGTGGTGGATCAGCTCCTCCATGCTTTCCTTCATCTCGATCCTCGACGGCGGCGCCACCTTGTGGTTGGCGCTGATCACCGGGCCGGGATTCTTCCTCAGCCAATCGATGCATTGCCTGATGATGCGGTTCGACTCGCGCATCTCGTGCATGCGCACGAGGTAGCGGTCGTAGCAGTCGCCGTTGGTGCCGATCGGGATGTCGAAGTCGATCTGGTCGTAGGTCTCGTAGGGCTGCTTCTTGCGCAGGTCCCACGCGATGCCCGAGCCGCGCAACATGGGGCCGGTGAAGCCCAGCGCCTGGGCGCGCTCGGGCGTGACCACGCCGATGCCCACGGTGCGCTGCTTCCAGATGCGGTTATCGGTGAGCAGCGTCTCGTAGTCGTCGACATAGCCCGGGAAG
>WNFI01131824.1_pt1 | contig 17707 bp, 16 predicted proteins | sample 5400471 | NCBI WGS metagenome assembly WNFI01 (sample SAMN13153348, study PRJNA577476) | soil metagenome | isolation source: 100 cm saprolite on Douglas fir-dominated hillslope | place: USA:California | collected 2013-09-17 | reverse complement strand
CTCCACGTGCATGCGGAGCTCGTCGGTGACCGGGACGTTTCGACCCCTGATGTCGATCTGCATCGTCGCTCCTTCGGTCGGCCTTTTCTCTGGCGACCATCGATGCTACGCCGGAGCACGGCGGATGTAAATGGGCGTCGACGGAATACAAACGACCGTTTGTGCCCCTCCGGGGCAGGGCCGGTCGTTTGTATCCCGCCGCCGCTACCGATGTTGGTCCCGCTTCCTGTCCCGCCGCCGCCTTGGTGCGAGAATCGAGCGCTGATGAGCCCGAATCTCTCCTGGACGCTCAGTCCCGGCGTATTGCTCGTCGCGGCGCTCGTGCTCGGTGTCTACGTGCGGCGCTGGCGGGCGGTGCGGCTCGGCTCGCCGCGAGGCGCTGCCGACGCGCCGGTATGGCGCCTGGGCTGCTTCGCTGCATCGGTCCTGATCGGCGTCGTTGCGCTCGTCTCGCCGATCGACGCGCTCGCCGACCAGCTGTTCTTCGCGCACATGATTCAGCACATGCTGCTGCTCGACCTCGCGCCGATCCTCGGCATCCTCGGCTTCACCAAGGTGATCCTACGGCCCGTCACCCGTGCGGTCCACGACCTCGAGCGCAGAGCCGGAGCGCTGGCCCATCCGGCTTTCGCGGTGCTCTTCTACATCGTCGCGATCTGGGCCTGGCATGTGCCCGCGGCCTACGACCTAGCCGTCCGCCATCCCCTCGTGCACGTGCTCGAGCACCTCACCTTCGTGCTCGCCGGCTCGCTGTACTGGTGGCATCTGCTCTCGCCGATACGCGCTCGGCTGCGCCTCGACGGGATGGGCCCGATCGTCTACATGGCCACGACGAAGCTGTTCGTCGGGGCGCTCGGCATGGGACTCGCCTTCGCGCCCTCGGCGCTCTACCCCTACTACGAGCACCACGTCCGCGTGTGGGGGATCTCGGCGCGTGACGACCAGAGCATCGCCGGGCTGATCATGGCAGTCGAGCAGTCACTCGTGATGGGCATCGCGATCGTGTGGCTGTTCGTGCGCGCGCTGACGGAGTCAGAGCGCGCCCAGCAACGCCGCGAGCGCTACGAACTGATCGCCTGAGCGGCCCGCGGCGCTCCCCGCTCAAGATCGGCGCAGCGGCTCAGGGCCGCTCGCCGCTCAGCTCCACGCAGAGCCGCTCGAGCAGCTGCTGCACCTCGATCGTGCGCTGCGCCTCGGGATCGTCGAGCGCGGCGCGCAGCTCCTCTCCGCGGGCGCTCACGAGCTGGTCGGCGATCGCCACGCCGGCCGGCGTGAGGCGTGCCTGCGCGCCTTCGCCGGTGACGAGGCCGCGCTCGTGCAGCTCGGCTTTGACCTCGGCGATGCGCTGCTCCTCGACCTGCTGGCTGCGCGCCATCTCCATCGTCCCGGCAATGCCGTAGCTGTTGAAGCGGACGAGCGCCCAGACCGCCCCCGGACTGATCTCGACGCCGGCGCGCGCCGCGATGCGCCCTCCGATCGCGCGCCTGCCCGCGCTTCCCGCCAGCACGCCGAGCGCGCGGTCGACCTCGGCGAGTGAGCTGTTCGCCTTCGGCGCAGCCAGTGCGTCGTCGAGGCCCGCACTGGTCGCGGCCGTGGCGCGCAGTGGCCGCTCGGGCAGCAACAGGCTGAGCAGGAAGCCGAAGCCGCCGATCGACGCCGCGACGATGAAAACCGGATGCAGCGCGTGTACGTATGCGGCCTCGTAGGCGGTCCGCGCCGCGGCCGGCAACTGCTCGAGCTGCGCGCCGGTCAGGCGCGCGCCCTTGGCGACCTGCGCGCCGACCGCGCCGGGCAGCGCGCCGTGCAGTCCCGAGCGCAGCCGCGTCGTGAAGATCGTCCCGAACACCGCCGCGCCGAAGGAGCCGCCGATACCTCGGGCCAGCGTCACGCCGGAGGTCGCCGAGCCGAGCACCTTGTAGGGGACAGCGTTCTGCACCGCCAGCACCAGCACCTGCATCGTCATCCCCAACCCCAGGCCGAGCACCAGCAGGTAGAGATCCGTGGTTGCCGCGCTCGTGCCGAGCCCGAGGTGGGAGAGCAGGAACAGCCCGAGTGTCATCACGGCAGTGCCCGCGATCGGGAACAGCCTGTAGTGCCCGGTCGAGGCGATCAGCCGTCCCGAGGCCACCGAGGTCAGCACGAGGCCGCCGAGCAACGGAATCAGCCGTAGCCCGGCTCCGGTGGGGCTCGCGTGGAAGACCGTCTGGAAGAACAGCGGCAGGAACGTGACGGAGCCGAACAGCGTGAAGCCGACGATCAGCGACAGCAGCGCCGCGATCCGGAAGACCTGGTCTCCCAGAAGCGACAGCGGCAACACCGGTTCTGCCGCGCGCCGCTCGATCAGCGCGAACACGCCGAGCAACAGGATCGCTGCGACGGGAACGAGGATCGTCGGCGCCGAGCCCCACGCCCAGGTCGTGCCGCCCAGCGAGGCGACCAGCACGATCGCGCTCAGGGCCGCCGCGAGCACAGCCGCTCCGGCGAAGTCGATCTTCGGCCGCCCCCGCGGTCCGGCGGCGGGCAGCGTCGCGCCGATCACGGCCAGTGCGACGAGCCCGATCGGCAGGTTGACGAAGAAGATCCAGCGCCAGCTGAAGTTGTCCACGATCAACCCGCCGAGCAGCGGCCCGGCGATGCTGGCGATGCCGAAGACCGCCCCGAACAGCCCCTGATAGCGCCCGCGTTCGCGCGGCGGCACGATGTCGCCGACGGTCGACTGAACCAGCACGATCAGCCCGCCTGCGCCGAGCCCCTGCACCGCGCGGAAGGCGATCAGCATCGTCATCGTGCCGGCCGTGCCGCACAGCGCGGAGCCAACCAGGAACAGCACCACGGCGCTCTGCAGCACTGTCTTGCGGCCCAACTGGTCGCCGAGCTTGCCATACAGCGGCGTGACCGCTGTCTGCCCGAGCAGGTATGCGCTGGTCACCCAGGAGAGCCGCTCCAGGCCGCCGAGGTCGCCGACGATCGTCGGCAGGGCGGTGGCGACGATCGTCGAGTCGAGCGCCGCCAGCAGCAGCACGAGCATCAGCCCGCTGAAGATCAGGCCGAGGCGCCGCGCCGGCGCGGCGGGAGGGGCCCCGGCGGCGGTCGCGACTCCGCTCACGGCGCGTCGGGGGCGGGTCGCGGGATGGCAAGACCCGGAACCCCCATCGCCGCTCAGCTCCGGCGCCGCAGGTCCGCCGCGATCCCCCTGTGGCCCGCGATCGCGCCGATCAAGATCGACTGTGCCGCCAGGGCCGTGCCGGGGAAGACGATGCTCGACCGCAGCTGGGCGCCGTCGCCGACCCTCGCCCGGTCCCCGAGCACCACAGGGCCGGTGATCCGAACGCCCGCGCCGATCTCCACGTCGCGGCCGATCCACACCGGAGCCTCGATCTCGGCATCGGCGGGCAGCGTGGAGCCGTCCGCCACGGTCACACCCGGCGCGAGGACCTCGCCGACGATCTCCAGGTGCAGCTCGCCTGCCAGAGCGTCGAAGGTCCCCTGACGGAGCTCGCGCAGCGAGCCGACGTCGTTCCAGTACTCCGCCACCTCGTGGATGTAGAACGGCACATCGTTCTCGAGCAGCGCCGGGAACACATCCTTGGCCCAATCGGCGAATGGACGCTCGGGGAAGTAGTCGAAGATCTCCGGCGAGAACACGTAGATTCCGCAGTTGCCGAGATCCGAGAGCGCTTCCTCGGGCGCCGGCTTCTCCTGGAAGCCCGTGATGCGCCCGTCCGGGTCATGCAGCACGACGCCGTACTCGCGGGTGTCCGCAACCTTCTTCACCGACAGCGTGGCGATCCCGCCGGTGTCGCGGTGCCGGGCCACCAGCGCGCTCAGGTCGATGTCCGTCAGGGCATCACCGGAGATCACCAGGAACGGCTCAGATCCGAAGAACTCCCGGCAGGCCCGGACCCCACCGGCGGTCCCCAGGAGCTCCTCCTCGTAGTGGTAGTCGAGGCGATCGCCGAAATGCTCGGAGATCGAGTCCGGGAAGTAGTGCAGGTTCGCGATCACCTCGCTGAAGCCGTGACGCGCGAGCAGGTCGACGATGTGCTCCATCACCGGCCGGTCGAGCACCGGCACCATCGGCTTCGGGATCTCGTAGGTCAGCGGGCGCAGCCGGGTCCCGAGCCCAGCTGCCAGCACCATCGCTCTCATCGCCGGCTCATCCTTTCAAGTTCTTGCGAGCGACATCGGCGGGGAGCGCCATGTCGGCCGCTGTGTGTGTCATGTAAAGAGGCGGGAGCGAAGGTCGCCTTCTGTTGTGCGTGCGCAAAGGTATATACGCGGTAAATACCATTGCTATCGGGACGTGAAAGGCGCCCTCGCACCCATCCTCCGGGTAGATACCTTCGCTATCGGCGTCGCTCTTTTCGATGTATCCGCAGGCTCATCGATCGAGGTTTCGCTGTCGTCGCCGCGCCGCGCGTGCCGTGCCGTGCCGTGCCGTGCCGTTGGATCGTCAAACCCAGCGAACCACGGCACCCACGGCCGGCGCAGGCCTAGTATCGATAGTGGTCGGGCTTGAATGGACCGTCCACCGGCACTCCGATGTAGGCGGCCTGCTCGGGGGTCAGCGTCGTGAGCTTCACGCCGAGCGCGTTGAGGTGCAGCCGTGCGACCTTCTCGTCGAGGTGCTTGGGCAGCACGTAGACGCGCTTCTCGTACTCGTCGTTCTTCGTGAAGAGCTCGATCTGGGCGATCGTCTGGTTGCTGAAGGAGTTGCTCATCACGAAGCTGGGGTGGCCCGTGGCGTTTCCGAGGTTCAGGAGCCGCCCCTCGGAGAGCAGGATGATCGCGTGGCCATCGGGGAAGACCCACTTGTCGACCTGCGGCTTGATGTTGACGCGCTCGATGCCCTCGATGCGACCGAGACCGGCGATGTCGATCTCGTTGTCGAAGTGGCCGATATTGCCGACGATCGCCTGGTGCTTCATGCGCCCCATGTCAGCGGCGGTGATGATGTCCTTGTTGCCGGTCGTGGTGATGAAGATGTCGCCCGTCTCGAGGACTTCTTGGAGCACCCGGACCTCGTAGCCCTGCATCGAGGCCTGCAGCGCGCAGATCGGGTCGATCTCGGTGATCACCACACGGGCGCCCTGGCCGCGGAGTGATTCGGCGCAGCCCTTGCCGACGTCGCCGAAGCCGCAGACGACGGCCATCTTGCCGCCGATCATCACGTCGGTCGCGCGGTTGATGCCGTCGATCAGCGAGTGGCGGCAGCCGTAGAGGTTGTCGAACTTCGACTTCGTGACGGAGTCGTTGACGTTGATCGCCGGGAACAGCAGCTCGCCGCGCTCGACCATCTCGTAGAGGCGATGGACGCCCGTGGTGGTCTCCTCGGTGACGCCTTTGATGCCCTGGCCGATGCGCGTCCAGCGCTGCGGATCCTCACCGAGCGAACGGCTCAGCAGGCCGAGGATCACCGCGAACTCCTCCGACTCGGCGCCGGCCGGGTCGGGGACTGCGCCGGCGGCCTCGTATTCGGCGCCCTTGTGCACCAGCAGCGTCGCGTCGCCGCCGTCGTCGAGGATCATGTTCGGCCCGGATGAACCGGGGCCCGCACGGGTGGGATCCAGATCATCGGCCGGGCCGGGCTCGGGCCAGCGGAGCACCTGCTCGGTGCACCACCAGTACTCCTCGAGGGTCTCCCCCTTCCAGGCGTATACGGGTACGCCACGCGGGTCCTCGGGGCTGCCGTCGGGGCCGACGGCGACCGCCGCCGCGGCGTGATCCTGGGTGGAGAAGATGTTGCAGCTGCACCACCGGACCTTCGCGCCGAGCGCCGTAAGGGTCTCGATCAGGACGGCCGTCTGGATCGTCATGTGCAGCGATCCCGTGATCCGGGCGCCCTTCAGGGGTTGGGCATCGGCGTACTCGCGGCGGATCGCCATCAGGCCTGGCATCTCGTGCTCGGCGAGCGTGATCTCCTTGCGGCCGAAGTCCGCGAGCGAGAGGTCGGCGACCTTGAAGTCGCTCTGCGTGGCAGTGGGTGTCATCGACGACATGACGAACTCTCCTGTTCTTCTCAGGTGAGCGCCCTTCGCTACGGAGGGGGCCGAGCGTGGCGGATACAACCGTCGCAGCGCTCCTCGACCGGGACCGACCGTATCACACCGGGACGGCGGCCAAAACGGCGTGTGGCTCCGGAAAACCGGCGCACCGCGGTCGAATCGATCATCTCGTGGCGAGGGCCGCCTTGAGCTCGTCGAGGGCCCTCACGGGACCGGGGTCGACGCCGCGCAGTGCCGCGAGGTAGATCGAGACGAGGTCGCCGAGCAGGACCAGCGAGATGACGCGGTCGATCGCGGTCTGGCCGCGTGTCTCCAGGCGGAAGCTGGCGGCGGCGCTGCCGGCGATCATCTGCTCGGTCAGCTCCATGCGTTGCTTCACTCGCGGGTGGGCGTCGGAGTCGTCGAGGAACACGGCCGAGAAGCGGCCCACGTCGTTGGCGCCCTCCCAGCCGGCCAGCTCGTTGTGGTCGAGCTCGGGGAGTTCGCCGAAGAAGGCGGGCTGCTTGGCGTTCTCGTTGATCTGGGTCTTCCAGCGGTAGGCGATCGGCGCCGTCAGGCCGGCTCCGGCGATCACCGGGGCAGTGCCCTGGATGCCGCGGGCGATGGTCTTGCCGAGCGAGTCTTCCGGGGCGTCCGGGCCCCACTCGGCCACGAGCGCCTCGACGTGCGAGGCGGCCACGTCGATCTCCGCGGTCAGCCGCGGGCCGACGCCGCAGAGCGCTGCGACCTCGAGGGAGGCGACGATCATGTAGGCGACGGCCGCACGGGGCTCGAAGCCGGCCGGCAGCGGGATCACCGGAACGCCGTCGGCGCGGGCCATCTCCGCGAGGCGCCCGCCGGTCGTGACGACCGTTCGCTTGGCACCGAGCGCCCCGGCGGACTCGTAGCAGGCGAGCGTCTCCTCGGTTTCGCCCGAGTAGCTCGCGCACATCACCATCGTGTCGGGCGTCGTCCACGTCGGGATGCCGTAGGCGCGGGTCACGAAGATCGGACGCGAGGCATGGTCGCCGAGCGCGGCGCGGGCCAGGGCGCCGCCGATCGCGGAGCCTCCCATGCCCGCGACGACCAGCCCGGCAGGGGTGTCCCAGTCCTGCATGATCGCTGACTCGACCCGCCAGACGGCATCGCGGAGGTGCTCGGGGAGAGAAAGCACGTCCTCCAGCTGACCGGTGCTGTCGACCCTGCCGATCGACTCCCGGGAGATCTCCGCCGCGGCGGCTGTCGTGGTCGCGCCGTCGCTCATCTGGCCCTCTTTTGGTCGGTGAATGTGGTGTCGGTCATCGTCTCGGTCGCTGCCTCGCTCGCGCCGCTGGCCCCTAGAACTCGATCGCCCCGTCGGGCAGGTGCACCCCTGGGAAGATACGCGCCCCGCGTGTGATCACGTTGTCAGCCCCCAGGCTGACCCCCTCCCCCAGTACCGCCCCGGCCGTGACCTTGCTGCCCGATCCGATCTGGCAGCGCGGCCCGACGATGCAGTCGCGAAGCTCGCAGCCCTCGGCCACCTGGCTGCCGGGAAGGATAACGGCGCGCTCGACGGTGCTGTTGGCGCCGATCGTGACGTTCTCGGAGAGCACCACGAGCGGGCCGACGTGGGCGCCCGCTGCGATCTTCGCCCCGGCCTCGACGATCGCCGGTGGGATCACGCGCCCGTCGAGCTCGACGTCCGGCGCGATCCTCGCCCAGCCTACGGAGAGGCGCTCGGAGACGGCCGTCTTGACGTTGCCCTCGATGATGTCGAAGGTCCCCTCGAGGTAGCGCTGGGGCGTGCCGATGTCCATCCAGTAGCTCTCGGAGGCGTAGCCGTAGAGGCCCTCGCCCACCAGCCGCGGCCAGACCTCACGCTCGATCGAGACGTTCCCCTCCGGCGGCACCAGGTCGAGGATCTCCCTCTCGAGCACGTAGGCACCGGCACTGATCAGCGCGCCGCCGGTCCTGCTCGGATCCACGCTGCCCGCCGCGCCGTTGGCGCTCGGCTTCTCGATGAACGCCTCCACTGACTGGTCGTCCTTCAGCAGCACCATGCCGTAGGAGCTGGGGTCGGGAACCTTCACGAGAGCCAGCGTCGCACGGGCGCCGGTCGCCTCGTGCTGGGCGATCTGGGCGCCGAGGTCGATGTCCGTTAGAACGTCGCCGTTGAGCATCAGGAAGCGGTCCTCGAGGATCGGCTCGGCCAGCTTGACCGCGCCGGCCGTGCCGCGCGGCTCCGGCTCCTCGACGTAGCGCAGCCGCAGGCCGAAGGCAGAGCCGTCGCCGAGCACATCGCGAACCGTGTCGGCCAGAAAGCCGCATGACATGACCACGTCATCGATGCCGTGACCGGAGAGCCATTCGAGCATGTAGGCGATGAAGGGCCGGTCGACGAGCTGCACGACGGGCTTCGGGACGGTCGAGGTGAGGGGGCGCAGCCGTGTGCCCCGGCCGCCGACGAGGATCACCGCCTGCAAGCGCGAACTCCCCGCCCGCGGCTCACCGCCGGCCGATCCCTTCGTAGAGCAGCCCGGCGGCACGCACGGCGGCCGCGTCGAGCGCGTTGCGCCCGTCTACGACCAGCGCGCCGCTCATCGCCTCGGCGACCTCGTTCCAGTCGAGCTCGAGGAACTCGCGCCACTCGGTCACGAGCACGACGGCATCGGCCTCGGTGACGGCTTCGAGCGCCGCGTCGCAGTAGTTGAGCTGAGGCATCAGCGTGCGGGCCTCGTGCTCGGCGACGGGGTCATAGGTGCTGACGATCGCGCCCTCGGCCAGCAGCCGGCCGGCGAGCACCAGCGAGGATGCGCCGCGCATGTCGTCAGTCTCGGGCTTGAAGGCCAGGCCGAGCATCGCGATGCGCTTGCCGGCGAGGTCGCCGACGTGGCGTTGGAGCTTGGAGATCACGCGACGCTTCTGCAGCTCGTTGACCTCGGTGACGGCGTTGAGCAGCTGGAAGTGATAGCCGGAGTTCGCGGCGAGCAGCTTCAGGGCGCTGACGTCCTTGGTGAAGCAGGAGCCGCCGTAGCCGATCCCGGCCTGCAGGAACTTCGGGCCGATGCGATCGTCGAGGCCGACGCCACGGGCTACCTCGATGACATCCGCTCCGGTCTCCTCGCAGACATTGGCGATCTCATTGATGAACGAGATCTTCGTCGCCAGGAAGGCGTTGGCGGCGAGCTTGATCATCTCGGCGCTGGCCACATCGGTGCGCACGAGGGGGGCCTCGAGCGGCGCGTAGAGGCCGATCACCGCATCGCCTGCCCAGTCTCCGTTGTCGCCCACCACGACCCGGTCGGGCCGGCGGAAGTCCTTCAGCGCCGAGCCCTCCTTGAGGAACTCAGGACAGGACACGTAGGCCATTCCCTCCTTGCCCCGTTCACGGAAGATCCGCTGGATGCTCGCGCCGGTACCGCACGGCACCGTCGACTTCATAACCAGGGCATGCTCGTTGGAGGGGGGCAGGGCGTCGACGACGGCGTGGACGGCCGACAGATCGGCGTCGCCGGAGTAGGTCGGCGGCGTGCCGACGGCGACGAACAGCATGCGGGCGTGCTCGAGCGCCTCGCCGAGGTCGGTCGAGAAGTGCAGGCGGGAGCCGTGCTCGGCGAGGATCTGCTCGAGGCCGGGCTCGTAGATCGGCACCTCGCCGCGCCGCAGCCGCTCGATCTTCTCGGCGTCGATGTCGACGCACCAGACCTCGCTGCCGAGCTCGGCGAAGCCGGCAGCCGTAACCAGGCCGACATAGCCGGTGCCGATCACTCCGATGGGCTTGCGTTCCGCGCTCATGGGGCGAGGAAGGCTAGATGATCGATTGGACCGCCGTGGGCCGTCGGGCCGGCGGCTACTCGGCGACGGCGAGGAACGCTTCGTAGCGCCGCGCGTCCCGCACGGCCCGGGCCTGTTCCTCGGAGTCCTCGCCGGCGCGCTCAGCGGTGGCCCGCGATTCGGCGAGCTTCGTCTCGAGCACCGGGCGGTCCAGATCGCCCGGCGCGATCGCCTCCTCCACGAGCACCAACGCGCGGTTATCGGCGAACTGCAGGTAGCCCTCGGCCTGGGCGAAGCGCACGATCTCCTCGTCCGAGCGGTACAGCCGCAGCTCGGTTGGATCGAGCATCGCCAGCACCGGCTCGTGGTTGGCGAGCACGCCGATCGAGCCGCTGGCCGTGCGCGTCGAGAGCAGCTCGATCTCCTCCGAGAAGACCTCGCCCTCGGGAGTGAGGATTTCGGCCTGGAATTTCGTGCGCGCCATTATTTCTTCGCGGCCTCGACGACTTCCTCGATCGTGCCCTTCAGGAAGAAGGCCGACTCGGGGATCTCGTCGTGCTTGCCTTCGATGATCTCCTCGAAGCCCCGGATCGTCTCGGGGATCGGCACGAAGGCGCCGGGGGTGCCCGTGAACTGTTCGGCGACGAAGAACGGCTGGGACAGGAAGCGCTCGATCTTGCGCGCCCGCTGCACCGTCAGCTTGTCCTCGTCCGAGAGCTCGTCGATGCCGAGGATCGCGATGATGTCCTGCAGCTCCTTGTAGCGCTGGAGGATCTCCTTGACGCGGTTCGCGACCCGGAAGTGGTCCTCTCCGAGGATCTCGGCCTTGAGGATCGTGGAGGTCGATTCGAGCGGGTCGACGGCCGGGTAGATGCCTTTTTCGGAGATCGACCGGGACAGCGCGGTGGTCGCGTTGAGGTGGGCGAACACCGATGCCGGGGCCGGGTCGGTGTAGTCGTCGGCGGGCACGTAGATCGCCTGAATCGAGGTGACCGAGCCGCGCTTGGTGGAGGTGATGCGCTCCTGCAGTTCGCCCATCTCCGTCTCCAGCGTCGGCTGGTAGCCCACCTGCGAGGGCATCCGGCCGAGCAGCGCCGAGACCTCGGAGCCGGCCTGGACGAAGCGGAAGATGTTGTCGATGAACAGCAACACGTCCTGGCCCTCGTCGCGGAAGTATTCGGCCATCGTCAGCCCCGAGAGGGCGACGCGCATGCGGGCGCCGGGCGGCTCGTTCATCTGGCCGAAGACGAGCATCGTCTTGTCGAGCACGCCCGACTCCTTCATCTCCAGCCACAGGTCGTTGCCCTCGCGGGAGCGCTCGCCGACGCCGCAGAAGGCGGACAGGCCGCCGTGCTCCTTGGCGAGGTTGTGGATCAGCTCCTGGATCAGCACCGTCTTGCCGACGCCGGCGCCGCCGAACAACCCGGTCTTGCCGCCCTTCGCGTAGGGGGCCAGCAGGTCGATCACCTTGATGCCCGTTTCGAAGATCTCGGTCGTCGGGGTCAGGTCCTCGACGCGCGGCGCCTCCTGGTGGATGCCCCGGCGCTCGACATCCGCCGGCAGCGGCTCGCCGAGGTCGATCGGGTCGCCCAGCAGGTTGAAGATGCGCCCCAGCGTCACCTCGCCGACGGGCACCTGGATCGGCGCGCCGGTGTCGATCACCTCGAGGCCCCTGGCGAGCCCATCGGTGGTGTCCATTGCGACCGCACGGACACGGTCATCGCCGAGGTGCTGCTGCACCTCGCAGACCAGCAGCTTCTCCTCCGAGCCGGCACTGATCCCCGGGGCCTCCTCCTGGCGGTTGGCGGCCGTCCGTTCGATCGTGATCGCGTGGTAGATCTCGGGCAGGCGGTCGGGGAAGACGGCCTCGATCACGACGCCCTGGATCTCCTCGATCCGCCCGACGTTGCGTGTCGCGCCGTTAGCGGCGGTCGTGGTCTCGGTCTCGGTGCTGGCCATCTTTTTTCTCTCTTTCTCTTCTAAATCTCTAAATCAAGTTCTAGTGGAACTGCGCTGCTGAGCGGGACGAGGGTCAAGCGAGACAAGGACGCAGTGAGCGAAATGTGCCGGACCGGGAGACACTCGCTTCGCTCGTGTGCCCCGAACCGGCCAGCACATGAGCGAGCGAGGACGCCGTACAGCGCCGGTCATCGTTCGGCTCACGAGAGGCCCTCGGCGCCGGCTACCACCTCCATGATCTCCTGGGTGATCTCCGCCTGTCGGGCGCGGTTCATCTGCAGCGTGTAGTCGGTGATGATTTCGCCGGCGTTGTCGGTGGCGCTGCGCATCGCCGTCATCTGGGCTCCGAAGAAGCCCGCCGTGGACTCAACGAGCGCCCGGTAGATCGAGATCTCGACGTAGTCCGGCACGAGCCTGCGCAGGATCGCTTCGGGGTCCGGCTCGTAGTCGACCAGCGCCCGGGGGCCCTCGTGGGAGCCCTCGGGATCGGCCTCCTCCTCCTCGCCCTCGATGCTCGCAGCGGAGAGGGGCAGCAGCCGCTGCTGGGTGACCGTCTGGGTCAGCGGCGAGACGTAGCGGTTGTAGATCAGCTCGACGCGGTCGAGCTTGCCGTCGACGTAGCCTTCGATCAGGTCATCGGCGATCGTGCGGGCGTCGGCATAGGCGGGGCGGTCGGAGAAGCCCGTGTAGCTGCCGCTCATATCCAGCCCCCGGAAGGTCAGCGAGGACACGCCGCGGCGGCCCGTCGCGTACCAGACGGCCGATTTGCCCTCCTCACCGAGATCGCGGCCGAGCCGCGTGCCGGCGCGGATGATCTGCGAGTTGAAGCCTCCGGCGAGGCCGCGATCGCCCGTGATCAGCAGCAGGCCGATGTTCTGCTCCGCCTCGTGCTGGGCGAGCAGCGGCAGCCGCGAGGCCTCGGCGCCGGCGGCCTGGGCGGCCTGGCGAGTCATCCGCCGCACGGCGTTCGCGTAGGGGCGCAATGCCTCGATGCGCATCTCCGCGCGTCGCAGCCGCGCCGCCGCGACGGTCTCGAGCGCCCGCGTGATCTTCTGGATGTTCTGGACCGATGCGATCCGGTTCTTGACGTCGCGCTGGGAGGCCATGGGCTGAGTTCTGCGCAGGCGCGCTAGGCGGCCGCGGTCGTCTCCTCCCGCTCGCTCTCCGGGGCCTGGCCGGCGCTGTCATCGCGATCGGCGCCGGCCGCCCGCGTGGCCAGGTCAGCCGTCGCGGTGGACGGCGTGGCGTCGTCGTCGATCGGCTGGCCCTCCTCGTCGAGGTCATAGCCGAAGTCCTGGGCGAAGCCCTCGACGGCGTCGCGGACGGCCTTCTGGGTCTCCTCGGACCAATCGCCTTCGGCGATCTTCTTGCGCAGGTCCCCGTACTGGGCGTGCATCCGCTCGGTCAGCCCGAGCAGGAAGTCCGGCACCCGATCGACGTTCAGGCGATCGAGGAATCCGTTCGTGGCGGCATAGATCTGCACGGTCTGGTCCTCGACCGCGAGCGGTGAGCGCTCGCTCTGGTTGAGCGTCTGCACGAGCCGTTCGCCGCGCGCCAGCGTGCGCTGGGTGTCGGCGTCGAGGTCCGAGCCGAACTGGGCGAAGGCCTCGAGGTCGCGGTACTGGGAGAGCTCGAGCTTGATGCGCCCGGCCACTTTCTTCATCGGCCCGATCTGCGCGTTGCCGCCGACGCGGGACACCGAGATGCCGACGTTGATCGCCGGCCTCACACCCGCGTTGAACAGTTTCGACTCGAGGAAGATCTGCCCGTCGGTGATCGAGATCACGTTCGTCGGGATGTAGGCCGACACGTCGCCGGCCTGCGTCTCGATCACCGGCAGCGCGGTCAACGAGCCCCCGCCGAGCTCGTCGTTGAGCTTCACTGCGCGCTCCAGCAGGCGGGAGTGCAGGTAGAAGACGTCCCCCGGGTAGGCCTCGCGCCCGGGCGGCCGGCGCAGCAGCAGCGACATCTGCCGGTAGGCGTAGGCGTGCTTGGTGAGGTCGTCGTAGATGCACAGCGCGTGGCGGCCGCTGTAGAGGAAGTGCTCCCCCATCGCGCAGCCCGCGTAGGGCGCCATGAACTTGATCGGCGCCGCCTCGTCGGCCGGGGCCGCGACGATGATCGTGTTGTCGAGCGCGCCGTTTTCGTCGAGCGTCTGGGCGAGCGCCACGACCGTCGACATGCGCTGGCCGACCGCCACGCCGGTCTGCATCGGTTCCGTCACGGGCTGGCGCTGCACGACGCCGGGTGCCTTGAACTCGGCGGGGCGCGTCTCCTTGATCTCGATGTCGCCCTTGCCGTCGAGCGGCCGGCCGAGCGGATCGACGATCCGTCCGAGCATCTGCTCGCCGACCGGAATCTCGAGCAGGCTGCCGCTGCGCCTGACGGTGTCGCCCTCGGAGATGTGCTCCCACTCCCCGAACAGCACCGCGCCGACGTTGTCGGACTCGAGGTTCAAGGCCAGGCCGGTGACGCCATGGGGGAATTCGAGCATCTCGAAGGACATGCAGTTCTCGAGCCCGTGCAGGCGAGCGATGCCGTCTGCAACCGACAGCACGGTCCCGACCTCCGTCAGCTCCGCAGCGCCGGCGTCGAGTCCCTCGATGCGGCTCTTGAGGATGCTTGTGATCTCGTCTGGGTTGATCTGCATTGATTTCTCCTTTGAGGGCGCGGGGCGACCCTCTCTAAGCTCCTTGGGCAACTTGCCTGCGCAGCTGCTCCAGTCGGTTTCGAATTGAGGCATCGAGGATCGAGTTGCCCACCCTGACCACGAGGCCACCGAGGATCGCGGGGTCCACGCGCGCAGCGAGCTCCACGGTGCGACCCGCACGCTCGCCGATCGTGCGGCCGAGGTTCTCCGTCGTCGCCTGATCGAGCGCGATCGCGCTCGTGATTTCCACCGGCAGCAGCCGGTTCTCCTCCTCCCAGAGGCGCTCGTAGTCCTGCCGGATGCGGAAGATCACGGGCATGCGGTGGTTTTCGATCAGCAGGTTCACGAAGTTGATGAAGTTCTCATCCGCATCGAGGAGAACGCGGCGGAGGCCATCCTGCTTCTCCTCGCTCGAGAAGTACGGCGAGAAGAAGAAGGTCGTGAGCTCGCGGTTGGAGTCGAGGGCGTCGGCGAACTGGCCGAGCTGCTCCCGTAGCACGTCGAGCTTGCCGTGTTCGCGGCCGACCTCGAACAGCGCCCGCGCATATACCTGGGCCAGCTCCTCCATCAGTTCCTCGAGGGTCCCGCGGAGAGCGAGGAGAGGTCGAGGTCGACGAGCGCTTCCTCGACGAGGCGGCGCTGATCGGCGTCGGTGAGCACCTTTTTCGTGACCTTCTCGGTCGCCAGCACGGTCAGGTCGGCAACCTCGCGGCGGATGTCCGAGATCGCCCGCTCGGTGGCGACCTCGATTTCGCGCTCGGCGCGCTGGGAGGCCTCCGCGATCAGCTCCTGGCCGTGTTGCTTGGCCTCCTGGTCGGAGGTGTCGGCGGCCTGTCGCGCACGCTGGACGATCTCATCGGCCTGCGCCCGTGCCTCCTTCAGCCGCTCGCGGTACTCCGCCAGCAGCTGATCGGCCTGCTCGCGGGTGCGCTCGGCGGTGTCGATCGAGTCTTCGATCGCTTTCTGGCGACTGCCGAGCGCCGCGCTGATGCGCGGGAAGGCAAACTTGGCGAGCAGGATCATGGTGATGCCGAAGACCACGAGCGTCCAGACCATCAGGCCGACGCCAGGCTTGATCAGGAAGCTGCCGTTGGAGGCGAGCACGCCGGCGCCGCGCGGGGAGAGTGACGCCAACAGCGGTGTGAGCATTGCGAGCATCGCCTAGACGATGAAGGCGGCGAGCAGGCCGGCCACGAGCCCGTAGAAGAAGCACGCCTCCGTCAGGGCGAAGCCCAGGAACTGAAGCTGTGTGATCTCGTCGCGCATCTCGGGCTGGCGAGTGATCCCTTCGATCGCCTTGCCGAAGACGAGGCCGATGCCAACCCCGGCGCCCACGGCCCCGAGACCGCCGCCGACGCCGAGGCCGATGGACTTGCCGGCCTTGGCTATTTCTTCAGTGGCCGCGAGGACGGTGATGAAAGCAATATGCACGGCGATTGGCTCCTTTTAGTGGTCTGCGGCGACCGCGCCGCCGATGTAGATAGCGGTGAGGAGGGCGAAGATGAATGCCTGTAGCGCGGCTACAAGCCCGACCTCGAAGGCGAACAGGATGATGCCGAACGGCAGCGTGAACCAGCCGAGCCAGGCGACCCCCAGGATCACGGACAGCGCGCCCGCCATGAAGAGGATGATCAGGTGGCCGGCGAGAACGTTGGCGAACAAACGAACGGTGAGCGACAGGATGCGGAGCAGGTTCGAGAGCAGCTCGAGGAAGAAGAGGAACACGGCTATTCCCCCTTTTACCCCTCCCGGGACGAGGCCCTTGAGATAACCGATCGGGCCCTTGGCGCGTATGCCTTCAAGCGTGTAGGAGACGAACACGACCAGCGCGAGCACGAGCGGGACGGAGAGGTTGGCGGTGGCCGCGTACAGCGAGAAGGCCGGGATGTGCCAGCCGAAGATGCTCACCTCATACTCGGTGTTTGTCGGCAGGGGGATGTAGCTGACCAGGTTGGAGAAGAGGATGAACAGGAACAGCGTGCCGATGAAGGGAAACCACTTGGCGGCCGTCTTCGAGTCCATCGCGCTGCCGGTGATGTTGTCTCGCATCAGCTGGTAGATGACCTCGACCGCGGTCTGGACGCGGTTGGGACGTTGATGCATGCGCCGCGCGATGTAGATCATGCTCACGCAGGTGAGCACGCCGGCGATGATCAGGTACAGCACAGCCTTGTTGATCGAGAAGATCCCGAGGTTGACCCAGCTGTCGAGTTTGAACTCGTTCTGTGGCTTGTAGGCTTCGTTGCGCGTCCCTTTGAACCCGTAGATCGCGACCAGCGCGACGAGGCCGGCGAGGTAGACGCCGGCGGCGATCAGCAGCCCGCGTTTCACACTCGAACGCTTGGCCGGGCCCTGCTCGCTCCCCGCGGGCGCGGGCTTGCGGGCCTGCTCGGGTGCCAGCGCGGGCGGCAGCCCGCCTGTCGCGGCGGCGCTCATGACGGGCTCGGCCTTCCGCGCGCGGGGGCGCTCGGAGTGAGCGCGTCGCCGCGGGTGAAGAAGGACATCGCGAAATAGACGGTGAAGGCCGCGAGCACGACCGCTGCGGCCGTGATCCCGTCGGCCTTGCTGCCCGCATAGCGTGCGAGCAGTATCGCCAGCGCGACGATCCAGAGGCGACCCATCATGCTGCCGACCTGAACGCCGGCGCGAACCTTCGGATCGCCGATCCGCAGCGCCCGCTCCTGCAGGTATACCGTGCCGAGCCGCGTCAGCAGCCAGGTGACGGCAGCGATCAGGTAACCCAGCAGCGGCAGCCCGGCGATCGCGACGAACGGCGCCGTCGCGAGCACCAGGCACACGTCGAGGTAGCGCAGCAGTGCCATCTCAGCCCTGCGGTCCGCGGGGCTTGGCCCGCAGTGTCTGGCAGCGAGCGCGGCGGGGGCGCGCCGGGCCGGCGGCCGGAGGACGGCGGCAGGCCAGGCGACGCGCGCGGCGGCGTGCCCTCAGGGTGGGGCCGAAGCGGCCTTCGCGGCGCCTCGCGCGGCGTGTCAGGCGGTTGCGTGCCCTTGGCGTCTCTGCGCCGCGGCCGGCCGCGGGCGAGGGGATCTCGGCTGGATCCTCGTCACCCTCCGGCTGTGTGCCCGGCAGGCGCTCGAGGTCGTCGTTGGCGTCGAATTCTGGCATGTGAATTGGGCCACCCTACAGAGCCATGCACGCCTCCGCTCTGCAGGTGGCAGATCCGCCCCGGTGTCCCTCAACACGTCGCGGCGACCCGGCCATTCTATCCGAACTTGGACTTCGTAACAACTTTGTGACATGCGCCACGCGTGGGGTTTTTGGGCCCTGGCGCGGCCTTTGCCGCCTTGCGGCCCTCAGCCGGTGACCGCGGCGGGCGCTTCCGCGGGCCGCCGTCGGGCCT
>WNFI01213744.1_pt1 | contig 17709 bp, 17 predicted proteins | sample 5400471 | NCBI WGS metagenome assembly WNFI01 (sample SAMN13153348, study PRJNA577476) | soil metagenome | isolation source: 100 cm saprolite on Douglas fir-dominated hillslope | place: USA:California | collected 2013-09-17 | reverse complement strand
GCGGCCTCGAGCTCGCGGGCGACTTTCCGCAGCTCGCCGCCGAGCTCGGCAAGCAGGGCGTGGACGGCATGATCCTCGATGGCGAGATCGTGGCCTTCGCCGCGTCCGGTCGCCCCTCGTTCGCGGCGATGCAGCAGCGGGCACAGCTCAAGACCGATCGCGAGATCGCCGCAGCCGACCTCGCCTCGCCGGTCGCCTTCTTCGCCTTCGACCTGCTCTACTTCGCGGGCATCGACCTACGCGATGCCCCCTACCGCGACCGGCGCCGCTATCTCGCCCAGTGCCTGCTCCCCTCGTCGCTCGTGCAGCTGGTGCACTCGTCGGACGATGGCGTCGAGCTCAACGCCGCGGCGCTCGCCACCGGATTCGAAGGCGTGATCGGCAAGCGCAAGGATAGCCGCTACGAGGCCGGGCGGCGGTCGCAGTCGTGGCTCAAGGTGAAGCCCACGACCACCGCGGAATTCGTCATCGGCGGCTACACGCAGGGCAAGGGATCGCGCTCGCCGCTCGGGGCGATCCTGGTGGGCTACTGGGACAAGGGGAAGCTCCGCCACGCCTCGCATGTCGGTTCCGGATTCGATGAGCGCACGCTGAAAGAGGTCAAGGCGCGCCTCGAGCCGCTGCGCCGGGAGACCTGCCCCTTCGACGAGACTCCGGAGCTCAACGCGCCCACGGTGTGGGTCGCGCCGCGCGTCGTCGCCGAGGTCGCCTTCCACAGCTGGACCGACGACCAGCACCTGCGGGCGCCCGTGTTCCTGCGATTGCGCGACGACGTCGATGCGAAGAGCATTCGCCGGGCCGGCGCAACCGGGAAGCCGGCAAGGCCTGCGGCGCCCGCTGGCGGCGACGGCGTCGACGAGGTGCTGGCACAGCTCGAGAGCCGGAAGAACGATTTCACGCTCGCCGTGGGCGCGCAGCGCATCAAGCTCACCCATCTCGATCGCGTCTACTGGCCGCCGGACCCGTCGCTCAAGCAACCGGCGCTCACCAAGCGCGACCTGCTGCGTTACTTCGCACGCGTGTCGCCGCTCATCATCCCGCATCTCGCCGACCGCCCGCTCACCATGATCCGGATGCCCGACGGCATCGGCGGCCAGCGCTTTTTCCAGAAGCACTGGGACCAGGAACCGCCGCCCTTCGTCGACACCATCACCGTGTTCTCGGGAAGCAAGGACGAGGAGCACGACTACCTGGTGTGCAACAACCTGCCGACGCTGCTGTGGCTCGCGCAGTCCGGCACGCTCGAGTTCCACGTCTGGCACTCCCGCTCGCGCGTGGGCCCGGACGCCGCCTCGAAGAGCACCGACTTCGCCACGTCGCTCGAGTCGCTCGAGGCCTCCGTGCTCAACTACCCCGACTACGTCGTGTTCGACCTCGACCCCTACATCTACTCGGGCAAGGAAGGAAAGGGCGAGGAGCCGGAGCTCAACACGGTCGCCTTCGAGAAGAGCAAGGAGGTCGCCTTCTGGCTGCGCGAGCTGCTCCAAGGCATGTCGCTCGAGCCGATCGTCAAGACTTCGGGCAAGACGGGGCTGCACGTCTTTGTGCCGATCCGGCGCACCATCGACTTCGACGCCGCGCGCCACGTCTCCGAGCTGGCCGGCAGGCATTTGATGCGGCTGCATCCGAAGGACATCACGCTCGAGTGGAGTATCCCGAAGCGCACCGGCAAGATCTTCATGGACTACAACATGAACGTGCGCGGCAAGACGTTGAACGTCGCGTACTCGCCGCGCGGCGCGCCGGGCGCGCCGGTGTCGATGCCCCTCACGTGGGAGGAGCTCGCCGGCGCCCATCCGCTGGACTTCCGCATCACGAATGCCGCCGAGCGATTGGCGCAAACTGGCGACCGTTGGCGCGATGTGCTCGATCGGAAGCAGGACCTGGAGGGCGCGTTGAAGGGAACCCAATCCCCGCCGACGCCATCTCCCAAGAAGCGGAAAAGGGCACGCTGAACCTCACAAACCGCTTGCATTGCAAGTCGTAGGGTCCTGAACTAGAATAGGAAATCCTCAGGAGGCACAACCATGGCTGCACGGTCGATAGCGTCGTTGACGGTCTCGTTCGGGCTCGTGTCGATCCCGGTGAAGCTCTTCTCGGCGACCGAGGCGAGCCGCGCGATCTCTTTCAACATGCTCCACAAGGGCTGCGGCTCGCGCTTGAAGCAACAACTCCTTTGCGTGAAGGAGGAGATCCCGGTCGCGCGCGAGGACGTCGTCAAGGGCTACGAGTTCTCCAAGGACCAGTACGTGGTCTTCACGCCCGAGGAACTGAAGGCGATGGAGGAAGCCGGCACGCACATGGCCGAGATCACCGAGTTCGTGCCCATCGAATCGATCGATCCGGTCTACTTCGACAAGGCGTACTACCTCGCTCCCGACAAGGGCGGGGCCAAGCCCTATGCCCTGCTGAGGAAGGCCCTGTACGAATCCGACCGCTGTGCGCTCGGGCGCTGGGCGGCGCGCGGCAAGCAGTACATCGTCATGATCCGCCCGGTCGAGGACGGCCTGGTCATGCAGCAGCTCCTCTACGCCGACGAGGTGCGCTCCATCAAGGAGATCGAGATTCCCCAGACCGAAGTGAAGCCCGCGGAGCTCAAGCTCGCGCAGCAGCTGATCGAGGCGCAGGCCTCGGAAAAGTTCGACCCGGCCGCCTACAAGGACGACGTGAAGGCGCGCATCGAGACTGCGATCCAGAAGAAGGTCGAGGGCCAGGAGATCACCATGACCGAGGAGCCCGCGGGCGGGGCGCAGGTGATCGACCTGATGGAGGCGCTCCGCGCGAGCCTCGTGAAGAAGGGCGGCGTTCCCGCCAAGGCCAAGGAAGCGCAGAAGGCCGCGCCGCAGGCGGCGACCCGCAAGGGACCCAAGCGCGCGCGCAACACGTGGCTGTTCTCCTTCCAGGACCTGATCCTGCTGCGCACCGCCCAGGCCCTCGCCGACGCGCAGGTTCCGCAGCGGCGCATCACGCGCTCGATGAAGGAGTTGCGTCGCCTGCTGCCCGAGAGCATGCCGCTATCGGGTCTGAGCATCGGCGCCGTCGGCGACCGCGTGGTGGTGCGCGAAGGCGCGAGCCGCTGGCAGGCCGAGTCGGGTCAATATCTGCTCGAATTCGAGGGCGATCCCGCCAACGATTCGCTCAAGGTCGTGCGCCATGAGACACCAGCGCCCACCGCCGACGACGCCGAGGCATGGTACGGCCGCGGCGTGGCGTTCGAGGAAGCCAACCCGGAGGCGGCGATCGAGGCCTACGAGCGCACCATCGCCGCCGACCCTTCGCGCCTCGACGCGCGCATCAACCTCGGGCGACTGCTGCACGAATCGGGACGCCTCGTTAAAGCCGAGCAGGCGTACCGCGAGGCGCTGCGCACCTGCGGCAGCGACCCGGTGCTCCTCTTCAATCTCGGCGTCCTGTTCGACGACATGAGCCACCGGTACGACGCCCTGCAGGCCTATGAGGCGGCGCTGCGCATCAATCCGGAGCTGGCGGATTGCCACTACAACCTCGCGCTCATCTACGAGAAGCTGCGCCGGCCGAAGGAAGCGCTGCGGCACATGGCGCAATACCGGCGCCTCGCGAAGTGAAGATCGCGACCTTCAACGTCAACGGCATCGCATCGCGCCTGCCGCATCTGCTGCTGTGGCTGGAGAAGGAAGCGCCGGACGTGGTCTGCCTGCAGGAGCTCAAGGGAATCGACAAGGCGTTTCCCGCAGCGACGCTGCGCAAGGCGGGCTACGGCGCGATCTGGCGCGGCCAGCAATCATGGAACGGAGTGGCCATCCTGGCCCGCGGCGCCGACCCGATCGAAGTCCGGCGCGACTTGCCGGGCGATCCGTCCGACGATCACAGCCGCTATCTCGAGGCGACCGTCGGCGATGTCCTGATCGCGAGCCTCTACCTGCCCAACGGCAATCCGCAGCCCGGCCCCAAGTTCGCCTACAAGCTCAAGTGGTTCGACCGCCTGATCGAGCACGCGCAATCGCTCCGGGCGGCACCGCGGCCCACGATCCTCGCGGGCGACTTCAACGTCGTGCCCACCGACTTCGACATCTACAACACGCGCTCGTGGAAGAAGGACGCCCTGCTCCAGCCGCAGAGCCGGGAGCGCTACCGGCGCCTCCTCGAGCAGGGATGGACCGACGCGTTGCGCGCCAAGCGCCCCGAGCAGGCGATCTACACGTTCTGGGACTACTTCCGGCAGCACTGGGAGCGCAACGCGGGGCTCCGCATCGACCCCCTGCTGCTGAGCGACGAGCTCGCGCCGCGCCTTGCCAACGCCGGCGTCGACACCTGGGTGCGCGGACTCGAGAAGGCGAGCGACCACGCACCGGCCTGGATCACGCTCGACGCGCCCAGGAAGAAAGCCGGGCGGCGCCCCCGGACCTAAGCCCTCCTTGCGACCGGTGCCGCGAAGGCGTAGCTTTCCCAGCCGCAGCATCAAGACTCGATAACAGCTGCTGTCAACGGGAGGACGCATGCTCGGGAGTGGGCCTCCTGTCTGGCATCTATGGATTGGCGGTGATCATTCCCTCGATCGCGGTGGGCGTGCGGCGAATGCACGACATCGATCGCACCGGATGGTGGCTGCTAATCGCTTTCATCCCGCTCATCGGGGTGATCGTCCTGCTCATCTTCGCGCTGCTGCCGGGCACGGCGGGCGACAACAAGTACGGGCCGGATCCGAAGGCCGCGGGATAGGCTCTCGCCCGGCGGCGGAGACGCCGCCGGGCGCCGAATCGGCGCTCCGAGCCTCAGCGCTTGGCGAACAGGTCGGCGAAGAACTTCGTCATCTCCACCTTCGAGCTCTTGTCGGCCTTCTCGTCGTAGGCGAGCGGCAGGTTGAACTTCTTGCCCTTCTCGGTCGCCTCCGGATTGGTGAACGCGTGCACCGCGCCCGGGTAGTCGATGAATTTGTAGTCGACTTTCGCCGCGTCGAACTCCTTCTTGAAGGCCGCCACCGCCTCGGGCTTCACGAACGGATCCGCGGCGCCGTTGAGCACCAGTACCTTGGCCTTCACGTCGCCGGGCTTGGCGGGCGCCTGCGTGCCGAGGCTGCCGTGGAAGCTCGCGTCCACCGTCGCCTGCGAGGCGAGGAACGAGCGCCCGGCGTCGAAGCGTGACTTCATCACCGCGGGCGCCTTGTAGACCGCGCCGGAGAGCTCGCCCGCGAGCTTGGGCTCGTCGGCCGTCTTGCCGTTGCCGTACATGTCCACAGCGAGGGCGGTGTAGCCCTTCGCCGCGAGCTCGCGCGCGTAATCCTTCACGTGCTTGGTGATGCCCCACCATTCGGGGACCACGATCACCCCCGGTCGCTTGCCTTTCACGGCGTCGTCGTACGCGATGAATCCCTTGAGCAGTGTGTCGCCGTCCTTGTAGGTCACTTCCTTCAGGACCACCGAGGCGTGCGCCGGCGCGACCATCGAGAACGCCAGCAGGGAAAGGGCGAACAGGTTGCTCATGGCTTGGCTCCTCGTCGGGGGGAAGCGCGAATTATACGGCCGCGCCCATCGATCCTCGGCCGCCGGCAAATCCGCTAGACTCGCGTTTTTTTCGCGGGACCCCGCTCGATGCGCAAGCTCTGCGCCGCCCTGCTCGCCCTCGCGCTGGGACCCTCCCCCGCGAGCGCCGCCGAGACCCCGCTCGCCTCGTTTCCCTACACCCCCGGTCTCGACGTGAGCTCGATGGATCCGGGCGCCGATCCGTGCGTCGATTTCTACCAGTACACGTGCGGCGGCTGGATGAAGAACAATCCCATCCCCGCCGACCAGCCGCGCTGGAACGTCTACGCCAAGCTCTTCCAGGACAACCAGCGCTACCTCTGGGGCATCCTCGACAGCCTCGCGCGCAACGCCTCCGGCCGGAGTGCCACGCAGCAGAAGATCGGCGACTACTTCGCCGCGTGCATGGACGAGCAGGCGGTCGAGGGCATGGGCGCGCGCCCGATGAAGCCGTTCCTCAATCGCATACAGGCGATGAAGTCGAAGCCGGAGCTGCCGGCGGTCCTCGCCGAGCTGCACCTGGCCGGCTCCGATGGCTTCTTCCGCGTGCGCGCCAACCAGGACTTCGCCGACTCGACGCACGTGATCGCGTGGGCGGACGCGGGTGGCATCTCGCTTCCCGACCGCGACTACTACACGCGCGACGACGACAAGTCGAAGGACATCCGCGCGAAATACGCCGAGCACGTCGCACGCACCCTGGAGCTCATGGGCGACGCGCCCGACACCGCGCGCCGCGAGGCGGCGCGGGTCCTCGAGATCGAGATCGCGCTGGCGAAGGCCTCGCTCACCCGCGTCGACCGACGCGACCCGTACAAGATCTTCCACAAGATGGACCTGAAGGGCGTGCGCGCTCTCACCCCCGAGTTCGACTGGGACGCCTACCTGCACGCCTCGGGGCTGCCGCGTCTCAACGTCTTCAATGTCACCGAGCCCGAGTTCTACCGGGAGCTGCAGCGCCAGCTGCACCTCATGCCGCTCGACGACATCAAGACGTACCTGCGCTGGCACTACGCCCGCGCCGCCTCTCCCTACCTTTCGAAGGCGTTCGTCGACGAGAACTTCGCCTTCTTCAGCCGGACGTTGCGCGGCGTGAAGGAGCTGCGTCCGCGCTGGAAGCGCTGCGTGTCCCTGGTCGACGCCCAGCTGGGCGAGGCGCTCGGCGAGGAGTTCGTGCGCCGCGCCTTCGGCCCCGAGCTCAAGGCGCGCACGCTGCACATCGCGCGGCGCATCGAGGAGGCGATGCGCCGGGACGTCGAGGAGCTCGACTGGATGGGGCCGGAGACCAAGCGCCGGGCGCTGCTGAAGCTCGACACCCTCGTCAACAAGATCGGCTATCCCGACAAGTGGCGCGACTAGGGCGCGGTCACCGTCAGCCGCCACGACTTCTTCGGCAACGTGGTGCGCGCAGGGCGCTTCGAGATGCGCCGCGAGCTCGCCAAGATCGGCAAGCCCGTCGACCGCGGCGAATGGCGCATGACGCCGCCGACGGTCAACGCTTACTACAGCCTGCAGCTCAACTCCATCAACTTCCCCGCGGGCGTGCTGCAGCCGCCGCTCTTCGATGCGCGCATGGACGACGCGCCCAACTACGGCAACACCGGCGGCACCATCGGCCACGAACTCACGCACGGCTTCGACGACCGCGGGCGCCAGTTCGACGCCGCAGGCAACCTCAAGGACTGGTGGGCGAAGGAGGACGACGCGGCCTACAAGGAGCGCGCGCAGTGCATCGTCGACCAGTACGCGCAGTACACGATCGTCGACGATATCAAGATCAACAGCCAGCTCACGCTCGGCGAGGACATCGCGGACCTGGGGGGCCTTATCCTCGCGTGGATGGCGTGGAAGGCCGAGGTCGGCGACAAGCCCTCCGAGCCGCGCGACGGGCTCGCGCCCGAGCAGCGCTTCTTCGTCGGCTACGCGCAGTGGGTGTGCGAGAACGATCGCCCGGAAAACCTGCGCGTGAAGGCGCTCACCGATCCGCACTCGCCGGGAAAGTACCGCGTCAACGGGCTGGTGGCGAACATGCCGGAATTCGAGAAGGCGTTCCCGTGCAAGCCGGGCCAGCCGCTCGCGCCGGAGAAACGCTGCCGGGTCTGGTGAGCTAGCTCCAGCCCTCGACCAACAGCGCGCGGGTCTCCTCGACGGCGACCCTCCAGAGCGCGTCCATCACCTCGTCCGGCTTCTGGTAGTAGCCGCCGAAGTTGCCGTCGCCGAGCAGCTCGCGCGCCCCCTGGGGATCGAGCACGCGCAGGCGCGCGAGGTCGACCATCGGCCGCTGCGCCTCGGGCTGAACGGCGCCTTCCACCCGCACGCGCGCGAAGTTCTCCATCCACGAGGCGTGCGAGGCGACCGGGTCGATTTCCACCACCTTGGCCCAAGTCTTCGGCGCGTTCCACCAGTTGTGGAACCGGACTTTCACGTCGCGATGCTCCGCCATCCACTCGGAGGCGAGGTTCGAGACCGGCTGGTTGCCGCCGTGGCCATTGACGATGAGCACGCGCCTGAAGCCGTGCTCGGCGAGGCTGTCGAGGACGTCGCGCACCACGGCGAGGTAGTTCTGCAGCCGCAGCGTCACCGTGCCGGGATACGCCATGAATGACGGCGTCGGGCCGTAGGGCATCGCGGGGAAGACCGGCACGCCGAGCGGCTCGGCCGCCTCGACCGCGACCTGCTCCGAGAGCACCGCGTCAACGCAGAGGCTGAGATAGGCGTGCTGCTCGGTACTGCCGAGCGGCAGCACGGCGCGATCGTCGCGCTTCAGGTACTCCTCGACCTGCATCCAGTTGCGATCGCGGATCCTCATGCGCGGACGATAGCGCGCGAGGCCCGGGCTCAGGCGGCCTTCTTCGCCTTCACGCCCGCCTTCTCGAAGGTGAAGGCGCCGGCCTTCACGTCCACGCGGATGGTGTCGCGCGGCGCGAACTTGCCCTCGAGGATCGACTTCGACAGCGGGTTCTCGATCTGCTGCTGGATCGCGCGCTTCAAGGGCCGCGCGCCGTAGACCGGGTCGAAGCCGGCCTTGGCGAGCTCGGCGACCGCGGCATCCGAGAACTCGATCGCGAGGTCCATCGACTCCAGGCGCTTCTCGAGCTTCTTCAGCTGCACGCGCGCGATCGCGGCGATGTTCTTCTCGTCGAGCGCGTGGAACACGACGATCTCGTCCAGCCGGTTGACGAACTCCGGACGGAAATGGGTCTTCACCTCGCCCATCACCGCGAGCTTGATCACCTGATAGTCCTGCCCCGACATCTGCTGGATCATCTGCGAGCCTAGGTTGGAAGTCATGATCAGTACCGTGTTCTTGAAGTTCACGGTGCGCCCCTGGCCGTCGGTGAGGCGCCCGTCGTCGAGCACCTGGAGCAGCACGTTAAAGACATCGGGGTGCGCTTTCTCGATCTCGTCGAAGAGGATCACGCAGTAAGGCTTGCGGCGCACCACCTCGGTGAGGTGGCCGCCCTCTTCGTAGCCGACGTAGCCGGGAGGCGCGCCGATCAGGCGCGCGACCGAGTGCTTCTCCATGTACTCGGACATGTCGATGCGCACCAGGTGGTCCTCGGAGTCGAACAGGAATTCGGCGAGCGCCTTGCTGAGCTCGGTCTTGCCCACGCCCGTCGGGCCGAGGAAGAGGAACGAGCCGTAGGGCCTGTTGGGATCCGACAATCCAGCGCGCGAGCGGCGGATGGCGTCGGCGACGAGGCGCACGGCCTCGTCCTGCCCGATCACGCGTTGATGGAGACGATCCTCCATGAGGAGCAGCTTCTCGCGTTCGCCCTGCATCATCTTGGAGACCGGGATTCCCGTCGCGCGCGACACCACCTCGGCGATCTCCTCGACGCCGACCTGGGTGCGCAGCAGCTTGTTGGCGGTTGCCGCCGGCGCGGACTCGGCTTCCTTCAGCTGCTTCTCGAGCTGCGGTACCTTGCCGTACTGCAGCTCGCTCATCTTCTGCCAGTCGCCTTTGCGCCGCGCCTCCTCCATGGCGAGCTTGGCCTTCTCGAGCTCCTCCTTCACGTGCGTCGAGCCCTGCACGCGCGCCTTCTCGGCCTTCAACGTCTCGTCGAAGTCCGCGTACTCCTTCTCCAGGCGCTTGATCGGTCCATCACCTCGGGCTTGGAGTCGATCTCCATCTTGATGCGCGAGGCCGCCTCGTCGATGAGGTCGATCGCCTTGTCGGGCAGGAAGCGGTCGGTGACGTACCGTTGCGAGAGCTCGGCGGCGGCGACGATCGCCGGGTCGGTGATGTCGACGCCGTGGTGCACTTCGTATTTCTCCTTGAGGCCGCGCAGGATCGCGATCGTGTCCTCGACCGAGGGCTCTTCCACCAGCACCTTCTGGAAGCGGCGCTCGAGGGCGGCGTCCTTCTCGATGTACTTGCGGTACTCGTCGAGCGTCGTCGCGCCGACGCAGTGCAGCTCGCCCCGCGCGAGCGCGGGCTTGAGCATGTTGCCTGCGTCCATCGCGCCCTCGGCCTTGCCGGCGCCGACCATGGTGTGGATCTCGTCGATGAAGACGATGGTCTGGCCGGCGTCGTGGGAGAGCTCCTTCAGGACGTTCTTCAGGCGCTCCTCGAACTCCCCGCGGTACTTCGCCCCGGCGATCAGGAGTCCCATGTCCAGCGCCAGCACGCGCTTGTCGCGCAGCCCCTCGGGCACCTCGCCGTTGACGATGCGCTGCGCGAGGCCCTCGACGATGGCGGTCTTGCCGACGCCGGGCTCGCCGATCAGCACCGGATTGTTCTTGGTGCGTCGTTGCAGGACTTGCACGACGCGGCGGATCTCCTCGTCGCGGCCGATGACCGGGTCGAGCTTGCCCTGGCGGGCGCGCTCGGTGAGGTCGATGGTGTATTTCTTGAGCGCCTCGCGCTGCCCCTCCTGCTCGGCGTCATGGACCGTCTCGCTCCCGCGCACCGCGGCGATCGCCTGCTCGAGCGCCTTGGCATCGACCCCGTGCTGCTTGAGGAGGCGCCCGATCTCGCCCTTATCCTTCGCCGCAGCGAGGAGGAAGAGCTCGGAGGCGATGAACTGGTCGCCCCGGCGCGTGGCTTCCTTGTCGGTGAGGTTGAGGAGGTTGTTGAGGTCGCGCGAGAGGGTGATCTCGCCGCCCGTGCCCTCAACCTTGGGCAGGCGCTTGATCGAATCCTCGAGCGCCTTGCGCAGCGGTGCGATGCCCACGCCAGCGCGCTGCAGGAGCGAAGCGGTGCCGCCGTCCTCCTGGGCGAGGAGCGCGGCGAGGAGGTGCTGCGGCTCGATGAAGCCGCCGTCGTTGGCGAGCGCCAGGCTCTGCGCATCGGCCAGCGCCTGCTGGAACTTGGTCGTTAGCTTGTCGATTCTCATGGACGTCGGGGTCCGATTCTGCACCTTAGATGGCGACGCCGCTACGCCGGTTCAAGCCCGGGAACCAAAAGGTTCGCGCGCGTGTCCTCGGGAGCGAGCCGGAGCGATTTTCGCTTCTGCTATGCTCGGCCGAAACCCTCCGAAGATGCCCGACGCCTTCCACGCCCTCGAAGAGACCGTCACCCGGGACGTGACGCGCGCGCTGGCCGAGGACGTGGGCACCGGAGACCTGACCGCGCGCCTGGTTCCCGCGGAGCGGCAGGCGAGCGCCCGCCTCATGACCCGCGAGGACGGCGTGCTCTGCGGCACCGAATGGTTCGACCGGACCTTCGAGGAGCTCGACCCCGACGTCGAGATCTTCTGGCACCACGGCGACGGCGACGACATTCTTGCCGGCACCTCCCTCTGCGAGCTCGAGGGCAACGCGCGCGCGCTCCTCACGGCCGAGCGCCTGCGGCTTGCGCAGAAATACGCCGTGCGCGTGGGCGGCGGCACCAACCACCGCATCGGCCTGCACGATGGCGTGCTCATCAAGGAAAACCACATCGTCGCCGCCGGCGGCCTGGCGAGCGCGCTGCGCGAAGCGCTGCACGACGCCTCGCCGGGCGTCATGGTCGAGATCGAGGTCGAGACAATCGCGCAGCTGCGCGAGGCGCTCGACGCGGGCGCGAGGCTCCTGCTCCTCGACAACTTCGACCTGGCGCGGATGCGCGAGGCGGTCGGGATCGCCGGGGAACGCGCCGAGCTCGAAGCCTCGGGCGGCGTATCCCTCGAGAGCGTGCGCTCGATCGCCGAGACGGGCGTGCATCGCATCTCGGTCGGCTCGCTCACCAAGGACGTGAAAGCGCTCGACCTCTCGATGCGCTTCATGCACCACTGAAGAAGAAAGGGAAAGCCCCATGCGAACGCTCCTCGCCCTCCTCGCCGCCGCGCTCCTCGCCGGCTGCGCCACCACCGGCGGCGATCCGCGCGATCCCTGGGAGGGGCTCAACCGCAAGACCTTCGCCTTCAACGACGCGCTCGACCGCGCGGTGATGAAGCCGATCGCACAGGGTTACGAGAGAGTCACTCCCGCATTCGCGCGCGAGGGCGTGAACAACTTCTATTCCAACCTCGAGGACATCGCGACCTCGCTCAACAACTTCCTCCAGGGCAAGCCCAAGCAGGCGATGAGCGACGCCATGCGCTTCCTCATGAACTCGACGCTGGGTATCTTCGGGCTCTGGGACGTCGCCACCCCCTTCGGACTGGAGAAGCACGACGAGGACTTCGGCCAGACGCTCGGCTGGTGGGGCGTGGGCCCCGGCCCCTACTTCGTGATCCCCTTCCTCGGGCCGAGCACAGCCCGCGATGCCCCGGCCCGCATCGTCGATCCGTCGTGGTACTACTCGCGCGCGATCGACAACAACACGGTGTACTGGACGTGGTGGGGCGTGGACAAGGTGCGTACGCGCGCCAACCTCCTCAAGGCCGAGGGCGTCCTCGACCAGGCGGCGCTGGACCGCTACACGTTCTTGCGCGACGCCTGGCTGCAACGACGCCGCAACCAGGTCTTCGACGGCCAGCCGCCGCGCGAAAAAGACGAGGAGTAGGCGTTGGTTCCGCTGGCCAAATCCCTGACAGAGCGAGGGAATTCGGGTCTAGAATGAGCGCCGCGCGACGTCGCGAACTTGGGAGCGCCTGATGAAACGCCTCTACGCCCTCGCATTCGCCCTGCTCCTTCCCATCACCGGCTGGACCCAGTACAACAGCTACGTCGCGTATGCGAACGGCACCGCGCCGAGCTACTCGGGGTTGTGGGGGAACGCCTCCGAGTCGGGATGGGGCGTGAGCATCTCGCATCAGGCCGACACCCTCTTCGCCGTCTGGTACACCTACGACCGCGACGGCTCGCCCATGTGGCTGATCATGCCCGACCTGCTGTTGATCGACGACGGCGACACGATGATGGGCATGATGGAGATGGGCATGATGACGAGCATGAACCGCATGCCGCCCTCCTATACCGGGAAGCTCTATCGCTCGACCGGGCCCGCGTTCTCCAGCGCGACCTTCGACCGCGACGCCGTCGGCGTCAACGAGGTCGGCATGGCGACCTTGATGTTCATCGGCAACGGCCGAGGCGTATTCGCCTATACCGTCGGCGAATTCTCCGCCTCGAAGACCATCACGCGCATGGCTTTCTCGTCCGGAATGCCGACCTGCACCGTCGGCGGCGTCGCCAAGTCCTCGGACGGCATCAACTACCAGGACCTGTGGTGGCGCCCGACGGAATCCGGCTGGGGCGTGAACCTCGCGCATCAGGGCGACACGCTGTTTGCCACCTGGTACACCTACGACTCGGCCGGCAGGGGCCTCTGGATGATCATGTCGAGCGCCACCAAGACCGGCGAAGGCACGTACGCGGGCAAGGTCTATCGCGCCACCGGACCGGCGTTCGACTCCGTGGCCTGGGATGCGAGCCGGGTGAGGCTCAACGAGGTCGGCTCCGCGACATTTAGGTTCAGCGACGCCGCCAGCGGAACCTTCGCCTATACCGTAGAGGGCGTCACGCAGTCGAAGGCCATTTCGCGAATGGTGTACGCCCTCCCGGCCAGCGTCTGCAATTGATGGGCCTGGGGGAGAAGCTCGCGCTCGTCTCCGCCGCCTTCCTCGCCATCCTCGCGACGGTCGCCTTAGGCGTTCCGCTCTCCGGGCGCTTCGGCCTGGGCCAGCGCTAGGGCTTCGCGGCGCGCGTCTTCTTGCGCCACGACCAGATGGCCACGCCGAGGAGGGCCAGCGCGCTGCCGGCGGCGAGCCCGATCGCCGCCAACACGCGCCCGCTGATCGTCGCCAGCATCGCGGGGAGATCGAGGGCTTGCGGGGGCCCGAAGGAAACGGCGTCCGTGTCGTCGGGCAAGCCGACGAGCGCCGCCACCGCCCCCGTCGAGGTGTTGATCTGCACCAGCCGTGTGAGGGCTGGCGAGCCGGCATTGGAGTTGACGGCGAGCAGCAGTCCCGAAGGCGTGAAGGTCATCGCGTTAATGGAGGTGTACGGCGCTCCGGAAAGCTGCGGGCCCGTGCTGATCGCTCCGGTCTTGCGGTCCACCGTGTCGAGGGTCCCCGCGGCGCCCTCGGGGGTGATATAGGTGATGCCCTTGTCGTCGATCGCGAGACCGCCGGCCGTGGTCGGCGGTCCCGGGGCGCCGAGCGGCGTGACCTCGCCGGTCGTGAGATCCACGGTCCCCAGCTGGCGCGACGCGGGGATCCAGATATAGAGCGTGCCGCCGGGGCCAAACGAAATATCCGAGCCGCGCGACTTGAGCGGACCCACGAGCAGCGCGCTGCCGCTCTTCGGGTCGATCTGCACCAGCGAATGGGGATGGTCGGGCGACAGGCCCGAGGTGATGCCGTAGAAGATGCCGGTCGTCGGGTGCACCGCGAGCCCGGTGATCCCCACCGCGGTTCCCCCCTCGATGCGGATGGGCGCGAGCAACGTCGTCGCGCCGTTGGCGAGGTTGATGCTGAAGAGGTTGCCGACGACGATCTGGCCGCCGGCGTTGGCGAAGCTGCGCAGGCTCGCCGCATACATGGTCTGCGCGGCGGCCGCGCCGGACAGGACGACGAGTGCCACAAAGGCGAGGCGAAAGAGGGTCGCGCGCAAGGTCATGGGCGCGATTCTACCCGTGCTCACGCCGCGTCCGCGATGTATTCCTTCACCGCCTGCGGATCGGGCTTCATCAGCTTGAAGCGGCGGTGTGCGGGTCGATCACCTGTCCGTACTTGCGCTTCACCAGGCGAATCGTCTCCAGGCGATCGTCGTGCGTGCTGCGCCCGGATACGAAGCCCGAGTCCTCCTCGACCTTCTCCCACGCACGGTCGGTCGACAGGTCGAAGCCGCCCGTCTCCTCGACCTGCTTCCAGAGCCACGCCACCTTGTCGCCGTCGCCGTCGACCATATCCCACACGAAGCGCTCGAAGTTCGATGCCTTCGAGATGTCCATCGACGGGCTCGAGGTCGTCGCGACGTCCGCGGCTTTGCGCGGTCGGTAGCGTCCGGTACGGAAGAACTCGTCGAGGACGTCGTTCTCATTGGTGGCGAGCACGAGGCGCCGGATCGGGAGCCCCATCCGCTTGGCGACGTAGCCGGCGAAGATGTTGCCGAAGTTGCCCGACGGGACCGCGAAGGACACCTGCTCGTCGTTCGAACGCGTCGCCGCGAAGTACCCCTTGTAGTAGTACACCACTTGCGCGACGACCCGTGCCCAGTTGATCGAGTTGACCGCGCCGATATGGTGGCGCTCCTTGAATTCGAGATCCGAGGCGACGGCCTTCACCACGTCCTGGCATTCGTCGAAAGCGCCCTCGATGGCGATGTTGAAGATGTTCTTGTCCTTGAGCGCGTACATCTGCGCGCGCTGGAAGGGGCTCATGCGCCCGTGCGGCGAGAGCATGAAGACGTTGAGGCGCTCCTTGCCCTTGAGCGCGTGCTCGGCCGCCGAGCCCGTGTCGCCGCTGGTGGCGCCGAGCACGTTGAGGCGGCGATCCTGCTTCTCCAGCACCTGCTCGAAGAGGTTGGCGAGCAGCTGCAGCGCGATGTCCTTGAACGCGAGCGTCGGCCCGTTCGAGAGCCCGAGGATGTGCAGGTTGGGTCCGAGCGTGCGCAGCGGCGTAATCTCCGGCGTCCCGAAAGCCTTCTCCGTATAGGTTCGCTCAGCCGCCGCTTTCAGCTCCGCGCCGGGGTAGTCGTCGGCGAAGAAACGAAGGATCTCGAAGGCGAGGCGCGGATACGGGAGGTCTCGCATCGCATCCATCTTGGCGCGCATCACGCGCGGCCACTGCTCGGGCACCATCAGGCCGCCGTCGGGCGCGAGGCCCTCGAGCAGGATGTCGGTGAACGACTGCGCGGACGAATGCCCGCGCGTGCTCACGTACTTCAAAGCAGCTCTTCCAGGCGGATGCGCACGACCGGCGAGGGAATCGTCGCCAGCGCCTCGATGCGCCGGATCGCGGCGTTCACGTTCTTCTCGGGCGCACGGTGCGTGAGGATCACGACGTCGACCTGCTCCTCGCCCTCGCCGGCCTCCTTCTGGAAGATGGCGTCGATCGAGATCGAGAGGTCGGCGCAGATGCGCGTCACGTCGGCGAGCACGCCTGGCCGGTCGAGGGCGCGAAGCCGCAGGTAATACGCCGTCTCGATTCTCTCCATCGCGAGAATCGGCTCGTCGGAAAGGCGGTCGGGCTGGAAGGCGAGGTGCGGGACGCGGTGCTCGGGGTCCGCCGTCGCCATGCGCGTCACGTCCACGAGGTCCGCGACCACCGCGCTCGCGGTCGCTTCCGCCCCGGCGCCGCGCCCGTAGTACAGCGTGGGACCGACCGCGTCGCCCTTGACCAGCACGGCGTTCATGACGCCCTCGACGTTGGCGATCAGGCGGCGCGAGGGAATGAGCGTCGGATGCACGCGCAGCTCGATGCCGCCCTGCGCGCGCCGGGTGATTCCGAGGAGCTTGATGCGGTAGCCCAGGCCCTCGGCGTACTTAAGGTCGATCGCGGTAAGGCGCGAGATCCCCTCGGTGTAGACCTTGTCGAACTGCATCGGGATGCCGAAGGCGATCGCCGCGAGAATGGTGAGCTTGTGCGCGGCGTCGATGCCATCGACGTCGAAGGCGGGATCGGCCTCCGCGTAGCCCAGGCGCTGGGCCTCGGCGAGCACCATGTCGAACGGCAGGCCCTTGTCGCGCATCTCCGACAGGATGTAGTTGCACGTGCCGTTGATGATTCCCGCGATCCACTCGATGCGGTTCGCGGTGAGGCCCTCGCGGATCGCCTTGATGATCGGCACGCCGCCCGCGACCGAGGCCTCGAAGGCGACCATCACGCCCTTCGCGTGCGCCCGGGCGAAGATCTCCGTGCCGTGCTTGGCGAGCAGCGCCTTGTTGGCGGTGACGACGTGCTTGCCGCTGTCGATCGCCTTGAGCACCAGCGCTCGGGCGTCGGTCTCGCCGCCGATCAGCTCGACCACGATGTCGATGTCGGGACGCGCCACGATTTCATCGGCTTGCGCGACGAGGTCGATCCCCTCGAGCGATACCGCGCGCTCCTTGGTAAGGTCGCGCGCCGCTGCGACCTTGATCACGATGTCGCGCCCCGCCCGGCGGCGGATCTCCTCGCGGTTGCGACGCAGCACCTCGATGGTGCCGCTGCCGACCGTGCCCAGGCCGAGCAGGCCGACCTGGATGGGCTTCACCGGGGGCTGCCCCCCACGGGGACAGGATCAGACACTGGGCTGCCCCCCACGGGGACAGGATCAGACACTGGGTTGCCTACGCTCTTGTCGAAACGGAACGACGAGATCGTCATTCCCTCGCGGAAGTAGAACTTGTGCGCCTGGCGCCGCTGGCAGCCCGAGTCGAGCGAAAACGTATCGCACGAGCGCTCGCACGCCACCTTCTCCATGTACGCCATCATCGCGCGCCCCACGCCCGTGGAGCGCCGCGCCTCGTCGGTGACCAGGTCATCGCAGTAGAGGTCGCGCCCGGAGTGAGTCTTCTCGAGCACGCGGAACACCGTCACCCCCGCGACCTCGCCGTCGACCAGGACCACCGCCATCTCGGCGCCGCCCGCGAGCACTTCCTTCATGCGCCCGACGTAGTCCTCGCGCAGATGCGGGCGAAGCTGCCGGTGCACGCGCTCGGCGGCGCGCAGGAGCTCGGCGTTCGTGACTTCGCCCATCTCGTTCGACACCGCGACGACGTTCACTTGACGCCGTCCGTTGTTGATCCTGTCCCCGAGGGGGGCGGCCCCCGGCGCAACATCTCCTTCACGCCGCGCACGGCCTGGCGCAGCCGGTTCTCGTTCTCGATGAGCGCGATGCGCACGTGGTCGTCGCCGTA
>WNFI01580857.1_pt1 | contig 17710 bp, 15 predicted proteins | sample 5400471 | NCBI WGS metagenome assembly WNFI01 (sample SAMN13153348, study PRJNA577476) | soil metagenome | isolation source: 100 cm saprolite on Douglas fir-dominated hillslope | place: USA:California | collected 2013-09-17 | reverse complement strand
CAATACCTCCCCTGGTTCCGCCACGAGTAATCTTACCCCATCTGGCGAAAAATGCCAGCTTTTCTTACTCGCGGGTAAGATTACTCGTGGCGGAATGCGGCAGTTGTCATCGGTGCTGGTATGGCAGGTGGTTTCCTCGCCAGGGCCCTGGCGCAAGCTGGCTGGAAGACAGCCATTATAGAGCGAGTCCATGTTGGTGGAACCTGCGTCAATGAGGGATGTTCGCCGACAAAAACGATGATCGCCAACGCGCGCGTCGCCTACCTGGCACAGCGTGGTGCTGACTACGGGGTAGTCCATACCGGTCCAATCACGATTGATATGAGCAAAATCCGCCATCGCAAACGCACGATCGTCGAGAACTTCCGCTCCTTTATCCAGGAGAGTATCGACATGGCCGACGGTGTTGATCTTCTGATGGGTGAGGCGCGCTTTGTAGAACCCAGGGTTCTGGAAGTTCGCTTGAATGGCGGAGGGGTACAGCAGATCACGGCCAAGACCATCTTTATTAACGCGGGGGACCGACCTGCACCTCTGGTCATACCCGGCATTGAACAGGTTCCTGTCCTGGATTCCACCTCGATTATGGAGTTGGATCAAGTTCCTGAACACTTGCTCATTGTCGGTGGCGGCTATGTCGGCTTAGAGTTTGGTCAGATGTTTCGTCGCTTTGGGAGCAAGGTGACGATTATCCAGCGCGGACCGCAACTGCTGAGAGGTGAAGATAGAGATGTTGTCGATGAGGTAGCGAACATCATGCGTGAGGATGGCCTGAAGATCTTGTTGGAGGCAAAGCCCGTGTCTGTCTCGCGGTCACAGGATGGTGTCATTTCCCTGGTCATACAGACAAAAACTGGCGAACGCACCCTGACTGGATCACACATCCTGGTAGCCACAGGACGCATTCCCAATACGGATGGGCTCAACCTCGATGCCGCAGGCGTTTTGTTAGACACACGGGGCTATGTTCAGGTGAATGACCGCCTGGAAACAAACGTTCCCGGCATCTATGCTCTGGGTGATATCAAGGGCGGCCCGGCCTTGAGGCATGTTTCCGACCATGACTTCCGCATTCTTCGGACCAATCTTATCGAGAAAGGCCATGCGAGCACCTACAATCGACTGATCCCCTACACCATTTTCATTGACCCGCAACTCGGGCGTGTTGGCTTGAGCGAGGCGGAGGCGCGTGCTCAGGGGCGTCCGATAAAGGTCGCCAAAATGCCCATGACCTCCGTCGTCCGCGCGCTCGAAATGGACGAGCCCCGAGGATTTATCAAAGCAGTGGTTGACGCGGAGACAGATCAGATCCTTGGGGCTACCGTTCTGGCTGTTGAGGGCGGAGAAATGATGTCTCTGTTGGAGATAGCAATGATGGGAAAGATACCCTACACAACCCTGCGTGACGCGATCTTCGCCCATCCAACCCTGGCTGAAGCGCTGAATAATCTGTTCTCGTCTCTCAATTAATCGCGACTCTTGTGTGCATGGCACGGTTCCAGACATCTGACCGTGCCGTGCTCCAGAGGGGCCTTACGCGAATCTCGCGCGAACAATCATGAGACACCCGCCTTGCATCTCTCTTGCTGATCAAGCCTCAGGCAACTCCTTCATGGCGGGGAAAAGAGATGCAGACCTCATTCCCATTCTGGAAGAGTTGTTGGAAAGAGAGACAAAATCATACCTACAGCTACGATTTCTCGTAGAACAACGTGCAAGATCTGTCCTATGCATCGAATGTCAGAAACAGGCTATTGAGTCCTTCGGCCAGCGTGGGATGCGTGAAAATGCCGTCTTTTAAAGCAGTGTAGGGCAGCTTGCCCATCATGGCCACCTGGATGATCGTCATGATCTCTCCCCCTTCCACACCCAGAATGGCACAGCCCAGGATTTGTTGGGTCTCGGCATCGACAATGGCTTTCATAAAACCGCGCGTCTCCCCAGTTTCCAGGGCACGGGGTACGGCAGTCATGGGCAACTTCGCCACACGGATCTTGCGGATGCCATCCCGATAACTGTGTAATAGAGAAGCTTTCAAAAAACGAGCCGGGTTATGAGGTCGATACCTTCTGGTCAGAGAATCTGAAAACGGAAAAGGCAGCACAAGCTTGCAAAAGTCACCGGAAAAAGAACCTGGCAGGTGTTGTGGTTACCCAGGAACGCAGTTCAACGCCACCTCCCTCCAAACCACCCTTTCCGGTTGGTTGCTTACTGACCATCCACTATCAGGTTTCTGCTTTTACGAGACCGGAATTTTGGGCAAGTGGATATCTTGCATGACAGCCCAAACGATGGTCAAACAACTGGTTTCCGTCGTAAAAGCATCTATCTGATCAGTGCGTTGTCGCCCATTGCTAAAGAAGCTCTCAATCGCGTTGGTGCTACGGATAGAGCGATGCATCACTGGTGGAAAGGTATAAAACGTCAACAAATGCTCTTCATCCTCACAAAGGCTGCGGACAGCTTCTGGATAACGCTTCTGGTATTTGCCTTTGAATGCGGCCAGATTGAGGAGCGCGTCTTCCTTTTGCTCTTGTTTCCAGATCCCTGCCAGTTCTGTCGCCACCTCCTGTCGCTCGCGATGGGGAATGGCATTTAAGACATTGCGCTGTTTGTGGACCAGACAACGTTGACGGGGCGTTGCAGTGAACAGGGCGGAAACCGCTGCCAGCAATCCATCGTGCCCATCGGTGACAATCAGATCAACTTTTTTTCAACACAACCGTTCTTTGCGCCATTGATGGATCGACGTGTCGGAAATGCCCAATTCGCGGGCCACCTGCGCGATTGGCTTGCCGCTGGTCTGGGCCAGCCGCACGGCTTCCCGCTTAAATTCCGGCGTATACGTCTTCTGAATTTTTTGCATGATCCTTGCCCTCCTTGGGAAACAGTATACCCTAAGATTTTCTTCTTCCACCAAAGTGGGTCAAGGTCACCTTCGGCAAGCAACGCTTCCATATGCTCGATCAACTGCGCTTCAGTGCAAACCAGCACGCGCTTTTGAAACTCATCGAAACCTTCTTTTTCCTTGAAAGCAAATCGGAACTATGACAGGTTCTGACGCATGTCTAGATTTTTCTAGAATTGGGAGAGTGATGTGGTATATTTGAAGCATACAAGTAGCATTGACAAGAAACCTTTCTGGAAACAGGAGAGAACACGTCATGAGCAACGAAACCGGAGCATTGGATACATTACAACTTGATGCGTATCAGCGCGAAAAGATTCAGGGAGCGCTTAATGAGCCACTAGTAGCTGAAGATGTAGAAAACGGATGAAAACAGCAGATGTCGTCATCATCGGCGGAGGCATCTTCGGTACCAACCTGGCCTATGCACTGGCAACGCGTGGTGCAAAAAACATTCTGCTGCTGGAGAAAGGTGTCCTGGCGGCAGGTTCCAGCGGCAAGGCCACGGGCGGATTGCGCCACCAGTTTGCCGATGAACTGGATATTCGCTTCTCTATCGAGGGAATTCACTTCTACAAACGCTTCATCCGCGAGTACACCCCCATCCAGGTGTGCTATCACCCACCCCACTTCTATCAGCATGGCTATATGTTCCTCTGCACGACTCAACAAAGCTGGCAAACCATGCAAATGTCCGTGGCCTTGCAAAAAGAGTTGGGTGTGCCCACATCGCTGCTCAACCCAACAGAAGTCAGAGCGCTGGTACCGCAACTCGTGGTTGATGACGTGATCGGGGCGACATTTTGCCCGACGGACGGCTACAGCGATCCCGGCGCGATGGTGCGGGCGTTGGCTCACGCGGCACAAGCTCAGGGCGTAACCATCCAGGAGCACTCGCCAGTGAGAGAGATGGTCATCAGACAAGGCAGGGTACAGGGGGTGGCCACGACGCACGAGACAATTTTCTCGTCCACTGTAGTCAATGCAACCGGTGCCTCCGCCGCCCTGGTTGCAAACCTGGCTGGAATTATGAACCTGCCAGTCTGGCCTCTCAAGCGCCAACTCTACCAGACTGAGACGTTCGATGATCTCCCACAAAACGTGCCAATGGTCGTTGATCTCAGCACAGGTTTCCATTTCAGGCGCAAGGATGATGGAGTAATCCTGGCCCTTCCCCTGCCAGTCAGCGCAGAGCAAATCCAGCGTAATCAGCGGCTGGAGCCAGAGGCGTTCGCGCTCAATTTAGAGGAAGCGCTCTGGCCTCTGTTGCAAACGGAGATCATGCGCAGGTGCCCCACACTGGCCCACGCGAGCATTAGACGTGCCTGGGCGGGATTGTATGAGATGACCCCGGACGAACATCCGCTACTAGGTCCCACAGAGATCGAGGGTTTTCTCTCTGGCTGTGGCTTTTCCGGCCATGGCTTTATGCACTCGCCCAGGGCCGCGCGCCTGCTCGCCGAGTTTATCCTTGGGGAGACAAGCAGCGCGCCCGAGATGGAGATGTTCAGCCCGCAACGTTTCAGCGCGGGTAAACCGATCAAAACAACCAGTCTGTTATAGCTCAGTTTCAGGATGCACGCAATCGTATGGCAAAATGTGTTACTCTGCTGGTTTTCTCTCAGAGCAGCCCTCTCTCACAAAAATCGATGGCAATCGCTCTTGTTCAGCACATATACACAGCACACTTTGTCAAAGGGTGCCTACATTTCCAGCACTTCTGGGGAAAAGAGGAGAAGAACGACAACTCGCCAGTCAAGGAATGGAGCATGCCGGTCTTGCTCTAGCCCTGATCTGTGCTGGCCAATCGATCACGGCACACACTGTTTGGCATAGTTCTTGCTAGAGATCGTGGTAGATGTCCTCTCTTGCTTGTGTTGAACTTGTGTTGAAGTTGAACTTGTGTTGAACAAGAACTTCTGAGTAACACTGCACAAAGGAGAACTTACGGTATGTCACGCACTCTCCCCTGGCGATGGCGCACACTGGCGTCTGTCACAATTCTTCTGGTCATGCTTCTCTCCTCGTTCATCTCGCGCGCTTTCGCGGCACCTGCGTCGGTTACCCAGGCGTTCGATGGGCCGGGCGCTCCTTCGTATTTTGACCAGGCGCGCAAAGACTGCCTGGGAACTGCCGAGAATACCCGTTCGAAAGTCTGGTTTACTCTGGCGAACGGTGTCCTGAGCGACGTGTATTTTCCGACCATCGATAACACCAATGTGAATACCCTCCAGTATCTTGTTACCGATGGGAGTACCTTTACCGACCTGCAAACGCGCGATATGACCTATACGGTCCGTTTGCTGGATACGCATGCGCTGGACTGCGAGGTCACGGCAACCGCGCAGAGCGGCAAGTACCGTATTGTGACTGACTACCTGACTGACCCCAATCAAAACACCGTCGTGATGCGCCTGCATTTTGAGCCACTGGTCGGTAAGCTCTCGACATACCAACTCTATGTGCGCTATGATCCACTGATCAATGGCAACGGCGGCGGCGGTAGCACCAACATTGGCGCTGATAGCGCGACAGTGGACACATCGACCGGTCACACGATTCCAGTGGCGTATGACACGACGACAACCACCAATGCGACGAATCGTACCTATGTAACCCCGGTTTATAGCGCGTTGGATACTTCCCTGCCGTTTCTGCAGGTGAGCAATGGTTTTGTTGGCGCGGCCAGCGACGGCCTGACCCAGCTCAATGCCTCACACGCGCTGACGCAAACCTATGCTGAGGCCGACAATGGCAACGTAGAGCAGACCACGCAACTCGACCTCTCGCATGGCGGAAATCTGACCTTGACGCTCGGCTTTGGGACCAACCAGGCCCAGGCGGTCAGTGCCGCACAGGCTTCGCTGGCCACCCCATTCGCGCTGATGCGCCTTGGCTATGAAGTGGGATGGGACGTGTACGATGCGCGCCTGATCCCGCCATCCCCGCGGTTCGCTGCTTCGCTGCGAGACGAGTATTATCTCAACGCAAATGTGCTGAAAGCTTCGGAGGACAAGACCTTTCCAGGCGCCGAGATCGCCAGTCTGGCCTCGCCCTGGGGGCAGGCTGTTCCGGCCAATACAATAGGCAACTCGTTCTTTGGTTCCTACCGCGAAGTCTTCGCGCGTGATCTCTATGAAGCATGGACGGGTTTCTATCTGGATGGTGATTGGTCAACCGCCCGCGACCTGGTCACGTTCCTGTTTGACGAGCAGCAGCAGGCGGATGGCTCGATGCCTCGCAACAGCTTGTTGAATGGCAAAACTGCTCCTGATACAGGCGGGACCCAGCTCGACGAAGCCAGTTACCCAATCATCATGGCCTATCAAATGGGCATGACAGATGCCAGTCTCTACGCGAACCATATCAAGCTGGCAGCGAATTTCATCATCGCACATGGCCCATCATATGGCGTAGAGCGCTGGGAAGAGCAGACCGGCTATTCGCCTTCGACCAGAATCATCCTTACTACATTCGTCTTGCGAAAACCGGCGGTCCCAATGCTGCAATCAATTATAACTTGGGCAATGGCGGCGCAACAGTTGATCAGCGCGATGTCGTTGACGCGGGCTTCCTGGAACTAGTGCGACTTGGCCTCAAACCGTATAACAATCCCGCGATTACCGAGTCGCTTCCAGTAGTTGATGCGACAATCGAGACAAACACCCCCAGTGGTCCTGGCTATCACCGGTATAACGGCGACGGCTATGGCGATAACGGCACAACCGGCCAGCCCTGGGCGACGACTGACACGGGGACAGGTCATCTCTGGCCAGTGTTGGACGGCGAACGCGGCGAATACGATGTTGCTGCGGGCCAGACACAGCAGGCGCTTCAGCTACTTCAGACCATGAAAAATTTCGCGTCGGGCGTCGGGCTGATTCCTGAGCAGGACTGGGAGGAGTCCAATCTGGCGGCCTCGCCGTATGGGACCGATCCAACACAGGCGTCGATTGGCTTTGTGGATGGTCAGGCGGCTGGCTCAGCTTCGCCACTGACCTGGTCCGCAGCCCATCTGACCCTTACATCGCCGGCCAATAACACCTCGCTCACCACTGGCTCGGTGACGGTCGCGGGCACGGCTACTCCTGGCGATGCAATCTTTCTTGCCGCGACGAACACCGATCAGAATAACTCAACAACGACAACTCAGGTGACGACCGATGCCAGCGGAAACTTCAGCACCACGCTCACAGTTGGCGGAGGGACCTTTGTGATCAACGTGGTTGCCGTCAGCCCCAGCGGCGGCACGGCCCATCAGGAAGTAACTGTTGTGTACGACTTTACTCCCGGCACCGTCGTGCTCAACGTGAACGATCCGGTGGGTGATGACCACGGCCCTGGCAATTACGCCTATCCAACGGCCTCCGATTTCCAGCCGGGCGCGTTTGATATTACCAATTTCCAGGTCATCATCAGCCCCGATGGCTCAACGACCACCTTTAAGCTCCAGGTGGCTAACCTGACTCCAACTTTTGGGAGTGCCCTGGGTGCCCAATTGGTCGATGTCTACGTCCATGATCCAAACGCGACCACCACCTCAACCGCGGCTGCGTATACCAGCCGCAATTATACCATTGCGCCAGCAGCAGCCTGGAGCCGCCTGGTAGAGGTACAGGGCTTTGGACAGGCGTACAAGGATGCCAGCGGGAATAACCTGGGCTCAATCAGCATCAACGCCAGTGCGATTTCCCGCTACATCACCTTTAGCGTGCCAACCGCATCTCTCGGTGGTACACCCGGTTCTGGCTGGGGATTTACCATCGCGCTGACCGGCCAGGACGGTTTCAGCTCCGATCAGGCGCGCGCGTTCACCTCCACGCCAGGGGCGTATACATTTGGTGTCTGTGCGAGTACCAACAGTGATCCCCACTGTACGGTTGATCCTACAACGGTGCCGAAAGTGATGGACACCATTGCGCCCACCGGAATGAGCCAGTCCACGGAGCTGGATTACACCCTCGGCCCGGTTGTCCTGCAGGATGTGACCGTGCCGTAAACGAGTTTTTGCGGTATTGTCAACTTAGCGATCATTGATGAGCTAATCACTATAAATTCGAGACAAAAGTGGGGCGTCAGCCCAAATTGAACTCGAATGAAGGCCCTCTGAAAGGTCGCAAATGAAAGTCCAGTGGAGAAAACTCATCAAGAGAATTTTTTAAGTTGACAATACCGTTTTTACCCAGGTCAATAGCGTGTGCTGAGATGGACCTCAAGCCACCACTCTTTTGTGCCATAGGCTGGTAACGTTGCATATCGCTGGTATTTCTCAATTGCATCTTCCAGCGAGTCCTGTGCTCCGATGCATGGCTCTAGAGCGAGGTTGTAGTAAGGGTTGCCAGCCATGCCCGAGTAAGCACGGGCATTGATCCATAATCCAACCTGTGACAGTTGTACAGTGTCAAAGGTGAAGCGAAATTCGCCATCACGCGCGAGCAATGCGGCGTAGCCCTGAGCAAGTGGCTGGCTCCACAGCTTGATTCCGATGCTCGCAGTCTCGTCAGGCATAGAGCTTAAATCCCATTCATGTCCGTCTAGCTTGGCGTGGGCAGGCCACGCCTGTTCACCGCTTTGAGGTTCAAGCTGTGCAGGAATACCCAGCCAGATATTCATACGTGTGTTATCTGGCAGTTGCACGCGCATTCCGGGCTCAATCGCGAAAAGCGGGTGGCTACTCCAGATAAACCCCATGTCGCTATCAGACTGGCTCTCGACGCGATAGTCAAATCTCAGGCTGGGAGAGCCTGCGGTGACAGTAATGGTACGCCGGAATAAGAGAGAGGATAATAGCACGCGCTCACAGTCGGGAAACATTCATCCCACCCACCCGTATCAGCCTCCTGTACATACGAGGTTCCATAGTCATGCTGACGATATGGAAGTTGAGGATTGGTCCAGAGCCACTCTCGTCCATTGCGCAGATCGCGCATGCTGCTGATCTTCCCGCCGAGATCTGGAATGATCGTCAAAGATAGCACCTGATTGGCGATATGCAGTGCGCGGAAGCCTTGTATCTCAGTTTCTTCTACATGAATCCTGGCCAACAGAGAATCCCTCCAATTTCCTTGTTCAATACTTCTGTATTTGGTGCCCTACCGCATTTGCGTAAACGATTGTTGGAGTTGCCTCACAGGCGGCTCCAACAATCGTTTACGCAAATGCGGTAGGGCACCAACAGCTTCGCATCAAGAAGCTGGCACATCGGCCACATTGATTTCGGCGGCAGATGCGTAACCACCGACGCCGCTTGTGGCTTCGAGCCTGACGTAGCGCGCCTGCTGAGGGCTAAAGCTAACGGATTGGATAGTCCGATCAGGCGACCAGGAACCGCTCGCAACCTGCGTGAATGTCGTCCCATCAGTGCTGATATAGACATTATAGCCAGTAATGGTTCCCGTCGTAGAACTATCAAGGCGTGACTGATAGGTTAGCCCGGCTACGCGCTGGACAGTCCCAAGATCAATGGTGATTGATTGGGGCAGCGGAGTATATGGAGTAAATTCAGAATGCCAGATCGTAGTCAGACTACCATCAACAGCCGCGCTGGCCGAGTACCCCTGGTGAGCACTCGTCGCAGTGGCGCTCAGTGTTGACTGTGGCACAAAATGTGGCCAGATCCCATGAGGAATCGTATTGACCGGCGCGCCGCAGGTCAACTGTAAACCCGCCCAGTCGGTACGATCATTGTAGTTGCCATCCCCTGCATCGTCCACATGGAGAGTGAGTACCTTCGCTCCAGTCAGGTCGACTTCGACAGATTTGGTGGCAGTTCGGGTGACGAGTCCACTGTCGTAAATCTTATTCCCATCAGCGTATATCTGGAATATAGCTGTGCCTCCCTGCGGGCCGATCTGATTGACAATGTCGTTTATCCCAACCGTTGCAGACAAGTGTGTGCAGTTGTTTCCCAGGTAGTACTCAACATCGGATTGTGGAACAACACCCAGGCCCTTGGAATACGTATGTCCCTGTAAAGTAATTGGATATCCTTGTATGCTTGTATCAATCACGGGAACGCTATAGCCACTGTTCGCATCAAGCCAGGAATGGTCGCTGAGATAACCAGTACCGGATGGTGGCGCTGACGGTACAGTCACTACTATCTGCGCACTCCGGCTGTCTTTGTAGAGCCCACCCCAACGGTATGTCGCGGTTGCTGTGAGCGTGTACTTGCCAGGGAGAGCGCCGTCCGGTGGCGTTGCAAGCCAGACTCCGTTGATCTGCTGGCCTGTTCCAAGGGCACTGGCACCGGCAAACTGGCTCTGCACCTGCCACCCCTGGGGAGCTGAGAGATCAAGACTCACGTCGGTAACAGCTTCACGTCCATTGTTTTCAAATGTGGAGGAGATAGTCGTGCTTGTTCCAGGCAGAGCCAGGTAAAGACTGGAGCCCGCGTAAGCCGCGGGGGCGATTGGAGCGGACAGGGTGGTCGCGGGAGCAACCGTATTGTCTGATCCACCGGAAACACGATAAAGAATGACACTTTGCGGCGCAACAGTCGCGCTGATCTGCCCTGCGGTCTCTACGCTCTTGTGTGCCCACAAATCGTTCAGTGTATAGGAAGAGGCATGAGCAAGACCAAGAGCAGTCGTGCTCGTTGTGATTGTCAAAGGACTTGTTCCGCGATTGAGCAAGGCCACAGCGTGGTCACCGTTTGCAAGTGGCTTGACCCAGACATCACCGTTGCCCTCTTGCGCGATCCGAGTCCCCTGCACCCCCAGCGTATCCTGGTCTATCGCGATGACATCGCGATTGGTCAACATGTCCACGGTTGCCGTAGATAGGTTGCGAACATCGCTGCCAATAATCAGGGGCGCGGCAACAATCGACCACATTGTGAACTGTGCCTGAGCCTCAGCACTGGTCATGCCAAATCCCGGGCCAAGATAGTCGGGATCATTCCAGTGCCCAGGACCAGCCGCCTCGGGATGGGTAGCATCCTGATCCAGATTCCTCAGCACATCAGGCCAGAGTATGCTGTTGGGGAAACCAATATCGGTGTCCGTGCGCCACGAATTTGCCGTGGTTGGACCAAATGAGTAGGAATAATAGGCGGATTTTTGCAGCGGTGGATCATTTGGGCCGAAAGTGTTCGGCGGAAATGGATTGCAAATATTGAACAACATCGGCCTGTGGCTGCTGTTATTCAGAAGCGCATCACGGAACTGGCCATATGCCGTGGCCGGGTCAAGATCCAATGCATGGCCACCGCAGAAGTCTACCTTCACGGCGTCAAATCCCCAGGCAGCAAACTGGTTGACGTCCTGTTGATAGCGGCCGTAACTGCCCTGATTGGCACCACCACAACCATTGCTCCCGGCATCGGTATAGATACCAGCCTTCAAGCCCTTGGAGTGGATATAGTCCGCGACCCACTGCATACCATGAGGCCATTGTGTCGCATCAACAGTAATATTGCCGTTGCTGTCACGTGTACCAGACCACCAACCACCATCGATCCAGACATACTGATAACCGGCAGCCTCCAGCCCACGACTCACCATTGCGTCGGTTACACTCACAATTGTCTGTTCATTAAAGTTACTGCCCAATCCATAGTAGGTATTCCATCCCATATAGGGCGTACGGGCCAGGCCATTGTCCAGGTTGACCTGGGCCGACACGGGCTGAGCTGTCACAGAGAGCATGAACCCCAATGCAATAACCAGGGCCAGGCACGCGCAAAGAGCAGCACGGGCTATGGGTGCGAGTGGCCTGAAAGGCCACTTGAGAACACGGCTTGATCGTTTACCTAGAATATACACGTTCTTCATTCCTTTGATGTTTATGGCGCGCATTGGTCAGCTGTGACCAACGATTTTCGTTGAGAAGTTCCTCCTTCCAGATGGAAGAAGAAGCGCGCCGCTTTTTCAATAAAAGGCATTCTTGCTGTACTGCGTGATGTGTTTTGTCGTTCGTTCGTACGGTCTAGATGATAAAAACAATCGTTCCGTTCTGAGAAAAGCCCTCCTTTCACTCCATGATGAATAGTTATGGTCGCCCTCACAAACAACCATAACCATTCATTATTCAACCAATCTATACGGATGGGAATAAAGCTATATCTCTACACATTGCGAGATGAACTCTTGCGCCCTGATGACTGATATCCAGTTCCAGAACGCGCGAGAAATGTGTTTTGGCCTGCTCGAACTCTCGAAGACCGAGGTGCCCAAGTCCCATCATATAGTGACAATGCACCTCGTTTCGTTTGTCCAGATCATCCTCGAAAAGAAGGAAGTCAGGCAGCGAAATAGCGAAATAGTCAATTTTTACCTGGTCAAACAGATGCTGCTCTCCATAATTGATCAGTTTATGAAAACGACTTTGCGCGCCCTCGTGATCGTGAAGTTGGAGTCGGGCCAGCCCTTGATAGAAAATCATATCCGGTGGCTGGTCATTGTAGAAAAAGGCATTGGATGGCTCTTCAAGACCAGAGGATGCTGTCTGAAAACACTCCAAAGCTTTCTCAACGAGACCCTGAGAGGCATACGCGCAGCCTGAGTAGTAATAAATGTTATTCTCCTGCGCCCCTGCTAATTTGCCTTCGCCGAGATTTTCTGGATACATCAATGCGTTCTGGAACGCTGCGCTGGCTTTCTGGCTTTGTTGGGTTAAAAGATACTGTTTTCCCTGCTCTACAAGGGCAAAAACATATTGCTGCGTGACTCTCCCTTCGCCCCCTTCCCAGGGATGAAAGATACGCTCCTCCAGAAGCTGAAGCGCTTTTTCGTACTGTTGGATGGTATTGAGCAGCGCGATGTATTCCAGATACAGATCGTCCCGCGCCACGACCAACTCCCAATGATTTTCCATCTCCACAAGCCTTTTCTCGGAGGCCACACCAACTCTTTTACGCAGCTGATCCAGCTCGTACAACACGCGCGCATCGCCTGGGTTGCAGGCGAAGGCTTTTTCGAGAGAAACTAGCGCTTGCTCTGACTTGTGCAGTGTATTGTAGTAGACCAGCGCCAGATTGCGATGAACCGTAGCAAAGGTATCATCGACATCTCGTGATACTTCCCAATGCTGGATAGCATCCGCGTGACGTTTCTTGTCATAAAGCAGATTGCCAAGATAATAATGTGCCCTGGCATCATTGGTATCGGCAGCAAGAGCATGTTCTAGAACAATCAAATCGTCCAGGCTATTCGGAAAGCAATAGTCAGGGGACGCGTTTCTCGCCGCCTGCTGGTGTGAGAGGGTGAGATCTGAGCGCCCCAATTTTTCATAAAAATAGCTCAGATAGTAATGCACCAGCGGAAAAATATCCTGAGGAGCACCTGTCGCCAGTCGATTGAGGATATCTATGCCTTCCTGATAGAGTCCACAATGGCTATAATCCGTAGCCAGGGCAAGGTAGTTATACACATCTCCGCGCATTAAAAGAGTCAGAGCCTGGGAAACCTCGCTGGCCTGAACCTCTTCCCCTCGTGCTATATGAATGAGATAGCGTTCATGGTACGCACCAAAATCGGCAATATCAAGCGCGGTTGTCTCCAACGAAAACTGCATTGCCGCCTCCATTCGACTCAGTTTGCGCAGGAGGATGGTTTTGAGATGACGAGCTTTATAATTATGAACATTGCGCGCAAGAGATCGCTCAATGAGTTCCAACGCATCTGCATACCTGTGCTTTGCGCACGCAATCTGAGCGAGGGTGAAGTAGCCAGCATCCTGCCAGGCAGCCGACCAGACGGATTTATAGAGAGCGTCAGTAGCTTCATCGAGACGTCCCTGTAACTTCAAAGTGACGCCCAGCTGGTAATACGCTTCGCTGTCAGAGGGATTAGGGTTGTGACGCGTAAGGGTCGCAATGGCCTTGCGAAAATGCGCCTCACTTTCCTGAAACAAGCCTCTGCGGAGCAAAAGCGTCCCATAGGCAAGATTGATGCGGATATCGCCAGGATCGCGTTTGAGACCTTCAAGATAATAGTCGTCGGGCGCAAATGTGGCGTGGCGGTACTGCTCCAGATGCAATCCAGCCAGATAGAGCGCCTCATTATTACTCAATTCCTCTGGACTGGCAAGAGGCTTTGCCGGCTCTGGCATGTTTACGATGTTCGGCTGTTCTGGCTTGTAGACAACCAGTATGGCACCATGCGCATCTTTCACCGTGACGGTCAGGTCATGGACCAACTCTTCAGAGTCTAGCGCTACGACCGTAGCAAAGGTCTGGACGGGTGAGATCACGGCAATCTCGCTGAGATAGGTTCGATCTTTCCCCGCCAGCTCAATCAGTGCAGCATTAAAGACTGATGTTGCGTAGATCTGTAGCGTGGCCAGGTGTTTCTCAGCATCCACATCAAGACTTACCGCGGCATTGACCGATGCGTTTTTGACGATGCCAATGTTTTTATAGGGCATGAAATATTGTTTGAATGATTTTTCTTCATAAGGCTGCAACCAGGAAAAATCGGGCTGGTTATCGGTATATACACCAACCATCAGTTCGACGTATGGTCCATCCTCGTCAGTCAAATTACGATCCCAGGCTTTTCCGAACGCTCCATTCCCCCAGGTCCACTGCTTTTTACCCGGCGAAATATGATGATTGGCAACATGGAGAAGGCCAGCGTGTAGAGCGTGATCATATCCACCAACAAAGTTGTAGCTTGATCGGTAAGCCATATAGGAGGTAGGCACAGGAATATTTTTATACCATGAGATATCTACACCAGAGGAATAATCCACTTTATAGTATGTTCCTGTTGCAATCGGAAAGCGAGATACGTCCCGTTTACCATGATCGAAGACCGCATGTACGTCTGGCGGGAAGACCGACTGAGTATGTTCGTTGACGGGAACCGCGGGGTTGGCCCACCACAAGAATGTCTGCGGTTCCGGCGTGCGGTTATAGAGCTGGGCATGGATCTCTAGATAGGCTTTTCCCGGATAGAGCGTAAAGCCAGCAATCATTTTCGTCCCATACATGCGATCAATTTCGCTTACCCAGACCGTCTTGCTGCCATCCGGGTTATGCTTAATGGAATATTCGACCGGGCCGAACGTGTTGGGACGATGATGCTGCGGCCAGTTAAATTCGATTCCGCCAGAAATCCACGGGCCGGTCAGCCCGACGAGCGCGGGCTTGATGACCTGGTTGTAGTAGACAAAATCGTAGCCGTTGGTTTTATCGATAGCGCGATAGATGCGACCACCGAGCTCCGGCATGATCTCGATGTGAAGATACTCATTCTCTAGAACAACGAGATGATATGGTTGTAGCTTCTTCTCATCCTGGATTTTATCGATAACCGGGTATGGGTATACTTTCCCCGAACTTCCCTGGTAAACACGTTTCTCTAAAAACATTGGATTTTTATCCGGCTCACCGACCCCGTAGGTTGGAATTTCGATGACCTCTTCCCAGGCACGAACCTGAAACGCTGCCCCGGATTGTTCTTCCATTTGTATCATCCTGTCCCTTATATGGCCTTGTACGATTTTCCGATTTGCTGTTAGTGTACCGTTGGAAGTATGCGTTGACAATTGACGATATAGTGGTTACAATGGACGATGTGATGGTTTCGCATATCGGCTTTGTAGAGGAACAGCAAGGGGAACATTCCTTTTTCATTGTTTCATAGAATGAGATGTTCGTAAAAATGCATGTTATCCAGAAAGCGGATGGATTCGAGGCACAAAAACTCATTGTACTCCCTAATCTTTTCGTGGAGGATGTCTGTCACCATCCCCTGGTGAAGTCGATGTATGTCACAGATATCGGTTTCTTCCCACATGCACTGTATCATTATCGCGAACGCCCCCACGGCTGTAACACCCACATTTTCATCTATTGTATCGAAGGTGAGGGTTGGGTCATCCTTGGGAAGAACAAAAAGCTTCCCATCCGCAAAAATACGCTCCTGATCATTCCGGCTCATACGTCTCATATCTATGGAGCAAGCCAAACTGACCCATGGAGCATTTATTGGTTTCATTTGCAGGGTGATGAGGTTGAGCACTTTGTTCAGAGCTTCGATATGCATGACGCGGTTTTCCATGTGTCAGTGGCACAGGCCGCGAAAATTATCAATCTCTTTGAAGAATGCTATGGGATTTTATCGTACAAAGGGTACTCTCTCAAACATTACGTGTATGTCTCGCAGGCGATGAGACACCTGCTGGGAATGTTTATTCTCCTGCATGGCGAGGCCCAACAAGATGACAAAAAAAAGGAGGTAATTGAGCAGTCGATTCAGTTTATGATCGAACATGTCCAATCTTCCCTCACACTTGATGAGTTAGCCCGTCACGTCAACCTATCCAAGCCCCATTTTATCCATCTGTTCAAACAGGTGACCGACTATCCTCCCATTGATTATTACCTGCGCCTGAAGATCCAACGCTCTTGCCAGCACCTCGAATTGACAAATGCAACCATCAAGGAGGTGAGCAAGAGCGTTGGGATTGACGATCCGTATTATTTTTCGCGTCTCTTTCACAAAATCGTCGGACAATCACCCAGCGATTATCGCAGGGCCAAACAAAGTTAACATCAGCGTGACTAAACGCCAGCGCTAGCCTTTGACAGCTCCAGCAGTCAGTCCGCTCACGAGTTGTTTCTGGAAGGCCGTGAAGAGAATCACGATGGGAAGCGCCACAACGACGCTGGCTGCCATCATATCCGGCCAGCGATCCTGAAATTCTCCCACATAGGTGCCGGTTCTGTCAGAACTCAGAGAGAGGCTTGTTCTGGAGATCGTTTGCGAGGTATGATGAGAACCATTACCGATCGAATAAGGAGCGCTTCATGCATTGCCCACACTGCGCCTCGACCACCAAAGAACAAACCCAGAAGACCACGCTCGGCTATCGGACGTTCCGTTGCTCAGCTTGTAAGCACCTCTTCAACGAGCGGACAGGAACCCCGTTCAACTTCCTGGAATATCCCACCGATGTGGTTCTTCTGGTTGTCCTGTGGCGTCTCCGGTACAAGTTGGGCCTGCGAGATCTCGCCGAAATGTTTCTTGAGCGAGGCTTGACGTTCACCTATGAGACCGTTCGGGAGTGGGAAACACGATTTGCCCCACTTCTTGTAGAGCAATTGCGGACCAAACGGCGCGGACAAGCAGGACAGTCGTGGTACGTGGATGAAACCTACGTCAAAGTGAGGGGAAATTGGTGTTACTTCTCGGGAAAAGAGGCCACCATCTCAGGCACTGGGGCATTGAGGCCAGCGATTGATTGTCTTGCAAGCCTCAATGCCCCAGTGCCTTTTTATGTTCTCCTTCCTGGCCAGAACAATGCATCAGAAAACCGCGATGTTTATGCGATCCTCCACCTCGGTGACGCCTGGCGCGGCCCACACAGAATTCTCCGCTGCCTTGCGCTCTGCATAGGAATGAACCATTCCATAGAGGCTGACTTTGCTGCCCGAAACCTCGACCGTGATATGCTCGGCATCTGTCTCCGCATTGCGGGTGAGCGCTTTCTCAATGTCTGCTTTCAGATTGGTTGGGAAGACCGGGGGCTTGACCTGAATGAGATTGCTCACCCCTGTAATCCCTGCTATATAGCGGATGGCGCGTTCAGCATCTTTTTTCTCGAAGGCATACTCGACGTCGCCTTTGAGGGTCACCCAGCCCTTGCTGACCGTCATCTCGAGTTTGCCCGCCGGGATACCGGTGTCCCATTTGAGCGCATTGAGGACTGCCTCGGCAAGATCTTCGTCGGTGCGTTCAGCCGAGCCAGGCAGATGGATTTCCAGCTCATTCGCAACCGCCTTCACGCCACGAACCCGCTGGGCAGCAGCCTCAGCAGCCCGCTTTTTTAAGTACGAATCAACAAAACCAGTGA
>WNFI01223488.1_pt2 | contig 17715 bp, 24 predicted proteins | sample 5400471 | NCBI WGS metagenome assembly WNFI01 (sample SAMN13153348, study PRJNA577476) | soil metagenome | isolation source: 100 cm saprolite on Douglas fir-dominated hillslope | place: USA:California | collected 2013-09-17 | reverse complement strand
CAAGCGCGCTCGCAATGCGGCATCTCTTTCCGCTCTCCGCGGTCGATAGCGGTGGGTTGATCGTGCCAACTCCATCAGCCTGCAGGCGTGCCGCTCGCTCATGGCGTACTGCCCCATCACGTACCCGGCGGCTGCCCGAAGTCCCACAGGCGCTAGAAGTTTTTTGAGAGCACGTCCTTCAACGCCCGATTGTCCAGCGTCAGCTCCGCCACCACGTGCTTCAACATCTCTGCTGCGCTGAAGGTTCGTGTACGGGATTTGGTGAAGGATTTCTAGTCGTTAACGGCGTGGAACGCCGTACCAGCCCAGCAGTTCGCTCACGTCGCAGCCGTAGACGTGCGCGAGCGTGTAGAGCCTGTGAAGGCCGGGAATCGTGTTCTTCATTTCGAAGTCATGGAGACGGCTGGCAGGCAGAATGAACCTTCTGTTTTTAAGCCTCAGCGCCAATTTCATGCTTGCCGTGTGGACATCGCGGAGTGTCAGCCCAAGACCCAAGCGGGTGGCCCGCAAACGTTCGCCCGGACTGGATCGGTGCTCTGCCATGACACTACACTATCGGTTTGCAACGTCCCGGCTGAAGCGAAAACGTTGGAGCAGAGGTACGAGAGTGATAGACAAAGCCGAGCCCCGTGGTCGGGGAACCACTCACCAAGCTTTGGAGTCTAAGGTGGGTCATAATGACGGTCATGTCCGCCACTCTGCATGAAGAATCCTCCGCCGTCTTGGATCGCGAGCCTGATCAAGAGAAAAGCCTCGACCCCTCCGGCCCTCGCATACGATGCCCATTATGCGGTTCGTCGCCGAGCAAGGAAGACCGATGGGCTTGTGACTGCGGGCACCTTTGGAACACATTTGACACGGGCGGAGTGTGCCCCGCTTGTCTTCACCAGTGGACTTCGACACAGTGCCTCTCGTGCACCCTCTGGTCGGCGCATTCGGATTGGTACGTGAATTGATTCAGGCCAAGATGTTTACTCGAAGGAGTCGTGAGCGCTCGCCTGCTCACATCAACTGACGCTCTACCCGGAAATGCGGCTGTACTTGTCACGAAGAGGACTACTAGTCCCGGAGACTCTGCTGCCTTGCTCTGAACCGAACAATAAAGGCCAGCAAAATAGCTGGCCAAGGTAGACGAGATGACGCTGGTCATTCACTTCTGCATGCTGTCCTTCTTCATGCTGTCTGCCGCCATCTTGAGCGATATGACATGAACCTCGTCCTTATCGGCGTACACGTGCGCGCTGAGTGTGACGTGGTGTCCTTCGTGGCCTTTCACCGCATCCGGGTTGCTGATTGTCCAACTCTTACTGTCTTTATCGCTTACAAACGTCTTCCCGTCGTCGCTGATTTTGCCCGTAACCTTGACCGCCTTTGCGGACGTGTCGGCCTTCATGTTGTCCTGCTTCATGGTGTCCTGAGCCACTGTGAGACCACACATCAGCAGGCTAAGCGCGAAGCAAATGGTTATTAGCTTTTTCATCTTGGTCTCCTTCTTGAAAGTATGCAGCAGCCGGGCAAAATTATACGCCTGACAGCTCACGCTCGGATCGCCCCGAGTCTAGTAACCTTTGGGACGATCACGAAAGCCAGCCGAGCCACTGCCGTCGTTGACCCTCGGCACTACAAGGTCGAGTTCGAGAATGAGCGAGTCCGAGTGGTGCGCATCAAGTATGGGCCGGGAGAAAAATCTGTGATGCACAGCCACCCGGAATCCGTCGCCGTGTTCCTTACGGACGCTCATGCCAAGTTCACCTACCCGGATGGGCGGACGGAGGACATCAACGCGAACGTTGGGACGGTGCAGCACATGGACGCCTTTACCCACCTGCCGGAAAGCCTCAGCAACACGCCATTCGAGGTCATCCAAGTCGAGTGGAAGCGTTAGGTTCGGGCAGTTGCATAATTTATATGAGAGCGGGACTGCTCCCGCTCTCTTTTTCGGGTGCCGAGTGCCAACCCCGAAGAAGAATGACCTCAAAGAACGCCTGTGCCTCTCGAAAACCTCGAAATGTCTGAGCGGACGGGAATTATACTTCTTTCATAATTCTCGCCCCCGATGCTCATTTCTCTCACGACGCTCCTCGCCACTCTGTTCTCGATCTTCCGTTCGCCCACTGCCCTCGAGCTGGAGAACCTAGCTCTGCGCCACCAAATCGGCGTGCTTCGGCGGTCCGCGAGAAAACGCCCCAGGTTAACCCCAGGGGACCGCCTATTGTGGGTCTGGCTGTCGCGCATTTGGAGCGACTGGCGCTCGGCACTGGTCATCGTCAAGCCCGAAACGGTCGTGGCTTGGCATCGTGCGGGCTTTCGGCTGTTCTGGACCTGGAAGGTGCGCCGCGGCCAACACGGTCGACCGGTCATTTGCCGTGAGGTCCGAGATCTGATCCGCAAGATGTGCCGGGAGAATCCCGGTTGGGGTGCGCCCCGCATCCACGGTGAGCTGCTCAAACTGGGCATCGACATCGGTGAGAGCAGCGTATGCAAATACATGGTGCGCGGCCGCAAGCCGCCGTCTCAGGCCTGGCGCACCTTCCTCGGGAATCACGCCCAGCAACTGGTCTCCATTGACTTCTTCACTGTGCCCACCATCCGTTTCCAGGTCCTTATACGTGTTTCTGGTGTTGGTCCATGACCGGCGTCGCATTGTCCACTGCAATGTGACTGCTCATCCGACGGCGGAATGGACGGGACAGCAACTACGAGAAGCCTTTCCCTTTGACCAGCTCCCGCGCTACCTGCTGCGCGACCGCGATGCGATCTTCGGCGATGACTTCCGAGGACAGGTGCGAGACATGGGTATTCAGGAAGTACTGTGCGCGGCGCGATCCCCTTGGCAGAGAGCCTATGTGGAACGGGTGATTGGTTCCATTCGGCGCGAGTGCCTCGATCATGTGATCGTGTTCCATGAAAGCTCGTTACGTCGAACCCTCGATTCGTATTTCGATTACTATCACCGATCGAGAACGCATCTCTCGTTGGGGAAGGACTCGCCCGAGCCACGACCCATTCAGCCGCCGACAATGGGGTCAGTCGTGGCAGTGCCGCAGGTCGGTGGACTGCACCACCGCTACGAACGACGGGCCGCCTGAAAGAGCCCGACTCTGCCGCGCTACACGCTAGCTGCTCGGCCCTTGAAATCTGTCTCCGAACTACGCTCCCTTGCCCACGCGTGCATCCGCGAATTTCGTTCACCAGACTCGAGCAGGTCCGCGAACTGCTTGAGCTTCGCGGTTCGCTCGGGGGAATAACACCGCCATAGGCGGCACACAGGTCTCTTGCACTTTGCTCGACGTGCATTCCTGATCTGGTCGATTACAAATGCCGCTGCCAATACTGATGAAAGCCAACGGCAAGCGCGAATTGGAAACTGATGGGGATCCTCCCGTGTTCGTGATCGGAAGTCGCGGATCGAAGCATGCAATGGAGCACCTGAACAAGCGCGGCCAGCACATATTCTCTGGAATTGCGCAAACACTTCTTCATATTCACGAAGCCGCAGAACCAACTACACATATTCGCGGCGCGAGTACAAGCCGCTCGCTTGGTTCCGGAATTGCTCTCGTTGAGGACTCTCGTTGAAGAGGCCACTCCCGCAGTGGCTTACGCCAATTTGAGTTTGCCGAAGCTGGGCTATAACGCCGTACTCTGTAAGCTTTACCGAAACGGAAATGACAGCGTCGGCCTGCATGCGGATGCGGAGCCGGAAATGGGCCCGGTGATCGCTTCGATCAGCCTGGGCGCTGAACGTCTATTTCGTCTCAAAGGGCCAGATGGAACGGTTGCTTTTGCAGAACGGTTATCCCACGGTAGCTTGTTTATTATGGCGGGAAAGACCCAGAAAAACTTCAGGCATGAGTTACTTACATCCGCAAGCCATTTTGGGAGAGACGGGATGTTGCGGTTTGGCAAATTACTGATTCGGAAGGTGCCTCGCGAGCGTGGAGTTTTGACGAGGGACAACACGTGCGTCGCCTGAACCATTGCGGTTTTTTGAAGGCTGGCAAACCAAGCCGCGGTTTCCAGACTCGCGGGATCTTTTCCGATCAGCTCGCGAAACCTCAGATCCAAATAGGGAAGACAATCGCCGATCGGGATCGTGACTCCGGAATCTCCCATGAGAGCATCGTAGCAGCAAAAGATACTCGCGGATAACGGCGTGTACGGTTCGCTCGATCCCCGACTTGAGAGCCCATTGCACACGAGGCCCTAAGCCCTCTTCCCACTTGTGCAGGATGGTGACACGGCTTCTCCCACTTGGCTTGGGGTCCTACACCCCCACCGACCCCGCGCGGGGGTGACGGCGACCGCGCGCATTTTCCAGAAACAGGGGTCCGCGGGGCGCATTCGCTACCGGCTAACCGCAAATCTCGAGGCCGGCGGGGCTGTGTCGCTTGTGATCCGGATCCCGCCGTCCCCGGCGCGGCGAGTAGCGGCGCTACTCCACCCGCTTGCCCCCGGTTTCTCAATGTACAGTCACCTTCGCGGCGGCGATTCTCCGATCGGCCATGTCTCTGGTGCGGTCGATGGCCCTTCGAGCTGAGGCGGGTAGAATTGCGCGTATACATCAAGCGTCGGCTGAATTTTGGAGTGCCGCATCTGGCCTTGGACATCCTTTGGGTTGGCCCCCGCCTCCACCATCCACGTGGCGTAGGACGTGCGGAAACAACGCCAATTCACGTCGAAGCCAAGCCTTTTTGCCGCGGGCTTGATGAAGCGGACCAGGATGCTATTGTCACGCATCGGCTTACCTTCACGTACCGACTGGAACACCAAGTCGTCAGGGCCGTCCGACTTTACGAGCTTGTATTTTCGCGTCCCAGTCCCCGCGCGTACTGACACGGTGAGAAGTTTCAACGTGTGGATACGCTCCACCACAGAACGGTCTACCCCTATCGTGGCATTGGACGCCTGACTCTTGGGTTCGCCCCAGTCTCCTCGACAGTACCGTTCGTCTATAGAAATCGAGTCGTATCCCAGATCCCCCCACTTCAGTGCTACGAGTTCACTCACCCGCAAACCTGTGTACATCGCCGTAAAAATCATGGTCGCGTACGGTTCAGGGACGACCCTCACGAGTCTGTCGAACTGCTCCGGTGAAATGTGGAGTTTTGGCCTGTTGCCTACCCGCCTTCACGGCAAGCTGATGCTTTTCATCGGATTCGTGGATAGCAGTCCATACTTGCCGGCCGCGAGACGGAGAACTGTCGCGAGCACGTCCCGTATCTTGTCCACGGACTCGTACGACAACTTCGAGTTCGCGAAGCTACTGAAATATGCCTGAAGCGAAGCTGGAGTTAGCTCCCGCAACATTTTGTCGCCGAACGCCGGCAGAAGATGATTTTCCAGAACATCTCTATAGCGTTCGAGTGTGGACTTCGCGAGTGTGGAGGACTCACACCGCAAATAAGTCCCGTTAACGAACTGTCGGAAACCCGTGGCCGATCCCGCACCACACAAATCGCTATTCAGCGTCCTGACGTATTCGTCTCGCAGTCTGAGTGCCTCACGTTGAGGTTCATCGGCTGGGCACAGTTGAACGCGTTTCCTTTTTCGGACGATCTCGCCGTCTTCGATGTGATCTATTCGGACGACAATCGTCCAACATCTTCCGTGCCTCTTTGGTGTCGGGCACTGATACCGCCGCCTGGCTATCGCTTCATAATCGGCAGCTCTCACGACGCAAAGTGTAGCCCCCTCCGAAGTGGTTTGTCATTTGCGACACGGTGTAATTGGCCGCGATGTATCAGGAAGCTCCCGAAGCGATCACAGCTTTCATCACGAACCACTTCGGCCTAGACGAGCAGATGCAGGCGGCCAGGGCGGCGTGGGGGGGAATTTGGGAAACAGAGGGAAGCTGCTCATCTGCTCGGCAGTATGGAATGAAACCAAGCTTGTCCTAAGGCGTAGGAGTCGCATCCATGACTGCGGTCGCCACTGCGTTGCTGGTCGGATGGCTCCCAGCAATGCCGTCGAAGTAAGCTTGCGCCTTCTGCCAAGCCTCGAAGGCGACCAGACGGCCGAGCAGTCGGCCCGCCAGGTCGGCGGCGCGGAAGTGAATGCCTCCGTAACGGCGAGAAATGCCGGCTTCATTGGCTGCATCGGTAAAGGTCTCCCAACGCAGAGAGACAGCATGGGCCGGCGTGATTCCCGGTTCGATTTTCGAGCTGCCCGCAGAAAGAGCGACTGAGGTGTCGAAGCGGTCGCGTCCTGTCCAGAGTTCCAGAATCCTGGCGGCTGCTGCGCTGTAGGTGCTGTGTCCGGACACGTAGTCTGGAAAGGGAGGCGTTGGGAACGTTGCCGCCTGATACGGAATCCAGCTCGAGCCGTCCATCTCCACCGTGCCCTTTCCCGGCCCGCCCCAGGAACGGATGGTCTTGCCGCGGAACAGGAATGGAATGGCCGTCACCGGACGAACTGAGTCATAGGCTCGTTTTGTATCCCAAGCGGCAATGCCGGCGTCGAAGATGGCGTTCGAGAGCACGAAGAACATCTTCACGTCATCATCGAGTGTGTGGTGATCTCTGGCAGAAACGAACTGCGCGAACAATGCCCAGTGGCCTGGAGGGTGCTCCGAGTTCGGGCCATCGGACCAGTACTCAGCAATCATCTTCTGCCGGTCGGTCAGCCCAGCGCTGATCTCGACCAACTCCTGAGCCTGCTCCTGATACTCTTTCGATCCGTACTTCGACGGTCCAAGGAGTTGCACCAGCCAGCGATATTCGTCTCCCTTGGACATGGCGAATGGAGTCACGTCGCACCACTGGGCGCCGACGAATCGTTGCGTGATCAGGTCGCCGGTGGAATTGACGTAGGTAAGCGGCTGCCAATGGTTGGGATCTGACGGCGTGGCTCGTGCTGGGACCGGGCTGGGAGTGTTAAGGGAAGCGTAGCCAGTCCAATCGGAGTAAGGGCCTTGGGCGAGATCCCCGAGCTGATTCGATTTATCGTGATGGCGGAATTCAAGGACTGCGGCGCAGGAGACATTGCCGATGCCGGTAGGCGTATCGATGTCGGTGGAATCGTCGCTTGGATCGTAGCCGAGCTGCTTCATCAGCGGGATGTAGACGGAATTAGCGTCGACGGACAGAACGTCCACGAGCGCACGGTATGCGGCATAGCTGATGGCTTGCTCTTTGTTACTTAATGTTCGCTCTGAGGCTGGGCGGCGTAGTGCACCCTGTAGTTGCGTTCCGACAGCGTGTTCGTCGTAGGCAGCCCACGCGTCGTACATGCAGGTGTGAACGATGGCGAGTGCCCGTGCGACCGCGGGCGCGCCGAGCTTGGCGTCGCGAATGCCTTGAAGAGCAGCGTTGTTCCATTGGATGACAGGGGACAGCTTTTCCTCAGCTCGGGCGGAACTTCCGCTGAGGAATCCAGAAGCGGCGATCAACACTCCGCCAAGAACAAGACGTCTCATAGCATTCTAAGGAGTAACCGTCACCGTGATCCTATTCGACTTCACCACACCCGGCCCCAGTTCTTCGGGGAGCTGTCTTGTCAGCTGTATCGTGTACTTTCCCGGATGACTCATGTCGTAGTAGCTACTGACTTCTATTGTTTCGTTCGCTGCGGTGTGCGGTTTCAGGTCGCCGATTAGGCCCTTGCTGGTTTTCCGGTCCCGAATGGAATTGGTTGGCGCGCTCGTCTCCTCCCGCATCTTGCGCACCTCGTCGGTCTCCGGCACGGTCTTCCCCTGTTCGTCACGAACGTCTATTCTGTAATAGTCTCTGTCAAAAGAAGGTATGGAAACCGTCCTCGTAGAGTTGTTGGCGAGGGTTACGAGCAAAAAAATAGGCGATCCCGCTTTTTGAACACCCGGTCCGGCTAATATCGCATCGCCTGACGAGGCTATAGTGACCGAAAACGGCGGTTGAGCACCCTCAACGAGCTTTGCGCCGAGAATTGCGACAGTTGCCGCCAGCAGTAATGACTTCAGTTGAACTCTCATAGCAACTCCCTCCATGCTTCCTGGGAAACAAAACGATAATGCACTTGTACGGTCAAGAAATTGCTAATTAGTATCACTGTGACACACTCCGTTCGTTGTGTGCGTGCTCCATATAGGGTACCCATCCGACGACTGCGAAGCGCTGCTTGCCACGAATGAACTTGCACTCCCACTGCCTGTGGGAGACCACGAACTACCGTTCTTGGTAGCGGTCCCCGAGAAGCTCCACTTTGTTGAGCCAAGTGGCACGGGGATTGAGTTCGCCAGGCCGGAACTCCACAACAGATACATCTCCGCAGCGAACGTGCGCGACACGCTGGTATCGGTGGAGAGCAACTGAACCGCAGGACTATCGCCTGCGGTGTTGGTTCCCGCGACGGGGGGGTAAGGATATGCGTTGTCCAGACCAGTCCCTGCACTACAGGATGATCCGTTAGCTACTATCGAGTCGGTGGAAATCAGTTGCGCCCAGATGAAAGTGTTCGAATAGCCGGATGGGGCGGTTGCTGACGGGGTGAACAGAACACCGGCATTGGATGCACTGCTTGTGCCAAACTGCAGATAGGTATTCCCACTGATAGTCGTGATCCCTACGGTTCCGACATGGGTAGTCGTCATTTTTCCACCGGTCGGCCCGGCCACATTGAAGGTAGCGGTTGCAACCGGACTGCCGACGCTGCCGCCGCCTCCTGCCATGGTGTATTGATAGGTCATGTTTAATGATGTGCCCGGGTAGACCCAATAGAAGGTGTAGCCGGAGGCGGTGTTGCTGGGAAGAGCCGTCACTGACCCACTGGTCGTGGACGCGGCGTAGCCGCCCACTGCGGTCCCCGGAGGAGTCGACCACTGCTGGCTCGATATGCTCGTACACGGCGGAAGCGAAACAGAAGAAGTGAGCGCAATCTGCTGTCCGACTACAACAGACAGCGTGCCGCTGATGGTGTTCCCTCCGAACTTGATGATGGGCGTGGGCGCAGAGGGCAGAACTACGCTCTCAGGCCAGGTTGTCCCGGAGATACCACCATCCACGGAGGTGCCAATTTGAAGAGATTGGCCTCCCACCAAAGCACTACAGGTTACCTGGTAAGACACTGTCATCTGAAGATCGCTCACGACCGTGAGAGTTCCTGTCGTAATACCACTGCCAGCGCCGAACTGCGCGGTCGGAGAAGTTAGGGATTGGAAACCCTGTCCGGATATAGTCAAAATCCCGCTCCCGCCCAACACGAGGTTGGAGGGGCTGACACTGTTAACCTGGAACCCCGTGCCGGGGCCGCTGCCGTAAGCCTGCGCAAAGTATGGACAGAAAGGATCGTAGGCACAGTAACTCGAGTTATAAACTTGCGTGCTGCTGGTGTAAGCGTTCATTGTAGCCTTGCCGCTCCCGACTCCAGTTGCCACGCCGTTGGTACTACCGACCGTGATCGCGCTCGTATTGCCGCTGGTCCAACTGCCACTCGCATAGAACGTGCTACCCGTGTTTGTCTTCATCTGGAAATTGAGTTGACTTGTGCCTCCTTTTGCCACGGCGAACGGACTTATAACAACATAAGTGAGAACCTCACCATCACAGCTTATGCAGTACCAGGAGCAGGTCGCCTTGCGCACATTGTAGGTGCCGGCATCTACCGCAACTAAAATCTCTTCGTTGTCGGCGTGAGCGCCTGAAAGTTTTGCACTTCCCTCATGTACGCTTCCGGGAATAGTGTTTCCATTCTCATCGGGAATCTGATTCTCAATAATGGAAGAGACATTAAGAGTTCTGGTGGCTCGCGCTTCCAAATGAATCGGCAGCACGTACTGGCCTCCCGCAAAGAACAACGTGAATCGATAGTCCTGGCTTTTATCAGCAGGGTTCCATACGGTTACCATCGTATCGTCGCCCTTGGCGGTGCTCCAATAGGAAATCGTCTTCGCGGCACTGTCTTGCACGCCGTGCGGAAGCACTTGGAAGACGTAGGTATTCTTCTGATCGACGCTTCCGCTTGCCAGAAGTAGTGCGCGAGGCTGTCCCTGGGCTTCCAAAATCAGGTTGAGGCTCCCGTTAAATCCGCGAAGACCAGCATCTGTCAGCAGTGAGGCCACGTCCAACTGCCGCGTCTCGAAGGGTAACAACGTGAAGGCATGCAACCTAGCCGAGTGTGCCTTCGCGCTTTGCATCCAGTAAAGACTCGGCGTTACCGAAACGGGCTCGCTTGAGACGTTGCGTGCAACCGAGAACGGCGTAAACACCGTCCCGTCAGGAAACGCCATCATCGGATCGGCTGCTCCCGTCATCAAGCCTAACTCGGCGTAGGTCTCTGGAGCCTTCGGCTCTGGCGCAGAGCTGAACCTGTAGTGAAAGGGTAAGTTCGCAGAGTATCCACTGGACTGATCCTCCAGCCCTCCATTTATGAGCAGGCCTTCTTCTGTTCCTGTGTGCAGAACTCGGAGTCCACCAGTAGTTCCTGCGGCCGCCTGCTCCAATGCTCCTAGCGGTACGATCTTTGTACCGTGCGGTGAGACTCGGGCGGTGTAAACCCCCCAACAAATTGTTCTCGTTGTCGCTTACCTGTACCCGTGCGTCGATCGACTCGCTCGTAATATTGGACAACCCCAGAAATCCAGTTATTCCCGCTTCGGGCTTCCACCACATTCCTTCGGTAGCGTACATGCCGTCCAATTTTGCCTTGGATATGTGAAAGCGGAGATCCGTCAGGACTGATGGCTGTAGACCGTAGGTGAAGATGGTGCTGTGGATTGGGTCGGTACTGGTTACCGAGACGCAGAGAGGATCCCAAGCCCACGTGTACTGCACTTCCACATAACCCGACAGGGTGGCCCAAGGGGCGATGCCCTTCTGTCGAAGTGCATCGTTAATGCTGACCACAGCCGTCCCTGATGCTTCGAGCGTAACCGGGCTTAGCTTGTATCGGACTCCATTGCTGAGATACAAGTTTGGGATTACAGTGATCGAAGAACTCTCCAGGCCATTTCTTAAGTATATTGAGGCCTTGCGATTCGCATCGATCATCCAAAAGCCCCCGACCATCGAGCGGGGTACTCCTAGGTCTTCTCGTTCTTGCGATTTCGGAACGCGCGGTGCTATGGGCTTGTGCGGAGCAAGTACCTTGGGTTGCTGGGCCGAGAGCGATGCTGTGCATCCGAGTACAGCGATTAAAGCGGCGAGATACTTGCGCATTGGAGTTTCCTCATCAGTTACGTCGTTTGCGATAAGGGGCCCAAGGAGTTGGAACAAGAGGACAGGTGGGGAGCGAAGTTATCGCGGAATCCAAGTTTCCGACTAGAAGATTTGGTTTGTTCTAAAAGCCGAACCCCGTGTGAGGCTAGCCCAATCTGAATATTGCTGTAACTCGCTGTGCAGAGCACACTTGTTCAAGTCTGAGGCTCTTTTGACCCCTGGAAGGCAGCGCTGTGGAGGTGCTCATAATGAAGGTCTTCTTGTTACGAAATCCGGAGACCTCACTCGTTCGATGTTCTATCGCCCTGGCGGCGCTTTTGCTATGGTACGGCGTTCGAAATCACACTCTAACGAGAGGTCTTTTCGCTTTCGTGCAGTGCGCTCGCGGGTTAGAATCGCGCGCTATGAAACGTGGAAAAGAATTGCGCGATCCAAAAGGCCAGCCGACCACGCCAGAGGCACCGAAAGAGGTACCAGTGCTAATGTTCGTGATGGTGGAAAAAGCGCCTTGTGCCTTCGCGTTGCGTCTCGTGTGCAACGAAGACGTGCTCGAAGATATCCGCAATCAAGGTGCACTCGACACGTTACTGGTTGACATCGACGAGTTGTATGCGGATTTTCGTCGACGCTTCGGCGAAAAAACTCCTCAACAAATCAACTGAGGGCCGGATCGCCGGGATTCCGAAATCCAAGCTCGCCGGGAGTTTACCTTCAGAATGCTGCCGGGTGCGTGCTGAACTTCTCGAGCCTCCTGGCAGCCATACCGCGCCCTCTATCCTCTTCTTCTTCTGTTGAGCCTTGCGCGTCATCGATCTCCATGGCCACGACCGCCAGTTCATCTTCTGGGGTAATCACGCTAGCGCAAGGTTCGTCGGCGGGCAGAAGGCGAGAGGCAGACCTACAATATCTTCCAAGGGGACAACGGCTATCTGGTCGCCGCGCCATGACTATTCGGTCACCCTTGTTCCGAGAGGGAACTCCGGCGCTCGGGAAATCGCAGATCATTACCTTCGTGACCTTTTAGAGCACCGAGAGCGTGGGAGAATCACTTCGGTAGCGCGGCGTTGTAACTTGCCCGGGATTCTAGCATCCCGGAAAGGCAAGCATCGCGGTGATCCCTCCACCGACTAAGTCAGGACGAGGAAGACATGAAAGACTTTGGGCTTCTGCTGGTCGCAGTGTCACTGGCTCTTGTCCAAGGATCTTTGGGACAAGAATTCGGCCAAGACGTTGATAATTTAACGATTGAGACTGTGTCCGACAGGCTCACGCGCCTAAACTGGACAGGCCCTCAGTCCGTTGATTGTGAATCGATCGTAACCTATAGCATCTTCCGCGGTACGAACGAGGACTTCTCGCCCTCTGTGCGAAATCGTATTGCTGCCGGTCTCTCAAGAACAACTTACTTGGCTAAGGAAAAACCGCTACCCGCCGGAGATATCTACTACATTGTCAAGGCCGACGTGACGCCGGCCTCCTGTGCGCTGCACGGGGGGTACATCTTGGTTTATCCGCTGGATATGGGCGAAACTTTCTCAGCAACCATTGCGAAGCAAACGGCGATCTGTACGGCAGTCACTACATCTGAAATTGTTTGTTCCGGCCCGCTATCCGATTTCCACGCAGCTATAGCGAGCCAAGGAGGCCACGACTACCTCATTGGCTGTGGATCCTGGGATTACGCGATGGGGGCGTGGACGTGTGTGAATTTGACCCCCGGCGTGTACACCATCGGGGTCCATAGTCAAACTCTGACTGTGTGGGATAGCGGCATGGCACAGATCAATCCCCGCACCGGGAAGATCCTCGCGCCAATAACACCAGTGTTTTCGATGTTGGCCCGGATCAATTAGGCTCCAAGGTGGGGAAGTCTCCATTCCGGACGCATCAGAAGAAGGGTCTACGATTTCGGCAACGGCTGTAGGGCGAATGATAAGCGAACCCACTATTCCGACCATCTGAAAAAATTTTCCTTCCAAACCATCGGCTTCCGTAACAGCTCTGAGAATAAGCAGTTGTTGAAAAGCTCCACTCCGGCAAGTCCTGATCCCTCGCACGATCCCACGTCTTCAACCTTGCCTCGTCACAGTCCTACACTCGCCCCCGCCGAATCTTCGATCGCTTTCCCACAAAATCTAAATCCTCCCAGTGCAGCCCGAGCAGTTCACTGCGCGATAAACTCGTCGCGCGCATCAGTGTCAACAGCGCGATAGCATTTTGTCTCTGGTACGACGGCAGGTCTGCTTTGCGAATCGCCGCAAAGAAGCCATCGAACTCCTCTTGCGAACAGGGAACGAACCCGTTTCTCAACCACGGATCAGATCCGATCTTCCCAAGTTCGCCGGAAGCGGGATTGACTTCGCTCCTGGAAGAGGGAGACTAAAATAGAAGTGTGGGCAAAGGGGAACTAGAAATGGCTAACCTACAAAACCCACAGAATTGGCGGTCTGCATGGGACAACTTATACCGCTTGATAAGACAACACCACCACGTTCTTTTCTTGATATGTTGAACAGCGTTGCCGCTGTCGATCCCCTAGCAGGAACCGGCGTATCGGGCTTTCTTCGTAGTGCTCTGCGCGCACCTTAACTCAAAATAAAACGAGCCAACCCGATTCCAGCGGATTGGCCCGAATGAAAGGTAATTTCGTGAAAACCAGTATCGCAAGTAAACCAACACCAGTCAACATAATTGTCGAACCGTCAACAATTAAGAAGGTGGTTCAATGGTTAACAGTGCGCCACCCCGAAGGCGCCGTAGCTTCGTACCCCATGTTCGGGGCCTACGAAGGACTTGCCTGGCTTGAGATGCACGAGACTCTTCGGCCGGAAGATACGATAATTGCCGTAACTCCTTGCACCGAACAGTTCTTTGTTCTCGAGACCAACGGCAAACTGGACATGGGCACGACGGTTGAAGAAGTTCAATCGTGGGCTAATGAGTCGAAAGACAACGCCACATGCTACTGTCTTGATGACTTCTCAGGCGTTGTTTAATACGCCAGTTTGACCCAAAAGGGCGGCTCGCCAAGCTGCCCTTTGGCTTTCTCACAGGTTGCCGTTTTTCCACTCCTGCCGTGCCCCTTGCGCTATACTCTCCGCGATCATGAGAAGCGGCACGCAACCTGACCAACTCTTCATCTTGGTTGCCCCTCTTCTGTTTCTGCTGTTCCTTTCCCTGTATCGCAGACGTGAAGGTATCAGGCACTTTTTGCGCCGTGCCATCATTGGTGAAGGGGCTTACCTGCTCCTTGGTTTCTACCTGATTAAGAGCGGGGTACAGCCCATACCCGCCATTGGGATAAGCGTGCTCGCGGGGCTTGCTGTTGAGCAGTTGCTTGTTGCTCCAAGGAGCCGACACATTCCCGCGTCCGAAAAGCGAAAGGCAATCGCGGCATACGAGCGAAAAAAGGGGCGCAAATACAACCGCAAGACCGATGAGTTTGACCACGAGATTGCCTTTGCTAGAGGCGGAAGTAGCACGGCTGATAACTTGCGCGTGCGCTCGCGCACAGAAAACCGACGCAAAGGAAAGAAATCGCCGTGGTGGGATTTGCTAGGCCGATGAGTAGTAAATTTTTCAGGTGACCCCAAGGAGGCAGCGCCCACTATGTTCTGCCCCAAGTGTGGATTGGAATCCTCGGATGACTCCCAATTCTGTCGGAAGTGTGGGAATGCGCTAACGGTGTCAAGTGCCGTGGCGACGGCTGCCACAGCACCGACACCCGAAAAAACAAAAGCAGTGCGACCCGCGTTTATCCTCATCTTGCTCCTCATGTTCGCTCTGTTTGGATGGTTCGTTGACCACGCCATACACACGCGTGCGGCTCTCCCGCCTATGTCTCGGGAAGCGGCTGTCCCGCCCATGTCTCGGGAAATGGTTGCAGTTGTGCAACCTCAACTCCGCACAGTGAATATCGGTAAGGGCGCTCTGAGTGTGGCCGCGATGCATTATGCCTTCTACACGCTCTCCGTACCTCTCGGTGCTCACAATGTGAAAGTGCAAGGGCACTTTGAGGCCACGGGCGGAATGGGCAATGACATCGAAGTCTTTCTCTCGAATGATGAGCAGTTTACGAATTGGAAAAACGGCCACGCAACGCCCACGTACTACAACAGCGGGAAGATGACAGTGGGAGATGTGCAAGCCGTGTTGCCCGATGGAGTCGGCACGTACTATTTGGTTTCAACAACAATTTCTCAATGTTGACCGCGAAGGCCGTGGAGTTGAGCGGGACAATGACTTACTATCAGTGACGCTTACGCCTAACAGGCAATCTTTTTCTCGCAGCCTAGGTGTTGCGACGCGCGCCGGGATCCAACGAACCCCCGCACAACGTTGGGTTCTTGTTTGCCATGTCTGATGTAGGGCGAAGTTCGCCGCGGGTGTTAAAATGCAAACCAGTGCGACCCATCTGACCTGCGGATTTTTCAATCAATGGGAAACAGATGGGAAACACTTTTGGCTGTAAGTTGTTGAAAGCCGACGTAGCTCAGTTGGTAGAGCAGCCGATTCGTAATCGGCAGGTCAGCGGTTCAAGTCCGCTCGTCGGCTCCAGTCTTTCAACCACTTACTGGTGTTCCTCGCTGCCCGCCGAGTTCATCGCGACGTAGTTCGTGGCGACCGGCTCTCGGGCCACGGTTTGCTATCCTAGGCGCGTGCCGCGCACCTTTCTGATCGATACCGACACGGCTTCCGATGATGCGGTCGCGCTTATTATGGCGTTGCGTGCGCCTGATGTTCGGGTGGTGGCAATCACGACTGTCGCCGGAAATGTCCCCGTTCTGCAGTCGACGCGCAACGCTCTCTATACCGTCGAACTCTGCGGGGCGAATGTACCGGTCTACACTGGCGCCGACAAGAATCCAGGAATCGTTATCGTTACGCTGGCGCCGCTGACCAATCTTGCGCTGGCGCTGGCGAAAAAGCCGGAGGTCGCCGCGAATGTTGGACGCTGCGTGGTCATGGGCGGCGCGCCGTGCTGCGAGGGCAATGTAACGCCGGCCGCCGAATACAACATCTGGGTCGACCCCGAGGCCGCCCGCATCGTCATGCGCAGTGGGTTGCCGGTAGAACTTGTGGGCTGGCACCTTTGTCGTGGAGACGCCGTGGTTCGCGAAGATGACATCGCGCGCATACTCGGATTCAACAACCCGCTCGCGAAATTTGCCATCGAGTGCAACAGTCACTCGCGCCAGGCCTACAAAGTGCAGACCGGCGAAGACGGTATTGCGTTGCCGGATCCGGTGGCCATGGCAATCGCGCTCGATCCCAGTATCGGAACGGATTGGAGCGAGCACTACGTCGACGTCGAGACCCAGAGCGAATTAACGCGAGGCATGACGGTGGTCGATCGGCTGAACGTGGCAGGCGATGACAGGAATCAAGCAGTCTGGGCGCCCCTTCTCGAAAAGAAATCCAAAGCCAAAGTCTGCTGGACCATCGACAACCAACGCTGGAAAGAAGCGCTGTTTGCAGCTCTGCGGTAGGTCACAAACCACCAAGGACACGAAGTAGCACGAAGGAAATACCTAGAGATTCACGCCTTCGTGCTACTTCGTGTCCTTGGTGGTTAACGAACTTGGGACGCCGGGAGTGCGTGGCCGCGCTTGTTGCGTGCGGAAGGTCTGATATATTGGCCTCTCTCGGAGGTGTCCCATGTCCCGAAACGTGCGCTGTGGTCTCATTCAGGCAAGCAATGCGCTCGGCACTAACCGCCCGCTGCCAGAGATCAAGAAAGCCATGATCGACAAGCACCTGAAGCTGATCGACCAGGCTGCGAAAAAGAAAGGGACATTCGCTGGTACGACCTTACCGAGCGCGTTCCTGATGGACCAACGACCCAATTAATGCAGAAGATCGCGGCCAAGCACGGCATGGTGATTGTCGTGCCGGTGTATGAGGAGCAAATGCCGGGTCTGTACTTCAATACTGCCGCGGTCATTGATGCCGACGGCAAATATCTAGGCAAGTACCGCAAACACCACATCCCCCACGTCCATCCCGGATTCTGGGAGAAGTTTTATTTCACTCCGGGAGACCTGGGCTATCCCGTCTTCGAAACAAAATATGCCCGCGTCGGAGTGTACATCTGTTACGACCGACATTTTCCCGAAGGAGCGCGTGTGCTGGGCCTGAACGGCGCGGAAATTGTTTTTAATCCTTCCGCCACGGTTGCCGGACTCTCGGAATATTTGTGGGAACTCGAGCAGCCCGCACATGCCGCGGCCAACGGCTACTTCGTGGGTGCCATTAACCGCGTAGGAAGAGAGAAGCCGTGGAATATCGGTGAATTTTACGGCAAGAGTTATTTCTGCAATCCGCGCGGCAAGATCGTTGCCCAGGCCAGCCGCGATAAAGATGAAGTACTGGTTGCGGATCTCGATCTCGACATGATCCAGGAAGTGCGAAAAGTCTGGCAATTTTATCGCGACCGCCGTCCGGAAACCTACGGCGCGCTGACGACACAGACGGGACAGACGGCGGCCGCGGACTAATCGCGTGCGACAAAAATTGGCGACTCATTTTAACTTGTCATCCGAGCGAAGCGAAGGACCTGTGTACTTGCTGGCAGCGCCGGAGTGCA
>WNFI01544549.1_pt1 | contig 17728 bp, 19 predicted proteins | sample 5400471 | NCBI WGS metagenome assembly WNFI01 (sample SAMN13153348, study PRJNA577476) | soil metagenome | isolation source: 100 cm saprolite on Douglas fir-dominated hillslope | place: USA:California | collected 2013-09-17 | reverse complement strand
GCGTTCCCGCGGCCGCTGGCGGGTAAATAAAAAGAAGGGACCGCTCGGCCCCTTCTCCTCGTAACTACGAACACGTCGAAAATACCCGGTGGCTAGTTGCTCCCTCGCGACTTATCTGAGGGTGTTGCGCTTGCCCCGGAAGCTCCCCCGATGGAGAGTTCATACTTCTTTCCACCAAAGAAAATCTCAGTCAGTACCTTGTTACCGGACTGGTCAGCATTGGTGGAATACCCGTTGCCGGCCACTGCTTTCTGAAGAGGAAGAAGCTGAGCGGGCGCTTTGGCGACCGTGTCCCTGCCTTTGGAGATGCTGAGTTCGACGTCCGATCCCGTTCCGGCCCATTCTACTTCATACTTACCGGCCGGGACCTGCTTGCCACCGACGGTGATGGTTTCGTCCAATTGCAGCGAGCCCCTGTTGCTATTGCCTGCGACGGCGCCGCCGGCAAGCAGCAATGAAAGCGTCAGAAGACCTGCGGCAAATTTCGTATTTCTCATAAGACTCTCTTTCCTCTTGTCCTCGCTTCTTGGAAGCAAATCAAGAGCTTGCATTCCACGGAGGAGGGCGTGATTTGACTACACCCATTTGACAGAGGAAGAGGCCTGCCGGTTACTCCGCGAGAAAAGCAAAGAACCGCATGAATGCATTAGAAAATCGATTGATTAGATGCCCCCAGCCGAATCCGCGGTATGTTTCGGTGAACTAGTGATGCAAGCAAATGAATCTTTCAGCCGCTGAACGATGTGTCTGCACTTGCTTGAACCTTCAGTCCGAGTAATCTGCCGGATGGGCGCGCGGGTTCATTCTTTCTCGACTTGATTTTCAACCTTTTGTCTGCCAAGTTATCTTTCCTCATGCGTTTCAAAAACGGTTTGGTCCGCCTGACTCTCGTCGTTCTTCTGATTGCGGTGTTACCCGCGCCTGCCGCGTCGCAAGAAACTTCCTGGCAGAAAGAAATCGACGTCTGGCGCGAAGGGCATAAAGCGGAACTTCTGAAGCCCGACGGCTGGCTGGCACTTGTTGGCTTGGAATGGCTCGGACCGGGCGACACTTCCGTGGGCTCCGCTTCGGACAACAAAATCCGCCTGGCCTCGGGACCCGCTCATCTCGCTATCCTTCACCTCGATGGCGAAGCCGTCACGTTAAATCCCCCCGAGGGTGGATTCCCTCCTGGCTTCCTGGTGGCCGGGGCTCCCGCAAAACCACAATCCCTGCGCGCCGAAGGCAACAAAGACAAACTTGCTCCCCGCCTTACGATTGGCGATCTCAGCATGTACGTCATCCGCCGTGAAGCGCGCTTCGCTCTTCGCATCAAGGATGCGCATTCGCCCGCAATCGTTGGATTCCATGGCCTGAAATGGTATGCACCGGACCAGAGCTATCAAGTCGCCGCCAAGTGGATTCCGTACTCACCTCAGAAGACAATTACGCTCGCCACTCTCGTGGGTACCAATTACGATCAGCCTGTCCCCGGAGCGGCAGAGTTCACACTCGCGGGGAAAACCTTCCGGCTGGAACCGGTCCTCGAAGATCCAGCAGTCGCCAAGCTTTTCTTCATCCTCCGCGACAGAACCAGCACCTCCACCACTTACGGGGCTTGCCGCTTTCTCTACACGGGGTTCCCGACCAACGGCCTCGATAAACCCGGCGAACTCGTCCTTGATTTCAATCGTCTGGAGAATCCGCCGTGTGCTTACACTCCCTTCTCGACTTGCCCTCTCCCACCTCCCGGCAATCGCCTCCCCATACCGCTTCCCGTAGGCGAACAGCGCTATCACGATTGACTTGCTCTCCGCCGATTCCGGCCGCATGTTCTTCTTGAGCTCAGATTGGGGATTGAACGGGAGCAGAGCGCGATTGAATTTATTGCAGTAGATTTGTCAGCAACGGATGAGGAGACACCCCGAAGGGATTGGTTACGGTGACGCCGTTCCAGGTAAAACCTTCTTGAAGGTCCTCCGAGAGTAGGAGCCGGCATCCACCCTCGGCGGCGGAAGCTAGCACGACTCCGTCCCAAAAACTGAAACGGTGCGTGGCAGCAAGCTCGGCAGCGCCAAGGATCACTGTTTCGGAAGTCTCAATCAGCGGGAACGCGTCACGCCAACCAAGGATCGCGGTGCGGGCTTGAGCGGGTGTGCGATTCACCTTTCGCGCCAGAAGCTGGAACAGCTCGCCGAGCGTTTGCACAGGAAGCAAAGCGGACCCGGCAGGCAGCCGCTGGATCAAATCCAGGGCGATTCCTTTTCTTGCCGCGCCGTTGACGCCCTCGGCATACGCCAGGATGTTGGTGTCCAGGGCGACTCTCACTTGCCGTCCTCATAAAGTTCATCGCGGGTCCAGCGCTTCCGCGCTTTGGCGCTCTTGGCGGCTGGTTGCGAAGTTAAACGAGCGAGAAGCGCGGACCGCGCGCCTGCCTCGGTGCGCGCATCCTGGGAGGCAGGGACCAATTTTGCAACCGGCAGCCCATGAGAGGTGACCAGGTAGCTTCGGCCTTTGCGCACTCCTTGCATCAATTTGGAGAACTTGCGGTTTGCGTCCGCTGCGGACACGCTCTTCTCCATAGCTCCTCCAAAGTAGTGATATTACCTACTATACTCCAATTGCAGGGGCCCTACCAGCGGTTTCTTCCAGACCGGTGGACGGCCATCGGCTGAAAGTTCTAGTTTTTGCAATGCTAACCTCCGTGCTTCCATCCTCTCTCCGCTCTTCTCGCCACCTTCAGCATCCTCATGAATTCTTGGAAAAAGTGTTTACTTGGCCGATTGGTTTTGAAATTCCGCGCCGAGTGTTGGAGAATAGAGGTGTCCTTCGAAAATGAATTCGCCAAGCTCAAACTTATATCCCGCGAACAATGACTCCCCTGCCCGCGAGAAACTTCTCTCCCTCCGCTTGGCTCTTCTACAGCTCCACAAGACTCTTCTGAACATGGAGCGCCGCGAGTATGAACGCGAGCACGGCTACGTTAACACTGGCGAACTCTTCCGGCTGGTGATCGACCACGCGCAGTTCGCCTGGCTGCACAATATTTCCGAATTCGTGGTGCGCATCGATGAAACTCTGGCAGCCAAGGAGCCGGTCACTCCCGAATACACCAGCGGCGCCATTGCGCTTGCCCGGAAAATGTTCGTGCCCACGGAATCCGGCGACGCCTTCCAGAAAAAATACTTCGATGCCATTCAAAGAGATCCTGCTGTGGTGATCGACCACGCCGAGCTTGCCCGCCTGTTCAACAACGAGCCTTCCGACTCGGTTACGCCTTAGTTTTGCGGAATTCCCTGATAGACTTTCCCAGCCGCCGGGAGGCCCTCATGAAAAAGTGCGAAGATGCCGGCAGGGGGCAGGCTCCTACGTGGATTTGAACCTCGACAAGTTAAGCGTCACCCACAACGAAACCGCCGGGCGTTTCGAACTGCTCGTTGACGGACGTCGTGCCCTGCTCACCTATCGACGTTTTCCGGATCGTATCGTCTTTGATCACACCGAAGTGCCGCGGCCACTGGAAGGCCATGGCCTGGGGACGAAGCTCGCCCGATTTGCACTCGATTTCGCGCGCGCCAATCATCTGCGAGTTGTGCCACTCTGTCCCTATGTCTCCAGTTTCATCCACAAGCATCCGGAGTATCAGGATCTTGTTTCTTCTGGCGATCCGCAGAAGAGGAATTCTCTCTGACTCGGCCTGCCATGCCATCGACTCGCGAGCCTTTGAAAACCTCCTCGGAAAAATTCGCGATACGACGTCTCCGACGCTCCGACCTTCCGGCAGATACCGTCAAGCTCGCACGATTCCTCATCGGAAAAGTTATCGTCCACGATCTCCCTGCTGGACGGCTGAGCGGCCGGATCGTGGAAACAGAAGCCTATCCGCCAGGCGATCCTGCCGGACATCACTTCCGCGGCCCAACTCCCAGGATTCGCTCGATGTATCTCGCCCCTGGCCACGTCTACGTTTTTTTTAACTATGGCGCCCACTTCATGCTTAATGTCGTCAGCGAGCCCGCCGGCATCGCCGCCGCTATCCTCATCCGTGCTGTCGAACCACTTGAGGGAGTCGCCCTCATGCAGCGCCACCGCAAGACCATTCGGCTTCTCGACCTCACCCGCGGCCCCGGACGCCTCGCCGCCGCTTTTCAAATCGACCGCCGTTACGACGGCCGCGACCTCTGCGCCCCCGGCGAGCTGTGGCTTGGCGAAACCAGCCATCGCACTCGGCCAATCGGAAAAACTGTCCGCATCGGCATCACCCGCGCCGCGGAAAAGCTCCTGCGCTTCTACGAACGCGGCAATCCATTCGTGAGCGGCCCGAAGCGCTTGCTTCTCTCCACCCCCAGCGGCAAAAAAACTTCATTCGTATCCAATTGCGCTGAGTAGGAATTGTGCCTTCGTGCCATCCAGCCAATTCCTTGCATGCCGTCCTTAGAAGGGCTCTTTGCCGATTATTTCTTGCTCAGCGCGCTCTCCTGCGCTTCGGACGTTTTCGCGCGCCGCGTCAGATAGCCCCGCAAAACTTCGTCCAGCTCCTGCGGACGGATCGGCTTCGTGAGATATTCATCCATTCCCCCAGCCAGGCATTTCTCCCGGTCGCCTTTCATGGCGTGCGCCGTTAGCGCCACGATTGGCAAATGGACTCCGCCGCCCTCCTTCTTTCGAATCGCAGCCGTCGCTTCGAATCCATCCATCACCGGCATCTGCACGTCCATGAACACCAAGTCAAAATGGTGCTTCTCCAGCGCCTCCAGCGCCTCGCGTCCATTTCCCGCTACTACCACGGAGTGGCCCCTCTTTTCCAAAAGCCGGCTTGCCAATCGCTGATTCACCGCGTTGTCTTCCGCCAACAAAATGCGCAACGAAGCTGCTGGCTCACGAGCATCGTGCAACGAGTACCGCGTGATCAGTGGAATCGCACCTTTCTGCTCCCGTGCTCCCAGAACCCGGGCAATCGCCTCGCGCAATTCTGATTGCCGTATGGGCTTCAGGAGGTACGCAGCGACTTCCAGCTCCTGACAGCGCGCCGCATCTCCGCGATGGCCGGCCGAAGTAAGCATCATGATCATGGCCGTGGACGGGTGTGGGCCCTGCCGAATTTCCTCGATCAGTTCGAAACCGTCCATTTTGGGCATATGCATGTCCATCAAGATCAGCGCGAAGGGTTCTCCCGCTTCCTGCGCTTCGGACAATTTTGCTAGAGCTTCTTCTCCGTCTTGCACTGAACTCGACTTCATTTCCCACCGCCCTAGCATTCCCTCTAGGATTCGCCGGTTCGTGCGGTTGTCGTCCACCACAAGAACCCTCACCGCCCGTAAGATCTCTGGAGGTGCGATCGCTCCGACTTCGATTACTTTCGTATCCGCAATCCCGAGACGCGCAGTGAAGTGGAATTGGCTCCCGCGTCCGAGTTCGCTCTCCACCCAAATTTTTCCTCTCATCATCTCCACCAGTCTGGTCGAGATGGTCAAGCCCAGGCCCGTTCCCCCGTATTTTCGCGTCGTCGAAGTATCGGCCTGGGAAAACGGCTCGAAGATCAATTGCAGCTTTTCTCCGGGGATTCCGACTCCGGTGTCTACCACCGTAAACCGCAGCGTGCAATCGTGCTCATGGATCGCTTCCACCTCAACCTTCAGCGCCACTTCACCCTTTTCTGTAAACTTTATGGCGTTGCCAGCAAGATTGATGATGACCTGACGCAGTCTTCCGGAGTCTCCTCGCACGACATCCGGCACTTCGGGTGCCACCTCGCATAAGAGCTCCAGTCCTTTCTCGTCAGCTCGGACCGCAAGCGTTTTCAAACTCGTTTCCAGGCAATCGCGCAGGTTGAAATCGATCGTTTCAAGATCAATCCTTCCCGCTTCAATCTTCGAGAAGTCGAGAATGTCGTTGATGACCGTCAGCAGCGAATCGGCCGACATTTTCACTGTTTCCAGGTACTCGCGTTGCTCCGGTGTGAGCTCCGTGTCCAGGGCCAGATCCGTCATGCCTATCACGCCGTTCAACGGCGTGCGAATTTCGTGGCTCATGTTAGCCAGGAATTCGCTCTTGGTCCGATTGGCTTCTTCCGCTGTATCCCTTGCGCGGCGCATCTCCGCCTCGGCCTGCTTACGTTCGGTAACCTCTTGTTGGAGTTCTTCGGTGCGAGCCAGGACGCGAATTTCCAACTCCTCCTTCGCCCCCTGCAAGGCCACGTCCCGTTCCTGGATGCGTTCGAGCATCTGGTTGAAGGATCCAACCAGTTTTCCCAACTCATCCTTCCCCGCAGGGCTTGCGCGCAGCGTGTAGTCTTCCCGTGTGGAAACTCTCTCGGCCAAGCCCGCAAGCTGCAAGATGGGCTCCGTGATGAGATTTACCAGTCGCTCTGAGACGAGAGCTGTTGCGAACAGGGAGACGATCAGAACAAGGGCGGAAATTTCCCGGAATCGCGTCATCTTGGTGGTGAGTGCAGACAAATCCGAGATGATCGTGATGGCTCCCCTCGTTTCGCCTTCCAGGGAGATGCTTTGCGAGAGTGTCAGGAAGTCTCCCGCGAATTGGATACCTTCTTGATGGCGGGCCGTCGTTTCACACGTTAAATCAGTGGCCTCTCGCCGATATGCGGCGAACACGTTTCCGTGACTGTCGTACAGGCAGGCCGCGACGATATGCCGCTCCACTCGCAGAGCCTTAAGCATATCCTCCGCCGATTTCCGGTCATTAAAGGTTAGGGATGCCGCGGTATTCAAACTGAGCATATCCGCGTGGGAGGTTAGCTGGTTGACCAGGGAACTGCGAAAGCTCGCGCGCTCATAAAATTCGAATGCCACTCCAGTGAGGCTGAGGCCGAGAAGACTGGTGCAGAAAATGACCATGCTCAACTTGCGCCGAATGGATGAATCTCGAAAGAACGGCATGCTAGGTGCCTCTCTGGCCGCCGATTACGCTCTTCGCCAGAGCGAGCAGCCTCGAGCTGATTTTCAAATTGGCTTTTTTGCGCGGCCTCCAGGTTGATTTCGAATCGGATCTTGTTTTCTTCCAGCAAGAATCCGATCCTCCCGCTATCTGGGACAAAATGTTCCGACTCTCCCACTATTAAGACGGAATTCCCTTTGGCGCTCGCTAGAATTGCGGGTATTATATTTTTCTCTCTTGCTCCGACACCCCTGCGGGACATATGCACGCAACTCGCCAGCGACGACCGCGGGTTTATTCGCCTTCTCTATTGCTTTCAACAACTTGTCGTTTTGGAATTGTCAGCAGTGCAGCGGCTTCGGGCATTTATCGAATGCGCGTACCAAATTGGAACAGGACCGTGCAGTCTTTCCGAAGCGTTCCTATAGTGACTCGCACTTTGTTATCGCCTGGCGGCAATCTCTGGGGATGGACCTTGTCTCAAGAAGCTCCTGGGTAAGCGAACCCACCGCTTGATCCTCCGCCGCTCGTTTCCGCGAGCCGGTCGCAGGCAGACCTGAAATTTTCGTACCACGTCTCCGTAAAGCTGGTGATGACTTGTTCCGCAGTTCGCCCCGCGATCTTTACGCCGGAATGGACGATATCGCCCCAGGTGTGCACCCGCGTTCCTCTTCCCGGGCGCTCTTCGAAGCTCACCCACTGCGCCAGTACCACGCCCAGCGAGTGGTCAATCCATCCCACCCGGTGCGCGGGCTGGCAGTTCGTAATTACGTGGCTGACTACCGTACGCACCGGCTCCAGTACCTCGATCTCCAGCCGGCTACCTGCTTCCCAGGGCCTTCCCTCGCGCCACTCCACTTGGCCATAAATATTTGCGAATTCATTCCATCGCCGCCAGTTGGAGAAAACTTCCCAGGCGAGCGTCTGGCTGGCCTTGGTGGTGACACCGTATTGAAATCTGAACATAACTTGCCGTCTTGCACTCCATTCTTTCTATTAGCTAAGGATGCCCGGAGAGGATCCTTCGTGGACTATTATTTATACATTGTATCTTTAACGCTGTAAAGGATATAATCAGGGAACATCTAGAGCGGGAGGATTGCAGCATGCCGCGTAAAGCCGACGCACGTCTCGAAGGCCGCATCCTGGAGGCCGCCTATCGCCTGTGGAGCAGGCGCGGGGAACATGCATTGACCATGCGCGCTGTAGCTCGCGCCTCGGGAACCACGACTCCGACGCTTTACGAACGTTTTTCCAACAAAGAAGATCTTCTTTCCCTGCTGCGCCGCCGCGCGCGTTTGAATCTTTTCGCGGCCATCAAGCCCTCGCGCACGCCCGTCCAGGCTTGCCGCCGGGTTCTCGACTTCTTTGTCGCCCATCCCAATGACTACCGCCTCATCACTGAAGATTGGGCCGTCGCCTTCGCGCGCAAAGAAGACATGCCGTCTTTCGAATTCCTGAAGTGCAGTCTGGCCTCGCAGCTTGGCGGCAAGCCTGACCGTCACACTCCCTTGGCCCTGGCGCTCGTCGGCCTTTTGCATGGCACGGCTACACTGCTCCATTCCGCAAACAGCCATCAGAAAATTTCCCGCGATTTCCGGGGTGCTTGCGTCTCTGCTTGTGAATCCCTGATCCAGGCCGCTTCCGCAAGAGCCGCCCACTCGAAGCGCACCCCGCAGAGCCGCTAGCCTAGTCTCTCCCTAACCGATTGGAACGCCGCTCCCCCTTCTAGCCCGTTTCGTGCCAAAATGTGGGCGACGAGCGCCCAGCCCCTGGCGCCTGCGAATCGCACGTCGAGCCTTTCGGCCCTGCCCCGACGCTGCGTTATTCTTTGGTGGTCATGCGCCATGCTTTGGTGGTGTCCCTAATGGCCGGCTCACAGGAGCGCGGCACTCGGAGGTGCAACATGAGTGAATTCTGGAAACTCTGCGAAGGTCAAGTCATCGACAATAAATTCCGGTTGCGGCGCCTCTTAGGCGGTACCGATGACTCCGCCGTTTTCCTCACTCAGCTCGCTACGCCGCAATCTGAAAAAACGGTAATCAAGTTCATCACTGCCGGACCCACTGCCGATCATCAGATCAATCTGTGGCTTCGCGTTATGCAACTCTCCCATCCCAATCTGCTTCGCATTTTCGACGTCGGCCGTTGCCGCATCGAGAATCGCGACCGCCTCTATGCCGTCATGGAGCGCATCAAACCTTCCAACATTCTGGCCACCGCCGACCAACTCAAGCTTTCCAGCGACACGCTCTTCCCCATCGGTGAATCTCGCAAATCCACCAGCAAATTCGATCCTCACGAAGCTCCTGAAACCATTGCGTCTCCGCTCTCTCCCGCTGCCGACGTCTGGTCCCTTGGCATGACCTTGGTTGAGACCCTCACGCAGCACGCCCCCGCTTTGCCGTTCGCAAGCCAAGCCGATCCGCTCATCCCTGACACAATTCCGCAGCCTTTTCTCGACGTCGCGCGCCACGCGCTCCGCCGCGATCCCCGCCGCCGCTGGACTATTGCCGATATCGCCGCGCGCCTCAATCCCGCTGCCGCCGCTGCCGCTGCTGGACATTCCGTTGCTCCCACGAAGGTTTCGGCCCCTAACAGTTCATCCCAGAACATTTCACCTTTAGCCGTGCCACTCTCTCCCGTTCCCGCGGTCCCCGCAGCCAAGCTGCAGGTCCCCAGGCTCGATGTCCCTCCCCCAAGACCGCAAGCGCAACCGCGACCGCAAGCACAAGCGCAACCGCCGCGTCCGCAAGCCACCACCGCGCTAAAGCAAGCTCTCGTTCTTCCCAACTATGTCGTTCCTGCTGGCGCTGTGCTTCTGATTATCGTCGCCATCATCGTGCTGCCAAAGATCCTCGGCCATCGTCCCGACACGTCATCATCCACTGCAACGGCAGCCGCTCAGCCAACCGCCCCTCCAAATCCAGTCGAGCAGCCCTCGCGCCGTGAAATCGCCCAAGCTTCCAAGCCGTCGGCGCAGTCGGCGCCGCCGGCCGCGAAACAAAGCTCCCTGAAAGCGACCGCCGAGAAAAAACTGGTATTGCCGCCGAGTTCCTCAACCGCGCAGCCGAACACTTCGCCCGTCGCCACGCCAACCCCTGCGTCTGTGCGTACCGATACGTTCCCGTCCGCAAACGCGGCAAGCGCGCCGAGCGCTTCATCCTCGTCTTCCTCAGCGTCTTCCACGCGTGGCGAAGTCCTTGATCAAATCTTGCCGGAAGCTTCCCCAGGAGCCCTCGCCACCATTCACGGCGTGGTCCGCGTCAGCGTCCGTGTGAAAGTCGATCCCACCGGGAACGTCTCCGAGGCCACGCTCGATTCCCCCGGCCCCAGCGCCTATTTCGCCGACCTCGCCCTGAAGGCCGCCCGCCGCTGGCAATTCAATTCACCCGAAGCCGGCGGCCACAGCGTCCCCAGCGAGTGGCTCATCCGCTTCCGTTTCACGCCAAGCGGCCCCAAAGCCGTCCCCACGCAAACCGCTCCCTAATCTTTGCCGGGGGAAGGATCACACGATGAGCAGCCGTGAGGCGCTGGCGTAGCGGATGAACCCGGGATTTCAGGTAACCTTGGGCTCGAGGCGGTAACCCTGTAAGTACTCGTAAGCGACGCTCCAGATGGCCCCTCCGGTTCCCGCGAACAACAGCTCCTCGATGGGCACGCCGGCAATGTAAATCCCCAGAAGATTCGGAACGTTGTAGTAGCGCTGGACGAAGCCGGGGTACAGAAAAAGAAAAACCAGGAATAAAGCAAAATACAAAGCCGTGAAACTCAGCGCGCCGGTAAACATCGTGGGGATCAGGTCGGACCGCAGGTAAGCAATCACCGCAGCGCCAGTCGCAAACGCGATGATGCAGTTGTAAATGGTTTTGCCGGGATGCCAGAACTCCAGGGCCAGGAAAACCCCGACGACGACGATGAAGGGCATGAAGTGGCGTTGGCGCGCCGCTTTTCGAAGCGCCGACAGTCTCTCCTTCAGAAGGATTTCGGCCACCACCGAGGCGATGCCTCCCACAGCCGCCGCCCACAGAAAGTCTTCGATGCCAACTCTGATTTTCTGGTCGAGATTGAAGAGCGACGGGGGCGTCCAATACTGCGGCACGAACAGAATGCTGGTAAGCGCCATGGGCGCGGAAATCACCGTGCCCCAGCGAATCTCAGCGCGGTAATTCTTTCCCAGCAGGTAGCAAGCCAGCCAGGCCGCGCCAAAAATGAGTGCGCCGACAAGATACGAGTAATGATAATTCTGCATGGGTTACCACCTGCGGGAGAGTAGCGTGAGTCTACGATAGGGCCGGCTGAAAAGTCCAAGGCAGTTGCCGGCGGCCGGGCCATGCTTCGCAGTGAAAAAATCGAAGCACGAGCTCTTCTCGCGAGTTGCTTGCAAAGCGGGGCGGGGACAACTACGCTACTGGCACAGAGGAAACCAAGAGCCACTTCATGGGTGAACTGCAACCGGAACTGATTGCACAGGGATTCATCTGGTATATCGCTTTTCTTTTCTCCACCACTTGCCATGAAGCGGCGCACGCGCTGGCCGCCAAAATCGGCGGGGACGATACCGCGTTTGTTGGCGGACAGGTTTCGCTGAATCCGGTTCCGCACATCCAGCGTGAACCGTGGGGCATGGTGGTTTTTCCAATCCTTTCACTGATTGTGACCCATAACCTTTTCGGCTGGGCCAGCGCCCCATACGATCCGCTGTGGGAGCGGCGGCACCCTCGGCGAGCCGCGTGGATGGCGCTGGCGGGTCCGGCGACCAACTACACGCTGATGCTGATCGCAGCGCTCAGCTTGCACCTCGGCTGGACTTTTCACTGGCTCCGTGTCGATGAACTTACGGGCCGTGCGGACTTTGCCACCAGCGTCCTGGGCGTATTCTTCTTCCTCAATCTTCTCCTTGGAACGTTTAATCTGCTGCCGGTTCCCCCGCTCGACGGCAGCACCGGCATCATGATTTTCATGGGAGAGACCCGCGCGCAGCGCTACCTGGACTGGCTGCGGGGGAGCAGCTATGCGATGGTAGGCCTGCTTCTTGGAATTGTGGGTTTCCGGTACATTTTTGGCCCTATCGAGGAATTCACCATGTTCACGTTGCTACCGGAGGAACTGATTAGACCCCTATTTCGGACGATTTTTCCGCATTGAGCCTGCTGCTCCATTTGCGAACAAGGCACCGGGTGTTGTCCCTCCCGTGGACAGCTCGCAAACTTCAGCCCGTGCTAAACATCTTCCTTTCAATTACTTGACTGAGAGCCCCGTGGCCAAATATCTGCATTTCCTCACTCCAGAGGTTGTTAATGCTTTTAGAAGCTCAACGCCCCATAACGGACACTTACCCAGTCGAAGCGTCGGGGTGGGACAGTGCCCAATCCTTCTTCGTAGAGAAAGCCGAGCTGGAGTGGAATGAATTGACCGGCAAGCACCTCACCCTCACACGTTCTCTGTGTCCCGGCTCGATGATCTTTCTGCGGCTGCTGCAACCCCTGTCGCCGGATCGTTCCCTTCCCGTGGCCTACCACGCCCAGCTGGCCGGAGTCACGCCGGAGGGTCAACAACAGTTTCGGGTGGACCAGATTCAGCCCAACTCTGGCTTGAAAAATAGCCCGAAATAGACCGGAAAAAAGTCAAGACGTGAGTAGGAATCGTACAGACGGACCAGTCAGGTCTGGAGTCGCCTATTGTGTTCTTTTGCAGAGCTCCTGACGAGCTGTACCAGAATGGGAACTCAGGGAGCTCCTCTGGACCGAAGTGGAGTAAAAGATGGAGACCGGCCAATAGAATGGGGCAGCGACTGCCAGGTTCTGCAGATAAAGCCTCGGCCCGAGGCAATTTTTGATGGCTTCGACAAAGTCAGTTGAAATTGTAACTCCCAGGTCCGCGCTGACTCCGTGCATCCTGGATGACGATCCCGCGCAGCTGGAAATGCTGTCGGCGGTGATTGCGGACATGGGGTATGAGGCCATCACTACGTCGGACCCGGAGGAGGCCCTACGGCTGGTGAAGAATGGCCAGTGCCGGCTGGTGCTGGTGGACGTGCACATGCCGGCGATAGATGGATACGAGTTCCTGGATCGTGCCACCCGCAGCGACCCAGGAGTGCACGCCATTCTGATGTCGGGAGATTACACGCTGGATTCCGCGCTGGAAGCGATCCGCCGCGGAGCCTCCGATTTTTTGCCCAAGCCTATCGATCGCACGCGCCTGAAGAGGTCGCTTGACGATGTCGCGGCGCTCTACGACCAGCGGCGGCGCGTGCGCGCGCTCGAGGAGCAATTGCTGAAGGATCTGGAATTTCACGGCATCGTTGGGAAGGGCCCCGCCATGCTGGAGGTCTTTGATTTTGCAAGGAAGGTGGCGCGGCACTACACCAATGTGCTACTGGTGGGGCCGACGGGAACGGGCAAAGAGCTGGTTGCCCGGGCCATCCACCAGATCAGTCCGGTAAGCCAGCACAAGCTGGCGGTCTGCAATTGTTCGGCGATGGTGGACACACTGCTGGAGAGCCAGCTCTTTGGCCACATGCGCGGCTCGTTTACCGGCGCCACGGACACGCGGCCGGGGTTGTTCGAATATGCCAACGGCGGAACGGTGTTCCTCGACGAGGTGGGAGAGACTTCGCTGCCGATGCAGGCAAAACTTCTGCGGGTGATCCAGAATCGCGAAATTCAGCGCGTGGGTTCCCCCGAAGTGCGCCACATCGACGTGCGGCTCATTGCGGCGACGAACCGGGATTTGCGCGCGGAAGTGCTGGCCGGGCATTTTCGCGAAGACCTTTTTTACCGCCTGAGCTCGATCCAGATCCGCATCCCTTCGCTAACGGAGCGTCTGGAAGATATACCGCTGTTGGTGCAATTTTTCCTGAAGAAATATAACAACGCTTACGGGAAAAATATCTTCGGTCTGACACGGCGCGCGCAAACGGTGCTGCTGCGGCACGCCTGGCCGGGAAACGTGCGCGAACTGGAGAACGTCATCTCCAGCGCATGCATCACCGCGACCGGGGACTTCATTGATCTGGCCGACTTGCCAGAGCAACTGCAGCACCGCGAAGCGCATTCCCTGGAAGGTGACGACTGGAAACCCTTATCGTTGGAAGCGGTGCGCAAGGTGCATATCCAGCGGGTGCTGGAGATGTGCCAGGGCAACCGGCTGAGGGCGGCGCAATTTCTGGGAATCGGCCGGACCAGTCTTTATCGCTACCTCAAACGCGACGGCGTGGACACAAGAAAAGGCAAATCCGGCAGCGCTGCGGCCTGAGATCCCGAAACGCCCGCAGCGGTCTGCAGCATGAAGTCTTTTCAGTAGTTCCCCGACCCCTGCAGTCTGCATTCCCGGCCTCCAAAAACAATCAGATCAAGCCGCCGAAGTTCTCTCGCTCGTCGGGCAATGCAGACAAAAAAGCGGCGAAGTGATTTTGTGCCGGCCCGCAGCCGATTCGATTCTAAACGGGCGGTGTTCCAACCTGAACCAGTTTCCCGCCCTGAAGCACGATGCGTAACTCCGGCAATTTCCAAACCATTGAAAAGGCGCGGATTGCGCTGGGCATCGTTACTCCTGGTGTGAAGCTGTGCAGCTTTTCTTCGCCGTTGACAAAACGATATTTGGAAATCAAGGAGATTGAGGCGGACGACCGGCAGCTCGGTGACGCGGGCGCGATTCGCCAAACAGTTCCTACCCAAAGTAGCTCCACAGCCTAACCGCTAACAACCAGCCAGAAACCCCCTGGAGCGCCGTGTAAACCACCCCACACGGAACACGGCGCTCACTCCTCCTCCACGGAAACAAGCGACAAGCTATCGGAAAAAGTTGCAAGACACGGCAGCGAAGCGATTGGCGGAATCTTTTTTGCCTGCGGACGCAACGTTTTGAAGCTATATTGTTTTGCGGCGTTATCGATTCCGCATGAACAAAGTTAAGAATGCATTCAAAAAAGGGTTGACGTCCCTTCTGCTGATCGTCCTGGTGGCGTTAGCTTCGCGGCTGGGCTTTGCGTGGAATCAGGAGCGCAAGATTCCGCCTGAGGTGATCGGCCCGGTCTCATTCGAACAGGAAACCGGAAGCATCGCCTACTCGCTGGCAACCGGAAAAGGATTCAGTTCGCCATTCCGGCGAGAAACGGGGCCAACGGCATGGCTGACGCCGGTTTACCCTCTGCTGGTGGCAGGCGTATTTCGCATCTTCGGGATTCTCAGCGCGAAATCATTCTTCGTCGTGGTCTTTCTCAACACGCTCTTCTCTTCGTTCGCGTGTATTCCTATTTTCTTCACGGGCAAACGAATGGGAGGCTTGGGGCCGGCTAGCGGAGCGGCCTGGCTTTGGGCTCTGTATCCCAATGCCGTGATGATGCCGTTCGAGTGGGTGTGGGACACGTGCCTGGCGGCGCTGCTGGGAGCCGTTCTTTTATGGGCAACGCTGCAGCTGGCGGATTCGCCGCAACGCACAAGAGAATGGTGCGCCTACGGTTTGCTGTGGGGATTCACCCTGATGACCAATCCGTCGCTGGGCCTGCTGCTGCCCTTCCTGCTGGGATGGGCCGCGTTCCGCGGCCGGCGCGCGGCAAAGCTCTCTCTCTGGAAACCGGCCTTGGCTGCGGGAATCGCGATTCTCTGTTGCGTCCCGTGGACGGTGAGAAATTACGTTGTATTTCACAAGCTTGTTCCACTGCGCTCGAATTTTCCCTTGGAACTCTATATCGGAAACAACAACAACTATGCGACGAGACAGTTCGTATGGCCGCCCAAGATCACCAAAGAGCGAGAGCTTCTCCGTTACTTCCGTCTCGGCGAAGTCGCCTTCATGGAGGAAGAACAGCGCAAGGCCATGGAATTCATCCGCGCTCACCCGGGCATTGCGATCGAACTCATGGCCGAAAAGTTCGCGTCGTTCTGGACCGGTGTCGCGGAGCCCGTCCAAGTATTTAAGACCACCGATTCCCTGCTCATCCGGGCCTTGATCGTCTGCAGTACTCTGGCGGCGGCCGGGGCGCTGCTGGGAATCGTGGTTCTTTTTGTGAAACGCAACCCCTATGCAGTCCCGGCAGCGATCTATCCACTGGTATACCCATGGTTGTACTACGTGACGCATCCTAACCTGCGCTACCGGCACCCCATCGATCCCGTGATCCTGCTGTTGACCGCCGTCGCCGCCGCATCCGCGTGGCGATTGGTCGCGCACCCACTCGCAAAAGTTGCTCCGGCCACCAAGGAAACCGCTTGAAGCCCCGAAAGGACGACAAAAAACCTGCATTCTGCTATCTTGTGGATTCCCTTTCCCACACCAATCAAAGCATAAGGAGAGAAGCAAGATGAGAACCAAGTCCCTGGCAGGTGTGCTGATCGCATCGCTTCTGATGGCGGGAGCGGCGGCGACCTCGGCGCAAGAAGTGACGCAGGCGGAAAAAGACAAGGCCCTACAATATTTGGAAACGACAAAGAAGGGTGTTCTCGAAGCAACCAAAGGCCTGTCCGAAGCTCAGTGGAATTTCAAGCCGGCTCCGGACCGCTGGTCCGTGGCTCAGGTAATGGAACACATCGCCACGGCGGAAGACTTTATCCGCGGCATGCTGAAGGAAAAGATCATGATGGCGCCCGCAGGCGAGCCTGGCCGCGACGTCAAGAAAACCGACGAAGGCGTCCTGGCGATGGTTCCCGACCGCACCACCAAGCTTCAAGCGCCGGAACCGCTTGTGCCGACAAACCGTTTCGGATCCCCCGAAGCCTCGGTCAAGCATTTTGTGGACAGCCGGGCGACCACCGCAGACTTCCTGAAGGGCACCACCGGCCTGCGCGATCACGTGGCCGATAGCCCGATGGGCAGGCTGGACGGCTACGAGTTCGTCCTGCTCATCGCCGCTCACAGCGAGCGGCACACCAAACAAATCAATGAAGTGAAAGCGGATCCCAACTTCCCCAAGAAGTAACAAAGCTTAACGCAGGGCCTGCAGAAATCACAGAGTCCACAGAGAAAGAATGCGCCGGCCCGGGACACTCAATGTGTCCCGGGCCGGCGCAACTTATTTTCGATGAGTTCAGCGCCCGCTGCCGGTGATTGCTGCGCAACTCCTTTTTGCATGTTTCCTCTCAATCAATGCGGCCTGGCCGGAAGAGTGCTCGATTGGCACCGTGAAGATGACGTGTCTTGCCGACTGCGCAGAGCCGGAGTATCTTTTGGCCTGTCTAGGGCCCCCATAAAAAAAAGACAGCCCCGCCCCGCCGAAAATTCTGCACTTCGGCGATTTGAAGTGGACGCCGATCTTCAAAGGATGCGATCTCGCGACGGTAGCGGGCGACCCAAGCGCCGAGGGAACGCCATTCGTGGTGCGCCTCCGGTGCATTGACGGAGCCAAGATTCCAGCGCATTGGCATCCGACTGATGAAAACGCAACCGTTTTAAAGGGGACATTTCTAGTGGGCATGGGCGAGACTTTCGACGAAACAAAAATGACAGCCATGAACGTCGGGAATTTCGCGTTAATGCCAAAGGAAATGCGCCATTTTGGGATGGCTAAAGGCGAGGTCATAGTTCAGGTTCACGGCACAGGCCCGTTCAAAGTGAATTGGGTGAATCAGTCAGAAGTTCAGCCCCCCGATGCCCCGGCTACCGCACCAGCTAAGCCGAAATCGTGATCGGCGCGCGGGTTTCGCGAATCGCAACAAGGCCTCACTGGAAATAAAATTTCTAAAACCCAGTCCGCTTTCTAGCTGCGCCGGAGTCGCTGTGCTAGACTTTTCTCTGCACTCGCGGAAACGTGCGCGAGTGCCGGAGCGTGGAACTTCGGGCTCTGTGCAACGAGGTCCCGCGAACCCCGCCAGGCCCGGAAGGGAGCAACGGTACCGGGATCGCCTCGGGT
>WNFI01570751.1_pt1 | contig 17730 bp, 13 predicted proteins | sample 5400471 | NCBI WGS metagenome assembly WNFI01 (sample SAMN13153348, study PRJNA577476) | soil metagenome | isolation source: 100 cm saprolite on Douglas fir-dominated hillslope | place: USA:California | collected 2013-09-17 | reverse complement strand
GCGCTGATCGCCCTGCCGATCGTCCTGCACCTGCTGCGCCGGGACGTCGCGCCGCCGGTGGCTTTTACGGCGGTGAGCCTGCTGCGGAAGAGTTCAGTCGATCGCTCCCGGTCGCACCGGCTGCGCGACCTCCTGCTGCTCGCGGCGCGGCTCGCGGCGCTCCTGCTGATGGCCGGCTCCTTCGCGCGGCCGTACCGGGCGGCCGGCCCGTCGGCCGGTCGAACGACCGTCGTTGCCGTCGATCGATCGTTCAGCATGGCAGCCCCCGCGCGGTTCGCGCGCGCGCGCGCGCTGGCGCGGGACGCCATCGAGGAGGCGCTCGGCGATCGGATCGCGCTCGTCGCGTTCGACGATCGGGCCGATGTGGTGTCGGCGCCAGGCCCGGCCACGGCCGCGCGCGCGGCGCTCGCCTCGCTCGCGCCGGGAGCCGGCGGGACCCGTTATGCGGCCGTGTTCGACAGGGCCGCCGAGCTCCTGACCGACGAAGCCAACGCGCGTCTGGTGGTGGTGACCGACCTGCAGCGCAGCGGCTTCGACGAGAACAGGGCGGTGCTGCCGGAGAACATCGAACTCCAGATCCGCGACGCCGGCGCCGAGACGACGAACCTGTCCGTGACCAGCGCCACGATCGATCGGCGGCAGGTCGGTGTGACCGTCCGCAACTTCGGCACGCGATCCCGTACCACCGTCGTGCGCGCCGTGGCCGACGATCGGCCGCTGCCATCGAGGCGCCTGACGATCCCAGCAGGTGAGGCGGTGGCCGTGACGTTCGAGACAACGGCGGCAGTGGGCAGGCTGAAGGCGGACATCGACGACCCCGACGGCTACGCCGAAGACAACGCCCGGTTCGCCCTTGCCGACACGCGGACCCTGCCGCGCATCCTCATCGTCGGCGGCGGCCCTGTGATTACCAACGGGTTCTACCTGTCGCGCGCGCTCCTGGCGGACGCGGAAGAAGGCGCCGACTTCGAGGTCGCCACCGTAACCGGCGGCGCGTTCGCCGCGATGCCGGTCGCTCGCGTGCGCGAGGAATCCGTGATCATGGTGCTCTCGACCCACGGCCTTGACCGCCGCGTCGGGCAGACGCTACGGGGCTTCCTCGCAGGTGGCGGAGGCCTATTCATCGCGGCCGGCGATGACGTGAATCCCTCCGTCGTGTCGACGCTGCTCGAGTGGCAGCCGCCGCTTGCGCCGCACGACATGCGGAACGTCGGAGTCCTCGCGGCGACCGATCTCCGGCATCCCGTCCTGCGGCCGTTCGATGCGGTGGCCGCGAACTTCGGCCAGGTCGCGTTCGAGCGCGCCTGGCAGATCGATCCGGGGTCGTCGTGGCGGGTGGTCGCGCGCTACACGAACGGGGCGACCGCGCTGGCCGAGCGCGCCGGCAGCCCCGGACGGGTGCTGCTGTTCACGTCCGATGTGGATCATCGCTGGAACGACTTTCCGCTGAATCCGGCGTTCGTGCCATTCGCGCAGGAAGTGGCGCGCTACCTGGGGGCGCGCGCGCCGGCCGTCTCGGCGTATCTCGTGGCGGACGTCCCCCCCGGCGTGGCGCCACGTCCCGGCCTGGCGATGGCCGGCAACCGGCTGCTGGCGATTAACGTCGACCCCCGCGAGAGCTCGGTGGAGAGGGTCACGCCCGTCGAGTTTCAGAAGCTGGTGATGCGGTCGTCCGGCGCCGGGCAGCCGCGCGCGGTACGGCTGGCCCAGCAGACTGAAGGGCAGCAGAACTACTGGCGTTATGGCCTGATGCTGATGCTCGGCGTGCTCGTCGTGGAAGCCTTCGTGGGCTCGCGATGACGGACCTGACCCTGGCGCTCGACACGGTTCGAAAGCGCTGGCGCCTCCTGCTGGCGCTGCGCATCTCGGCGCGCGCGCTCATCGCGGCGTCGCTCGTCGCTGCCGGCGCGGCCCTCGCGGAGCGCTGGCTTCAGTCCTCCGACGGCGAGGCGCTCGCGCTTGCGGCGCTCGCGTTCGCCCTGACAATCGCCGCGTTCGCCGTCCTCGCGTGGCCCTTGCGCACGCGGCCCACCGATTCACAGATCGCGCGATTCGTGGAGGAGCGGTGCCCGGATCTGGACGACGCGATTGTGACGGCCGTCGAGATCCAGCGCGTGGGGAGCAACTCCGCATTTGCTCCGCTGGTGATCCAGACGGCCGCGGCGCGCCTCGGCACGGCGGATCTCTCCCGCTGCGTCGATCCAGACGAAATCCGGATGGCTGCCTGGCGGACAGCTGGCGGCGCCTGCGCCCTTGTGCTGGCCCTCGTCCTCGCCGGTCCCTTCATCGACCGTGCCGCGCAACTGGCGTACCTCCGCCTCTTTCCTGCGTCAATCGGCATCCAGATGCGCTGCTGCGGATCGGCGCGCTCGACAGATCGTTCAAGTACAAGGTCACCGCCGGGCCCGCCGAGTCGCGCACCTACGCCGTCACCGCGCTGCACCCGTCGCGCGTCCAGCGCATCGAGCTGCGCTACGACTACCCGTCGTTCACCGGCTTGAAGCCGCGCGCTGAAGCGGACAGCGGCGATGTCTACGGCCCTGCCGGCACGCGCGTACTGGTCATCGTCCACGTGGATAAGGCGGTGGCGGCCGGGGACCTGGCGTTCTCCGCGGGCCGCCCGGCCGTGCCGCTGAGCCGACTGAACGAGCGGACGCTCGAGTCCAGCTTTACGCTGAAGGAAGAAGCCGCGTACCGCGTCGGCCTCGTCGATCTGGACGGCCTGCGTTCGGAAGGCATCGAGTATTTCGTCCGCGTCATGGACGACCGGCCGCCCGAGGTGCACATCCTCCGCCCGAGTGGCGACACGCAGATCACGCCCCTCGAGGAGGTCCCGATCGAGGCGCGCGCGGACGACGACTTCGGCATCGCCAGCCTGGACATGGTCTATTCGGTCAGCGGCGGAGCGGAACAAGTCGTTCCGTTCACGTCGCTCGGCGGCACCAGCCTCGCGCGGATTGGCTCCCGCATGCTCGCCGTCGAAGATCTCCACGTCAAGCCCGGCGACGTGATCGCCTACTACGCGCGGGCGCGCGACGTTCCGCGCGCGAAGCAATCCACACTCGCCCGCAGCGAGATCTTCTTCCTCGAGGTGAAGCCCTTTAACGAGGAATACAGCCTGGCGCAGAGCCAGGCTATGGCGGCCGGGTCATCCCAGCAGCTCGAGGGGCTGATCTCGTCGCAGAAGGAAATCATCAGCGCGACCTGGAACCTGGAGCGGCGATCGACGGCAGGACGCTCGTCCACCGATGTCCGGCACGTCGCCGATGCCCAGGCCGAGTTGAAGGGACGAGCGGAGCAGGCGGCCAGCGTCGACCGCCAGCGCCGCCGCTTCGGCCAGGATCCGCCGCAGAAGGCGGCGCAATCCACGTCATCCGCGGGCGCCGACCCCGTCCGGGATGCCGTCGACGCGATGGCCCGGGCGATCCACCAGCTCGAGACGCAGAGGACCGCCGGCGCGATACCCCACGAGATGGCGGCGCTTAATGCGCTGCTCCAGGCGCAGGCCGAGATCCGCAAGCGCCAGGTGACACAGCAGAACGGCCGCGGCGGTGGGGCCAACGGCAACCGCCAGGGACAGGATCTGTCGACTCTCTTCGATCGCGAGCTGAAGCGGCAGTCACAGAACAGCTACGAGACCAAGGCGCGGGTCGAGACACAACTGGAGGGCCCGAGGGCCGACAGCGCGCTCGACCGTATCAAGGACCTCGCGCGGCGTCAGGAGGAATTGAGCCGTCAGCAGCGCGACCTCGCCGGGAGTGGCATGTCCGCCGAGGAGATGCAGCGTCAACTGGAAAGGCTGACGCGCGAACAAGAGGAGCTTCGCCGCCGGGCGGAAGAGGCGGCAAGGCGGATGGAGCAAGGTGGTCAGGGTGCGCCGGGTGCGCCGGGTGCGAGCGGTGCCCAGCAGGATCTGAGCCGGGCGATGGAGCAGATGCGCCAGGCGGCCTCCCAGGGGAAGCAGGCCGATGCCGCGGGGGCGGCGGCAAAGGGGGAAGAGGCGGCGCGGCAGCTGCGCAACGCGGAGTCCCGGATGCAGCAGGGATCGCCGGATGCGCGGCGGCGGGCGCTGGGCGACCTGCAGCTCGAGTCGCAGCAGATCGCCGAGGCGCAGCGCCGCGTGGCGACCGACACGGAGCGGCTCGACCGCGAGGGCGGCGGGGCCGCCGACGCGCGGCGGCGGCTTGCCGGCGAGAAGGAGCAGCTCGGGCAAGGCGGCGGCCGCGGAACAGCAGATCGCCGACGCGCTCGACCGCGTGGCGCGCAAGATGAACGGGGCCGATGCCGGCGGCGCGAAGGGGAACGCTCAGGCGCTGGCCGATCAACTCGACCAGCTTCGCGGCGCGCGCGAGCGTCTGGCGCGGCTGGAGAGGCAAATTGCCGCCGCGCAGCAGGCGGCTGAAAGCGCGAGAGGCCGGAACGGCGGCCGCGCCGGACGGGAAGGCCCGCAAGGCCAGCAGGGGCAGGGCGGCTCGCAAGGGGAGGGCCAGGGTGGCGATCTCGCGCGCCTGCAGCAGGAATACAAGAAGGAGGCTCAACGTACCCGCGAGCTCATGGACCGCGCGCGCGGGACCCCCGAGCCCGGTGGACGGATGGCGACACCGGAGGAGCACGAGTGGAGCCGCTCGGCGCCCGGCACCGAGGCGTTCAAGCAGGATTATGCCGCCTGGCAGTCCCTCGCGGCTGACGTCGCGAAGGCGCTTGAGCGGACGGAGGCGACGGTCGCCGGCCGTCTGTCGACCGCGCTCGCCAAGGACCGCCTCCGCGCCGGCGGCAGCGACCGCGTCCCGGAGGCGTACCGCCGGCGCGTGGCCAAGTACTTCGAATCGCTGGCCGCCATCAAGAAATGACGTTCGGCAATCCGCTTCCACCGTGGACCCTCGCAGCCGTCCTGGCCGCCGCGCTCTTCGTGGCTTGGCTGGCCTACCGTGGGGTCCCGATCGCGCCGCCGCGGCGGCGGACTTTGTCGGCGCTGCGGTTTCTGACGCTGCTATGGCTCGTCATCTGTCTCATGCGCCCCATGGGGCGTGCCACGGACGTCTTGGCGCGCGACGCCATCGTCCCGATTCTCGTCGACACGTCGCGCAGCATGGCGCTGGCCGATACTGGCGGCGCCCGGCGCATCGATCGCGCGCGGGCGCTCGTCGAGCGCGAGCTGCTGCCGTCGCTCGCACCCCACTTTCACACCGAAGTCCTGCGTTTCGGTGATCGCGTCTCGCCGGCGGAGGCATCCAACCTGACGGCGACCGACCGGCGCACCAGCCTTGGCGCTGCGCTCCAGGCGGTGCGGGATCGGTACCGCGGCCGCGCGCTGGCCGGTATCGTCCTCGTCACCGACGGTGGCGACAACGGCGGCGTCGACGCCGCCGCGAGCGCCGCCGCCGGTGCGCCGGTGTACGCTTTTGGGATTGGATCGCGGGCCTCTCCGCGCGATCGCGAAGTCGTCAGCGTGACCGCGGCCGAATCCGTGTTGAGCGATGCAGTGGTGGATGTCGCCGTGTCAGCCGTGGCGCATGGCTACGGCGGCTCGCCGATCGAGCTGCGGCTCCTCGAAAACGGCAGGCCGATTGACCTGCGCCGCGTTACGCCGGCGGGGGAGGGCGCGCCCGTCAGCGAGACCTTTCACGTCTCGCCGAACCGCGACGTGCCGACCGTCTACACCGTCGCGATTCCCGCGGCGGCCGACGAGCTGGTGGCCGACAACAACGCGCGCAGCGCCCTCGTTCCGGCGGCGGGCCGGCCGCGCCGCGTGCTGCTCGTCCAGGGGGCGCCGGGGTTCGAGCACGGCTTTCTCCGCCGCGCGTGGGCCGCGGATCGCGGTCTCGAGGTGGATTCGGTCGCCAGGAAAGGGCGCGACGATTCCGGCGCGGACACGTTCTACGTGCAGGCGGCCCCGTCACGCGCGGGCGCCCTCCTCGGCGGCTACCCCAACACACGCGAGGCGCTCTTCGCGTACGACGTCATCGTCCTGGCGAACGTGGATCCCGATCTGCTCACGAGCCCGCAGCTCGCGATGACGCGCGCATTCGTAGGAGAGCGCGGCGGCGGCCTGCTGGTGCTCGGCGCCAGAGGGTTTCAGCGCCGCGGACTTCGCGAAACGGCGCTCGAGGAGGTGCTTCCGCTGGAGGTTCTGGACAAGAACGACGGCATCATCCAGGCGTCGGTCTCGCCAGGTCGTAACCGTGTGGCGCTGACGCCGGCCGGTGAGGACCATCCCGTCATGCAGCTCGGGGCGAATGCCGTCGAGAACGACAAGCGATGGGCGGCGCTGCCGGCGCTGGCGGCCGTGTCGCCGCTCGGCCTCCCAAGACCCGGCGCCAGCGTGCTCGCCGTCACGGGCGGGCCCGGCGGGGCCGCCCGCGCTCTTGTCGCCGTGCAGCGATTCGGAGACGGCCGCTCGATGGTCTTCACCGGTGAAGCCTCGTGGCGCTGGCGGATGCTGCTGCCAACGTCGGATCGGTCCTACGAGCGGTTCTGGCGTCAGGCCGTGCGGTGGCTCGCGCAGAGCGCGCCCGAACCGGTGACCCTCACCCTGCCGCCGTCCCCGGCTCCCGGCGACGGCGTTCCGATCGCGATCGCGGCGCGTGACGGCGGTTACGCGCCACGCGCGGACGCCGTGGTCGACGTCCGCGTCACGTCCCCCTCGGGCCGCGTCGACAATGTCCACGCGGATCCCGTGCCGTCCCACGGCGGACAATTCCGCGCCGTAATTCCAGCACTCGAAGCCGGCATCTATCGCGTCGCCGTCGACGCCCGGCAGGGGCAGACATCGCTCGGAACTTCCACCGGGACGATGCTCGTGGGAGGTGTCGATCCGGAGATGGCCGATCCGCGCCTGAACGAGGACACCCTGCAGCGGGTCGCCCGCGCATCCGGCGGCGCGGTGCTGGCGGCGGGCGACACCGGCGCGCTCGTCGATCGGCTCCAGGGTGCGGCGCCGGGCGCCGTGCTCGCGCTGCGCCGGGATCTCTGGCACACCGGCTGGTCGTTTGCGATTCTCGCAGCGCTGCTCGCGGCGGAGTGGCTGACTCGGCGCGCATGGGGGCTGAGGTGACGGCCGCCGCGCGTGCGCGCAGGCTATGGTGGGACGGCCCGCCGGAGCCGTTTCGCAGGGCACGCGGCGCGGTGGTGATGGTCCTGGTGGTGCTGCTGGTGGCGGTCCCCGCGGCGGCGTCGGAGCGCTATGCGCTGATCGTCTCGGGGGCCAACGGGGAGCCCTCCTATTCGGAACAGTACGGTCAGTGGCGGCAGCGCACGGTGACTGCGCTGTTGGAGAAGTTCGGCTTCGACGACTCCAGGGTCGTGACGCTCTTCGACGGCGGCGATCCGGGCCACGTCTCGACTGCGATCAACGTGCGGCGGTCGATCACCGCGATCCGCGCGAGGATGCGGCCGGACGATCTGCTGTTCGTGCTGTTAATCGGGCACGGGTCGTTCGACGGCACCGAGGCGAAGTTCAATCTCGTGGGGCCGGACTTGTCAGCGGCCGAGTGGGCCGCCCTCCTGAAACCGATGCCCGGCCAGCTGATTGTCGTCGACACGACCGCCGCCAGCTTCCCGTTTCTCGAACATCTCTCGGGTCCCCACCGCGTCGTCATCACCGCGACCGACTCCGTCGGACAGCGGTTCGATACGGTGTTTCCCGAGTACTTCATTGCCGCGCTCACCGATCCGGGCGCCGACCTGGACAAGAACGCCCGCGTGTCCATCTGGGAGGCGTTCGCCGCGGCGAGCCTGGGCGTGCGCCGGTATTACACCCAGCGCGGCCAGCTGGCGACGGAGCGCGCGCTCATCGACGACAACGGCGACGGAGTCGGCCGCGAGGCCGGCGGCGAGGGCACGGACGGCTCGATGGCGAGTCGGCTCTATCTCGACGCCGACGTGCCCGGGGCCGCGCCCACCGACGAGGAGCTCCTCCAGCTGCTGCAGAAGCGCACCGCGCTGCAGGTCGAGGCCGACGAATTGACCGAGCGCCGCCAGCTCATGACGCCGGATGAATACCAGAAGGAGTTCGAGCACCTCATGATCGCGCTGGCCACCGTCTCGCGCGACATCCGCCGCAAGCAGAAGACTTAATTCAGGTCCCTGGTCCCTTGGTCCCTGGTCCGTGGTCCCTGCCGCTTCATTCGTTGCAAGGTGTCGCCGTGGCGCCTTCAGAAAGGTCGCTCGTATGACTTCGCTGGCCGCTGGGTCGGCCGAGTCTGCCAATAGCTCTCTTCTGTCGGATCGATCCGTGTCTGAACCGGATCGCGACCAAGTCGTCGGACAAGCCAGCCATACGGTGTGATCACGAGGAGGTAAAACACCGTGAGAATTACGATGCCGTTGACGTGGCCAATCTTGTGGCCGATCCAGCGCCATCCATTCCACAGCCGCTTCAGGAACGCCGGCATGTCAACGCATCACTTCTGCCACACTTCTGGCATCCGCGTACTCCTTTCGACCAATCACGACGAACAGCCCACCCTCGCGGCCGATCGTGAACGCCCATCCGATCTGGCGCAGCCATCGGCTCACCCGTGACCCCGCTGCTGATGCCGCGAAAAGGTCGGCGTCTCGAGAACGATTCCCGATGCTCGGCACGGTGGCGACGTAGGTCAGTCCGGTCTCACGAAACCATTTCAGGACCGTGTCGAGAGAGACGCTCATTTCCGCGGGATGCTCGTACTGGTCGCGATACCAACTCGTGCGCTTGTCGGACGACACGGCGAACTTTCGCAGCACCGGGTCGATCCAGGAGAACCGCCCTCCCGTCATGCGGAGAATGATCCCGCGGGCCTTGAGCGGTAGACGCGCGTACGCATTGTAAAAACCCGCCACGATGTATCCGCCCGGCTTTACAAGCGCGGCGACCGCCGCGAGCGCGCGCGCCGGATCTGCGGTGTGATGTAGCACGCCTGTCGAGATCACGTAATCAAAGCTTGACGCCGGAAACGGCGGCCGGAACAGATCGCATTGAACAAAATGGACTCGCGTGAGTCCGTTGCGACACCGGAACTGCTCGCCAAGTCGCAGCGACGCCCGCGACAGATCGGCGCCGACGACATTCCGGCTCGCGAGCGAGAGAAACAGCGGCAGCTGGCCGGTACCACACCCCATGTCCAATACCCGCACCCGAAACGGGATATCCCGGTCGAGCAGACTCGCGAGTGTCCCGCGTTTCGCCTTCGCGACGAGCTCCGCAGGCGTCTCCAACTCATCGTAGTTGGGAAATGGCGTGTGCTCGTAGAAATCCCGGACCCGGGCGGTTGTGTCGTGAATCAGCACGTCACTGCTCTCCGCGCTCCACGGGCGCTGGCACGATCCGCTCGTCGTGCAAGAAACGAGCAAGCGCGCCTGCGACGACCTGGTGGCCGCGTGTGGTGAGGTGCACGTTCTGTCGAAAGTAGAGCTCGGCCGGCCGCGGCTCCCTCTGAAACACCGGCAGCAGGTCCAGAACGGGAACGCTGCCCACGGCCAGCGCGGCGCGATAGCGGTCGGTTGCCGCATCTCGGACGAAGGCGCGATTGGGCGCCGACATGGTGTGCTGAAGATTAGCGAAATCTTGGTCGTCCAACTGAAACCTGGCCGGCAGCAGCGCGACGGCCGTTGGGGCGCCGCGCGATCGGGCCAGGTCGGCGATGCGTTCGACACACCGCGCGCTAATCTGGAACCCCTCTCGCACCTCGGCTGGTACTGGATCCACGTACGAGTCAAGGGGGCGTTGACGTAACGGCACGGCGCGGGTCGGCGATGCGGCCGTGAAGAGCCGCTGGCGAAGAAATTGGATCACCTCGCTACGGCGCGCGAGGCGTCGCGCCAAGAGCGAAGCCGTACTGCCGGTGCTCTGCAGATGCGATCGGGGTTTCCTTGGCTCCATCCGCCAGCTGGAATCGGCGGACTCCACCGCGTCATTGCCCACCATCACGGCCACGACCACGACGTCGGGTTGCAGCAAATCGACCGTGCGCTCGAACAACAGCCACTCCTCGACCGTTCCGTATCCCTGGACGCCGGCATTGATGACTCGGTACCGCGTCGCGGACGTCGCGCGTCGAAGCCCCGCCTCCAGCCGTTTGACAAAGGTCATCTCCAGCGGTACCTGAATCGCCATCACCATCGAGTCGCCGAGAACGACGACTCGATGCTCGCCGGCGGGTTTGGCTCCGATTTCGTCGTCACGGAATCCCGCCGAGTTGATCCGAATCTTCGTGCTGAATTCGGTCGTCGTAAACGTCATCTCGGCGCGAGGCCTCGGCCGATAGCCAATGACGGGGTCATCAGTGAAGAGCGGCTGGAGGCTTGGTTCCGTCCCGCGCAGCCGGAATCCGATCTCCACCGCGAGCAGGAGTACGGCCAGCGAGATACCGGCCGTCACCGCCGCAAACGCCCAGTAGCGGAGGCGACCGTAGATTCTGTTGCCTGGCAAGTTTGTGGATTCTAGGCCTGCAGACTGGACACCGGGCCCCTATCTTTTGGCCATACCTCGATCGAAGTGGCGCTTCTCCCCCCGTGTCGGGCTAGAATGGTACCACACCGTTTGGGGATCGACCAAAGGAGGCCACGAGTGTGGCAGCTGTTGCGTGATTTGATCGACTTTGCGCGTGAGAATCGGATGTGGTGGATTCTCCCAATTGCCATCAGCTTAATCGTGATTGGTGCGTTAGCTGTGTTCGTCGAGAGTTCGGCAATCGCGCCGTGGATCTACGCGATGTTCTGAGTGAGTCAATACATTCTTGGCATCTCGGCGTTCTATCACGACGCCGCCGCCTGCCTGCTCCGCGACGGCGCCCTCGTCGCGGCGGCGCAGGAGGAGCGCTTCTCGCGCGTGAAGAACGACCAGAACTTCCCCAGACAGGCGATCGCGTACTGTCTATCCACGGCTGGCATCACGGCGGCTGAGGTCGCAGCCGTTGCCTTCTACGACAAGCCGATTCTGAAATTCGAGCGCCTGCTGCGCACGTACATGAGCGTCGCGCCGGCGGGGCTTGGGTCGTTCGCCCGCGTCATTCCCTCGTGGGTGCGCCAGAAGCTCCGCGTGCCGAAGCTGCTGAAGAAGGAGGTCGGCTTCACCGGTCCGCTCTATTACGCCGAGCATCACGAGTCGCACGCCGCCAGCGCCTTTTACGTGTCACCGTTCGAAGAGGCCGCGCTGCTCACGATCGACGGAGTCGGCGAATGGACGACAACGGCCACCGGGGTGGGCCGTGGCACGACGATCGCCCTGACCCGCGAGATCCGGTTTCCGCACTCCCTGGGGCTGCTTTACAGCGCGTTCACCGCCTACCTGGGTTTCAAGGTCAACAGCGACGAATACAAGGTGATGGGTGCTGCGCCGTACGGGACGCCGACCTACGCGGACCTCATCCGCCGGGAGCTCATCGACGTCCGCCCGGACGGCAGCTTCCGGCTGAACCTCGACTACTTTGCCTTCACCCGCGGCGCAAAAATGTTCAGCCGGCGTTTCGAGCGGTTGTTCGGCGGACCGCCGCGCGATCCACGCGCGAGGCTTACCGCGCGTGAATGGGACATCGCCGCAAGCATCCAGCGCGTGACCGAGGACGTCGTTCTGGCGATGTGTCGCTCGTTGCACGCCGAGACGGGACAGACGGCGCTCTGTCTGGCGGGAGGTGTCGCCCTCAACTGCGTCGCCAACGGCCGCGTGATTCGCGAGACGCCCTTCACCCGCCTGTTCGTGCAGCCCGCTGCCGGCGATGCCGGCGGGGCACTCGGGGCGGCGCTCGTCGTCGCGCACACGATCATGGGACTGCCCCGGCAGCCCGCGATGACGCACGCCCTCTTCGGGCCCGCCTACGACAACGATGAAATTCGGTCCGTGATTGCCGCGCAGTCGCTCCCGGCGAGGACCCTGTCGGAAGATGCGTTGCTCCAAACGACGGCGGCATTGATCGCGGCGGGCAAGGTGGTCGGCTGGTTTCAAGGCCGGATGGAATTCGGCCCGCGGGCCCTCGGGAACCGAAGCATCCTCGCCGATGCGCGGAGCTCATCTATGCGGGATCAGGTCAACCGCAAGATCAAGTTTCGCGAAGGGTTCCGGCCGTTCGCGCCGGCCGTGCTCGAGGAACGTGCGAGCGAGTACTTCGATCTCGATCAGCCGAGTCCGTTCATGCTCCTCGTCGCGCAGGTCAGGCCGGAGCGCCGAATCATTCCCGCGGTCACCCACGTCGACGGCTCCGCCCGGATCCAGACCGTGACCGAGGCCACCAATCCACGGTTCTACCGGCTGATTCAGGCCTTCGACCGTCTCACGGGCGTTCCCGTCATCCTGAACACGTCGCTTAACGTTCGCGACCAGCCTATCGTGTGCACGCCAGCCGAAGCCTTCGACTGTTTCATGCGCACGGACATGGATGCGGTCGTGCTCGGCGACCATCTGATCTGCAAGCCAGATGTGTCGATCGACGCCCTCGCCACCGCTCGATGACGGCATTCGTGCCCCCCCGGTCCAGTCCATCGAACAGCTTCTCCAATGATGACGAGGTTTCAGATGCGGAAGGTGCTGAAGGCGACGCTCGGGGTCGTGCTCGGGTGTGTGGTGGTCTTCATCGTCCTCGAGGGACTCGCAAGCACCGCGCTCTTCTGGCGCACGCTGCTCTTTCATCCTCGCGCGCCGCTCGCGGAAAAGGGGCACACGCGTTATGACCCGGAGCTCGGATGGGTCAACACTCCAAATGTTGCGCTCAAGGATTATTACGGTCCTGGGCTTGATCTGACAACGAATGCACAGGGATTTCGCGGGACGTCCCCTGTGCCTGTCGCCGTCCCGCCGGGAATGTTTCGCATCATCTGCTCCGGCGATTCAATGACGCTCGGGTACGGCGTACGAGACGACCAGACGTGGTGCCAGGCGCTCGCGTCGCTTGACCCGCGCCTAGAAGCCGTCAACATGGGCCAAGGGGGCTACGGCGTCGACCAGGCCTATCTGTGGTTCCGGCGCGACGGCGCCAGGCTGGACCACCAGGTGCACATCTTTGCGTTCATCGTCAGCGACTTCAACCGGATGCAGAGCGAATCGTTCTACGACTACCAAAAGCCGGTGCTCGTGGTGCGGAATGGATCGATTGTCGTCACCAATACGCCGGTACCGAAGGTCGGGCGTAGTCGGCCGTGGCTGCAGCAAAACCTTCCGTCGGCCCTCGAAAAGCTTGCGACGTTTCAAGTCGCCTCGAGGATCGTGCAGCCCCTCGGCGCGCAGCGAGGCGATCTCTACGCCGGCCGATCGCTGGAGGACGGATCTCGGCGCGGAGCTACGCCGCCGCGGGTTTTGGTACGTCGACCTCGTCGACGAGCTGCGGGCGCTGCCGTTCTGGCGGACGTGGGAATTGTTCATACCGCCCGGCGCTGTGAAGTTCGTCGGCGCGGCCGGCCATTACACCGTGGCGGGGCACGAGTGGGTTGCGCGGGACGTGTTCAACCATCTTGTCGCCGATCCCACGTTCGCACGCAAACTGTCGGCTTTGGCCCCGCCCGCGCGTCCCGCGGCTACCGTTGACATCGACGGGCGTGCATCCAATCCGCGATGATGCTGTCTCACGACACGTCAGATGCAGGGGTACGACGGCAGGGTGACCGGCACGGCGCTGCGGCGTGAACTTCTCATGATCGCGCTGGCCACGTCTCGCGCGACATACTCCGCAAGCAGAAGACTTAATTCAGGTTCCTCGGTCCCTCGGTCCCTCCGTCCCTCAGTCCTCGGTCCTCAGTCCCCGGCCGGGACCGCCGACCAGGGACCGCGGACTGGGGACCTGGGACCGCGGACTGGGGACCTGGGACCGCGGACTGGGGACCTGGGACCTCGGGACCGAGAGACCTCGGGACCCTGGACCCAGGGACCCAGTATGCGCCCAGAACGCGGTGCCGCCGCCGGCGGCGTTCGAGATGCCGAGCGAACCGACGCCGCTGATGAGCTGAATCAGAAACCAGATGCCGAGAAAAAAAACCGCGGGGATCTCGACGAGATCGAAGAAGAGGAACAGGAAGACCGCCGTCAGCACCCGCGACTGCGGATAGAGGACGAAATACGCGCCCATCACGGCCGCGATGGCGCCGCTCGCGCCGAGCATCGGGACGGCGGAGAACGGATTGAAGAGGAGCTGCAAGACGGCCGCCGCCGCCCCCGCGCCGAGGTAGAAAATCAGATATCGGACGTGGCCGAGCCGGTCCTCCACGTTGTCGCCGAAGATCCACAGATAGATCATGTTCCACAGGATGTGCATCCAGCCGCTGTGGAGGAACTGGCTCGTCAAGAGCGACGGCCACCAGAACCAGGCGGGGACGACAGCGTAGGCCCCGACGAACTGCTGGAGGAGCGGATCGGGAAGGACGAGCTCATAGAGGAACACGAGGACATTGACGATGATGAGGCCGACGGTGACGAAGGGAACCGTGCGCGTCGGGATGACGTCGCTGAGGGGGAACATCTCGTGAGTATAAAGGCAGTGGACGGACCCTCAGGCGGCGATAAACTGGTGACCGTGGCCGATTCCGCTCGCACCGCTATTCCGATCGACCCGGCACATGCCGCGCTGATGTTTCCGATCCTGACGCCGCCGCAGGTCGCGCGCGTGACGGCGCACGGGTCGCTGCGACCGGTTCGCATGGGGGAAGTGCTGATCGAAGCCGGCGACCGGCCGAAATTCTTCGTCGTCAGGACCGGACAGATCGAGATCGTCAGCGTGTCGAGAGACGGCGAAACGCTGGTCGTGGTTCACGGCCAGGGGTCGTTCACCGGCGAGGCCAACATGCTGCTCGGCCGCCCGGCCATGATGCGCACGCGGGTCAGCGAGACCGGGGAGATGGTCGAGCTGACGCGGGAGCAGCTGCTCGCCCTCGTCCAGACCGACGTCGAGATCGGCGACATCCTGATGCGGGGGTTCATCTATCGACGCATCGAACTGATCGCAAAAGGGATCGGCGACGTCGTGCTCCTGGGATCGGTTCATTGCGCCTCGACGCTGCGCGTCAAGGAATTCCTCACCCGCAACGAACATCCGTTCTCGTACATCGATCTCGACCGTGAGGCCGACGTCGAGGCGCTCCTGGACCGCCTGCATGTCGCATCGGCGGATATTCCGGTCCTGATATGCCGCGGCGACGCGGTGTTGCGCAACCCGACGAACGAGGCGATCGCCCGCTGCCTTGGATTCAACGTCAACGTCGACCGGATCCACGTTCGCGATGTCCTCGTCGTGGGCGGCGGACCTGCCGGACTGGCCGCGGCGGTCTACGGCGCGTCCGAAGGGCTGGACGTTCTCGTGCTGGAGTCGAGCTCGCCGGGCGGGCAGGCGGGCTCGAGCTCCAGGATTGAGAACTATCTCGGTTTCCCGTTGGGTGTCTCCGGCCAGGAGCTGGCGTCGCGCGCGCTGACCCAGGCGCAGAAGTTCGGGGCGCAGATCATGATCGCCAAGGACGCCGTGGCCCTGGCGTGCGACCGCCGGCCCTACGGCGTGCGGCTCGACGAGGACACGATCATCCCGGGCCGCACTGTCATCCTTGCGACCGGCGCCGAGTACCGCCGCCCGGCGATCGAAAACCTGTCACGGTTCCAGGGCGCCGGCGTCTACTACAGCGCGACCCCCATGGAGGCCCAGCTGTGCGCCGGCGAAGAGGTGATCGTGGTCGGCGGCGGCAACTCGGCCGGCCAGGCCGCGGTGTTTCTGTCGAGGACGGCGAGCCGCGTGCACTTGCTCGTGCGCGCGGACGGCCTGGCCAAGACCATGTCACGGTATCTGGTTCGACGCATCGAGGACAGTCCGGCGATTGTCCTGCGGACGGGCACGGAAATCGTGGCGCTCGATGGCGCGAATCAGCTCGAATCCGTCCGTTGGCGGAACAACCGGGACGCCACGACCGAAGTTCACAACATCAGGCACCTGTTCCTGATGACGGGCGCCGTGCCGAACACCGCCTGGCTGCGCGGCTGCGTCACGCTCGACACGAAGGGCTTCGTCAAGACCGGCGCTGGACTGACACCCGAGGATCTCGCGGCATCGCACTGGACGCAGGCGCGCCCGCCGTATCTGTTCGAAACGAGCTTGCCCGGGGTCTTCGCCGTCGGCGACGTCCGGAGCGGGAGCATGAAGCGCGTCGCCTCGGCGGTGGGCGAGGGATCCGCGGCGATTGCCGTGGTGCACCAGCTCCTGGCGGACTAACGCGGAATAACGCCGGCGACAGCCCGCGCGGCGGAGATGGCGGGCCTGCTAGCCGCCCGCTCTCGTCGCTGGCGCCGTGGCTTCGGCCGCATGCGCGCGCGTCGCAGGGTAGTCGTAGACGAACTGCTTGAGTTCGGGGTGCAGAAAATCCGCTCCGAATTTGTCCGTTGAGCGGCTTCATGCCGGATCTCACGCAGGGCCACGTAGTCGTCCGACCACGCAATCCGCCATTCGGAAGGCGGGTGAGGCGCTGGATGTCTAACCGACAGAATCGAGTCGCATAGTAGTCGCGCACACGGTCATGGGATGGCTCATTGAAGTCCCAGCGCTTCGAGTGACCTCACCAGTGTCGGCAAATCCTTCGTGGCGACTTGCCACACGATGTCCTCATCTACGCCAAGATAGTCGTGAACTACTTTGTGGCGCATCCCGATGATATCCGCCCATCGGATGTCCGGATGGTTGTTAGAGAACTCGCGCGAAACCTGCCGCGCGGCCTCGCCGATGGTTTGGATCAGATGAATCAGGGCGAGACGAAGGTTCTCGTCGGCGTCGTAGGTCTCGCGTGAGATGTCCTGGGTTTTGCTGGCTGCCTTCCTCGCCATGTCGAGCATGTGCCCGACGTAGACCGAGTCACGCGACGTCATACAGCGGTTCGGCGCTGGTCAAGATCTGATCGCGAATTCTGGCGTTCAAGAACTTCGGCGTCACCATGTCCACGAGCCGGCCTTGCAGGAGTCCAGAGAACTCGCGCTCGATGCTGACGAAGTCCAAGCCTGGAACGTGACCGGGTTGGAATTCGACTAGTACGTCGACGTCGCTGTCAGAGCGAAAATCGTCACGAAGCACCGAGCCGAACAAGGCTAGTCGCTTGATGTGATGCCGTCGGCAGAATGCAGATACCGCGTCCCGATCGATTGAGACATGAGGACTCATGGCTCCATGATACCGCGTCGCAGGGACCCAGGAGCGCGGCAATCGGCTTTGGGGGCGAGACTTTCTTGAGCAAGGGCACCGTGCGCCTATTCGTTCTAGACTTGAAAGGCTCTCTGTCAACAGCGGCGGCAACGCCCGAAGAATGGCGACGACGGAGCTGCTGCAAAGCGACAATCGCCGGCTCGTTCTTGAACAGCTCCTCGTGATGGAGGCCATCTCACGGGCCGGCGACTCGACCTGGATTGTGGACGCGCGGCAATGAAGTGGCGAGCTATGCTCGTGCAAACACAAGCTCATTGCCCTGAGGGAATGCGACCGATACTGGCAGGCCAGGCAGGCCACTGGCAGGGATGAAGCGTCAGCGGCGCGTCATGCGGTAGATGGCCGTCATCACGCCGGTCCGATGGCGTCCTCCGACGCAGTGGACGTAGACGGGCTGATTGACCGGATCGGCGATGATAATCGCCCGTTGTAAACGGTCCTTAGCAGATAGTCCACACCGTATAATCGTTAGCGTGGTGATCCTCCGCCCCCGGCTGGGCGCGGTTCTCAGGTTCGTCGTGGCGGCCTATGTCGCGGCACTCGCAGTGCTGCCGTTTGCGCACCACGATCTCGTCTGCCACCTCAAATCCAGCACCCACTG